>C688J18823_10001119_pt1 | contig 16336 bp, 17 predicted proteins | sample HopSoiMetagenom1_FD_18823 | JGI IMG/M metagenome (IMG submission 18823) | reverse complement strand
GCCGGCGCGGCGACACCGATTGCCGACGTACGGCCGCTGGCCCAGGGGCTGAGCGAGACGACGCAGATGACTGACGCCAAGGCGTTCATCGGCTGGCTCGATCAGCAGGCCTCGGTGGCGAAGAATCGAAAGATGGGAACCCAGGGGTATTGCATGGGAGGGCCGATCGCGTTTCGTACCGCTGCGGCTGTGCCCGACCGCGTCGGCGCCGTCGCGTCGTTCCACGGCGGCGGACTGGTCAACGACACCCCGAATAGTCCACACCTTCAGGCGGCCAGGACGCACGCGCAGTTCCTGATCGCCATTGCCGCCAGCGACGATCAGCGAACACCGAACGAGAAGACCGTGCTGAAAGATACCTTCGCCAAGGCAAACCTGCCGGCGGAAATCGAAGTGTATGAAGGCGCCGCGCACGGCTGGTGCCCGCCCGATTCCGGTGTGTACAACGAGCCGCTGGCAGAGAAAGCCTGGACTCGCCTGCTCGCACTCTACGGGAAGGCCCTGGCATAACCGGGATCAGAAACGTACGTCCTCGGTGATCGACTGCGACCGTTCGCGGACCGGGAAGATCCTGTCGATAAACGCATCGCTCCAGTAGCCGGAGGGTCCACCGATGCCGACGCTCAACGTCATCGTTGCGCGCACCGGATAGATCCGGCCGAGTACGAGATCGGGCATCCGCAGTCGCAGGTCACTCTGCCGTACGAAGAGGCGCATGACCGCCGCCGGGTCCACGTAGTAGCCATCCGACAGCAGAGTGACTGGCGGCCGCTTGCCGTCTGGATCGAGTATTTCGAAGATCAACTGATATCCGTGGGCGTAGGCGCCGGTAAATGTCGGGATGATGTCGAAGTCACGTCCGTTGCCATTCCGCTCGATCCGGAAGGCGTGCATCCGCAGGGGTCCGGCAAGATACAACTGCTTGACCGCGCTCAGCTCCTTTCGATCCGTGTCGAGTCCTTCGCGTACCAGATCGCGGCAGTTCGACGGAGAGTAACCCCAGCTCGATGAGAGCAGCGAATGACGCTGCTTGACCTGCGTACACAGCGGCTCATCGCGGAACATCACGGCCGCCTGCTGAAAGCACTCAGAACGAAGATAGAAGGACCGATAGCCGTCCGGGTTGAGGAACAGGCCGGTCTGGTGCTTGTCTGGATCGATGGCTTCGCACGCGTGGATCGCGGAGGCTCGTCGTTCCACGTAATCCGGAGAGCCGCTCGCCGCCCCCTGTGCCACGACGGCGAGTACCGCAACGCACAACACCTGTCGTCTTGAATCGACCTTGCGAGACGACGTGCTCCGTGAGTCGTCCATGCTCACGCGGCCGCTGGCCGGTTCACGCGGGGTCACATCACCAGTCGCAGAATCGCGACCAGGCCCATGGCGGCGAGAAAGAAGAACGCAAACGCGACCGCTCCCGACCGCAGCGCCGTCCTGGTCGCACTGCCGCGGAAGGACCAGTTGCGTTTGCACTCGCCGTAGGTGATCGCGAACGCGCAGGCGCCCGCGAGAACGCCAAAGGTCGCCCCAAGCGCGACGCTGAGTCCGGTCAGCACATCGAGAGTCTTCTCACTTGCGGCCGGCCGGTGACGCCGGCGAGACCGTTGGCGCGCTCCCTCGCGCGCCACGCGAAGAGGTACCCCAGAAGATATAGCCACCGCGGTTGGTCGCCGCCATGATATCGATCGCACCGTCCTTATTGAGGTCGGCCACCTGGATCATCGAACCAACCCCGGACCGGTTGTGAATCAACTCCGGGACGAACCGGGCGCCGCCCGGTGCTTTCGGATCCCGAATCGTCTTGAACCAATAGAGGACGGCTGCTCCCTGCGCGTCCGGATCGCTATAACTGTCCAGATGCGCCCACGCGCGTTTGCCGGTAATGATGTCCTTCACCCCATCGCCGTCGACATCCGCCATTGTCAAGGCGTGCAGCTCGGTGAACGTCACATCACCGGGATTCTTGTTGGCGAAATCACCCATGATCAAGTGCTCGACGAACGAGATCTGTCCAGCGGCGTCGCGCTTCTGCTCGTACCAGGCGAGGCCGAACCCGTGCGCCGCGAGGGAGGTGACGACGTCGGGAAGTTTGTCGCCGTTGACGTCATAGACCTCCATGTTCGCGCCGGCATTGCCGTTGCGGCCGAACGCGCCCTGATGGAAGGTCCAGGGCGTGACCGTCGCGCCCCCCGCGGGCTGCTCCCACCATCCATGCGGAGCGATGAGGTCGGCGCGGCCGTCGCCGTTGATGTCGCCGACGCCGATGCCGTGGATGCTCGCACCCCAGGGACCTGCTTCGGACACCGCGTAGGTCTTCCACGGGCCGGTCGGATTTGCCGGATCGGACGTCGCCCATTGCACCTTGTTGCTGCCGGAAAAGGCGGCGTCCGGCTTGCCGTCGTTGTTCACATCCGCGAACGTGATCGATTCGGAGATCACTTCAGGAAACACCGTGTAGCGCGTCCAGCGGCGCGATTCGCCGCGCGGGTTCACGTACAGCGCCGGCGCCCGCGACTCGGCGACGAGGATGTCGTCCCAGCCGTCGCCGGTGAAGTCGCCCGCATAGTTCACCATCGCCGGGCTGTACTCCTTCGCCGGGTTGAACGCCTGGGCGAGATACAGCTCGCGCGAGTCGGTGAACGTCGGACCCAGGTAATAGCGATTGCCGATCGTGACGTCGAGCACGCCGTCATGGTTGAAGTCGCCGGCCGCCGCTGACCACCCGTAATAGAAATCCTCGAAGTGCTGCACGCGAAAATGCGGCGAGCTCTTCTCCGCCGGCGTGACGCGGCGCTGCAGATCTTTGAGCGCCAGATTCCTGAATCGCACATCACCGGTGCCGCCGACGTAGAGCGCGACCGGTCCGAAGCTGCCGGTGTCCGGATCGATGGCCCGTCCAGCGAAGCTCGCGCCAGCATTCACGCCGGCGCGGAAGACGTTGGCGTCGACCAGCACTTCAAACGTGTTCCAGTCATTCGGCTTGAATTCCGTCGGCGGCGCCGGCGGGAACATCGAGGTGAACGCGGCGGGGCCTGCCGCGCGGCCGCGTCCCGCACCGCCTGCACGGCCGGCGCCCGCGCTCGCCGGCGGAGCAGGTGGCTGGATTCTCAGCATCGCGCCTCCCGGCCGCGTCAGCGGCTCTCGACCGCCGATGCGCCCCTGCGCGTCGACGGTGACGGCGGCCGGATCCGACGCTCCGTCTGTCAGGGTCTTGAGAATGCCCTTGATGCCGCCTGCCGTCTTTTCGCTTCGAACCATGACACCCGCGGTGCATGCGGCCGCACAGCGGAACGCACCGGCAAGCTCGACGTCCTGGTAACCAGGATTGATGAGCAACCAGCCGCCATCAGGGCCGGTCGGCGTGCCGATGATCTCGCCGTTCTCCACGCGCCATGTCGCTTGTCCGATGTGATCTGTTCCCTCCAGCGAGGTCCCCTTGAACGTCCAATCGGGAACGAAATTCGCGGGGACCGCAGGCGCCTGCGTTTGCCCCCCAGGCGCGGCGGACATGACGAACGCAAGCAAGGCAACCGAGACGGCGAGACAGTGTCGTTGAAACATGGACGCCCTCATCTGAGATGTGATTCGAAAGCGAGTGTCGCGAGTGGAGCGAGGGCCGTCTGAGGTGGCCCGGCTCCATCGGGACGCGATGATATACCAGCCACCTCCCCGCTTTTATCACCTACGCAGGGGACTGCGTCTGGCACGGCTTGTTCCTTTCTCAGGGCTCAAACAGTTCTTGACCCTGGAACGGTTCCAGGCCGTACGGTACACATAGGAGGCAGCATGCGACTCATTACCCCACTTAGTCTGATCGGATCCCTGCTGTTCGTGCCAGTAGCGCTCGCCGCTCGCCAGGATCACCATGCATCCACCGATCAGCGTGGGGCGATGGTGATGGGTTTCGATCAAACCCGTACCCGGCATCATTTCTTGCTGTTCAGCGACGGCGGCGCCATCGATGTGACGGCCAATGACCCGGCGGATACGAAAAACCGAGAGGCAATCCGTTCCCATCTCCCACACATCGCGGTAATGTTCGGCGAGGGCAATTTCGATGCGCCAATGCTGGTGCACGATTCGACCAACGTGCCGGGGACGAAAGTCATGGCTGAACGCAAGGCTGCGATTCGGTTTCAGTATGTGGAAACCGCAAGCGGCGGCCGCGTGAACATCATCACATCAGATCCAGCAGCGCTTGCTGCGGTGCATCAGTTCTTGACGTTTCAAATCGCCGAGCACAAGACCGGCGATACTGCGACCATCCGGGCGCGATGACGACGGCGGCCAGAGGCCCTCGCGATGTTGCCCGAGCGACCGGCATCAGCACGGACACCCTGCGGCACTACGAGAAACAGGGGCTTCTTCCCGGCGTGACAAGGACGGCGGCGGGCTACCGGCAGTACTCAGCCGCCACGGTGGAACGGGTGCTGCTCATTCAGCGGGCGCTCGTCGTCGGTTTTTCGCTGGCCGACGTCAGACGCGTGCTGGCGGTGCGAGACAAAGGCGGCGCGCCGTGCGTCGGCGTTCGCGCGCTCGTGGGAGAACGCCTGGAACGGTTGAACCACCGGATCGACGAACTGCAGACCCTGCGCGATGAACTGCAGTCACTTCTGGCGGACTGGGACACCCGGCTTGCAGAGAGCGCCAAGGGCGAGCGCGCCCACTTGCTGGAAACACTTGGCAAGAGCGCCGTCGTAGAGGGAGCCCGACGACGGCGTCGTGCTGACCGGGTGGGATCGCGCTGACGGGGCCCGGCCGATCGCACGAGCAACCCGAAGACCGGCTCCTTTCAACCGCGGGATCGCTACGCGCGGCAGAGGATCTCGCCGTGGAGGACGGCGTACCACGCATCGGGGTGCGCGGCCCAGCGCCGCCATCCCGATGCAATCTCGAGCAACTCCTCCTCTGTCGCCAGGCCTTCGGCGATGGCCTGGCGGGCGATTGCCGAATGGGTCATGCGATCGGCCCACAGTCCACCCCACCACGCGCGGTCGCCGGGCGTGGCAAAGCACCACACCGAAGCGCCCGCGCGCACGTCGCCGAACCCTGCCGCATGCCCCCACGCAAGGAGGAATCGGCCGGCGTCAGGCTCACCCGCGTTGCGGCGCGCGATTTTGCGGTACAGCGCGAGCCAGCGATCGATGGCCGCCTCGTCGGGATACCAGCGGAAGCCCGCGTAGTCACCATCGCGCGCCGCGACCAGTCCTCCGGGCTTACACACTCGCTTCATCTCGCGCAGCGCGGCGACCGGATCGGAGAGATGCTGAAGCACTTGATGCGCGTGCACGATGTCAAACATGTGGTCGTCCGCATCGATCGCGTAGAGGTCGCCGATCGAGAACTCGACGTTCGGACCACCGCCGGCATCGCGTCGTGCGTCCTCGATCACATTGGCGGACGCATCGATGCCGAGCACACGTCCGGGCGCAACCCGGCGTCCGATATCAGCGGTGATCGTGCCCGGCCCGCACCCGACGTCGAGCACGCTGGCGCCGACGGTAAGGTGGGGCGCGAGGTAAGCAGCCGAGTTATCGACGGTACGCCACTTGTGCGACCGCAATACGCTCTCGTGGTGGCCGTGCGTGTAGGTCATGGTTTGCCAGTTCGCGATGGGCCTATTCGCCCAGCAGGATCGCAGATCGTGCTTTCGACCGGAGGACGCGATCGAACGTTACCAGCGTCAGCTGTCGGCCCGTCGCAAATGCAGCCAGGTATGAATCGGCCCAGTCTTTGGTAGCCGGCTGGCGACGGCGCGTCAGCGCCCGAAACCGGGCTTCGATCTCCGCGGGCTCGTCGACGAATTCCACTTGCGGATCTCTCAACCAGCGGTCATACGCAGCCCAGGCCTGCGGCTGGGTCATCACCTCATCGCGCATCACCGCCTCCGCCGTCAACAACCGCAGCAGGCCGAGTTGCGTGAATCGACAGAATGCAAAGGTCGTGTCCTGAGACACTGTCGCGAACCAATCCGCCGCGACGAAGTGGTGCAGGTGCCCTTCGTAGGTCAGGGCTGCCCACACGTTGATGTCAGGGAAAAGCGATGTCGTAGATGGCGGCATTGTCGAGAGCCACGGTGCCGGGGCGCTTGGATCGGACGATCGGTAACGAGACACGCGCTCCCTTCCGACGGTCCGCCTTGATTACCTCTTTGACACCCTTCAGGATGAGCGCCCGCGTCGAACTACCTTCGCGCGCCGCACGCGACTTCAGCTGGCGGTATAGTCCGTCCGGGATGTCGACAGTCGTGCGCACGCGTTCATTGTGCCATATTTATGGCGCCAGAGGGATCGTTGACGCACCTCGAATTTCGGACCGGACCAAGGATCCCGGCACGGCCTTACGCAGCGCGGTAGCGAGTCGGCGTCGGCCATTCGCCTGAGTACCACACCGATCTACTGGTCACATCTCGCGATGCAGCCGCACCACGGCGCCGCTTCGAGTCTCATTTCCGATCGCGACGAACAGCTCTCGGTCTGCGACCGAGACGCTGAAGGCGACGCGGCGATCAAGGTGCGCAACCAGCGCCGCGACCAGCGCGCGATCAATCGCGTACAGCTCCAGCTGGTCAGCGCGATGAATCGTTTCGCCCGCGAGGCGGTTCAGGAATTGCCGCGGGTCCTTGTGTGTGTAAACGACGACGCGCCGGGCGGTCTTGGATGCCTTGTGCAGCCGGGCCGCATCGGGCGTGCCGACATCGATCCATGTGTCGATCTCTCCGGTCAAGGTGCGGACGACGATCGCCGGTTCGTCAGGGTCCGATATGCCGCGCGAGAACGCGATCCCGTCGACGAACTCGAGCAGGTACGCGAGCACGCGTGCGATGAGGTGATCCTGCGATTCGGACGGATGACAGGCGACCCGCAGTGCCAAGGATTCGTACACGCCGCGATCGGTGTCGGCGAGTTCGATGTCGAAGTTGTAGATCGTCGACTGGATTGCCATGCTACGGTGAGGCGAGCACGTTGGCGGGAGCGCCGATCAGCAGCCGGTTCTGCGGCGTAATGTCCGGAGGGATCCGCTGCGTCCAGATGCGATACCCCTGATCGGCGAGACGCCGCGCGCGCACGACGTCGATGGCGAGCGCGTCGTTCATCCACCCGGAGAGCGAGCCGCCGTCGCTGACCGAGACGTCGTGACAACAGGGCAACACCGCCACGCGCGCCCGCGCAGCCGCCGCAATCTCCAGCACCCGATCCGACAGTCCACCGCAGGCATGAATGGACACGACAATGTCTCCCGGCAGAATCTCTACGACATCAATCGGACTGGCCAGGAATGCGAGACGTCCGGCCAGCCTCGGCCAGCTTTCAACGAGCGCACGGTGGAGGGTTGCGGACGAAGGCGGCGCCACGGCGTCAACAGCCAACGCACATGGCGACGTGTCGTCGAGGATCAGCATCAATTGCGCGAGCAGCCCGTGCCCGGCCGCGAGATCGACGACCCGGCCGCCGCGAAACAGCCGGCGCACACGCCGCGCCGTCTCCCATGCTTCATACAGCTCCTTGCGTGGAAGACACCCGGCATGACACACGGCACGGCCGATACGATCGAGGAGCGTGTCGCCGGGAAAGCGCGCAAGGTCCCGAGCGGTGAGGCGCCCACGTGATGAGCGGGAGAAGCGCACGGGTAAAGGATAGCGCGTCGGACGTACTCGATTCGTTGGCGGCACGATCGAGCGATAGACCTAGACGGCACCGGTCGGGAGGCGCGGCAATTCTACCCAAAACAGGGTTCCGGAGCCGAGCGTCGATTCCACGCCGACTCTCCCTCGGTGGCTCTCGACCAGTCGTTTCACCGTGGCAAGACCGAGGCCGGTTCCGCTCACGTCGGCGTGAGGGCCGCGCACGAATGGTTCGAAAAGCGTCGCCTCAATTTCCGCCGGGATGCCAGGACCAGTGTCTTCGACTTCGAGGCGTGCGACATCGCTGACTGTCAGCGCTCTGACCACCACCCGTCTGGTGGGTCGTGCACCCATGTACTTGATGGCGTTCCGCACGAGGTTTTGCACGATGCTGGTGACCACGCCGGCACTGCACGGCACGCCTATCGATCCAGTGACGTGGACGACCAGTTCGATGTCTTTCTCCTCGGCGGCCTCGGACAAGTCTGCGACGACCGTCGCCACCACGGCATCGAGGGAGCAACTGGCGGCGGAATCAGGGTGGGCCCCGGCTCGGGCGAACGCGAGAAGATCGTCGACCAGCTGCTGGACGCGTTGCAGCGCGCGCTGCGAACGCTCGATGTAGGTTCGCCCTCGTTCATCACACGACCGACCAAGAAGCGACAGCCCCGCGGCGATCGTACCCAGAGGACTGAGGATGTCGTGGGCCGCGCGTCCGGCGAACCGATCGAGTTCGGCAACGCGCGCCGTCAACAGCGCATTGTGCTCGGCGACCAGCTGGTCGTGACGGCGCGTCGCACGAAAGGCAAACGCGACCGCTCCCAGCGCGATCAGAGTTGACAGTGCATCGAGCTCAACGATCATTCGCAGGGTGGTCGCACGCACGCGTCGAACGTCTCGAGCCATGATCTCGGACTGCGTCACATCGTAGTCGAGCGCCGCAAGCACCGAGCGCTGGGCTGCGTCGAGGGCATCGTCAACCTGGCCGGCTGCCGGAACGGCGGCGGCCGACTCCGAATCGTGAACATCAGCGAGCGTCGCATCAACCATGTGCACCGCCCCAGTCACATTGGTGCGCAGCTCGGCCCAAAAGTGCTGCTCGCCGGGCAGTGGCAGCAGCTGCAGATACTGATCCACGTCTGCATTCAGCTCCGCGACTTCTGTGCGAACCGCAGACACGACGGTGGCGCGACGTGAGCCTGACGCATCGACGTCCTCCATAAGCTGGTTCAGCCGCGTCAACCGCAAGGCGGCTTGCGATAGGTGTGCCACACTCGGAACGGCGTTCGTCTCTATGGCCGAGGACAATGCGTCGAGGCGGGCGAGACGATTCTGCGTGTAGGCCGTCGCGCCGACGAAGGACGCGACAGTGATCAACGAGGCCGCGATCCACGCGGAATGATGACGTTCGAATTCCATCGTGGCGGGTCAGAGGGCCTGAAGGGTCACGATGATACACATCGGCATGGGACCATTTACGATTGTGCCGTACCCGGAGCGTTACATCACCCCGAAATACAACCAGCTGGCCTCGTCATCGATCTCAGCATTACTCTTACAATTCAACGCGAGGTGAAGTTTGTGCGCCGAATCCGTGGTGCGGACGGGGGTGCCGACGTTGCTCTGCGAGTCTGAGGCGTAATGCATGTGGAAGAGGCGACCCCGCGAAGGAAGGCCAGCTGGAACGAGGCGCATGAGCGCTGTACTCGCTCGATTCGGTCGACGAATCCTTATCGCCCTCATTCTCTGTCTCGCGCTGATTGGTTTTCTTCACCTCACACGAGGGACTGCCGTCCGTCACGTTCGTGGCGTTGCCAATGACGGCGTGTCGATCGGAATAAGCGAACCGCAGTTTCCGCTCATGGTCACGATGATGACCGGCGCCTGGTTGTCAGAGGGCAACCGCGTCGAGGTGACCTTGAACGGAAACGGGACCTACGAGCGCCTGTGGGCCGACCTGCATTCGGCGCGTCACTCGATCACGTTGCAGTTGTACTACGGAGCGCCGGGTCGGATGGCGGATACGCTGGCCAGTATCCTCGTCGATCGGGCCAGAGCAGGCGTGCGCGTCTTCGTTCTCTATGACGCGTTCGGCACCGTGGACATGCCCGCCGGACAGCGAGACGCGCTGCGCGCGGCCGGCGTACGCGTTGAGCCGTTTCGTCCACTCCGATTGTCGACGCTTCATCTCGCGCAGAACCGTTCGCACGTCCGTGGGATTGTGATCGACAGTCAGATTGGCTGGACNGGCGGCTTCGGCATCGACGACAAATGGTTCGGCGATGGTCACACCGCCGGTTCCTGGCGCGAGACAAACGTCCGCTTCGAAGGTCCCGCTGTGAGGCAGCTTCAAGCGGCGTTCGCGGCGGCATGGGTTGAAGCGACGGGCGTGCTGTTCACCGGGCGAGCCACGCTAAACCCACAGGAAGGCGGTGTCACCGCGGCGGGGCTGCTGCATACGGAACCCACACTGGGAAGTACCGCAGCCGAGCGCTTCTATGCGATTTCCATAGCGGGGGCACAGAAAACGCTGTACATCACCAGCGCGTATTTCGCGCCCGATCGCAACTTTGTGGAGCTCCTGAGCGCAGCGGCAAAGCGTGGCGTCGATGTTCGGCTCCTGACCGCCGGTCCCCGCACCGACGTCACGATTGTCCGGTCAGCGGGGCGCGCCTGGTATGACACGCTGCTCGATGCCGGCGTACGTATTTACGAATGGCAGCCGACGACGCTCCATGCCAAGACGTTTGTGGTCGACAGCCAGTGGTCCACGATTGGATCGATGAATTTCGACAATCGATCGATGGCACTGAACGACGAGTCGACACTCATGGTGTTCGACCGGACAATCGGCGAGGAGATGAATCAGATTTTCATGAGCGATCTCCAGCACGGTGAAGAGGTCACGGTTGCCAAATTTCGGCGACGGTCGTGGCTCGAGCGGATCGTCGAACGCGGTGCAAACCTGATGACGCGACTGCTGTAGCCGTGTGACACCGAACATGCCGTGGCATTCCGGGAGCTGGCCGACAGTGTTCACTGCGTGCGGTATGCTGGCCCGATGCGCCCACGTGCGATCGTCGCGGAGATTGCAAACGGCAAACCGGCGATTTCAGACGATTCAGAGTGAAGGCAATGAGCGTGCAGGAAGCAGGAATGTCCTCATGATCTGGATCCTCGGAGTAGTCCTCGCCTTCGTGGTCGCACTCGCGATCTATGACCTGACGCAGCGTCAACACGCCATCCTCAGGACTTTCCCGATCGTCGGGCACTTCCGCTACTGGCTGGAAGCCGTTGGTCCTGAGCTCCGCCAGTACATCGTGACCGACAACGACGAGGAGCGTCCATTCAGCCGCGATCAGCGCACATGGATCTACGCGTCCGCGAAACGGGAGAACAACTACTTTGGCTTCGGGTCCGACAACGAGATGGAGCTGCAACCGAGCTACCTGATCATCAAACACAATACGTTCCCCCTCGAGGTCCATCATCCAGGCCATCCGGCATTCGATCCGCAATTCCGAATTCCGTGCGCAAAGGTGATGGGGGGCAGCCGCGCGAGGCCGCGTGCGTTTCGCCCGTCGTCGATCGTCAACGTCTCGGGCATGAGTTTTGGGTCGCTGAGCGGGCCAGCCGTGGAGGCGCTCAATCGTGGCAGCCAGATCGCCGGTTGCCTTCAGAGCACGGGCGAAGGGGGCGTCTCGTCGCACCACCTCCAGGGCGGCGATCTGGTGTGGCAAGTCGGGACGGGGTACTTCGGATGTCGAGAACCTGACGGTCGCTTCAGCATGGCGAAATTGAAAGACACGATCGCGCGCGCACCGCAGATCCGCGCGATTGAGGTCAAGCTGAGTCAGGGGGCAAAGCCGGGTGTTGGCGGGTTGCTGCCACGGGCGAAGATCACGTCGGAGATCGCCGAGATTCGGGGCATTCCGATGGACCGCGATTGCATCAGCCCGGCAGGGCACAGCGAATTCAGGAATGCCGACGAGATGCTCGATTTCGTCGAGTCGATCGCCAGCGAAACAGGCCTGCCCGTCGGTATCAAGTCCGCCGTCGGCGATTCAGCATTCTGGGAGGACCTGGCGCGGTTGATGACGGCTGGTACGCGCGGAGTCGACTTCATCACGATTGATGGGGGCGAAGGCGGAACCGGCGCTGGGCCCTTGGTCTTCACCGATCACGTCGCGCTGCCATTCAAAGTCGGGTTCAGCCGCGTTCAGAAGATCTTCACGGAGCAAGGACTGCATCAGCGCATTCTGTTCATTGGATCCGGCAAATTGGGCTTTCCGGAAGCCGCCGTATTCGCGTTTGCCCTGGGCTGCGACGCGATAAATGTAGGCCGCGAGGCGATGATGGCGATCGGCTGCATCCAGGCGCAGCGTTGTCACACCAATCACTGCCCGACGGGCGTCGCCACCCATCATCCGTGGTTGGTGCGTGGCGTGGATCCTGCGAACAAAGCTGCGCGGCTGGCCAACTACATCATCACGCTGCGGAAGGACGTGCTCGCACTGAGTCGTGCGTGCGGTGTTCTCCATCCGACGCTCATCACCGCCGATCATTTGGAGCTCCTCGACGACCGGTTCGGTTCCAAGACGGTTGCCGAACTCTTTGGATATGGCCGCGGCTTTGGATTACCGTCCCCGACCGATTGCGACGAGGTGCGTCGCATCATGCGTGTGTGACGTCCTTCGAACGCGGCCTCCGCGTGTTTGCGGATCAACAAGGTCCATTAATATAGCCGTCGGGTCGGAGCACCCGAACAGGAGGAACAGGTCGATGGCTGTCAGGAAATCACGCGCGAAGGCGAACGCCACTCGCCCAACCACCGTGGCCGCCTACCTCGCTTCGCTCACTCCGGAAAAGCGGGCGGTGATCGAAGAGGCCCGAGCCTTCGTCCACACGCACATCCCGAAAGGGTACGCGGAGTTCATGAACTGGGGCGTGATCAACTGGGGTATCCCGCTCGACGAGTTCTCCAACACGTATAACGGTCAGCCGCTCTGCTACGTGGGCCTCGGCGCGAAGAAGAGCTACAACTCGCTCTACCTGATGGGCGCGTACCAGAGCTCGAACGGCAAGTACACAACGCCGTTCTCCGCGAACCTGCTCGTCGACGCATTCAAGAAGGCCGGCAAGCGGCTCGACATGGGGAAGTGCTGCCTCCACTTCAAGGAGCTCGATGATCTCGAGCTCACCTCCGTAGCGAAGGTGATCGCGATGTCGACCCCGAAGGAGTACATCGCGTACTACAAGCGCGCCAAAGGGCTCGCCTAGCCTATGGACGGCTACCCACCTTCCCAGCGGACCGTTGCCCAAATCATCGAATCGTGCATCAACGCCCATGCTCCAACCACCCGAGCTGAAATCGACTGAAAAGCTGCTGTGGTCATCGGGGCACGGCACCGATCTGTGGAAGCTGTTTCAGGCGTGCATAGACGGGGATCTCGAAGCGGTACAGGCGCTCATCGGGAATGACCCGTCGCTGGCGCGGGCGCATTACGACTATCGCAAGCCGCTCTATTTCGCCGTGCGCGAGAACCGCCTGGACGTCGCGCGCTTCTTGCTCGATCACGATTACAACCCGATCGATCTCTGGGTTGACGACAATCCGATCGAGATTGCACGCGATCGCGGCTACGCCGAGATGGAACGGATGCTCGCCGACACCCTCGAAAAGAAGTTCAACGCGTCGCCGAAGGGCGAGCCGGTGGCGCAGGCACTCCGCGAGCATGACCTTCCGCGGATGCGCGCGTTGCTCGATGCCCAGCCGGAGCTGATCGGCAAAGGCGACCAGCGATCCAATCAGCCAATCCACTGGGCGACGATGACGAGACAGCTCGAGGCGATCGATGAGCTGCTGCGCCGCGGCGCGGACATCGATGCTCGGCGGGTCGACCGCGCGCGGCCGATTCATGTGACCAATGGCGACTACTTCTACCGCGGTTGGCGCGATGTGCCACGTAGCTGGCCGGTGACGCCCGCGCAGGTCATGGCGCATCTCAAGGCGTGCGGTGCGTTCATCGATCTGCCGACTGCGTGTCATACCGGCGATATCGAACGCGTGCGCGAGCTGCTCGGCCAGGATCCCTCGCTGGCAAACAGGACTGGAGAGCACGAAGGCTACTACCTCGGCGGCGGCGCGCCGTTGTCAAATGCCGCCGCGGTCGGACGCATGGACATCGTCCAGCTGCTGCTGGATCACGGCGCTGACCCCAATCTGCCGGAAGAGCAGATTGCGCCGAAGGGAAAAGCACTCTACTCGGCCGTCTACCACGGACACTACGACATCGCGAAGCTCCTCCTCGAACGGGGGGCCTTCGCGAATCCGCCCGTCGAAAGCTCGGGCGACGCGCTGTGGATAGCGCAGGAATGGCGCCCGGACAAACGCATGGAACAGTTGCTCCTTTCGTACGGCGCGAAGCCGATGAAGGGCCATACCGGTGAAGACTTGCCGGAGAAAACGGAGCACTGGCTGCGCATCTCGCCGCTCCACGAGGCGGCACGGAAAGGCGACGTACGCGAGGCGAAGAAGCTGCTGGACGCTGGCGCCGATCTGACCGCGCGCGACGAGCACCTCCGTTCGACGCCGCTCGCCTGGGCCGCCAAATTCGGGCAGCTCGAAATGGTGAAGTTCCTGCTGCAGTCCGGCGCACCGAAGAGGGTGCCCGATGATCCGGAATGGGCCACTCCGCTCGCGTGGGCAACCAGGCGCGGGCACGACGACATCGCAAGATTTCTATCCTAGAGAGTAAGGACCTGGTATGGCTAGACTCGTGTTCGGAATGAACCAGTCGCTCGACGGCTACGTCGACCACATGGCGTTTGCGCCAAGCGCTACGCTCTTCCGCCACTTCATCGAGCAGACGCAGGGGATGGCCGGCAGTGTCTACGGTCGCCGAATGTATGAGGTGATGCGGTACTGGGATGACGATCATCCTGAATGGGATGCAGAGGAACGCGCCTTCGCGGCGGCGTGGCGCAACCTGCCGAAATGGGTCGTCTCACGCTCGCTGAAATCGGTTGGGCCCAACGCGAGGCTCGTCGAGGATGATCTCGAGAGCGCGATCCGAGAGTTGAAGGATAAACGCGGCGGGGAGATCGAAGTTGCCGGCCCGAACTTGGCGCAAAGCCTGACCGAGCTTGGCCTGATCGATGAGTACCGAATCTACCTGCACCCGTTCGTGATCGGTCACGGCAAACCATATTTCGCCGGGCCGCGGCCGCCGCTCCGCCTTGTGTCTCACGATCGGATAGGCGAGGACGTGATCCGGTTGGTCTACGTCTAGCAGCCGCAATCATCGGCCTGGAGCCCTCTCAGATCGAAAGGCCGGGATCCCCCTCAACGACTTGCTGGCGCAGCAAGGGTCGCTCGCCTGGTTTCCAGAGCGATGCCGTGTGGACGACCCGGTAGCGAAGAGGACCTCCATCGGGACGATCGCTGCGCGTGATCGGGCGTGGAATGCAGACGAACTCGGTTCGCATTTCATCGCTCGTGAGCCGCACCGTCGCATAGCCGTGACCGCCCATATCCACGAATGCGAGGTGCGGCGAAAGTTTCGGATTGGAAACGGCGTGAGCGCGCTTCAGGTCGAAACTCGTGGCGTATTCGAGGCACGAGCGGACGCCATGCTTCAGGAGCATGTTGTAGGTCCATTCGGGCGGGCCGGCCGGCCGATCCGCCAGATACAGCGCACGGAGCGGATGATCCTTACGAAGATTGTGCTCATACGCCTCCATCGTCCCAGGGCTGGCCAACGAGGCGCCGACGAAACTGATCCCGACCGGTTCGAACTTGGCTGGTGGCAAAAGGGCGGCGGCATAGCCAGCCCAGAAACTGTGACGGTCGCCCGACACGATCGCGAATCCCGTAATCTTCGAATCGCGAACGAGGTCATAGATCTCGCCGCGCTCGTGGTAGGCGCTGCCATAGTCCCCGCTGCCGATCTGCGCGAAGGTGTCGGCCGGCCACTTCTGCTTGGTCAGTCCATCGGGAAGGTTCTGCGGGTCGGCCCGCAAATCGAGGGCGCCCAGCGAATTGCCCCAGATTTTCCAGGTTGCCGCGGACCGGCGGAGCTGCTCCATGAACCATTGCTTCTGGCGGCTCCCGAGGATCGTGCGCGGCGGTGAATCCTTTCGCGGATTAGGGATGCTGATGTCGCCAAAGCGGAGTTCGGCGGGCGGTTCGCCGCCGTTGAAGGTGCGGCCGGCATCGAGCGCGATCATCGCCGGTTCAGAGAACATCCCGTTGAAAGTCGGATCGTAAATCTTGCCAACGCCCTCCGCATCGGTCGGGTCGTCGCCGCAGAAGCTGTGCTGGTCGGTGAGAATGAGATCGAGGTGCCGGCCGTAGCGCAAAGACCGATAGGCAATCAGGCTGTTGATGGCCTTCAGATTGTTGGGTTCGATTCCGAGGCCAGTGTCGTCCCACTGCTCTATCGCCACGTTCTTCACTGACACATTGCCGAACGTGTCGAGCGATCCGCTCGGCGCCTTCACGCGCGCGGGAATGTATTCGAACCATGCCTGGTTGGCGGCGACCTTCACAGTCTGGCCCGGTCGCGGATCCCCCCCTGCCTGGACGATGCTCTGCCGGCCCTGCCAGGAAAATTCGTGATTGTCCCAGATGGCGACGAACGGCCAACGCGCTCGCGCGTCTTGCAGATCGGGATCGGCAAGGTAGCCCTTGTAGACGACGCGATAGCCGTC
>C688J18823_10001118_pt1 | contig 16338 bp, 19 predicted proteins | sample HopSoiMetagenom1_FD_18823 | JGI IMG/M metagenome (IMG submission 18823) | reverse complement strand
TCAAGCCGTTAACAGCTTCATCAAGTAATACCGTTGTGTGATTAAACATTTATGTCCACCTTTCCAATCGTAACACATGGAAAATCAAATACACCTTGGTGTATTTGCGCCCAGATAATACCTGAGCTCACTCGATAAACTTCCATTAAAAAATCGAATGTCTCCGCCGGAGGCTTTAACTTCATTCAGTCGAGGTTTGAACCCCCACTGAATTGATAAGGGCTTGACATTCATCTCACCACTTATAGTAGTCGGAGACTTCTGCTGAATGAAGTTAAAATCAATCCATTATTTCCAATTAAATATCCAACCCAATCATATTTTCTGCAATTTCAGCAAAAGAATCCGCTGATTCGCTGAAATAATCGTTCCAAATGTCTTGACTCCATATTTCAATTCGATTGGAAACGCCTAATATAACACATTCTTTTTCAATTTTTGCGTAGTTTAAAAGTGGAGAGGATATATTAATTCGTCCTTGTTTATCGATCTCACATTCTGTTGCACCGGAGAAAAAGAAACGAGTAAATGCGCGGGCATCTTTTTTTGTCATGGGAAGACCTTTTAATTTATCTTCAATAATCTTCCATTCATTAAGGGGGTAACCAAACAAACATTGGTCAAGTCCACGTGTCAAAACAAACATTTCACCTAAATCGTCGCGGAATTTAGCTGGTACGATCAAACGACCTTTTGTATCAACATTATGATGATATTCGCCCAGGAACATACCAACTAGCCCCACTTTCTTAAATTACTTTACCACATCCCTCCACTTTCCTCCACTTATTTTTAAATAATTCTCCCTAAAAGAATGAGAATCCTCTTTAATTAACAGAATATTTTTATTTTTCTAAAAAATAAATAAACTCTATCCAATGAGATAGAGTTTATGACCATTTATATTTTTATTACTTTATGTTTACCATCAAATTCATAGTTTAAATGAGCCAATTCAGAAAGAAAAGGAATCCCATAACGGTTCATGTAGTTTAAAGCATTTAGTATTCTCTCCTGAGGAGCACCCATAGGTCGAAGACTACTGTCTACTCTATTGAACTTACTCAGTGCAACCTCATGCTTTTGCTTTAATTGATCCTCATTCTTTCCTTCCATAAATTGAATTTGTTCCAATAATCTGGCTTGATTTTTTTCAAATAGGGGAATCAATCCTTTATCAAGTTTTTGCTGAATCATTCCATAATTTTCAAGTAATTGTTTTTTTGTATATCTAAATAACTTTTCCAATTCTAGATCTTTAACGGATTCTAAATATACGTCTTGTTGTTTACCTGTCCCGTTTGTTAGAACGTCTTCAAGTGACAACCCTAGTTCTTCAAAATCACTTTCAATCGCTCGATCAAGTAACGTTATGTTTAAACGAGGTACAATCAGAGGCATTTTAATTGAGAAGTGTTCAAATACTTGTTTCAACTCAGCCCAATAAGCGATTTCACCCGGACCTGCTATAAATGCTAATGTTGGAAACAACATTTCTTGTGTAATGGGACGAGTCACCACATTATTACTTAATTTCCATGGAAACTCTGATGCAATGTCTAGTAATTCCGTACGAGAAAACCTTAAAGCCCCATTCTTACCAATAAATTGTTGTTTCACTTCATTATATTCAAGCAGAATTCTTTCCTTATACTCGTCGTCATAATAAAAGAGATTGGCTGCTTGATCACTCATCTCAATTGATCGATTAAAACCCTCATCTGCTAATTGATTTTGTACATCTTTCACGCAACGATTAATCTGAGTAGCTTGATCAATTTGCGAAATAAATAATTCCTTTTCCAAACAGCGTAATCCTTGGTACCCTGAGTCAATCACAAGCAATCCTTCATCTTTAAATAATCCCATTACGATTTGAGCGAAAAAGTCTACAAAAGTTTCCGATTCTTGCACTGCTTCACGCATAAAGGAAAGTAATTCATTTGTATGATCTGTTTCACCAAAGGTCTCTATTATTTCTTCAACCCATTCCATACAAATTTCTTTATCTAAGCCGACATCGGAAACCATTCTCTTATCTCGTACTTTTTCTGGATAAATAACCTTTTGTATTTCTCCATTTTTCTCCAGATAGATATGATTGACTTCTTGAAAATCATGATCCTCTCCAGCAATCCAAAAGATTGGTACAATGGGTATGTTCAACTCTTTTTCCTTTTGCCTTGCAAGTGCAATAATAGAAACCACTTTATGTATTGAATATAGTGGACCTGTTAATATGCCAGCTTGTTGCCCTCCAATAATCACTGCACTATTTTCTTTCTTTAACTTTTCGAGTGACATTTTTACTTCTGTTGAGCTTGGAATACGCTCCATATATTTTTCAATGCATTCAGCAAGCTCTTTTCTCATAAACGTTCGTTTATTTAATTCAATTAATCTTGCCTGATAATCTGCTGAATGTTGATACCGATAGTGAAAGAAACGTTGAATTTCAGGTACACCGGCTAAATAATCCGTTGCAAAGCGATTTGTAGCAGGCAACGAGAGATTTATCATCTCCATTTATGACTTCCTTTCTTATAAATCATTTTCTTATATTTTTTTACTTTTATGTTTTTCTACACATTGATTGTCATACTAACTCGTGAAATTAGACCATAAATAAGCAATAATATATAAGCGAAACCAAAAAGTAAAAAAATAAAACGCCAAAATCCTTTAAACACTTTGACAAAATGGATCTCTTGCTTTGACTTCCAATGCATGATCACAAACACAATAGCCACTAGTATCATCACAATTAATATCACCCATAGAAGAGACATCTCCCAAATGGCTTTTATAAAGTAATGCACAGCAATAACTAAAAAAAACGTAGTAAAATCGAGTGCAACCCGAACAGACTTGTGATGTTTTTTCGTGATCCATTTACTAATTACAAACACGATTATATACCCAAACAATGGAATAGTCACGAATGATGCAATAATTGAAGAAAAAATTCCAGTCACTTCTATGCCCTCTCTAACTTACACTCCTTCCCTTTCACTGCTTGATAAAAAGTTGCAATGATTGGAGTGTTTATTTCTCTCTCAGCTGATTTCTCCAAGATATAACCAAGAATTGCATCCACTTCAGTCGGACGTTCCCCCTCCAAATCACATAGCATAGATGATTGATTATGAGCCGTTTTCTCACAAACAGTGACAATATTTTCAAAGTATGGTTGACTATTTTGAAGTTGCAAACCTTGTTCAATTTCACCAAAAATCATTTTCACTAACTCAAAGTAATGTTTATTTTCTATAAGTGCTCCATTTTCAACCCCTAAAACGGCTGTTAACGGATTAATCACTGCATTTACAACAAGTTTTTTTAATAGCATATTTTCATAATCCTCTTCTATTATAAAAGAAAAACCCTTATCCGATTCTACTGCAATCATTTCAAGTAACCTTGAACAGGAAAGACGAATAGAGGAAATTTTCGTTGATCCAATCCCTGTATGAAGAACCACATTAGGCTCTAACCGCATTGCCCCATGTTCTACAGTTCCTACATAAACCTCCCCTTTCAACTTATCCAAATATTTAATGTGCCCCATCCCATTTTGTAAAAATAAAATGGACTTATCTAGACGACTATGAGCATAAAGATCATCCATCAAACGATTTAAATGATATTGTTTCACAGCAATTATGGTAAGATCTTCACAACCACTCCATTCTGAATATAATTTCACTTCAATAAATTTTTGTTTTTCCAGTTCAAGTTGTCTTAAAAATAATCCCTTTGACTGTATGAGTTCTAATTGTTCTTTTGTGCGTACATATAAACAAACAGGATATTTTTCGCTCAAATAGAAGGCAAATAGTAAACCAATGGACCCACCGCCAATAATACCTATTTTCATTAAAACCACTTATCCCTTTCTAACGTAAATTAGCATAAATCGAACCCTTTTCTGTTATGCTTTCCCTATTTTATTATAGAGTATTTAACCACCGTTAGTATAGAAAATTGAATGAATCATAGGCCACAACCACAAAAGTATCCTGTTTCTATATGCTAGAAACAGGATATTTTCAAATTTAAATAAACGAAAACTTAAATATTTAAATCACAGTACAAGCTATTATAGATTGATTTATTTTCATTTCATTCGCATCCTTTAAATGCAAAGCATCTTGTTAAACTTAGAAGACTTCTCAAATTAACAATATTTGTAATCGCTTTCTATATAAAAGCTGAATTTTTTGAATAAATGAACTATAATAATAGTAGTAGGAATCCATCATCATCTAATGAACAAATCCGATTCTATTATGATTTTTATTCTTTTAAACTCCATGCAACGGACATATTACTTTCTTATATTGATTTAAAAGGGGGAATTATAATGGCAATAGAAATCACAAAGCTAAAAGTAAATTATAAAACACTAGAAGAGTTCAAGAAATTTAAAGAATATGGTATTCAAGAGCTCTCAATGAGCGAAGACCTAGAAGCAAATATTATAGAGGATGACAGCGAATCACCATTTTACGGCATTTACTTTACTGATAAGCTTGTCGCCAGAATGAGTATGTACCAAGTAAACGGCAAATTTAATCGTTATTTTGAGCCACCCCTAAATTATTTAGAAATTTGGAAGTTAGAGGTACTACCAGACTATCAAGGAAAAGGTTTTGGCTCTTCACTTGTCAATTTTGCAAAGGAAATGGGTATGCCAATCAAAGCAAATCCTCGTGTAAAATCAAGAAGTTTTTGGGAAAAAATGGGCTTTCACTCAGTCAACTATGAAATGGAGCGCGACCTAGGTGAAAATCCACTTATTTGGTTACCAGAAAACATTCAAATAAAAGAAATATCCTAAAGTAAATGCTATTAAAAAAACAAGCAGACAAGACCATTGTCCGCTTGTTTTTTATTTATCAAGCTTCTCTAAATTTCCATTTTTATCCATTTGGAATCTCGTTTTCTGCGCAAACTCTTCTTCCTTTAAAACAACCATTTTTCGAGCTCTTTCCATAATTTCTATTAACGCCTTATAATCATGCTCCATTTCGTACAAATCCTTTGCTAGTCTATTTTTTTCATTGTAGATATGTTCTAATTGTCGTTCTAGACTTTTTACCTTTTCTTCATATAAAGAAAGACTTTCTTGATAATCTGCAGATTCTATTGCGCGAATATATAGTTTGTTCAAATAGGATATGATATCTTCAAAATTGAATGCTGTTGAATCCGTTTTTACAACTTGAGATGATTTATTCTCTACTTTATCTTTATGTTCAAAGGTGGATTCTACTTTGTTTCCAATAGTTTCTATTTCTCCGTCAGGATTTTTCTTTACTGCTTTTCGTTGTTTTTTTGCCACTTCAATTCCAGACTTATACTGTTTTCTTATAGATGAGTTCCAACGAAATCCGCAAGCAGCAGCTGTTCTAGACAACCTTTTACCAACTTCTTCAAATGCTTGAAGTTGTGTACCACCCTCACGAATATGACGAAGCACAACCTCAGCAAGAAGTAAATCTTCATCTTGTGTCCATGCATCCTGACGAGTTATTGACATTAGAAAATCCCTCCTATTCTTTTTTATTCATACATATGCTTCTACTAGAAAAGATAGACTGTATCCTATAAGAAATAACAATATTTTCCTCGTCCTTAACTATTTTTTTATAGGACTTTCTCTAAAAAAAGGAAAAAGCACAAGAACAAATTGTTCTTGTGCTTTTTCCTTTAATGAAAGATTAGTTATTTACAACTTCTTTCCCTTTGTATGTTCCGCAAGCTTTACATACACGGTGAGCAAGTTTCATTTCACCACAGTTTGGGCATGCTGTCATACCTGGCACTTGTAGTTTAAAATGAGTACGACGTTTTCTTTTCGCAGCTTTAGATGTTCTTCTAAAAGGTACAGCCATTATTCCCACCTCCTTAAAGAGTATTAATAAATTATAAAGATTCAAGTAATCAAAGAATCAAATTACTTCTTTTAAATCTTCCGATTATGTTTCAGAAGACTGATCATCTTGATCAAAAAACTTAGCAAGACCAGCAAGTCTAGGATCTATCTTACCCTTCTTATCCTGATCATGTATCACTTCCCAATCCTTACCAGATTGAGGAGCACCTTCTTCAGTACTATCTTCACAGAAAACTTGTATTGGAACTTCAAGTAAAAGTATTTCATGAATAATCGGCATTAAGTCGAGTACATCACCATTTACTTGATGAACTTCCTCTTCGCTTTCATAATCGATATCTTTCAGAAGGAAAGTTTCTGTTGTGTCAACATGAATGGGATAATTTACGTCAACTAACGTACGAGAACAAGGAAGAATAAGATGACCTTTAATCGTTAAATGAAAAGTCACTTTTGCTGAATCAATATCAGCCTTACCTGTAATATGCATCGGTGAAACCTGTCTGATCGTTGAATCGATCTTCATAATTTCATCCGCATTTACCATTTCATCTATCGGAAATTCCTTGCTTCGATATTTTTGTAACTGATTTAATGTCCATTTCATACCGATCACTCCAAGGCAACAAAAATAATTATAGCTACTAACTAATTATTTGTCAATATTTTTTCTTTACACATCAAACGGTCATTCTTAAGCTTCTAAATGATTAACTTATAATGGTACTCTTAGTATTCTATCCAATTTCAATTTGTTTGCAAGCCCTATTTTGATTAAAATAATAAAAATGACTAAAATGACTTTATTACGTTCGTTTAAAGGAGTTTGATTTATGAAAGCAGTCGGAGTAATTGTTGAATACAATCCCTTCCATTATGGTCATGCTTACCATATAAAAAAAGCTAAAGAAATCACAGGTGCCGAAGTCGTCATCGCTGCTATGAGTGGAAATTTTTTACAAAGAGGTGAGCCCGCTCTCGTTTCAAAATGGGTAAGAACAGAAATGGCTTTAAAAGGTGGAGTTGATCTTGTTTTTGAACTTCCCTATACCTTTGCAGTCCAAAAAGCAGATACATTTGCAAAAGGGGCTGTATCATTACTAGATTTAGCTGGTTGTGATGCCATTTGTTTTGGCAGTGAATCTGGAAATATTGATGATTTTTACCATACCTATGATTTCCTAGAAAAGCATCAGCAAAACTATGATCAGGCTATTCGTATCTTTCTTAATCAGGGTAATAGTTATCCTAAGGCCTTGTCACGTGCCTTTCAAAGTCTGAATCCAACTGAAAACATCATTGACTTAGCCTTGCCAAATAACATTCTCGGATTTCAATATGTCAGCGTTGCTCAAAAACAACAACTCAAAACAAAAATGGTAACCATCCCGAGAAAAAGTGCCAACTATCATGATGAGCATTTTTCTACTGCACCCATCGCAAGTGCAACAAGCATCCGAAAAGCACTATTTTCTCTTGATCAACCCATTTCAAGTATTCAATCATATGTACCTGAAAGTACCTATGAGCTATTGTTGCATTATAAAAAAACCAATGGCTATTTTCACGATTGGAATATGTATTGGCCCTACATAAAGTATAGCCTTTTACAAACTAGTCCGGAAGAACTTAGGGGAATTCTTGAAGTTGAGGAGGGATTAGAAAATCGTCTGCATTCTCTTGCCGTTAAATGTGAATCCTTCACACAATTTATGAACGAATTAAAAACAAAACGATATACATGGACTCGCCTTCAACGCATCCTTACGCATATTCTTACCCATACGAAAAAGAAAGAAAGCGTGTTAACAGCGGATAAGGTGTCCTATTTGCGTTTGCTTGGGATGACTGAATTGGGACGCACCTATTTAAATCGTTTAAAAAAAGATTGCCCGATCCCTATCGTCTCTAAACGATCTTCTTTTAGTCATCCACAAATCACCATCGATACAAAAGCAGCAAGGATCTATGCAATTGGTTTATCCGACCCGTTCAAACAAAAAGCGATTGACTTAGAATATACCCAGCAGCCCATTTATGTAAGAAACTAAAATGATATTTCAATCAATTATATATAAGCCCTGAAAAAATAAGCGACCTAATATGGTCGCTTATTTTTTCATTTCAATCTTTTCCAGATAGTCTATAGCTTCATCAAATGTATTTATAGGAACAATCTCCATTTTGGAATGAATATCTTTTGCAGTCACAATCGCATTCTGATAATTTGAATCCTTTTCACCATTTCCATTCGGAGCAAAAAATATTTCTGCTCCCGCTTTATCTGCAGCAACCACTTTCTGCTCAATTCCACCTATTTTCCCTACTGTACCATCTGAAGAAATGGTACCCGTTCCTGCAATTTTATAACCACTCGTTAGATCTTCTTTTGTTAACTGATTATATATTTCGAGGGAAAACATAAATCCAGCAGAAGGACCTCCTATTTCATCACTATGAACCGTTACTTCCGGATGAACAATTAAGTCCTTGTCATCGACTAGGCCAATACCTATTCCCACTTTCCCTTGATTTTCTTCTTGTTTAAATTTTGCTACCGTCACACGAACTTCATTTTCCAGGTTATTCCGATCATATTTAAGGACAACACTATCTCCAACTTTTAACCTGCTAACATAGTTTATAAACTGTGTAGAAGAAGTGAATTCAATTCCATCCACCTTAAATATACGATCAGCAGGCTGTAATTTCCCTTCTGCTGGCATACCAGGTACAACATTTAAAACATAAACACCTTTATATCGAACATTCACTGGAATATTTGCTTTCTTATAAGCTACTTCAATGGCCGTCCATTTTGATGAATCCATTAAATATAACTGACGAACATTATATTCTTCGTCTGTTTCATCCTCTCCTTTAATTTCATTTAATGTATAAATATCCTGATATTTACTTATTTTCGCCATTAAATAAGAGTAAATATTAGCTCTTCCCATTCTCACAGTTGTTAGCATAAAACTTCCCTTTTCGTCATATCCGTCTTCAACTTCAACGATTGGCTCAAGTTCCTTTGCCATTCCCGGTTTTGATACATAATAGGGTAAATAATAAAAAGTAGTACCCAGTAGAATAACAGCTATCAATAAAGTAATCCTAATTAACTTTTTGCGACTCATTCCTTATGAAGCCCCTTCCACTGATCAATAACTTGCCTTATTTGATTAATCTGTTTTCTTGCTTCTTCTTCACCGATCCAAATCATCTCTTCAATATTTGTGAAAGCTCTTGAACTGAACATTTCAACAGGTGGACGTATCATCACATTTGAAGCAATCTGACGTTTTTCCACTAATTCCATTTGCATAATATCAATGCTTTGCATAATTACATCATAAATAGAAGTAATTTCAGCATTCGTTTTCACTCGTGAAACATCAACAGCAATGACAATGTCTGCGCCCATCTTTTTCACTACCGATACTGGCACTCGATCAACAACACCACCATCAACAAGAAGTCGACCATTTTGTTTTTCCGGAACAAATATTCCTGGAATGGAAATGCTAGCTCGGACAGCATCAGCAATGGGACCTTCAGTAAAAACAACCTTTTCGCCTGACATTAAATCCGTAGCAACCACCGCCACTGGAATCATTAACTCTTCTAATTTTTTCCCTTTAGTGAAAACACGAATAAATTCCTTCACTCTATTTCCAGTAATAAACCCCATTTTTGGCACGGTGAAATCTAAATAATATTTCCTTTTAAATGCCGTCGATATTTTATAAAGTCTATTCATATCATGACCAGCTGCATAAAAGCAAGCAACCAATGATCCCATACTGCTCCCCGCAATTAAATCAATCGGAATACCTTCTTCCCTCAATACTTTTATTACACCTAAATGGGCAAAACCACGTGCCCCTCCAGAACCTAGTGCCAAACCAATTTTGGGGCATCCCACATTAATAACCTCCTTTTTCGAAATGCGGAAGCGGCTTAGATGATGAACGTCGACTAAAAACCGCCACGTCCTGTGGCGAACATCGACGTCAGCACATCCTGTGCAAGTCTGACAGGCATAAGATAAGCCATCGAGAAGGTTGTTCTTTAACCTTCCCGATGGATTAGCTTATGTCCCAAGGGTCTAGCCGCTGAAGCTAGACAAACTGAAATGCGGAAGCGGCTTGATTATGGATGAAATCGATTCACCATACTCCATTAATCTTATGGTCTATTTTTACAATCTATGAGTATATTGATTTATATAAGGACAAGTTTGTATGTAGATGATTCTTTTTCTTACGATATTTTAACATTGTTTGATTCCGTTGGACAGTTCGTTCATCTTTAGGGAGGATCGCATGTGCTTCGTTCCAAATTAAAAACCATTCTATTGGCTTTATTAGCATCAATCTTGGCGCTATCGCTTATTGCCTTTCCTCAAGAATCTGTCTCTGCTTCCATTCGAGGATTAGATATGTGGCTCGAAATTGTATTCCCATCACTCTTGCCTTTTTTTATTGTATCTGAAATGTTAATTGGATTTGGGGTTGTAAAATTTATTGGTATTCTATTAGAACCATTAATGAGGCCATTATTTCGTGTACCAGGTGTGGGTGGTTTTGCATGGGCAATGGGAATGGCTTCGGGTTACCCTGCTGGAGCCAAAATAACAGCAAGACTTAGGCAAGAAGATCAGTTAACAAAGATAGAAGCTGAGCGACTCGTTTCCTTTACGAATTCCTCTAATCCACTCTTTATTTTCGGTGCCGTTTCAGTCGGCTTTTTTAACAATGCCAAACTAGGAATCATATTGGCCGTTGCCCATTATCTTGGTAATATTTCCGTAGGTCTCATTATGCGTTTTCATGGAAAAAAAGAACCAAAAAGAAGGGAAGTACCAACAAGATATTCAATTCGAGCAGCGTTTTCTGCTCTTCATCGAACAAGAATTCAAGACAATCGTCCAATTGGAAAAATACTTGGTGATGCTGTTATGTCTTCTGTACAAACCTTGTTAATGATAGGAGGGTTTATTATCTTATTCTCTGTTGTTAACAAGGTGTTATTTCATCTTCAGATTACTGGTTTTTTCGCTAAGGCGATTGAAGGGCTTTAATGATCTTCCAATTACCTATTGATCTAAGTATTCCATTGATTTCAGGTTTATTTGAAATAACATTAGGTGCACAACTGATCAGTCAAATTCAAAATGCTAGCTTAATGGAACAAGCCATCATAACCAGTCTTATTCTTGGTTTTAGTGGATTTAGCGTTCAAGCCCAAGTAGCTAGTATCCTCGCTCAAACAGACATCCGATTTAAACCATTTTTCTTTGCCAGAATCATGCATAGTGTTTTTTCGGCTATGTATACCTTTTTCCTTTGGATACCTATTTACGAACGATCTTTTAGAACCGAAAAACCATCTAGTTCGATACCTGTTAGTTTTTTAAACGAAGAAACCTATCTATCCAAAGTACTTGCTTCATTTTCAGAAATCGGTGCTATCGTGACGATTGGAATGCTAACATTATATATTGTCCTTTATGCTAAAAGAAACGTTTTAAACAAAAAAAATTAAAAGACGAGCATGTGTGCTCGTCTTTTCTTCCCAGTTAAACCTTTTCTTATTCTTCCAATTTATATTTTTCCCTTAAAGCGTTCTCAACTACAGGCGGCACTAGCTTAGATATATCCGCACCATATTGTGCCACTTCCTTAACAATACTCGAACTTAAGAAGGAATATACATTTTTTGTCATAATAAAAAATGTTTCAAGTTCATCATTTAATAGTCTATTCATATGAGTGATTTGCATTTCATACTCAAAATCGGAAACCGCTCTTAATCCTCTTATGTTCGCAATAGCGCCTACCTGTTTTGCATAATCAACTGTGAGCCCACTATACGAATCAGCTTCCACATTAGGGATACCCTTTGTCACTTCTTTAATCAAATTCACTCTTTCTTCAACTGAAAACAATGGATGTTTGGATTCATTATTTAATACAACAATATATAGTTTGTCAAAAACCCGAGAACCCCTCGTAATAATGTCTAAATGACCATATGTAATTGGATCAAACGTCCCCGGACAAATTGCTATTCTTTCCATATTCTCCTCCTATTCTTCTCCAATCAAATAAATGGAAACAGCTATGATTCCATATTTCTCATATTTCGTTTTTACAAATTTCCCAACTACTTCAGGTAAAAGGATCTCTGAACCATGTTCACAAACAATAACACCTTCTTTATCTAGGATGTTTTGTTCGTCGAAAAATTCCAATAATTTATGTAGCTGTTGTTTTTTATATGGGGGATCAAGAAAAATATAGTCCAATAAAAGATCCCTCTTTGTAAGAGCTTTAATCGCTCTCTCAGCATCATTCCGGTAAATTTCAACTTGATCATCGAATCCACAGCTATGTATATTATCACGGATCGTCTGTATTGCCTTACCATCTCGATCCACAAAAATCATTTTTTCCAAGCCTCTGCTCAATGCCTCAATCCCAAGCCCACCACTTCCAGCAAATAAATCTAGACCAATGCCTCCATCAAAATATGGACCGATCATATTAAACATTGCTTCTTTTACTTTATCTGTCGTTGGCCTAGTTGAATTACCCGGAACAGCCTTAAGTGTTTTACCTTTCGAGCTCCCTGAAACCACTCGCATTAGATCACCACAACATTTCTGTTTTCTTAATACTTTTACAATTTCTATCCTACCATATTGTATGAAAGTAGCCAATCATAATAATTCTAAAAAAAGGGTTTCAAAATTAATTTATCTAAATGTATATTCAACTGCAGTTTGGAAATAATGTAAGTAACAACATCATTCGAGGATGTTGTTGCCAACCGCGGAGAAGACTTACGTTTCCCCATAAGTTCTTCCTCCGGTTTCTCCTCTCCCTTTTCCTTCTATCCTTATTGGATATAGAAGGGCCCTGCAGAAATTTGCAGGGATTTTTTTATTCAACCTTATTCTGAGATTTTTAAATAAATCCTATTCTCGTCTTCTTCCACAATTACATTAAAAATCGATTGTAATGCCTGGTGTCTTATATATATAACTTCATTTTCTACTACAAAGGGTTGGCCCAGTAAACCGAATTTCTCCTCATTATGGTGAAAAAAGGGTTCGTTCATATCAAACGTATAACGATTTTCCACTTTCGATAATTTAATTTCTGTTCCATCAGTAGACTTCACAAAAAAACCTAATTCATTCATTGTTGAAACAAATGGGAACAGTATTTCTTTCCCGTGATATACTACATTGATATTTTCTTTCGATATTTCATTAATCATAACGTTTCGTGGATCTACAAAATATAGAGAATTTAATTGGTCATGTTCATTTCTATTTAAAGTAAAAAAAGTAGTCTTTAACCCTTTTACACTTCCAAGTGCTTCATCCAGCTTTTGAAAATTGAGCTTATCTTCTAATAGTATCTTTTTTTGCCATGATTGTCTTTCACTTTCCGTTAATTTACTTGATAACTCTTGTAGCACCACTGTACTTTTTTGACCTGATACTGGTCTTTCTAATAGATCTGCCGTTAACAACTCTAATATCCATTTTTCTTCAGATACAAGCGACTTAAACTTATTCTCAAAAAAAGAATAGACAAGCTGGCCCACTAAATCTTTTAATTGTTCCTCAGAAGAAACAATCGAAATCCCATTTCCACTCCCTCGATTATAGTTTTTTGTCAAAACGATTGAAGTGTAATCCTTAAATTTTAGATGTTTAATGCTCTGTAAAACACTCTCATCTACTCCAGATTGATCGAAAAAAAAAGCAACAAACTCATTTACATCGCTCTGAATGATCGGAACCTTCTGCCAGTATATTGCAGGCATCGAATCCTTCCCTTTAAAAGTATAAAAATCAACGAGTGATAATTCTTTAAAGCCTGTTTGAGGGATCCCCGCTACCCATGTACCTTCTCTTTGTTCTCTTTCTACAATATCGATGGTTGTTTGTACTACTTCAACATGAGAGATACTAGAGATCCATTCGGTCAGTAAGAATGCAGACTGATTAGGAATGGGGATCTGGTAATTGAAATTTAATTCACCATTACTGGAAATAAATGTATCAGGGCTTTCATCACTTGATTTACAGTACTTTCCGTTTGTATCTTTGCATTCCCATTTGAATAAAGAATCTGGTTTTATAATTTGATACTCCTTGTCCTTTGTTAATCCCGTGATTGTTTGAGTAATGAACAATTCCTTTCCCTTTGCTTCTACAGTGAAATGTTGCCAAACCTGCTCCATTTCTAAAGAAGGATCTTTCTCGTTAGAATACATATTCCACTGCCAAATCAATAGAGCTGAAGTAATAAATAATAAAATGAACAACAACGTTATTGTTGCCTTCTTCATGCCATAATTCTCCTTCAATTGGTTCCTTTCTTATTCCAGTAAATTCTAATCATTCTCCGTTATATAAAAAATGAGAATCTCACAGATTCCCACTTATATTCCCATTTTATAATCATATTCCTTTGCCTTGTCCGGTTTCGAATTTTCAAACTCAATTTTGACAAAAGGTTTATAGGATGGCTCTACTTTTCTAACAAAGGAGTAGGATTTGATTTTTTCCATTAATCCTTCAATTTCATCTTGATTACAATACAAGACAACATATTTTAATCTCTTTGAAACATAATGAACATTTCCAAATCTTCTAAGCATTTTTGCTTGTTTAATTGAATGAAGCCAAACAATGATACTTTGTCTTTGAGCTAACATAACATTTCCCCTCGTATCCGTTTCCTTTTCTATCCTTAGTCTAGCATAAAAAGCAGCTTGTTTACAATGAATACAGAGCGATCCCATACGTAATAAACAAGCCAAATGCCTCCTTTTTTTAGGCTGCTTGCTCTAGAAAGAACATTCATTATTTTAGGAAAACCATTTTTATAATCACCCACTAATGATAAAAGGATTCACCCTATAGTAGAGTGAATCCTTTTCCTTAAGCCGAGCATCCGCAGCTCCCACCTGATCCACAACCACCACCATGGGATTGATTCTCAAAAAAGGGATTTCCAGTTAACACTTTAATATGCTCTGAAACCGACCGACCTATCCTTACACTGACTTCATCTAGCAAACTCTGCAAGTTGTTTTCAGCTTTCCGAAATTCAGAGACATTTTCGTCAAGATCCATTTCCCGCTTTAATTCTCTAATTTCTTTTATAATTGTTTTATAATCAGGATGATACTTACCGAATCGTTGTACGTCCTCATATTGTTCTTTCATTGTGACGAACGCTCGGATTTTCTGTTGTGTATCATAGTTGTTCTTTACTTTATATAAACAGCTCATATAAATATCAGTTATTTCCGATTGAATAATCATTTGTGCTATTTCCTCAGCCTTTTCTAGGATCAACACACTTTCAATTGTAGCAAGCATATACACTCACCTCCGCTTCATATTTTAACATGAAACGGAATGAAAACAAGTATTACAAGATTTCTTTTTGTAAGCAAATGATCAATCTACCACTTAATCCGGTATAGTTACTTTAATTTCCTTTGTAGCACTTGCCCTTTTTTCGTTTTTTTTCATGATTTCAAGTTTTATTTGATGAGTACCTTTTTGAAGACCTTTAATGATAAAAGCGGGATGATTTATTTCATTCATTCTTTTTCCATCTATGGTAAGAACCAAAATCGCATGGTCATTTCGGAATGAAACATCTTTAATTCTACATTCAACATAAACATCATTTCCTTTTACTTGATGACTAATAAAAAATGGATCAACCTCTGCTAATTCTTTCGCTGTTGCAAGGATAGCTTCATCAGAATGAAAGGAAATATCTTTTGTTTCTGGTTCTGGTATTTCTTTTTGGCAAGCAACCATAAGAATGGTGAAAAAAATTGGCACCATAAAGCGTAACGTTTTCATGTATGTTCACTCCTGACACTTTTTTGCCAAACCGTAAAGTCTTTTCTTAGTGTTTACAAACAATCACTTTTTACTCTTTTACCCTCAAAAAAACCAATTTTAAAAAGCTCTCTCAGAGAGAAAGCTTTTTAAGATTGGGCATTCATCAATTGGAACATACTGATCATCATAGATGCCATTTGAACCCCACTTGAAAACTTTTCAACATGATGTGGAATTGTTTTTTTATAATAATGCAAAGCAGCTATTTCCATTGTTTGAAGTTGACTAGGATCTCTTGTTAATTTCCTATACCAAATAGGTTGCTCATGCATATAGGTCAATAATTCCTTATTTTGTTCCAAATAGTTATATACGTCTTTTCGCATGATCAATCTCCCCAATAGATTAATCTTTTCTAAATAAAAAAGGATTGTTAGATTTTTCTTGACTTGAATTATGATTTTGGGCAGATCCATTTTGAAATTGAGAAAGAACTCCTTGAATAGATCCAATTGCCTGACTTAAATGACCAAGATAATGCTGCATT
>C688J18823_10001117_pt1 | contig 16353 bp, 10 predicted proteins | sample HopSoiMetagenom1_FD_18823 | JGI IMG/M metagenome (IMG submission 18823) | reverse complement strand
TGGCGGAAATGTCGACCTCGATTTGTTGCCGTGGAAATAGACCGGCTGCAACGTGACAGGCAATTGGTAGCGGCGGTTCACCGAACCGCCATGGCGATTGAGGTCAATCGCCACTACCATTGATCATATGCCTCGCATTGTTTCAATTCTCGCTTTGCTCTCGTTCGTATCGATTTGTGGCACGAGCCTAACGGCCGCCGGCACCCCCATGATGAAAGCCATCGTGGTGCAGCAACCCGGTGGACCCGAAACCTTGAAGGTATCAGATGCACCACGGCCGCAGCCGAAAGAGGATGAGGTTTTGATCCGTGTAGCGGCGGCCGGGGTGAACCCGGTAGACGCTTATATCCGCGCGGGGCGCTTCGGCGGCGGGAAAACATCTTTTACGCCGGGTATGGACGTTGCCGGAGTGATCGAAGCCATTGGCACTGATGCGAAGAAATTCAAAGCTGGCGATGCGGTCTATGCCTATTTGAGTTTCGACGAACAAGGCGGTTACGCCGAGTTTTGCGTTGCCAAGGAGTCCGAGGTTTCGTTGAAGCCGAAGAACATCAGCTTCGAACAGGCGGCTGCAGTGCCGTTGGCCGGGACAACTGCATGGCAGGCTTTGATCGATACCGCTCAACTGAAGAGCGGCCAGACTGTGCTGATTCATGGAGGGTCGGGCGGAGTAGGTCACCTTGCCATCCAGATCGCGAAGGCGAAAGGCGCACGAGTAATCGCCACTGCATCTACTGCGAACCAGGAAATGCTGAAGAAGCTGGGCGTTGATCAGGCGATCGATTACAGCAAAACAAAGTTCGAGAACGTAGTTAAAGACGTCGATGTAGTGCTCGATGCCACGCGAAGCGACGCGTTGAATCGGTCCTACGGCGTGGTGAAGAAAGGCGGCTTCATCGTGACCATTACTGGAATGCCCAATCCGGCCGAGTTGGAGAAGCATGGCATCCGAGGCGGCTCACTGATGGCTCATCCCGATTCGCAGGTTTTGCAGGAACTCACAAAGCTGATCGAAGCCGGGAAGATCACGCCAGTCGTTTCGCAGGTGTTTCCGCTCACGCAAGCCGGCAAAGCTCATGAACAGATCGAGACCCGGCATACTCGCGGCAAGATCGTCCTGAAGGTAGCGGACGTGCCGGCGCGGTGAGCGTTCAGCCGGTGAATCGTTGAACCGGGGGCAGGCTTCGGTAACCTTGTAACGATTCACGTCTTCCGCCTTAGCAGCATGGATTGGAACGAGGTCAGTGCTATTTCACAGTTGATCGGCTCTGTGGCCGTCGTCTTCTCCGTGCTCTACCTCGCGATTCAGGTTCATCGCAGCACCAGAATCGCCAAGCTGGCAGCACAAGACGCCGCGGCAACGGCTCTGCGGGAGGTTACGAAACCGTTTGCTGAGAATGCAGAGCTGGCGCGAATCTGGCGACAGGGACTTGAAAATCTGGATGCCCTAACGGCGGACGATCAGGCGCGTTTCTTTCATTCCACCTACCAATTCTTGAAAGCGTACGAGACAATTCATTTCCATCATGTGTATGGCCTGATGGACGATCAAATCTGGCAGGGCTGGGTCGGATTGCTCCGGCACTATATCGCTTCGCCCGGGATTGCCCGGTATTGGGGACTGCGCCAGGATCTTTTCTCCGAACGTTTCCAGAAGTTCATTGCGGCGCTGGAACAGCCCGGGACGCCCCTAACCGTCGCCAATTTATTGGGCCGGGAAAAAAGCTAAGACGGACGCGGCATGGGCTTCTAGCCCATGGGGACATCCCGCCAGCGGCCGATGCCACACCAAAAGCGGCTCGGATAACGGGCTCGTTTTTGGATTGGAGTTTTGATAGACCGAAACCATGCCGGATCCAAAGCGGGAGGATCTTGAATCGGCGATCGCTGGATTAGAGGCGCAGCGGGCGCTTCTCGGCGATAGCGTCGTTGAGCCGGCAATTGCCGCGTTACAGCACCAACTGACGCAGGTTCACCGCGCACGATCGGCGTCGGATCTGGAGGAGCGTAAGATCGTCACGATCGTGTTTGTAGACGTGTCCGGTTTCACCGCTTTAGCGGAAAAGCTGGATCCGGAGGAAGTGCGGGAAGTGATCAACGCCTGCTTCGACGCCCTCGTTCCGATTGTTCAGAAATACGAAGGTACAATCGACAAGTTCATCGGAGACGAAATCATGGCGCTGTTCGGTGCGCCGATAGCGCATGAAAATGATCCGGAACGTGCGCTGCGCGTGGCGTTGGAAATGATGGAGGCGATCGTGACCTTCAATCAGCGACAGGCGACCACGCTAAGTCTGCACATCGGAGTGAACACCGGTGCCGTGGTGACCGGTGCCATCGGCTCGAAGGAACGCAAGGATTACTCCGTCATGGGCGATGCGGTCAATCTGGCGGCACGGCTGGAGGATGCATCCGCTGACGGTGAGATTTATGTCGGACCGAGCACCTATCGCCTAACCGACAGGCTTTTTCATTTCGTGCCGTTGCCGCCTGTGCAGCTGAAGGGGAAAAGCGAGGCGTTAGTGCCATATCGGCTGCTCGGATTGAAGCAAAGACCGGAGTCACCGAGGGGCATCGAAGGGCTGCGCACCGAGATAATCGGACGCGAGACTGAACTGCACAAGATTCGAGATGCCTGTGCCAGGCTGCACCAACAATCTGGCGGTGTGGTTTCGGTCTTAGGCGAAGCCGGCGTGGGCAAGAGCCGGTTGATTAGCGATTCGCTTGCGAAGTTTGCCCTAAAGGCGCACCAAGCGGAAGGACGTGCTCTTTCGCACACTTCCGGAATGGACTACTGGATGGCCCGCAGCGTTCTGCATGGATTGCTGGGCACGTCTGAGCACACGCCGGTCGAACAGACTCAGTCAGCGCTTCGAATTGCGGTTGAAACCGCTGCGCTGCCGCTCGAGCACGTTTACCCTTACCTGGCTACGTTGCTGCAACTTGCGGTGACGGGGGACATGGCGGAGCGAGTCCGTTTTCTTTCTACGGAAGCATTGCAGGGACGGATTCTGCAGGCGTTTCGCCAACTAGTCGTCGCGCGCGCCAGGCAACAGCCGTTGATCCTGATTTGGGAGGACGTGCATTGGTGCGATCCATCATCGCTTCTCGTCCTCGCGAATTTGATGCCCATTACGCTGGAAGCCGCGTTGTTAATTGTGCTGGCCTACCGAACTGAAAAACAAACGGTGGAAACGGTTCAGCAGATGGCAGCAGGATTACCGGCTGATCGATTGCAGCTCGTTCAACTTGCCCCCCTAACACCGGAACAGAGCGGCTCGTTAGTCGAGAAGCTGTTAAAGGTAACGGAGCTGCCGCCGGAGGCTCGCGATCTGATTCTGGATCGCGCCGAAGGGAACCCATTCTTTATCGAGGAATTGCTGCGAAGCCTTCTTGATTCGGGTGCGTTATGCCGAGTCGACGGCATCGTGGCTGCAAACGTTGCGTTCAGTTCGGCTCAGGTTCCTGAAACCGTGCAGGGAGTAATTAGTGCGCGTATGGATCGATTGACACCCGAGGACAAGAATGTTCTGCAGACGGCCGCGGTAATCGGCCGGGTATTTGACCGGCGAATTTTAGAACAGGTAATTGCCTCCGATTCGCCGGCGCTGCTGGACGCATCTTTGGCCGAGCTGACACGGCGCGATTTCGTCCATCCTTCAGGCGGTGCGCTTCAGCCTAACGGCGAGTTCACATTCAAGCACGCGATTACTCAGGATGTGGCCTATCACGCACTGCTGAAGATGCGCCGCAAGGAGCTTCACGCAAAAGTGGGGGAGGCGATGGAGCACAATGTCGCCGGGCGCGTCGCCGAGTTCTCGCCGACCCTGGCTTATCACTTCGGACGAGCTGAATTGCGCGATAAAGCATTTCGTTATTCGACGCAGGCTGGTGAACGGGCGCAGGCCGTCTTTGCGAATTCTGAAGCATCGGCATTCTATCGATCTGCGATCGAGCAGGGAACCAGGATCCTCGAGGCGAAGGATGTCGTGACCACGCGGATTCGACTGGCCGAGGTTCACGAAGCGTTAGGAAATGTGCTGCACCTAAGCGGCACCGAGGACGAGGCGAGGGACAGTTATGAGGCGGCGCTGAAATTGTTGAATACCGATCAGCGAGTCATGCGCTCTCGAGTACAACGAAAGGTTGGATCCACCTACACGGTTAGGCGCCGTTATCTCGCGATGGCCGAAGCATTCGATGCCGCCGAAAAGGAGCTTGGCCTGAGTCCGATCGAACCCGTTGACCAGTGGTGGAACGAAAAGATGCAGGTGCTGCTGGAACGCCTGCATCTGTTTTATTGGCAGGGCATGGCCGACGACATGATGGAGCTCGCGGAACGCTATCGGAGCGATGTGGAAACGAAGGGCACACCGATCCAGCGCGGAAAGTTCTTCCAGATGCTGGGATTGTCTGACTTGACTCGGACACGTTACGTTTCTTCGGAAGAAGCGGTTCAGTTCATGGAGTTGGCTGTTTCCACCAGTCGGGATTCGCCGGATTTAGCGGAGGCATCGCACGTCCGGTTCACTGCGGCCTTAACCCATTTGTTCCGCGGCAACCTCAAAGAATCGATCGAACATGGTCAGGCGGCGTTGCAGTTAGCCGAGCGTGTAGGCGATCTGATTGTTCAGGTCCGCTGTTTGAGCTATCTGTCTGTTGCCTACCGCAGATCACGTGATCCGGCGGCCACACTTAGCTACAGCGACCGGGCGATCGCGCTGGCCGCGCAATTGGGAATGGTAGAATACGTCGCCATGGCCAAGGCGAGCTTGTCGTGGCTGGCGTGGTCGGAGAAACGGTATTCCGATGCCAAATCGTTAGGCCAAGAGGCTTTGAAATTGTGGCATGAAATGGAAGATCCCTACGGCGTCGATTGGGAAGCGCTCCTGCCGTTGATCGCCATCGCGGTGGCCGAGCGGAAGTGGGATGAAGCGATCGAATATACCCGCGGGCTGTTTGGCGAAAACCAGCATCCGATTCCACCGCGACTCGATGAGGCAGCTCGGCTGGTCCTGAATGACCCGGCGGCAGACACCCAGAACAAAACAAATGCCTTGGAGCAGCTAATTAAAACCGCGGTAGAAATCGGCTACCTCTAATTGATGTTCGCCTGACCGAATAAAGACTTGGCGCAGCTGAGTGCTTGTAATCGTGAGTGCATGCCGCCGCGCCGTGAGGGGCGTCAATATCAAAGACTCACCGCGCGTGCTCTTTCACGCACTGATCGACTGATCCGATCCTTACCGGCGGCGGCGCCGAGCTACTTTGCGGCCAACGCCATTTCCAGCATGCGGCGTAGCAGTGAGTTCCTCAGCAATTATTCGATGAGAAATCCGCACCGATACACACGAGTCGCTCGGATTATATCCGGCGAATAATCGTTGCCAGTCTGCTTTGGCGCGATCTAGCAAATCGCGATATCCGTGATCGAGCGCTCGCTGGAGCGATTCGATCGTTGTGCAATTGCTGATCGCCTCCTGGAATGGCGTGGTGCTCATGGCGAACGGAGCCATTAGCAGGATGCGCGCCCATCAATTCCACGGGAACATCGTCACCAGCAATCCGGTGTCCTCCACTACTTTACCAGGATGTGTGGTGTTCGCGAAAGATTGCCGACGTGGGTGAGAGCTCCGGCGAAATAAATGTAGCCCCGGAGTTTCTGCGGATTCCGTTTATCGACAAAGATCCCGCCATCGCGACTAACCGTTCTACTGCCCTCGTGCTGCAAAACAGGTCTCGGCGCGCGGTAGTAAAAGCCTTTATCGTCAACAGCGTAGAACGCGTAAAGCCCACGCGGAAAGTGCAGGTTGGCGACCTGTTTCTCGCGCTGCAGCTGCACCGCGCGAGGAGCGGCTGAAGGCGGCCCTTCGCTAGCGACTCGAAAGTGGGGATTGGCGCATGAGCAAAGAAGAGTGCAAAGAAGAAGTAAAAGGTGGAAAGGCCGCGATCGAAACATCGATGCTATTTCTACTTTCCACCTTCGTTCATCGCCTTCTTTACTGAAGTTGGATCGTCCAGGAGGATCCATTCGATCACCGACACCGGCAGACTGCCGTTCGCGATGAAATCATCGTGGAACTGGCCTAACCGGAATTTGTCCCCCATGCGATCGCGGTAGCGTCCCAGCAGGCTCATGATCTGCCACTTGCCGACAATGTAGCTGATCTTCTGAGTCGGGCTCGACGCCGCGCCAGCGGCTTCCCCTTCCGCCGCTTCCCGATCGAGGCCGCCGGCATCCATGAAATATTTAACCGCCTGCTCGAATGTCCAGCGGCCGGTGTGAAGATTCACGTCCACACCGATCCGCGCGCCGCGATATCGCGCTAGACGAAGAATCTGCCCGTGCCCCGCTGAATTTAGCGGATAAAGGCCTTCTCTCAGCAGCATCTCCTCACCATATAACGCCCATCCCTCCACCATCACCGTGTCGCTGTGTTGACGCCGAATCTCGTCGGCAAGATGATTGGCAATCGACAGCTGAAGGAAGTGGCCCGGAATGCCTTCGTGTCCGAGGATTGGACGCGGATCTTCAATTGCGGCGCGGATGTAAAAGTTTTCCGATTTGGGGTCGTAAGTCGGGATGAAATAAAAGCCGACTGGATCTTTGTCATAAACGCCGGGTGCATTCATGAATCCACCCGGACTGGTGGGTTTGAACGCTTCGGGTAGCTGACGGATTTGAAATGGTCCCAAATAATCCGGCAAGGTAACGAGTTTGTGATCCCGCAAGAACTGAATCATCTCCTGCTCCCGGCTTTCGTACGCTTTGAGAAACGCCTGTTGATCCGCCGGCACATTGGCGCTGCGGGATGGATCCGGATCAGCCAACTTCGGATCCGGTAATAACGCCTCCAGCGCGCGATAACGCGCAGTTTCGACGCGGCCGATCATTTCAACCTCGGCCGCGTTCAGCGGCAACAACAGAACGTTACGCAAATAATAGTTGTAGTTTGCTTCGCCCATCGGCGCGAAATCGACCATCTTCGGCAGTCGCGCCGTTAGTTCGTCGGCATAATGATGGGCCGCGCCAATCGCTGCATCTCGAGCCTTGATCAACGCCTCATGCTCAGGGGTGCTCAAGCCCTTATCCAGCGTCATCAAACTATCGTTCAGCAGAGGATCGATCGAGCGCGCCGATTGAATGGCCAGATTGGCATACAGTTTCACGGGCGAACTCAGGTTCGTTAGGCCTTGTTGCAACATTGCCGGCATTTTTTGCAGCCGAGCAGTCGCAGCCACGGCCCGTTTCTGCGGTGTGTCGTATTCCTTCTTCAGCAGAGAGAAAATCGCGGAAGCGCATTCGCCGATGTAGGTTTGCGGATCGTTCCGTTCGGTTTTGAGAATACGAGTGTCGAAGTCCACCGCTTCCAACTGGCTTCGAAACAATAGCCAATCGATCTGGTCGTCCTTGGGCCATGAATCAACCTTCATCGCGCGCACTTGATCAAGGACTAAGCGGGTGTGTTGCGCCCGATCTGCAATTGCGCCGGGCGAATAGTCGGTGAGCCGATCGTCCCAGGTGTGAAGACCGGCATCGCTGCTGCGGACCGGGTATTGTTCGTTGCGCCAGTTGTAGTAATCGTCCGCCAGTTTGCGGAGGGTGGCGGCGGTTCCGGTGGCGCTTTTTGTCTTCATCGTTCCGGCATCAACACTGGGCGTCGATTTCGTGATCAGCGCCTTGTTCGAAACATCACGCGATCGCTCGCGAGTTTGCGCCAACGCAGGCGTAATCAAAACAGCACTCAGCAGTGTCGCGGAAACAAGAATGATCGGCCTCATTTCGCAGAGTGTAGTGATCGGGCCGATTGGCGGAAGGCGAAAAGATAGCCGGCGGCACCGCTACTCCGGTTGTAGGCCGCCTGTGTCAGGCGGCGACCAAGCCAGCGGCGTCTGACACAGACGCCCTGCAATCAAATAGCGACGCGTGCCAGATCGTCACAAGCCGATGTCTTCGTTCCAGAGCGCTGGATGCTTTGCGATGAATTCTTGCATCATCTGAACACATTCGATCAAATCGAGATCAGATACTTCCACGCCGTGGCTGCGCATGAACTCGGATGCGCCGGAAAATGTACGGCTCTCGCCGACGATCACTTTCTTGATCCCAAACTGCACCACCGCGCCGGCACATAAATAACAAGGCATCAGCGTCGAATAGAGGACGGTATTGTGAAAACTGCCGATCCGTCCCGCATTGCGCAGGCAGTCAATTTCCGCGTGCGTTACCGGATCATTTTCCTGCACACGTTTGTTATGCCCAACCGCGATTAGTGTTCCGTCGCGCGCCAACGCCGAACCGATGGGTATGCCCCCTTCATCGCGACTCTTCCGCGCCGCGTCGATCGCCGCTTTCATTAACTTGTCTGACGTCATTGAGAACATCTACCGCGGATTGCGCGGATCTTAAATGTGTGAAGTTTCGAAACACAATCCGGGACATCGCGTAATCGGCCCTTCAATCAACGGTTTGGAATTTGGAGCTTTCACGCCGCGTCAGCGCGGCGTGATGCCTTCCGCTAAATCGACGTGGAAAGTTTGTTTCACTTTCGTCGATCCAAAACTCAATTCCGCATTGTAATCGCCTGCCGGCAATAAACGTTTCGGATCGTCGCCGCCGTATTCCGCTATCACGTCCTTGGTCGGCCGCACATCCCAGGTTAATCGAGCGAGACCCGGTGCACCGGGAGCTTTCAAATTGGCTACTGGCTGACCGCTCGCTTTGGTAACGGAAATTTTGATCTCATCGCCGGTAAATTCCTTTACCCATACCGTGAAGATCGCGCCTTCAGGTGGATTTTGGCCGCGATAAACGCCTTTGCCGTGATTGTCTGCGTACCCCGGCTGTAGATATGCGCCGGTCACTGGCCTAACCGTGAACAGATGCGCTGGTTTGGCCTCTATTTCGGGAGTCAATTCCCGGAACGGCACGATGTCGTCGAGGATCGCGATGCTGCGCCCATGGGTGGCGATCACCAGGTCGGAAGTCCGCGGATGTATTTGCAGATCATCGACGCGCACTGCCGGAACGTCGCCGATCCGAACCCAATGAGTTCCCTGATCGAAGGAGGCAAAAACGCCGAAATGTGTTCCTGCGTACAACAGTTTGGGATTCACCGGATCTTCGCGCACAACTTCCAGCGGAGTATTCGCGGGCAGATCTCCCACGATTGATTGCCACGTTTTACCCAGATCAGCGGTCCGGAGCGCCATCGGGCGATCATCTCCAGTTCGGTAGGCGTTCGTGACGACGTATGCCACGTTTGGATCCTGTGCACCCGGCTCGATTCGCACGATCCATTGGCCGCGAGCAGGCTCTGGAAGATTTGCTGTCAGCTCGGTCCATTTTCCGCCGTCATTCTCGGTTAGCCATAAGCGGCCGTCGTCCGTCCCGGCCCACAGCAGACCGGCGCGCTTTGGTGATTCGGCTAACGAAAATACAACGCCGTAATTTTCCGCTCCGCTTCCGACGGCGACACTCTTCGCCGGATCGTTATGGGTGAGATCCGGGCTAATAACGGATGATTTCTCAGCTCGATCGGTCAGTTTGAACACGCAATTGCCACCGAGATAAATGACTCCCGGATTGTGTTTGCTCATCACCATTGGCGAATTCCAATGGAATCGATATCGCGGCTGACCTTCCGCCGGCTGAGGCCGGAGCCGACGCAGTTCGCCGTTTCGTAAATTAATCCGATGGATTTCGCCTTCCTGACTTTCAGCGTAGAAAGTGTCGTGATCGGTGGGGTCGAACAAAACGTAGAAGCCATCGCCCCCGGCGAGTGCAGTCCAATCAGAGTTCTGAATACCTTCCTTACTTTGCACTGCGCTTGGCCCGACCCAGTTCTCGTTATCCTGAAGGCCACCGGCGATTCGGAAATACGGTTTGGTGTCGTCTAACGATATTCGATAATATTCTCCGGCGGGGATTTTGTTGAGGTGATCCCAGTTTTTGCCGCCGGCAAAGCTTTGATAAACACCGCCGTCGGTTCCAAGCAACAAGCGCTGGCTAACCGGTGGCTTCGGCGGCTTGTTTTTATCTTCAGGCTTTGGAGGTTTTGGTGCGGGAGCAGTTCCCGGCTGAATGGCGAACGCGTGGCAATCGGGGTGAAGTTTTTCTGAAAGATCTTCCCGGAAATTGCGCCCGGCATCGTCGGAGACGAGGACCGCGAACTCGAGGACGTAAATCCGCTGGTCGTTAGCAGGATCGATCCGGATCTGGCTGAAATAGAATGGCCGCGGATCGATCGCACTCATCCGCGTCCATTTTTCTCCACTGTCTTCCGACCGGAATACACCGCCGCTCTTGCTTCGGAGATCGGTTAACTGTCCCGACCCACCCTCAAAGCTTTGAACAATCGCCATCACAACTTTGGGATTCGACGCGCTGACCGCCAGCCCGATGCGACCGGTCTGAGCGGGCAAACCGCCAGCCAGTTTCTTCCAGGTTGCCCCGCCGTTAGTGCTTTTGAAAATCCCACCTACGTCCTGTCCGTCCGATGCATCGGGTCCGGCGGTAAAGCTCCATGGAGTTCGGCGTCGGGCGTACAGAGCGGCATACACAATTTCCGGATTGGATGGATCGAGCGCGACGTCGCAACATCCGGCACGGCCGTTTTGCGGCGCTGGAGCTTGCAGCACTAGCTTCCAAGTCTTGCCGCCGTCCGTTGTTTTGAACAAACCTCGATCGCCGCCATCAACCCAAAGGTGGCCGCTGGCTGCGACGTAGGTGATGTCCGGATTTTTTGGATGAACGACGATTCGGCCGATCGCACGGCTGTCTTTTAGTCCGACGTTTTGCCAGTTCTCTCCGCCGTCTGTGGTACGATAAACGCCATTGCCCCAGCCGGACGAATTACGGTCGTTCGCTTCACCGCTTCCAACCCACACCACGTCCGAGTCCGAAGGCGCCACCGCAACCGCTCCGATGGAAAGCGCTGGTTGCTTGTCGAAGATGGGATCGAATGACACCCCGTTATCGCCGGTCTTGAAAACCCCGCCGTGGGCGAGGCCGACATAAAATATGAACGGGTTTCGCGGATCGATCGCGATATCGGATACGCGACCGCCCATCACAGCGGGTCCGATCGATCGCGCTTTCAAGCTTTTGAAGAGTACATCGGTTAGTTGCGGCGGACCGCTCGGCGCCGGAGAAGGTGTGACTGCGGACGAGAGCGGGGGCGTAGTCGCTGCCGCGCTCGGGGAAGCTGCTGCCGCCGGTGAATCAGATGGCTGGCTTGGCCGAACCTCTTCTTCCTGCGCTAGAAGCGGTAAGCATGAGGCTAATCCGATCAGGGTCGCGGCGGTAATAAAAGCGGGTCGTGGATAGTTACTCATGGCGGTTGCGGTGTTATCGTTTCGATCGAGGAGGCTTAACAGCCTAAAATGAAAACGCTTGGCATGATCGGAGGGGTCGGGCCGGAATCGACCGTTGACTACTACAGTTCGATTATCGCCACCTACCGTCGGTTGCAGCCTGACGGCAGTTATCCGCAGTTCTTTATCAACAGCGTCAACTTGGACCGGGTGCGTTCGCTGATTACGGACGATCGTTTACCTGAGCTGACGGTTTATTTGTCGGAGGAGATTCTGAAGCTGCACCGGGCCGGGGCCGAATTCGGGCTGATCGCGGCAAACACGCCGCATTTGGTTTTTGATGACGTGCAGCGCAGATCACCGATCCCGCTCATCAGTATTGTTGAGGCAACCGCAAAAGCGGCGCGTGCGCGCAACCTCAACCGAGTGGGTTTGTTTGGCACCAGGTTCACCATGACCGCGCGTTTTTTTCCTGAAACATTCGCTCGGAATGGAATCGAACTTGTCGTGCCGGCGCGGAGCTCGGATCAGGATTACGTCCACGATAAGTACATGAACGAACTCGTTAACGGGATCTTTCATGATGAAACCCGTGAGGGGCTGCTGGCGCTGGTCGACAAGATGGCGCGGGAACAACAAATCGAGGCGGTGGTGCTGGGTGGAACCGAATTGCCATTGATCCTGCGGGATGAGGCACGTAATGGAATTCCGCTGTTGAACACCACGAAAATCCACGTGGAAGCGGCCGTGGCCGAAATGTTGTCGTGAAGAGGATCTGCGAAAGACGCGAATGACGCTGAAACCGTATCTTTACGAACGGGAGCAAACGTCTGCGTTTCGAGTTGTAGAGGCGGTTGTGCCAACCGCCTGTTCTAGATAGACAGGTGCTCGCCGCGGCGAGCACCTCTACAACATGAAAGCTGAAACGAAGTTGGTTCTGGTTTTTCTCGCCATCTGGTTCTGCGGGGCACTCGCCGTTGGCCTAACCGGTGTCTTTAGCTCAGCCTCGGCGCTGGCGGTCGCGTTGACAGTCTGGACTTTAACCGCCGTAGTTCTACTGAGCTGCTGGAAAATTCCCGTCTCCAATCAGTGGGCGCGGACGGTGGACATTTCTGCACTCATCGCGCTGCATCTCACTCGGTTTGTCGGTGCCTATTTTCTCGTTCTCTGCGAAAACCACGAACTGTCATGCCGATTCGCTCGGCCGGCCGGCATCGGTGACATCGCTACCGCCACAGGTGCGGTGATTCTTTTGATTTGGGCTGTTGTTAGGGATGCTCCGACGCCTCGAAGTGCGATTCTCATCTGGAATACGTTCGGCTTGCTCGATATTCTTTTCGTCGTGTTCAACGCGTTCCGAGTCAGTCTGATTGATTGGCAAGGAATGGCGCCACTCCGAACGTTGCCACTGATGTTGTTGCCAACGTTTCTGGTCCCGCTGATCATCGCATCCCACCTCATCATCTTTACGCGAATGATTAAATGGAGGGACGCAAAACGCGGGTGACTTGGGAATCGGGGTTGAAAGTTCGTAGCTCGTCTCGTCCCACAAATTGTTCATCGGCGCCCGCTGGGCTGTGATTTTCCTCTACTCAACGGTACTCTTACTGACAGACTACAAAGGAAACGTTGCGCTGCGGCCGCGTTAACTGACCCGCGCAACCGCGCAAATCCAAACAATGACTTCCAGAACAATTCCAGTGATCCTCGCGCTCAGCGCGTCAGTGCTCTGTTCGCCGATTGCGGCGGCGAAGGAAGAGCAGGGGAACAATGGCCCGATCCGTTACGTCGCGATCGGCGATTCGTACACCATTGGGGAAGGAGCGAAGCCGGAGGAAGCCTGGCCTAACATCCTGACCAGGCATCTGAAGGAGAAGGGCGTAAATATCGAGCTGATTGCGAACCCGTCACGTACCGGATGGACCACTCAGAACGCTATCGATCGCGAGTTGCCGGTCTTTACCGAGTCGAAACCGACTTTCGCCACGTTGTTGATCGGCGTGAACGATTGGGTCCAACAAGTCGACGAGAAAACATTTCGGCAGCGATTTGTCACACTGGTAGAGCGTATGCTCGCGTTATTACCGGAAAAAAAACGATTGCTGATTGTGACCGTTCCCGATTTCGGCGTCACCCCGACCGGCGGGCGCTACGCGCATGGGCGAAATATTTCGGAAGGCATCAAATCGTTTAACAACATCATCACCGAAGAAGCGAAGAAACGTGATCTACGCGTGGTAGATATATTTGAGCTGAGCAAGAAAGTGCAGAACAATTCATCGTTAGTCGCGGTCGATGGTTTGCATCCATCGGCGCAGGAATATGCGGAGTGGGAGNAGCTGATCTTTCCGGCCGCGCTAGAGCTGCTGAAAAAATAAGTGGTAGCAACGGTTCACCGAACGGCCATGCACAGCGCCCCGTTCGATGAGGTGCGGGGACGGAGATGGCGATTGAGGTCAATCGCCGCTACCTAATCCGCGGCTCTTCGTTTCTGAGCCGTGACCTTTGAAGAATGGGCGGTGAGGGTTTCGAACCCCCGACCCCCTCGGTGTAAACGAGATGCTCTACCACTGAGCTAACCGCCCAATTTCAGACAGTGAGAAGTCATAGGTGAGAAGTGACAACTGACAAGTAACAAGTGAAATTGAAAGCACCCATCACTTGCAGGTGGTGCACAGTTCCGGCCGCGGCACACTTTGCGGTTTTGCCCTCGACTGGGAGCGGCAGAGTTGAGAATCTGCTGCAGACGCGCCCAACGGGTCTGCCATGGCAGAAGAGGTTAAAAAAGACATCGAACTTGAGATCGCCCATGTGCTCTTCGTCGACATCGTTGGTTATTCCAAGCTCTCGGTTAACGAGCAGAACGCGCGAGTAGAGGAACTGAACGGGGTTGTTCGCGCTTCCGCCCAATTTCAAAAGGCTGAGGTTGCCGGCCGGTTGTTGAAAATCGCGACCGGCGACGGGATGGCGCTGGTCTTTTACACCAGCCCGGAAGCACCGGCGCAATGCGCGGTCGAAATTAGTCGTGTGCTCAAGGAGCATCCGCGCCTCCCGGTCCGCATGGGGGTGCACAGCGGGCCAGTCAGCCCCGTGGTAGACGTCAATGAGCGGACAAACGTGACCGGCGCCGGAATTAACATGGCACAACGGGTGATGGGCTGCGGCGATGCCGGGCACATTCTGCTTTCGAAACATGTGGCGGAAGATCTGGCCGAGTACGAGTCATGGCGCCCGCTTTTGCATGATCTGGGCGCCTGCGAAGTGAAGCACGGCGCGCGGGTGGAGATCACTAATCTGTATAGCGATGAAGTCGGCAATCTGCAGCTGCCAAAAAAGTTTCAAGCGGTTAAGAAACACCGCAGCCGTGTGCGCTCGGCAGAAGTAGCCCTCGCGCTGCTCGTGCTCGGCGCGATCACCGCCGCGTTCATCTTCGTTTCGCGGCGGCCGACCGGACCGACCCTAAACGTCGCGGAAAAAAGCATCGCGGTGTTGCCTTTTGAAAACCTGAGCGAGAACAAGGAGAACGCCTACTTCGCCGACGGAGTGCAGGATGAGATTCTGACAAACCTGGCCAGAATCGCTGACTTAAAAGTGATTAGCCGGACCTCGGTGATGCAATACAAGAGCGGGGTTGCGCGCAATCTGCGCGAGATCGGCCAACAACTGGGCGTGGCGCATTTGCTCGAGGGCAGTGTGCAGCGGGCTGCGAACAAGATTCGGGTCAACGCGCAGTTGATAAATGCCCGAACCGACGCGCATCTGTGGGCCCAGACCTACGATCGCGATTTGGCCGATGTCTTTGCTATTCAAAGCGAGATCGCCAAAGCCATCGCCGAACAGTTGCAGGCCAAATTGTCGCCTAACGAGAAGGCGACGATCGAGAAGCCGCCCACTACCGACCTGGCCGCTTTCGATCTCTACACCCGGGCCAAGACTCTGCTTCTCTCACTCACTTTCGGTGTTAACCAACCGCAAATCATCCAGCAGGCGATTGAGCTTCTGAATCAGGCCGTAGAGCGAGACCCTGCCTTTTTCGAAGCTTACTACCAGCTCGTCTTTGCTCATGGTAGCGTGTATCTGGTGTATGGCGACCATACTCCTGCGCGGCTTGCGTTGGCGGAAGCGGCTCTCCAAGCCGCCACACGGCTGCGACCAGATGCTGCCGAAACTCATCTGGCGCGAGCGAACTATCTATATTTCTGCCAGCGCGACTACAACGGCGCACTGGCTGAGCTGGAAGTAGCGCGGCACACTTTGCCTAATGATCCGCGCATCTTTGAATTGAGCGGCCTCATTTTACGCCGGCGCGGCCAACAGGAAGAAGGAGCGCGTAATCTGGGGCGGGCGGTGGAGCTTGATCCGCGCAACCCTTTCACGCTCCAACAACTTGCCCTCAGCTTTCAGAATTTGCGCCGTTATCCAGAAGAGGCGGCCGTTCTGGATCGCGCCTTAACCATTGTTCCAAACGATGTTGCCACGAAAACTAACCGTGCTCAGGTTGACCTCTTCTCGAAAGCCGAGACGCGACCGTTGCACGAAACGATCAATTCAATTCTCGCCCGTAGTCCAAGCGCAATTTCCGATTCCGCCGATATCTGGTTTCAGTGCGCGTTGGCGGAACGCGACCCAACGGCAGCGGAGCAGGCCCTGGCGGCGCTGGGCGACAATCCATGTTGGAACGACGGCTCTCTCTATTTAAGCCGAAGCTTTGGCGAAGGGTTGTTGGCGCGGATGATCAAGGACGAGGCGAGGGCACACGCCGCCTTCAGTAAGGCGCGTCTCGAACAGGAAAAGATCGTGCAAGCGCAACCAAGTTATGGGCCGCCGCTTTGCGTGCTCGGCCTGATCGACGCCGCTCTGGGGCAAAAGGAAGAGGCGTTGCGCCAAGGGCGGCGCGCGATTGAACTTCTTCCAGTAGAAAGGGATTCAGTCGATGGCAGCCGGATGCTTGTCTATTTCGCCATGATCGCCGCCTGGGCGGGCGAGAGGGACACTGCTGTGCAGTACTTGGCGAGCAACGCGGAATCATCGGGCGGA
>C688J18823_10001116_pt1 | contig 16360 bp, 16 predicted proteins | sample HopSoiMetagenom1_FD_18823 | JGI IMG/M metagenome (IMG submission 18823) | reverse complement strand
GATTCACTTTTTCAGGCGCCTCAGCCGGCGCGAGCTGCCGGTGCCGCGGTCACGTTCGAGCCCGCCGCTCGCACTGCCTGGCACACCCACCCACTCGGCCAGACGCTCATCGTCACTGCCGGGCTCGGCCGCGTTCAGCGCGAAGGCGAAGCGATCCAGGAGATCCGACCCGGCGATGTGGTCTGGTTCGCGCCAGGCGAAAAGCATTGGCACGGCGCGTCGCCCACAATGGCGATGACCCACATCGCCATCCAGGAGGCTTTGGATGGCAAAGCGGTGAATTGGATGGAGAAAGTGACGGACGAAGAGTATCAGGAAAAACGGCCCTCGGGCCTCCAAAAAAAACAGACTTATTGAGGAGTACCCGATGAAGTCAACCGTTCTATATGGCCCCCGCGATATCCGTTTTGAGCAGCGCGACGACCCCAAAATTGTCGAGCCGACCGATGCTATCCTTCGGATCTCCGCGGCCTGCGTCTGCGGATCCGATCTCTGGCCGTATCGTGGAATTCAGCCGATCGGGAAACCGACGCCGATGGGCCACGAGTACGTCGGAGTCGTCGAAGAGATCGGCAGCGCGGTGAAAACGATCAAGCGCGGCCAGTTCGTGATCGGCTCTTTCGTGTTCTCCGACAACACCTGTCCCAACTGTCGCTACGGTTATCCGTCGGGCTGCATGAACCGCGAGTTCGCCAGCGGTGCGCAGGCGCCATTGTTTCGCGTACCGATGGCGGACGGAACTCTCGTTGCGACGCCGAGCATGCCGGATCGCGAGATGATTCCAAGTCTGCTGACGATCTCCGACGTGCTGGGCACCGGCTGGTTCGCCGCTGAGGCAGCCAACGTAAGAACGGGTTCGACCGTCGCCGTCGTCGGTGACGGTGCCGTCGGTTTGCTCGGCGTACTCTCCGCGAAGGAGATGGGCGCGGAGCAGATCATCGCCATGAGTCGTCACCCCGCACGGCAGAAGCTGGCGAAGGAATACGGCGCGACTGATATCGTGACGGAGCGAGGCGACGAAGGTGTAGAGCGCATCATGGAGCTGACAAAAGGTGTCGGAGCTGACTCGGTGCTGGAGTGCGTCGGAACTCAGGAGGCGATGATGCAGGCGATCCATTCCGCGCGCACCGGGGGGTCCGTTGGCTACGTGGGCGTTCCCCACGGCGTGACACTCGATGGAGAGGANCTCTTCTTCGAGCATGTCCATCTCATGGGTGGACCGGCGCCGGTGCGACGGTATCTGCCTGATCTCATCGATCGGGTCTGGAAAGGGAAGATCAACCCCGGCAAAGTCTTCGATCTCACGCTGCCGCTCGAACAGGTCGCAGAGGGCTACCGCGCGATGGACGAGCGTCGTGCGATCAAGGCGCTTCTCCTGCCAGATTGAGACGCGCACTATTTAGACTCTGTCTATGATTCGTCGCCAGCTGATTATCGCATTGGTCGCTGCGGCCGCCTGCGACCGCTCGTCTCCCCCCGTGGCTACGAAAACCGCTTCCTCCACTACTTCCTCGAGCACTACACAGCTCACCCCCGCTCAGGAATTGCCAGGGTTCCCCGAGTACAAGTACGAGAACGCCGCAACCGATTCGGCATGGGGTTCGTGGCCAATGGATTTCTCTGAGGCCCAGAACGGCGGGGATCTCGTCATCGTCTCACACGTGCGCCACCCATCCGGCCTGTTGGTGATCAGGCTCGACACGGCTATCAGAGTGGCCGGGCAAACTGACGCCGGCCCGATGTACGCGGACAGCGTGGTCGTGCCGGGACTGGAGCATGGGGAGTATCTCGGATTCTACTGCGCTCTTCCCGACGGCTCCGGCGGCGAGTATGTCGCCGGCCTCGTGCACGACGCGGATACGCTCTTTCGTCCGCGACTGGCGTGGAAGGTCAACGGGCGAGCCCTTCGAATCGAGCGCTACCCGACTGATTCAATCAAATGTCGGGTGACGGACCCGCTCGCCGGTGAAGTCGACTAGTCGCGCTGCCTGCGTGCGAACTTCTTGTGCCCCTTCAGAAACAAGCTCTCGGCCGTCTTCCACCCGTGACTGCCCTTCGGCGTGAACTTCTTGCCACGCTGCTCGTTGTAGTGCACGAAGAACTGTTCCAGTTGGGTGACGAGTTCTTCCGGCAGCTCTGACAGAGTCCTCGTCTTTTTGTAGAGCGGGGACTCTGGCGATACTCCGATCAGCCGGTCGTTTTCCCTGGGCTCTTCACCATCTTCCGATTGTTCGCCGGTGATTACTCCGATGAGACGCGACGGCACCACTGTGCCCGGCGTCAGCGGGTGATCCATCAACAGCAACACGTCCAGCGGATCGCCATCGTCGCCGAGCGTGCTGGGGATGAAGCCGAAGTCAAAAGGGAAAGTCGACCCTTCGGGCAGGACAGCGCTCAGCTTGAACGTGCCGAGTTCTTCCTCGTATGTGAGCTTGTGTGGGGAGCCCTTCGGCGTCTCGATCACAACGTGATAGAGCCCGTCCTCGTCGCGAGGCGGCAGTTTGTCGAGAGCAGTCGATTTCTTCGGCACCGTGTGATTCCGTCAGGGCAAACGAATATTCAATTCCAGATGGATGCTTTCTTGGCCCAGGTCGTGTCCTGATACCTCTCCTTGAACGCGTCGGCGGTCTTCTTCAGGAAGGCTCCGTCGTGGGTGCCCTTGTACCGCGAGACTCCAGCCCAGTAAAGCGCCTCGGGCCCCGCGTCAGTATCGGGAAANTTGTCGACGATTTCCCGAAACCTCTTCTCGGCGTCGTCCCACTGCTGTGCGGCAAAGGAGATCTGCGCCCTGCCGAGCATCAGTTGAGATAGAAAATCGTCGTTGGGAAGAAATCCTTCGATTCGGTGACGCTCGGCGCCATCCGAGTCCAGCTCGAGGATGGTCGGCGTCCAATGGGCGCCGTACTTCTCGCCGTATTTCTGGAAGAGCTGGGAATCGTCTTTCACGTGCACTCTCGCCGGAATGAAGTTCTCGTTGACGAACTTCACGACCCGTTCATCCGGCCACACCTCGGCATCCAGCCGAGCACAGCCCCCTCACATCGGCGCGGCACTGAAGTCGAGTAGAACCGGTTTCTTCTGCTGTCCCGCTTCGGCGAGAACGTTGTCGACGTCGTGGCGAAATTGGATTTCCATGGTCTTGCCTCCGGCCACCTACAAATGCAAATGGCCGACCAGCGTGGAACCGGATCCGTGATTACGACGATCCGGGCGGGCTTGACTCCTTCAGCCTCGAGTGATTGGATGCCGAGGGGAGCCACGCGTTGCGCGGGGGCGGTCGCACTCACGAACAGCAGCAGAAACGCTAAAACGACCAGCTGGAAATTTCGGAGCATCGTTCTCATCACTTGCCGGCGATGGGAGTGGGAGCTGCGGCATCGCTGGTGAAGCTGAGCGCACCAACATACCACTGACCGCCGACTTTTTTCCACACAATCAGATACTTGCCCATATCGAGCAAATCACCGCCTGGCGTGTGAATCACGATGCGGTTGACCCCGGTCTCGTAGGCGAGATCACCCGACTGCGCCATCGATAAACGCGAAGGAGTACCGACAAGCTCCTTCACGCCCATCGTCGCGAAGAATTCGTGGTACAAATTCAGGATCGCGGCTTTCCCGACCACCGCGGGCGAACCGGCCGGCTGCACCACCGCATCATCGGCCCAGAACGCGATTGCTTTGTCCCCATCGAGCGCTGTCTCCGCGGCCTGAAGTCCTTCACTCCGCTGGTGCAACGCGGACTCGGCCGCGACCATCCGCGCTCGGGATTGGGAAGAATTGCTCATCGACGCAGAGATGCAGCCCGCGGTGACGAGCAAGGTCGCGGCGACTGAGCCGGAGAGCAGACGACCGGGCATGTATTTATCCGTTGTGTGGGTGGGCTGAGCGACGTATTGCCGCCGAGCGACGCCAAAGATGCATCACACCGCATCGCCCGCGATAGCAGCAGTCACTGCCACTCCGGCGACCACACCCGGCCAACCCGTTCCAGAACTCTTTTGAATCGTACTTCTTCGCGGATCTGATCGAAGCGAGGATCCCACCACAGAGCCTGCGGCGCCCAGTAAACAAAAAAGGATTCGCGTTCCAGATGCTGCATCGCCCGGTCTCCGTCGCCGATGCTGGCCCACGCCAGCGCCAGATTGAGGGGAATCGTTTGGTGTGCGGTGGCCTCAAGCGCCAGCCGCCGTGCGCGACGTTTATCTCCGAGCACAGCGAGCGCGGAAGCTTGCTCAGCGAGAAGATCTCCGCGCAGTTCCCCGTGCCTGGCTAGACCATCGCCTATTGTCCGCATCACGGTGTCTTCGTCTCCCAGCCTCGCCGCCACGCGCGCGAGTCCGGCATGTCCCTCTTCGAAATCCGCGTTGAGGTCGAGCGCGGGCTCCATGCTCGAGCGCGACAGGTTGTATTCCCCGCGCAAGTACCGCTGCCACCCGAGAACGCCAATGTTCATCGACAAAACCGGATTCAAATCGGCAGCGATCGTTTGCTCACGCACCGCCTCGTCGCGGGAGCCGAAACCGGTCAGCAAGGACATCGAGAGCCAGTGACGGGCGTCAGCATTGTGGGGATCGATCTCGATCGCGCTCTTGAATTCGGATTGCGCCTCGCGCCAGCGGCGGCGCATAATGTTGAGGCCGCCGAGTGAAGTGTGGACGCAGGACAGCGCATCGTCGATTCCCAGAGCGCGATTTGCGCTCGCGGCGGCGCGTTCGATGGCGATGTCGACTGGCGCATACGCCCGTCCTCCCATCACGACCCACGAATCGGCGAGTCCGCACCAGGCTTCGACTGCTCGCGGGTCACGCTCCGTGGCGCGCGNGAAGTAGGTAATCGCACGCTGCATCGAGGAACGGGTTCGCTGGTCCCAATGATGGCGCCCCTGCACGATGATGCCCGCGGTCACCGAATCGATTTCGCCGCGCTGTCTGGCGCGGCGTCGTGGAGCTACGACCACAATCGGCTCCGCTGTCTCGACCGCTCGAGCCCGTCGCAGCATCTCCGTGGTCTGGACGGACGGTGAAATGCCCAAATCGGATGCGAGCCGCTCGATGAACAGTCGACTGACGGCGTCGGCGCGCGGGCGGTTGCTGGATGCGACGAGCAAGTCCAGCAGCATTCGGAACGATGGCTCGTCAGAAGGAGAGAGCTCGAGGGCGCGCTCCGCTGCGGTCACCGCTTCAGAGATGCGACCCGTCGCACGCAGTGAATCAGCCAGCAGTGAAGAGGCACGCGTCGCGGCTGCCCGCAGACGATCGCGCTCGGACATTGCCCACCGATCGAAATCGGCTGCATTGCGGACGAAGAAGCCGTCGAGGAAATCGCCGCGGTAAAGCTGCACGGCGTCTGACCACCGGTGTTCGGTCAACGCCCGGCGGAACTCGACGACATCTATCGACACGACATCCGACGACAGCCGCAGCGTTTCACCAGCCGCGGTAATGGCGCTGTCACCAAGCGTCTGTCGCAGGACGTAAACCGAATCGGCCAGCAGGTGGCGCGCCGTACGCTCGTCACGATCGGGCCAGAGAAGTCCCAGCACACGATCTCGACTGATTGACTCCCCCGGCGAGCTCGCGACGAGAGCCAGTAACGCGATCCGTCGTTGCTGTGATGCGCGGCGCAATGACTTTCCTTCGGGACCTGTCAGGGAGACGGGACCGAGAAGGTTGATGCTATTCAACATGGGATAACCGGGCTCGCCAGCTCAAACGATAACTGGACGATAAGTGCTTCGTAGTATGCGACTCAGCGTTTACGTCCTGTGACGTGCGCTGAGAATGGAGTGCACGAACGCACTCCCATTCAGCTTAACCTTTTTGGAGGTAAACATGTTGTTGCAACGCTTACATCCCGGCGCTTTTTTGGTGGCAGCCGCGATTGTTACCGCCTGTTCGGCCGGCGATAGCAGCAAGATCACGGCGCAGACGCCGTCGGCTGCCTCGAATCGCTCGGCCGGCGAAAACGGTGAGATGGATCACAATCCCAAGATCAACTGGGGGCCGGCGCCGCCGATTTTTCCACCGGGCGCTCAGTTCGCCGTCGTCCAGGGCGATCCCAGCGTGGCGGGCGCGATATTCACGGTGCGCCTTCGCTTTCCCAACGGGTACATCCTGCCGCCTCACACACATCCAACCGATGAGGCCGTTACGGTGATAAGGGGCACCTTCCTGGTGGGACTCGGCGAAAATTTTGACAAGGACGCGCTCGTCGAGCTCAAGAATGATGGGTTCATCGTAGCTCCGAAGAACATGGCCCATTTCGCAACGGTGCGCGGGCTCACCGAGGTCCAGGTTCACGCGATCGGCCCGTTCCAGCTGACGTACATACACCCGGAGGATGACCCGACGAAATAATAGCGGCTGATTCAGCATCACCCCCACTAACCCCACCGCGCCATCGCGCGGTGGGGTTTTTTACAGTACCTCCAAGTTGCGGAAACGACACCACACGGCCACTATACGGTCCATCGCCCGACTACAGAGGTCCCTATGAAAATCCTGCATCTCGCGGTTCTCGCGACCCTCGCTCCGATAGGGCTCGCCGCCCAGCAGCCGACCGCGCCCGCCGGACCGCCCGTTAATCCGATCACCACTTCGTTCAAGGGCAGGATCGGCGCACTGCATCGCAACGTCGCGGCCGCATTCGATTCGATCCCGGCGTCCAAATTCAGCTACAAGCCGACGCCGGCTCAATTGAGCATCGGCTACATCGCCGCCCACGTCGCCGACGATAATTATTTCTTCTGCAACAATTTTGGAACGATGAAGGGCACCCGCCCGGCGGAGGATACCGCAACTGCCGACTCGGTGAAGGCAACGTGGCAAAAAGACAAGCTGATGAAGAGCCTCAAGGATTCATTCGCGTACTGCGATCAGGCGTTCGCCCAGCTGGATGACGCGAAGCTCGCCGATCAGATCAGCATCACCTTCGGTGGTAATTCGCGGATGGTGACGAGAGCGGGGATGGTGCTCGGACACGCGCTCGATCTGGCGGATCACTACAGCCAGCTCGCGAATTACATGCGGCTGAACAACATCATTCCGCCGACGGCGCTGCCGCGATCGCGGACGCCGTAGTTAGCTAGCGCTCGATACCAGCCACGGCCTTCTGGGCAAGGCGATACGCGACCTCGAGTGCCGAATCGGCCTCGACTGCTACGTCGGGTTTAACGCCCACGCCTTCCCAGTTGGTCTTGGTGATTGGATTGACCGCTCGTCCGGTGGGAACGAAAAGCGTCATACCATATGGCAGTGGCACCGGCCCGCCGGGATTCGCACCCCCGCCCGTCGTCTCGCCGACGATCTTCGCCCGCTTGAGGGTCTGCAGGTCGTAGGCAAACTCTTCGGCGCCGGAAAAAGTTCGTGAGCTCGTGAGAATGAACACCGGCTTGTCCGGTCCGACTTTCTTGCCGCTGACGCCGGGCTGGGTGTAGAAATCGTCGGTGCGATTTCCAGGTCGGAAATAAAGAGAGTTGAGCAGCACCGGCTTGGCGCCGAACATGTAGCTGGCGATAAGCGCGACGGTGCGGGGTGAGCCCCCACCGTTCTCGCGCAAATCCAGAATCACACCTTTCGCATCCGCGGCGGCGCTCATGATCCGACTCGTCTCGTCGGCGACGACTTCGGGCGGACGCCCGAAGCTCAGTATCTCGATGTAGGCGATATCGCCGGGCAGCCGCTTGGTCCGACCGAATGTGCCGGTGGGCGCATCAAAGAGCCGGGATGAGCCGGCTGTCGTCGGGCCGACGCGCACTCGCAGATGTTTGTCGTGACCCAGCTCCTGAAGATCTTTGGTGAGCAGCTGGGCGAATGACGATGGATCAGTGACCGAGTCGAACTCGCCTCGCGCTGCTCGCGAGCGGAGCTCGGTGTTTATCACCGATGCGACGTCGGGAAATACGTATCCATCATTCAGCGCGCGTGCGATGGAGTCGAGAACCGCAAGTCGCGTCTGGGAAGTCAGCGAAACATCGTCTGTTTGAGCGCGGGCGTCCTGGGCCGCCGCACTCGCGAAGACGAGTAAAAGCATGAGTAATCGACGGATCATCGAGTTCTCCGGTGCCGCCGGATGGGCGAAGCGCGGCTATGATTTCAGACGACAGATGGGCTGCACCTGCAACGGTGCGGTGGGATGGGTTACCCGAACAAAAGGCAGATTGGGTGCCGCATAAGATGGCGGCGTGAGATTGTTCGGTGACGAGGCTGCTGAGTCGCAGCCATCACCACCAGCGGCGGTATTTGCCGAAGGGCCAGCCGCGCGATTTCAGCTTACGACGAACCAATCCGATCTTTTCTTTCCAGAAGCGGCGAATCATGGACATCCATTCATGTGGCATCCATACAAACGTTCGCCCGGGTACTCCTGTTTTCTATGGCGAATCGCGCCACTTATGGCGCACGCCGGTCAACGCCTGGTAAATCCCTGAGCCTCGAGCCAGAAATAGAGCTCGTCGATCCAGTGGTCGCTGCTCGTCCCCTGCTTCTTCATCCCGAAGCCGTGACCGCCGGCGTTGAAGATATGGGCTTCTGGCTCGCTGCCGGAGGTAATCAGAGCGCGATGGAATCTCACCACTGTCTCGAGCCCGGTGAGATCGTCCTGCGCCCAGGCCATGAAGATCGGCGGCAGCTTCGCGGGAATGGCCGGTAGCGTTCCATACGGTGCGCCGTAAATCAGCGCGGCGAAATTCGGACGTGCTGCTGCATCCGGGTTTACGAGCGCCGCGGTCGCGACCATTCCACCCGCCGAGAATCCCATGAAGCCGATGCGATTTGGATCGACGCGCCATTCACTGGCGTGTTCGCGCACGACTTTCAGTGCCTGGATGCCGTCGGCCATCGCATATCGTCCGGCGGTGTCGAGATCCAGCTCGGGCGGTGCGTTCAGATTGTCGCCGAGCTTCGCGATCAGTCGGTACTTGAGCACGAAGGCGGCGATTCCTTTCGCCTGAAGCCACTTCGCAGTATTGGTTGCCTCGACGTCGATGGGTAGCGCCACGAAGGCGCCACCGGGAGCGATGATGATTCCGGTCCCCGTCCCCCTCCCGGATTTCGGCAGGTACGCCGTCAGCGTCGGGGTCACGACGTTGAAGAGCACGGTCCCGACGGGAGTATTCTCCATTTTGCTTTCCGTGCGCGTCCAGCTTTCGGAACCGGGCGCGACGCCAGGCCAGACGTTGACGACCTGCTGCGCGTGAGCGAGAGTTGCGGTGCAGGCGATTGCGAGCGCGTAGGATGGTAGCTGTCGGCGCATGATTCCCCCGGTTTTGATCATTGGCTGATTGCCTTAGGGAATCCCGAACGGGGGACGGGCGCTACTGTACGAAAGATTGTGGAAGGGCCAACGGGTTCACTGCAACTGGGTCGCCCGTTCTGTTGCAGTTCCCTCGAACTCTCCTTGCCGAAGTCATGAATTTGTGCAAGAGTAAGCACCATGACTCATAAGCAGCTGATCGGCCCCCGCTCGGGCTCGACCTCCGCGGATCTCAAACGCTCCCCCGGCCACTTCCACCGGCTTCCGGACGACCTCCTTCGTGATGCGTCGACTCGCCTCGGCGTGATGTCGATGCTGTTCGCTGTGCTGTGGGTGCTCGGCACAGTCGCGGGCCATCTCGCGTTCCATGTGATGCAACCGGACAATCCGGGCTGGACCAAAGTCGACGCCGGTGAATGGATCGCTGTTGTCAGCGTGATCGTCTCCATCGCCCTCTACGCATATACGCGACGCGGCGACAGAGACCCGCAGTTCGTGCTCGACCTCGGTCTCTGGTACATGGTGTACACAGCGCTGGCGCTGAGCATCGTGTTCCATCTCGGAGGTCTCCCGGCCGGAATGGCCATCACCCCCGAGATATCCTGGATCGGCGCGGTGGTGGTGATTTTCGCGGCGATCATCCCCACCACAGAAAAAAAAGTACTGATCGCCGGACTCGCCGCTGTTTCGATGAATCCGATCAGCATGCTCCTCCTGGCGATGCAAGGCCGGGGTTTTGGATCCCGCTGGCTGGTTCTCGTGATGCACTACCCCGACTATTTCCTCGTCGGTGTGGCGGTGGTCATCTCTCACGTCGTCACGAAACTCGGCCACCAGGTGACGCGCGCCCGCGAAATGGGCAGCTACCAGCTCGGCGAGCTGCTCGGCAAGGGCGGGATGGGCGAAGTCTATAAGGCGACTCATAGGATGCTGGCACGACCCGCCGCCATAAAACTCATTCGCCCCGAAATGCTCGGCGCGATCGACGACGAAGCCGCAAAGCTGGCGGTGACGCGCTTCAAGCGTGAAGCGGAAGCGGCCGCTAACCTGAGATCGAAGCACACCGTCGAGCTCTACGACTTCGGCGTGACTGCTGACGGGACGCTTTATCTGGTGATGGAATTTCTGGAGGGGATGGATCTGGAGACCCTCGTCAAACAGAAGGGTCCACTGCCGAACGGAAGAGTCGTTCACATTTTGCGGCAGGTGTGCGAGTCGCTCGAAGAAGCGCACGCGACGGGTTTGGTGCACCGCGACATCAAGCCGGCCAACATCCACCTCGGGCGCGTCGGCCTGCGCCACGATTTCGTGAAAGTGCTCGACTTCGGTCTGGTGAAAGAAACCGCGAGCGCGAAAATGGGCGACTCTCTGTCGACGATCCCCGGTCAGCTGGCTCTGGGAACTCCGGGTTACATGGCGCCTGAAATGGCACTCGGCGAACCGATCGATGGACGCGCAGATATCTACGCGCTCGGATGCGTCGCGTATTATCTGCTCACGGGCGAGCTGGTGTTCGAGGCGGAGACGGCGGTGCAGATGATCGCCAGGCATCTGCAGGCTTCACCCATTCCGCCATCAGAGCGCACTGACAACCGGGTGTCACCAGATCTGGAGCGGCTGATCCTCAAGTGCCTGTCCAAGGACCCGATGGCGCGACCGCAAACCGCGACGCAGTTGATCCAGGCGCTCGAGTTTATTCCGACCGAAGGCTGGACCGAGGATCAGGCGCGACGGTGGTGGGAAGCGAACTCGCGTCCAGCTGTATCCGGCGATTCGTCAGCGATATCCGGAGTACTCCAACCGACGATTGCAATCGCGAAGGTTGGCAGCGAGAGCAGCAACCTCAATTGACGGCGTACACGTTGCCGTCCATGCTGCCGAAGTAGAGCACACCATCGACGGCGATGGGTGACGACAGCACCGCGCCAAGCGAGTAAAGGTGGTTTTGGCCGAGGATCATTCCGTCGAGAGTGAAATCGGGATACACGTTGTCTTTGATTTTCCCGTCGGGGCCGATGTACTTCGAGCTGTTCTCGCGGTTCCCATCGGTCCGGAACTCGGCGGTGATGCTGCCGTTGGTCAGATCGAGCTTGTGGACCCAGCCATCTGACGTTCCGAAGAACGCGAACCGGTCGACAATTGCGGGTGACGAAAACGAGACCGCCTTGTTGGCGATGTTGAAGATGAGTGCGCCGGTAGTGGCGTCGAGGGCCTTGAAGCGAGTCCCGTCGGAAGTGGGGAAGTAGACCTTACCGCCGAGTACAGCGGGCGAGGAGATCACCCAACCTTTATGGTTGTCGTGGCTCCAACGCAGTTTCCCTGTGCGAGCGTCGACGGCGTAGAAGTGACCGTCGCGGCAGCCGACGTAGACGATTCCGTTGGCGACTGCCGCCGAGCTGGCGATTCCGACCTGGTTGTAAATGACTGTGTCAGCTCCGGTCTGAAATCTCCAGAGCTCGACGCCTGTGCGCGCGTCGAGCGCGTACAGATTTCGATCCCAGCTTCCGATGTAGACCACTCCGTCAACTACGGCGGGAGAAGCGTGGACGACATCTCCGGTGGCGAAGCTCCACTTCACCTGGCCTGTCCTGGTATCCAGCGCATAGACGTTATGGTCGCCGCTGCCGAAGTAGACCACGTCTCCGGATACGGTGGGCGAAGAAAGAAACACGTCGAACGGATCGGCCATCATCTCCGTTCTTGGCATCGCACCGTGGATTCCTGGCGCAGTGAACCGTCGCTCGCCTTTCGTCGCAAAGGACCAGATTTTCTTTCCTGTCTGCGCGTCGACCGCGTAGAAGTTCCCGTCGATGCTGCCAAAAAACACTCGGCCCTGGTCAATCGCCGGCGAAGAGGCGACCGAGCCATCGGTTTGAAATTTCCAGCGCAGCGAGCCATCGCTGGCTTTCAGGGCGTAGAGATTGTGGTCGGCGCTTCCGACGTAGAGCGTGCCGTCCGCGTATGCGGGTGAGGAGACTACTGCGCGCAGAGTTTTGAATTGCCAGACGACTTTTGAAAGCGTTGGGGCGGAGCGCGATTCGTACACGCCGAGGTGGGCGGGACCACCTCTGAACATTGTCGTTTCGTTCGAAGGGGCGAGGAGCGTGGCAAAACCGAGCGCGAGGCTGACCGCCAGACCACTGTGAGTTCTCATACCGACGACGGTGCACGTAGGGCAGAGTGCGTGCAACCACGCCGTGCCGTTTTTACAGAACGACTACATGGCGTTGACCTGTTGAATACCCGCGCGGGCTAGTAGCTCCGGCCGAATCCGATCGGGTACAGCGGATGAGCGGTATCGTGTGGGACGTCAGAGCGCTGGGCTTCGACTTCCTGCATCGAGGAAGGCAGCTCGAATGGAAGGTGGCCTTCCGGTTTGGCTTTGCCGGTGATGACCTCGAGCAGCGCCGCATCGCTGACGCCGAAGTTGCCGATGAGAGCGGCAGCGTGGTCCTTGAGTGATCCGAGAATCGCGGGCCGATCGAGATAGACGGTGACAATGGTCGGTACCGCCGCGGCGATGCGTTCAATCGTCGCGTAGGCCGTGTCNGAGTTCTGAAATCCGAGGTCACCCTCATGCTGCATTGAGCCGAACATGTATTGCGGGTGCAGCGTCTGGAACGGCGCCACTGTGCGGACGATGGCGACATCTGCCCGGGACGGATCGGTCACGACGGTGAAGCCATACTGTGAAGCAATCCTCGGATCGACGCCGCGTAGAAAGACGCGTTTCCCGCTCGCAGCGAGCGGCAGGATACTCTTCTTATTTTCGAGCAGCACCAGTGAGCGCTCCTGGGCTCCCGTGGCTTGTGCCTGGAATGCCGCGTTACCCGCGATCGAGTCAGCTCTCGAGGATTCGACGTACGGATTCTCGAACAGGCCGAGCCGGAATTTCTGGAGCGCTATGCGATACGCGGATTCGTTGACGCGCTTTTCAGTGATCTTTCCCGAACGCACTGCGTCGACGATGTACTGGGATTCCTCGGTTCCACCGAACTGATCGGCACCGGCATTCACCGCCTTGGCGAAGCGGTCGGTCTTGGAAAGAGTGTCAACTCCCCAGGGCATCCCTACGTTGGCGAAACTCGGACGCTGACCGGCGGGCATTCCATTCTGGCACAACTCGGAGCAATCGTTGGTGACGGCCCAGTCGGTGAGTATGACTCCGTCGAAGTGATATCGATTTCGCAGCAACCCCGTGAGGAGTTGCCTGTTGAATCCCGCGCCCACTTGTTCCAGCGGACGACCATCGACCGACACGCCCTCGAGGATCGAGTACGTCGGCATCACGCCGGCGACGTGTGCCGCGAAGGCGCCGGTGAACGGTCTCACATGATAAGCGAAATTATTACCAGGGAAAGTCGCGTACCGCCCGTACGCGCTGTGACTATCCAGGCCATTCTTCTGCGCGCCATATCCGACCCAATGCTTCACCACCGCGGCGACTCCCTGCGCGTCGACACCGTTGGCGCCGTGCTGGAATCCTTCGATGTACGCCCGCACGAGTCGCTGCGTGAGATCCGCGTCTTCGCCGAACGTTCCGTTGATCCTGGCCCACCGGGGCTCAGTCGCCAGATCCGCCTGTGGCGATAGCGTCTCCTGAATTCCCACCGCGCGATACTCCTGGCGTGCGATGTCGGCGAAGCGACGGACGAGTGACACATCACCTATTGCGGCGAGACCGAGTGTCTCGGGCCACTGAGAGAACTTGAGGGCCATCGAGCTGGCACCGACTACATACTGGAAATGATTTCTGGGATCACTGCTGATGGTGAGCGGAATGCCGAGCCTCGTCTCCTCGGCCACACTCTGCAAATTGTTGTTCTGTGCGGCTAGGACTTGTGGATAGCTATTCAGTCTGGTGATGAAGTGATTCACCTTTGCATCGCGAATGAGCTTCGCGACGGCGACGATGTCGTACTGCCCACTAACGCCCGCGCCGGCGATGGGGGCGGAGCGAGCGGTGCCGTGCATCATCAGACCGGCTTTCTCTTCGAGGGTCATTCGCGCGACGAGATCGCGCGCACGCTTCTCAGGACTCAACCGCCAGTCTTCATATGGATCGACGACGCCGTTTCGATTCAGATCCTTGAATCTGAGTCCACCCTTTTCGATGATCCGCGCTGAGCGAGTGCCAAGTACAGGTTGTGTAGCCCGCGAGCTTTGGGCGCTGGCGAGTGCGGGAATCATCACCGCCGAGAGGAGGATGAGGACGGGTTTGGTCATGGAAGAAACGGTATTCAACGGGCCGAAGGACGGCTAGGCGGCCGACCCCTTGCTTCGGCCTTTGTTCGGGTATAGTTTGGAAGCAGAATCATTGCTCCCGAGCGGCCCGATGTCGAAGACGGACTCCTTCTTTAATCCCGACCAGTACGCAACCGTCGCCGAGCGCATCGAGCTCTTCTATTCGCGCTTCCCGCAGGGCCGGATCAACACCGAGCTGGTCGGGCGTCAGGATGGCGAGATCACTTTCAAGGCATTGGTCTTTCGCGGCGCCGATGACGCGTTAGCCGCTGCCACCGGCTGGGCATCCGAGCGCGAGGGCGATAGCGACATCAATAGCGTCGCCTGTCTGGAGAACACCGAGACATCGGCGGTCGGCCGCGCGCTCGCCAACCTCGGTTTCACAGCCAGCTCCAAACGCCCGAGCCGCGAGGAGATGGACAAGGCGATCCGCGTCCGGAACGCGCTGGCCTTCCGGGAACGAACGCGCAGGGAAAGCGGAACCCTGCACTCGCTCACCAACATTGCGGACGACGTTCTTCACGTCCTGTCGATCGCGGAGGTAAAAGGCTTCCCGCGTCAACGCTCCGAGGTTTTGCGCGAGCGCGTGAGGCGGCCCGGATTGTCCGCCACCCGAGTGAGAAAAATCGAAGCGTCACTGCGAGCCTGGATCCGCCGCCACGAGATGTAACACCCCGGTGTGCGTCTGTGAGGGACGCGGAGGAATTCTACGGAAGTCGAGGAGGGAGGGGCGCGGTGGCAGAGAGCGACAACACGGCTCGGTGCGACGACGATGCGGCGATCGCCTCCGCCCGTTATCCGACGTCCGCGCGTCTCGTCGCAGCGATCCTTCGCGCCGACGAAGCCGCGATCAGGCAACTCTTTCTGTTGTATAGTCCGTTGCTCACGGATCAGGCGCGGCTCATGAACATTGCGCCCGAGGATCGCCACGAGTTCGTCACCACTCTGCTCGACGACGTGGTTCTCCATCTCATCGAGCACCAGGCGTCTCCGCGCAACTTCTCGCGCTACCTGGTCGCCTCGCTGCGCAATCGCGCGCGCAATTGGCATCGCGACTCGCACCGGCGACTCGATGCAACAGAGCGGGCCTATGATGAGCCGGCGACATCGCCGCAGCGGATCGTGGCGGAGTGCCACTCCGACTACGGCATTCGGGCGAGTGCGCGCGTTGCCATCGGTTCCGACTCCAGCGCTCGCGAGCCGATCGCCAAGCTGGCGCAACGATTGTCACGCGAGCTGACACGGGAAGAGCAGGTGATGCTGATCCGCCTCGGCCGTCACGTCCCGCTCCGCGAGGTGGCCGAACACCTCGGCGTCGCATATGGAACAGCGCGGGTACGACTCCATCGCCTGCGTGACCGGCTCAGGAAGCTGGCGCTCGAGTACACGCGATCGCTGAAGCCTGATGAGCGCGGCGAGCTGGAAAGATTCTTTCGCCGCGCCGAGGTGATTCTGCCTCGTGCGGCCGCTACGAGACAACCGGAGAAAGATTATGGCAATGTTTGACGACGGTGCGATCGATGTTCTGATGTCCGCGGTAGGGCGCGAGAGTGAGTCGGCCGATGAGAATCTCATTTATCAGGACGAGCGTTTTCTGTTCTGGCTGGCGAATGATCTTCGGTCTGGTCTCGATCACGACGACCGCTCACGCGATCAACGCCAGGCGATCGATTTCGCCCGTCGCACCCTCACCAGTCTCAAGGTGCGTCTCGCCGAGAAGCGGTTACCGCGCCGGCAGCTGAAAGAGCGCGCGGCATCGATCCGCGCGACTCTGGCCCACGCGGTTCCGGCGGCGAGCCGCGAGCGGTGCGCGACGATTCTGGATCTGGCTGTTGCAGCGGGTGGGGGAAGGGAATTGTGGG
>C688J18823_10001113_pt1 | contig 16379 bp, 12 predicted proteins | sample HopSoiMetagenom1_FD_18823 | JGI IMG/M metagenome (IMG submission 18823) | reverse complement strand
GATGAGATCGATGCCGAGCTTGTCCGCGACCGGGGCGAGCAGCGGCACGATGATGAACGCGAGCTCGAAGAAATCGAGGAAGAAGGCGAGGAAGAACGTGAGCAGGTTGACGACGATGAGGAAGCCGAGCTGGCCGCCGGGCAGGCTGGTGAGCAGGTGCTCGACCCAGACGTCGCCGTTCACGCCGCGGAAAGTCAGGCTGAACACCGTTGCGCCCACCAGGATGAACACCACGAAGGAGGTGAGCTTCGCCGTCGAGTTCATCGCCTGGCGCAAGAGTGACCAGGAAAGCCGGCGATTGATGAGCGCGAGCACCAGCGCGCCGGTCGCCCCCATCGCTCCGCCTTCGGTGGGGGTCGCGACGCCGATGAAGATCGTGCCGAGCACGAGGAAGATCAGCGCCAGCGGCGGGATCAGCACGAACACCACGCGCGCCGCGAGCTTCCAGCCGCGAAGCAGGCGCGCTTCGCGCGGTAGCGCCGGCGCGGCGTCGGGCTTGACGAAGGTAACGCCGAGCACGTACAGCGTGTAAAGGGCGGTGAGGACCAGTCCCGGGATGAGGGCGCCGGCGTACATATCACCCACGGAGCGACCGAGCTGGTCCGCGAGCACGATAAGCACGAGCGAGGGCGGGATGATCTGGGCGAGCGTTCCGGAAGCCGCGATCACGCCGCTGGCAAGCCGCCGGTCGTACCCGTAGCGCAGCATGATCGGCAGCGAAATGAGGCCCATAGAGATGACCGAGGCCGCGACCACGCCGGTCGTCGCAGCGAGCAGCGCGCCGACGAAGACCACCGCGTAGGCGAGCCCGCCCCGGATCGGGCCGAACAGCTGGCCGATGGTGTCGAGCAGATCCTCCGCCATGCCGCTTCGCTCGAGGATCAGGCCCATGAAGGTGAAGAACGGCACCGCGAGCAGCGTCTCGTTCGACATGATGCCGAAGATGCGCTCCGGCAGCGCCTGGAACAGCGCTTCGTTCAGCAGGCCGAGCTGGATGCCGATCAGGCCGAAGAGCAGCCCGAGCGCCGCGAGCGCGAAGGCCACCGGAAAGCCGAACAGCAGGAACACCACCAGACCGCAGAACATGATCGGTGCGATGTAAGCGATGAGGAAGGCGCTCATTTCCTCGCCTCCCGCTCGATCTCGAGCACTACGTCGAGGCCTGGGTCCTTGTGCCGCTCGACCGGATCATCGATCAAACCGCGCAGGTAGGCGATGCGCTTGATCAGCTCGGAGATGCCCTGCAGGCTGAGCAGAAAGAAACCCAGCGGCACCAGCAGGCGCGCCGGCCAGCGGATGAGGCCGCCCGCGCTGCCGGAAATCTCGCCGCTCGTCCAGGCGTTCATGAAGATCGGCCACGACAGCCACATGATGAATATCGACATCGGCAGCAGAAAAACTACGAGCCCGAAAACGTCGATCCACACCTGGCCCCGGCGCGAGAGTTGCGCGGCGAGCACGTCGATGCGGATGTGCTCGTTATGGAGGAGCGTGTACCCGGAGCAGAGGAGGAATACGGCCGCGAACAGATACCACTGCAGCTCGAGCCAGGCGTTGGACGCTATGTTGAGCGCGTAGCGCGAAGTCGCGTTGGCGGCGCTTACGAGCACGGTGATGAGGACACACCAGTACACGAGCCGCCCGACCTGCTCGTTCAGCGCGTCAATGGCGCGCGACAAGCCCAGCAACGCCTTCATGGTCCTCCCCGATGCGGTCAGCCTACGTCAGCCGGCGCGCAGCCGCAGCGCGCGCTCGCGCACCGCGGCCTGCAGTCCTGGCTTATAGCCTAAGGCAAAGAACATTTCCGCGCAGAGAAAGATCGGCGCGATGAAGATCTGGAAGAGGTTGTCGGTAAGCGCCGGGCGCCGGCCTTCGAAGACGTGGCCGACGAGCTGCAATATCCAGCCGCCGACGAAGAGCACGCCGAACCACGTCCAGCCGGCGGCCGGCCCGAGCGCGGCGATGTGCTCGCCGGCCTCGAGCAGCAGCGCAAACACGAGCACCATGGCGACGCCGAGCACGAGATCGAGTGCGAGGTAATAGGCGAGCACGATGGCTGCGAGGATCATGCCGGCGCTGATCGGCACGCCGGCGAGGTCGATGCGCAGCCACGCGAGCGGGATGAAGAGTGATAGCACGATGATCGGCACGCCGATGAAATGCGTCGCCCTGTTGCGCGCGTCCTGGTGGTACGCGCTGTACACGGCCATCTGCTCTTCGAGGGCTTTCATGCGCCGCATCATCCGCCAGATTACGTCTATAATTCAGCATTTTAACGACTCCATGGTGGTTACGCACGGCTCACGAGCGAGCGCCTGGGGCCGCGCCACGCTGACCATCGGCAACTTCGACGGCGTGCACCGCGGCCATCGGGCGCTGATCGAGCGCGTGGTGGCCAAGGGCCGCGAGTTGCAAGTGCCATCCGCCGTGCTGACCTTCGAGCCGCATCCACGCGAATTCTTCGCGCCCGAGCGGGCGCCGGCGCGGCTCACGCGGCTTCGCGACAAGCTCGAGCTCCTCGCCGCCGCGGGTATCGAGCGCGTGCACCTCATCCGCTTCGATGCGCGCTTTGCTGCCATGAGCGCGACGCGCTTCATCGAGGACATCCTGGTCAGGATGCTCAACGTGCGCTGGCTGCTGGTCGGCCGCGACTTTCGCTTCGGCGCGCAGCGCCAGGGCGATTTCGCCGCGCTCGAGCGCGCCGCCGGCCAGTTCAATTTCGCGCTGGAGGCGATGCCCGACGTGTCGTTCGACGGCGAGCGCGTCTCGAGCTCCGGCGTGCGCGCCGCGCTCGCGGCGGGCGATTTTGCGTGCGCCGAGCGGCTGCTCGGCCGTCCCTATACGATCACCGGCAAGGTGGTACCGGGCGCTCGCCTTGGACGGGAGCTCGGCTTCCCGACCGCGAATATCCCGCTCGCGCAGCGGCCGCCGCTCGCCGGCATCTATGTGGTGGAGGTGGAAGAGCTGGGGCGCGGGGTGGCGAGCATCGGCCGCCGGCCGACGGTGAACCCGGTGCCGCACCCGCTCCTTGAAGTGCATCTTTTCGACTGGCAGGGTGAGCTGTACGGCCGCCGGCTGCACGTGCGCTTCCTGCGCAAGCTGCGCGACGAAGCGAAATACGACGACGTCTCAGCGCTGCGCGAGGCGATCGCGCGTGATGCGGCGCAGGCACGCGAATACTTTGCCCAACATGGCTGACTACAAAGACACGCTCAACCTTCCGGAAACGCCGTTCCCGATGCGCGGCGATCTCGCAAAGCGCGAGCCGCAATGGGTCAAGGACTGGCAGGAGAAGGGCGTCTACCGGCGCCTGCGGCAGATCGCCAAGGGGCGGCCGCGCTTCGTGCTGCACGACGGGCCGCCGTACGCGAGCGGCGACATCCACATCGGCACGGCGATGAACAAGATCCTGAAGGACATCATCGTCAAGTCGAAAACGCTCGCCGGCTTCGACGCGCCCTACGTCCCCGGCTGGGACTGTCACGGCATGCCGATCGAGGTGCAGATCGAGAAGAAATACGGCAAGAACCTGCCGCCGCAGGAGACGCAGCGCCTTTGCCGCGCCTTTGCCGCCGAGCAGGTCGAACGCCACAAGAAGGATTTCCAGCGCCTGGGCGTGTTCGGCGACTGGGCGCACCCTTATCTGACGATGGATCCGGCCACCGAGGCGAACGAGATTCGCGTGCTCGGCAGGATCCTCGCCAACGGCTTCGTCTACCGCGGGCTGAAGCCGGTCAACTGGTGCTTCGACTGCGGCTCGGCGCTCGCCGAAGCGGAAGTCGAATACGAGGACCGCAAGGATCCGGCGATCGATGTCGGCTTCCCGTTCGCCGAGCCGGAGAAGCTCGAGCGCGCCTTCGGCGTGAAGATCGCAAAGCCCGGCTTCGCCGTCATCTGGACCACGACGCCGTGGACGCTGCCGGGCAACCAGGCGCTGAATGTGCACCCGGAGCTCACGTACCACCTGGTCGACACGCCGAAGGGCCTGCTGATCCTCGCCGCCGAACTCCAGGAAGCATGTCTCAAGCGCTACGGTCTCGAAGGCCGCACGCTCGCGAGCTGCAAGGGCCGCGCGCTCGGGGAGATCCGCTTCAAGCATCCGTTCTACGAGCGCACGGCGCCCGTCTATCTCGGCGAGTACGTCACCACCGATACGGGCACGGGCATCGTGCACTCGGCGCCGGCCTACGGCGTCGAGGATTTCGAGTCGTGCCGCCGCTATGGGATGAAAGATGCGGACATCCTGACGCCGGTGATGGCGGACGGGCGCTTCGCACCGTCGCTCGAGCTCTTCGGCGGCCTGTCGATCTGGGAGGCGAACGCGAGGATCATCGCCGAGCTGGAGAAGCGAGGCGCGCTGCTGGCGAACGAGGTCTACGTCCACAGCTACATGCATTGCTGGCGGCACAAGACGCCCGTCATCCTGCGCGCGACGACGCAATGGTTCGCGTCGATGGACAAGCCGATCGCTGGGGAATCGCTGCGCAGCACCGCGCTGCGCGGCATCGAGGCTACGGCATTCTTCCCGGCGTGGGGCCAGGCGCGCCTGCACGGCATGATCGCCAACCGTCCCGACTGGACGCTCTCGCGTCAGCGGCAGTGGGGTGTGCCGATGCCTTTCTTCCTGCATCGCGAAACGGGCGCGCTGCATCCGCGCACGCAGGACCTGCTCGAGCAGGTCGCGAAGCGCGTGGAGAAGGACGGCATCGAGGCCTGGCAGAGCGTCACGGCCGAGGAGTTGCTCGGCGCCGAGGCGGCGCAGTACGAGAAGAGCCGCGACACGCTCGACGTCTGGTTCGACTCCGGCTCGACGCACTTCACCGTCATGCGCGGCTCGCACCGCGACGATACGCGCTTCCCGGCGGACCTCTATCTCGAAGGGTCCGACCAGCATCGCGGCTGGTTCCATTCGTCGCTGCTCATCTCGTGCATGCTCGACCGCGTGCCGCCGTACAAGGCGCTCCTCACGCATGGCTTCGTGGTCGATGGTGCGGGCCGCAAGATGTCCAAGTCGCTTGGCAACGTGGTCGTGCCGCAGCAGGTGTCGAGCACGCTTGGCGCCGAGATCCTCCGGCTGTGGACGGCGACCACCGACTATTCGGGCGAGCTGTTCATCTCCGACGAGATCCTGAAACGTGTGGTGGAGACGTACCGGCGCATCCGCAACACGCTGCGCTTTCTGCTCGCCAACATCTCGGACTTCGACGCGGCGCGCGATGCGGTCGCGCTGAAGGACATGGTCGAGATCGACCGCTATGCACTCGCCATGACCGCCGACATGCAGGCGGCGCTGATGGCAGACTACGAGCGCTACCAGTTCCACCTGGTCGCGCAGCGCCTGCAGGCCTTCTGCTCGGAGGACCTGGGCGCGTTCTTCGTCGATATCCTCAAGGACCGGCTCTATACGTGCAAGGCCGATTCCGTCGCGCGCCGCTCGGCGCAGACGGCGCTCTGGCACATTACGCACAGCCTGGTGCGGCTGATGGCGCCGGTCCTGTCGTTCACCGCCGAGGAGCTTTGGCAGGCCTTCACCGGCAGGAAGGACGACAGCGTGTTCTTCCATACCTGGCACGAGCTGCCGCAGCCCGCGGATGCGCTGGCGCTGATGGCGAAGTGGGCCCGGCTGCGCGAGCTGCGCAACCCGGTGCGCAAGGAAATCGAGACGCTGCGCGCGGCCGGCAAGGTCGGGTCCTCGCTGCAGGCGGAGGTCGACTTCCATGCCGACGGCGCCGACTACGAGGTGCTGGCAAGCCTTGGCGACGATCTCAAGTTCGTCATGCTCACCTCGGCGGCGCGCGTGCATCGCGCGCCCGCGCCGCGCGTGGAGGTGCGGCCGAGCACGCTTCGCAAGTGCGAGCGCTGCTGGCATTACCGGGCCGACGTGAACGAGGAAGCGCTCTGCGGGCGGTGCGAGCTCAATCTGAACGGCCCGGGCGAGCATCGCACGTATGCGTAGCGCCTGGCGCTGGTTCGTGCTCGCGGCGGCCGTGGTGCTCGCCGATCAGGCGACCAAGGCAGTCGTGCTCGCACACTTGGTGCTTGGCGAGCGCGTAGAGGTGACGAGCTTCTTCAACATGGTGCTCGTCTATAACAAAGGCGCCGCCTTCAGCCTTCTCTCCAACGCGCCGGGCTGGCAGACGCCGCTCCTCATCGGCTTCGCGCTAGTGGCGATCGGCATCGTCGGTACACTCCTCGTGCGCTCGCCCGGCCGCCGGCTCCTGTGCAGCGGGCTCGCGCTGATTCTGGGTGGCGCGCTCGGCAACCTGATCGACCGCTTGCGTTATGGACAGGTGGTCGACTTCCTCGATTTCCATGCCGCGGGCTGGCACTGGCCAGCGTTCAACGTCGCCGACTCCGCGATCACGGTCGGCGCGGCGGTCCTCATCATCGAAGGCTTCGTGCATCATGAAGGGCGAGCTCGCGCTCCTTCTTAAGGCGCTCGCGTTCGCTGCGCACAAGCATCGCGATCAGCGGCGCAAGGACGCAGAAGCCTCGCCCTACATCAACCACCCGATCGCGCTCGCCGACGTGCTGGTGAACGAGGGCGGCGTGACCGACATCGAAGTGCTGTGCGCCGCCCTGCTGCATGACACGGTCGAAGACACCGCCACCACGCACGAGGAGCTCATCGCCGCCTTCGGCGCCCGCATCGCGCGCATCGTCGCCGAAGTCACCGACGACCAGCATCTGCCCAAGGCGGAGAGGAAGCGCCTGCAGATCGAGCACGCACCGAACATCAGTCGGGAGGCAAAGCTGGTGAAGCTGGCCGACAAGCTCGTCAACCTGCGCGACGTGGCTGAGCGGCCCCCGGCAAAGTGGGATCTGGCGCGGCGGCAGGAATACTTTGAATGGGCAAAGCAGGTGATCGATGGCCTGCGCGGTGCCCATCCGCGTCTGGAAGCGGCCTTCGATGCCGCGTACGCCAGGCGACCGGGGTGAGACAATCGGGCGCCATGGAAGTCGTGCTCGCCAATCCAAGAGGGTTTTGCGCCGGCGTTGAGCGCGCCATCGAGATCGTCGAGCGCGCGCTCGAGCTGCACGGGGCGCCGATCTACGTACGCCACGAGATCGTGCATAACCGCTACGTGGTCGAGAATCTGCGCGCCAAGGGAGCCGTGTTCGTCGACGAGCTGGACGAGGTGCCGGCCGGCGCGACCGTGATCTTCAGCGCGCATGGCGTGGCGAAGGCGGTACAGGCGGAAGCCGAGCGCCGCGGCCTGCGGGTATTCGACGCCACCTGTCCGCTCGTCACCAAGGTGCATATCGAGGTGAAGAAGATGCTGCGCGAGGGCTGCGAGGTCGTCATGATCGGCCACCGCGGCCATCCCGAGGCCGAGGGCACGATGGGACAGTCGTCGAGCGGCATGCACCTGGTCGAGACGCTCGAGGACGTCGCGGAGCTCGAGCTGCGCGATCCGACCCGGGTATCCTACGTGACGCAGACCACCCTGTCGGTCGACGACGCGCGGGCAATGATCGACGCGCTGAGGGCGCGCTTCCCGGCGATCCGTGGCCCCAAGAAGGACGACATCTGCTATGCGACGCAGAATCGCCAGGACGCGTCAAGTTCATGGCCCCGCAATGCGAGGTGGTGATCGTGGTCGGCTCGCCCAACAGCTCCAACTCCAACCGCCTGCGTGAAGTGGCCGAAAACATGGGCGCGCAGGCCTACATGGTCGATACAGCGGCCGATCTGCGGCCGGAATGGCTGGCGGGTAAGCGGCGCGTCGGCGTCACCGCCGGCGCATCGGCGCCGGAAGTGCTGGTCAACGAGGTGATCGCGCGCCTAAAGGCGCTCGGCGCCGCGAGCGTGCGGCCGCTCGAGGGCATCGTCGAGCGCGTGCAGTTCACGCTGCCGCGCGAGCTCGCTTCGCGCCCGAGCTAGAGCCGAGTGGAGCGGCGTCGCTTCCTCGCCGCAGCCGCGCTGACCGCAATCTCCGGCGGTCTGCAGGCGCAGCGCCGGCGCGAGGTTCCGGTGGTGGGCGCCTTGTACGAGCAGGCGCTGCCGAACGACTTCAGCCGCGCCTTCTCCGACGGCATACAGGAGCTCGGCCATGTGCAGGGTGAGGACCTGAGGATCGAGCAGCGCTCGGCGCGCGGCGTGGCGGCGCGCCTGCCGGCGCTGGCGGCCGAGCTCGTACGGCGAAAGCCGAGCGTCATCTTCGCCGCGGGGGACGAACCGGCACGCGTTGCGGTGCACGCGGCGCGCACGATTCCGGTGGTCTTTGCCGCCGTCCGCGACGCCACGGTACAGGCGCTGGTGCGCAATCCGCTGCAGCCGGAGGGCAGCGTCACCGGTGTGGCGCCTTTAGAGGCGCGGATGCACGCGAAGCGTCTGGAGCTGGTGCGCGAGCTGGTGCCCCGCCTGCAGCGGCTGGCGGTGCTTTTCGATGCCGCCATGCCGCAAGCGGAGCTGGCGCCGCTGCAGCAGGCGGCGCTCGCCCAGAAGACGACGCTGCAGATCGTCGCCGGCCGCAATGCCGAAGAGCTGCGCATCGCCCTGAATTCGGACGCGAAGCGCGCACCGCAAGCGCTGCTCGTGCTGCCGTCGCCGGTTTTCAACGGCTTCCGGCAGGCGATCGTCGAGCTGGCGAAGTCGCAGCACCTGCCGGCGCTCTATCCGGACCGCTCGTTCGTGGAGGCTGGGGGTCTCGCCGCCTACGGGGCCGATACGCCCCGCATGTGCAAGCCGGCGGCGCGGCTGGTCCTGAGCCTGCTGCAAGGAGCGAAGGTCGCGAAGCTGCCGGTGGAGCAGGCGAAGTTCGAGCTGGCCGTGAACCTGCGCGCGGCCAAGGCGGAGCGCCTTACCGTGCCGCGCGNNATGATCGCGCGCGCAGACCGTATCCTGAAGTAGTCCGCGCGCGCTNTCTTCGCTCTAGCGTTCTCGATACGAGAAGCGCTGGATGCCGCTGCCGCCCGGCTTCTGCTTCACCTTGCTCGTATCGTCGCCCGTGTCCTCGCGCTTGTTGAGGCCGTAGATATCGCCGGTCTGCGTCTGGACGATCGCCTGGCCGACGATCAGGGTGTCGCTCGAGGTACCGACGACGCTTCCGCTGCCGGCGACCGTCGAGCCCGTACGGAAGTCGAAGTCGTAGATCTTGCTCGTGCCGCCCACGGAGCATGCGCCGCCGCCCGCCGGGATGTTGGTGATCACCCGTAGCGTGCCGAGCACCAGGCGCGGGTCAATGTCCACGCGCTCGCCGGGTGTCGGATCGGCCACCGGGTTGAAGTCGACCATCCACCCATCCTTGGCATTCCAGTCCACCGGGTTGTTGGTGATGCCGCGGTCCGTGCTGCTGATCCGCGTCAGCGTCTGGGTGACGAGCTGGGCGCCGGTACGGACGTTCGTCCCATAGTCGACGTTCTTGTCCTTGATGCCGTACAGCGTCTGCTGGTACGCCGAGCCGGTCGTCAGATGGGTATCCGTAAGATCCTGGGTGCCGAGGTAGCGACCCGTACCTATGTAGAGCACGCGATTCGTGCCGATGTGCGTGAGCGCCGGCCGGGTCGTGATGGGCTGCGCGATGCCGCTACCGTCCTTGAGCGTGGCGAAGTGCGTGAGGCATGGTGCAGTGGCGCCACCGCTAGCCGGCGCGTCACAGGCACCCTTCACGTCGCCCATATCCAGACGCCAGATGTTGCCGAGCTGATCGCCGCCATACAGATAGCGGAACGTGGCGTCGGTGGCAGCCGAGTCATAGAACGCCGACATCTTCATCAGGCCCGAGGGCGTGGTGAGGGTGCCGACACCGGTATCCACGCTGTTCAGGATCGCGCCGGTGATCACGTCGAGCACATAGAAGACGCCGTGGCCGGTCGCGCTGCCCGACGTGTTGTTAAGGCCCGAACTCAGCACCACGACCCAGCGGCCATCGCTCGAGCGCTTGCCGACGATCGGGTTGCCGTACGAGAGGCCAACGTTCGCGTCGCTTATGTTGCAGAGCGTCGAGTCGTTGCAGAACTCCCACAGGCCCTTCGGGTTCACCGGGTCGGTGATGTCGAGGGCATAGAAGCCCGCGGCACCGCCGCCCGCGCCGCCGATCAGCACGGTCTTCCAGGCGCCAGCGGTCGTATCGTAGACGTCGAACGCCTCCGGCGAGCCGTCCAGGTAGAAGCGATGCTGCAATCCGTAAGTGTTATCGGCGAGGTAGTAGAGCGCTGGCATGAGGAATCGCGGCAGGTACGCCCACGACTCGTTGCCGGTGTTGCCGTCGAAGGCATGCAGGAAGCCGTCGTTCGCCGCGACGAACACGCGCGAGGCGCGGTTCGAGTTGCTCGAGGCATACGAGGAGTAGGACGGCGTCACCGGATCCGTGAAGCTCAGGGTCGGATTCCTCACGTACATCGGCCGCGCCGAGATCGTGTCGCCGAGCACTGTGTTGGTCACATTGCCGGTGATCGGATCAATCAGTTGCCGATCGCGGAAGAGGACCGACTCGTCCTGTTGCCAGCCGCGCAGGTAGCCGACGAAGCGCGTACCGTCATTGGCGAGCGTCACCTGGGCAGGTGTCATGAGCGAGCACTGGCTGAGCGGAGCCGCAGGTGCTGGCGGGCTGCAGCGATTTGAGAAATACACCTGCTCGGGGCCCGTCAGACTGGCGTAGCTGAACGCCTTGAGCTTGCTGCTCGCGCCAGAATCGAAAGTCAGGATATTGCGGCTATCGCTGCCGGCCGACACTTTTTGTACCAGCTGCGTGTCCCCGTCCCACAGGTGCGTCGGCAGGACGGTGGCATTGGTCGCATCGATCAGCTGCGCGTACACGCGACCGGACCAGGTATTCGTCTCGTAAGTCGTGCTGAAAATCTGGTTATCCGATTGCGTGACGTTCGGGCTGGACGTCGCCGAAGCAGCCGCCGCGGCGATCTGCGAATTCAGCGCCGCGAGCGCCGAACCGATCCCGGTGCGCAGCGCCTCCGGGTTGGTCGCCTGATAGAAGTTGCCGCGACCGTTCACCGCCGCATGCCATAAGTCGTCGAGGTTCGCGCCACTGGGCCCGCTGGGGTTGCCGGCGATCGTCCCCGGGTTGCCGTCCCATGGCTTAGCCCAGTTGCAGGTGCCCGGCGAGGACCAAAAGCAGGCGTTGTTGGCCCCGGACTTGATGTTGAAGAAGTCGCTGCTCGTCGCCGTTTCGTAGTCCGACTGGTAGTTCATGAAGCCGTCGGCGAGACCGATGCCGAATGTCACCATGTGCTGATAAGGGATGAAGTCCTTGCCGCCCGACTTGAGAATCATCTGGTTGCCGGACAGGTCGACCGTGCTGGCGGGGGTTGTGGCCGGGCTGAATTTCGGCCCGGACGACGTGCCGCCGGCGCGCAGATTTGTCTCAAAGAAGTAGAGCGCGACGTCGGCAAGGGTCGATGAAGTACCAGCGCCAGTGAAAGTTGTAGTGACCGGCCCGCCGATTGTGGACTGTGGGTTCGGGCTCAGCGTGATGGTGAGCGGTGTGCCGGTGCCGAAAGTACTGGTCGACGAGCCGTTGTTGACGGCAGCCTGCAGGCCGATGGGCGGGTTGCTCGCGACGCTCGTCGCAGTGCAGGCGCTGGTACTCGCCGGCGGCGTGCTCGTCCATCCGGCCGTGCCGCTCGCACTGCACCCGGCGCCAGCATTGCAATACTCGTACGTAATCGTCGTCGAACCGTTCTGCACCTGCGTCGCCGTGGGGTTGGCATCGGCGTAGGTGCTGGTTTGCGTCCAGAGGCGCTTTTGGCGAATGAGGACATAACGCTTGGAGCCGCCGCCTGTGCTGTTATTGCAGGCCGTGCAGCTTGCCGACCCGCCTAGGGTGAAGCTCGCGCTGCCGCCGCCGCTGGTGCGGTCGCACTGCTTCACCTCGTATTGCAGTCTTGGCTGGGCAACGTCCTGCCAATTCGCAGCTACGCACCCGGATTCTGTCCAGGTCTTGGCCGCCGGATTATTCACCGTGGTTGTTGTAACGCCGTTGACCTGCGTGACCGTGGTGACGTCTGCAACCATCTCTTGGACGAGTTTATGCTCCTTGACGGCACAGCCGCAGTTCCGCCCGGACGCTGGCGAATCGATGGACGGGGTGACCGGGAAGTTGGATTGGCAAATCACCTGCTCGGAACTGCTCGAATTGGTAGTGGACGTGTCGACTTGGCCGTTCAGCCCGTCAAGCGTGTTGGTGGACGTGCGATCGACCAGAGTCGAGCCGCTCATGGTCTGCGGCGTGTTGTCGAGGTTGCCAATGACCGTGGTGCCATCGAGCTGGTATGGCGAATTGCTGGCCAGATAGTTCCAATATCCATCCGTCGTCAGCAGCGTGTAGTTACGCTGGCAGGCGGACTGGATCGGGTCGTCGGAGGCCAGGATGCCGGATGTCAGCCCGGTGTTCATCTTGCCGGCATAGATCCACCCGGCGCGCGCCAGTGCCGATTGCAGCGGCGTGCCGGCGAGCGGCGAATAGATCGAATACAGCTTGGTGTAGAAGTTGCTCGCCTGGGTGGTGTCGAAGTCCGCGATGCGCAGGTATCGGGCGCTCGGGTTTCCAGGACTGGAGCTACCGTTACCCGTCGCTCCTGTGCTCGGCGGCGAGGGGTTGGTGTAGTACGGGTTAATGGTGATCAACCCCAGCCGCAGCGCGTTCGGCTTCGGCGGCGAGCCCGCCGGGCTGCCGATGAAGGCGAGCAGCGATTCGCCCAGCGCCGACTTTATCATCTGCATGCGGGTGCGGTAATACGTGTACCAGCGCGCGTAGTTGGCGATTTCCTCCGTATAGGTGCATGTCGGTACCGCCGCGCAATCGGTTCGGCCGGGGCGGTTGGCGTACGTGGCCACCGTCGACGTAATCGTGTCGCGCCGGAAAAAGCCGTAGCGCGGATAGAGATACTGAGTGAAGCTCGCGTCTTCGTTATAGATGCGGCGGCATCGTGGCGTGCCGGCGGAATCACTGATCACGCCCGGGCTGAGCGCCTGTTCCTGCGTCTGGCAGAAGCGTACGTATGCCGGGAAGGTAAAACCGGTCGCCGGTGCCGAAGAGATGCTGATTGGTGTCGCGGCGCCGACCGTGGCCGAGGTTGGGCTCGTGTAACTGAAGGTGTTGGCGTCAATCACCGTGACGGCGGCGGCGGTTGCGTTGGCGGAGCGCGTCGTCGAGCTGGCGGTGACTTTGTCGCCGGTCGCCAGTCCGTGCGAGCTGCTCGTCACGGTGACCGTCGTGCCCGATTGGGTAAACGTCCCCGTCGGGTTCGGAATCGCCTTGACCGTCGAGCAGTTGGTGAGGTTGCGGTCCGTGCAGTACTCGACCGGGATGATGCTATAGGACACCGGGGGTCCGTTGGCCGAGCTGCCGAGGTTGTAGAGGCCGGTACGAACCCAGAGCCCGCTCGTGACACTAAGCGTGCCCGAGCTGCCGGTGGTGTACTGAAAGCTGTTGCTGTTCACGCCACTGATGACTACGTTCGCCACGTTCATTGCGTTGGCGGACGCGATGAACGTCGTAATGACGTCGCCGTTGACGAGGCCGTGTCCCGCCTTCGTGACGGTCACGGTACTGCTGGCACGCGTAAAGCTGCCGTCAGTGCAGCGGCGGTAAGTGCCACCGGTCGCCGTAATCGTGCCGGAGCTGGCCGCCGTGTAGGTGAAGGTCGTCGCGGTCGTCGTGTTGATTGCCACGCACGTCACATTCAAGGCGGAGTTCGCCGAGCTCGTCACGTAGATCTTATCCGTGGTCGTAAGACCGTGCGCCGTAAGCGTCGTCGCAGTCACGGTGGTCGCCGAGCGCGTAAATGACGCGATCGACATCATTTCCGGCAAGCCGAACACCGCGGTACTGGCGTTGGCCGGATTGGTGCGGTAGGGAAATTCACCTGGTCCCATCGTCGTCCCGGTGGAGGACGAGCTTGAGTCGAGAAACGCGGTTCCCGACACGACCGTGCCGGTCGTATTGGCGCCATTACGCTTGCAAACGTTCTGGCTGTTGCAGTAGCTCATGTCAGCGATGCTGGTGTTGAGGTTCACCGCCGCGCTGGCGCTGTTATAGGCGTCGGCACGCGCGACGGTCGCCGGCGACACGCTGATCAGCGGATTCACTACCGCCGTCCCGTTGGAATTGACGCCGGCGTGGTAATAGAAGTTCGGGTCGTAGCCCACGCCGTTGAAGCCGGCCGAGCCGCCCGCCTCGTACGGTGGGTCGCCGCGCACGCAATACGTGCGGCCAGTGTTGTCCGTCATGCACGGATTCGACTGCGTCAACGACACATACTGCTGGTTGGGATTCACATAATCCGGCATGAAATCCCAGGTCATACTGAACGAGTCGTCCAGCGTGAATAGCAGGTTCGGCAGCACGGTCGAGCCGCCCGCAGTTGCGAGAGGCACGTTCGAGATGTCGGTAAGCCCGGCTTGCGCCGTCTGGCTCACCATGCAGCTCAGCGTCGTGTAGACGACCAGTTGTTTAAGAACAAGGGAAATCTTGTCTTTCATATTTACCCCCAACTTCTTCTTATTTAGCCCGCATCAAGCTCTGAACATAAGCAACCGTGTTGCGTGGTCCGAACGTGCGGACCGTGACGCGGTAATGGATCTGCGGCGGGCTTTTGAGATAGTTCGGCGCGCTCTGGTCGACACCTTCGCCGCTGATCGCGGCCGTCGATTGCGACTGGCCGCACTCGCCCGCGGGCGTGCACAGACGGTGAATCAAATACGACACGCTGTTACTCGAGGCATCAGTGCCGACCAGCTTGGCGCCGGCCCAGCTCGCCGCCTGGAGATACCAGTCGGGCGCCTCGCCGGTCGGAACCGTGGCGAGGTAGCCGTTAGCCGTGTCATTGTTGGCCATGTTGACGCCGCCGGCCACTTGGACGGTGACCCAGTCATAGGCCGTCTGAATGCCCCGGTCGGCCGAGTGCACCGCGGCTTGGCGAAAGCCGATGTTGCTCGCCACGAGAGCTGCCGTGTCCACCGAGCGCATGGTGGCAAGTCCGGCGAGGCTCAGCGCCACCAGCACGATCAGCGCGATGAACAGCACAACGCCGCTTTGACGGTTGCGCAGGTTCATATCAAAAGGACTTCCAAATCCAGTTTCTGAGCGGCACGGTAGTCTCGAAGACCTGATAGCGGTAGCACTGCCAGTTGGCATCGGCCGACAGATCGAAAGACCGCGCGCCGCCTGTGTCGCCAGACCAGCTCGGCGCCGCGGTCGTCGTGTCGCACGGCGCGCCAGCGCCTGCGGTGGGCTTTTCCGGAAGAGCGCTTCGGGCCACAACGGCGACCCGGATCGCGATCACCTGCGACCAGTTTGGCGCCGCCGAGGTGAATTTGTCCACGATGCCGTCATTGGCCACGTGCACGGTGTTGTAGGGCACTGAAGGGTCGTTGCTGCCGTCGTCCAAGCCGTAATCCACCCGCATATGGACGATGTTGTCGGCCACAGAGCTGACCACCGGTGCGCCGCTTCCCGCGCCGCTCGTCGCAATGACGAACTGGTTGGCCACCGTGAGGGTGTTGTTGGCGACGGCGTAAACGTCGTAGACGGGAACCGTGACGTTTTGCGATCCGGGGAAGTTGATGTCGTCGTACAAGTTGCCCAAGTTGTAGACGCGGGTGACGTTCGCGGTATTCACCCCGCCATAGGTGCCTGCGCCGACGCCAGTGGTAAGGCCGCCCACCGGGTTGAAGCGCGAATTGACGGGAGCGCCGGCGCTCAGCGTATAGGCGCCGCTGTCGTGGTTCACCTGGTTGGTTATCGTGGCGTCGAGCGAGGTAATCTCCACGAAGATGCAGTCCTTGCCGCTACCAGGCTCGAGCATAAGCACCAGATCGCCGGGTCGGAAGCCGAATCGGCTGAACACCTGCAGAGGCGAAGTGGCGTCGACCATGTTGGCCGTCAGCGTGGTCGAATTGCCGATCTGGCCCTTTGATCCATAGAACACGGCAAGCTGATCCGGCGTTTGCGCGTTGGCGCCGGGCGTAATGATGGCGGGCGAGAGCACCATGGTCACGCCGCCTGGCGGGAACGCCGGAGTGGTGCGCGCAGAGTCGTAGCCCTTGAGCGGGCAGCCCGCATAGGTGGTGTCGTTGATGCCCATGCCAGCATTGCGCAGGTCGCGCTGCAGCGTGTAGAGCGCGATGGTGCCGTTCTGCTGCGCGTCGCCGCCGGAGGCCGTCGTACGCCGAACACCTTCCGAGGTTTCGAAGACCTGGAACATGATGATCACCGCGATGAGGGCGATCATCATCGCCACCATCAGTTCGACCATGCTGAATCCGCGAAGGCGGCGTGGGACGCGCATCACGAGTCCCTGTAAATGGACGCCACGACGGTGTAGTTGTTGGGCGGCAGGCCGAGGGACTTTTCCTCGGGCAGCTGCCAGCGCACTACGACCGTGACCGTCGCCCCGACCGCCGTCTGGTTGGTGAT
>C688J18823_10001112_pt1 | contig 16390 bp, 18 predicted proteins | sample HopSoiMetagenom1_FD_18823 | JGI IMG/M metagenome (IMG submission 18823) | reverse complement strand
CGGACACTGCTGCGGCGCCTCATCGGCTCCGGCGGCAGCCGTCGCGATTGCGAAGGCGGCGACGAGAGCGGCCGCGCGGCCAATCGGAACGATCCGCATCGGCGGTCTCCTGGTCGCTGAGGACGCGTGACTCACTTCCGCCGCCTCCTGTCTTCCACCGCCTGCCGCCCTCGGGGAAATTGGACCTTGTGCCAACCGATCTTCGTCGCACGGGCGGGGGGCTGGGAGCACCTACTCCGGAAGCGCGTACAGCTCGTACATCGCGGCGAGAAGATTCCCGGGCCGCCCCAGCTTCCCGAACCAAGTCCGGTAGAGCTCGAGGATGGATCCGGACCGGTAGATGCGCGCCAGCTGGCGATTGACGGCGAGACGGAAGTCCGGGTCGCGCCGGAGCATCAGGCCGTACGGCTCATACGACATCCAGGCGTCGATGATGGTGTAGCGCTCCGGGTGCGCCGACGTCAGCGCCAGGTTGACCAGGACGGCGCGGTCGCCCGCATAGGCTTCGACGCGCTCCTGGTCGACGGCGGCAAAGCCGTCGCGGGTGATTTTCACTGGGACCACCTGGACGGTCACGCCCGCCTTCTTGAAAGCGTCGTAGAGGATGTGCTCGGTGGTGGTTCCGGTGACGACGGCGACCCGCTTCCCGGCGAGCTGGCCCAGCGTGCCCAACCCGGCATCGACGCGGGAGAGCAGGCTCGCTCCGTCGACGAAGATGAGGTTGGAGAAGTCGACGCGCTTCTGGCGCGTGAGCGTGGCGGTGGTCGATCCGCACTCCAGATCGACGTCGCCATCCACCACCGCGTCCACCCTCGTCTCCGGCGTCACCTTGACCCACTCGGCGCGCAAGTCCGGCATCTCCAGCTCGCCCCGGAGTCCCTCGACGACACGAGTGCAGAGATCGACGGAGTAGCCGACCGGCTTGCCTTCGGATCCGAGGTAGGAGAAGGGAACCGCGGAATCGCGATAGCCGAGCTTGATCACCTTCGCGCTCTTGATGCGCTCGAGCGTGGAAGGCGCGGAGGCGCCGGCATGCGCGCAGGCGAGCGCCAATCCGGGAACGAGGGCACACGTCCATCTCCGGATGTCCATGGACACGACCATGGTCGAGACGGGGCGGCTCCGCTATTGGACCATCAACCAACCCCGCCGTCAGTCGCGCTTCTGGTCGGCCGGGGGACCGCGCGACGCGTTGTCGCTGGGTACCGTACCGTCTTCCACAGGGTTGAAAACCTTGACCAGCCTGGCATCACGGTCAAGCTTTCTATGAAACCTTGACCAAGGTGACTTTCCTTGGTCAAGCTTGTCGCCGTGCCTCGATTGGTGCAGCGCATCTGGCCCGCGAATCCGACGGTTCCGGGTGGACGCAATGTGCGTCAGTCCTTCCACTACGAGGCGTTCGTTCCCGACCGCGTGGCGCCGCTGGAGCTCATCCTGCCCGCACGACTCGCAGGCACCGTTTCGTCGGCGGAGCGCCAGGTGGACCAGCTCAACCGCGATCCGCCGGCCATGGCCAGTCTGGAAGTGCTCGCGCGGCGGCTGCTTCGGGCCGAATCGGTGGCGTCGTCTCGCATCGAAGGACTGGTCCTCTCACAGCGGAGGCTCGCGATGGCCGAGGTCGAACGGGCGGAAACGCACGACGACACTGCCCGCTCCGTTCTCGGCAACATTGCTGCGATGGAGGACGCGGTGAGGCTCGGCGCAGGGGAAAGACCGCTCAAGACTGCTGACATCCTGCGCCTCCATCGGGCGCTAATGGAGGCGACCAGCACACCTGGCATCGCCGGCAAGCTGCGAGACCAGCAGAACTGGATCGGGGGAAACGCATTCAATCCCGGGCGAGCCGACTTCGTTCCGCCGCCACCCGAGCACGTTCCCGATCTCGTCGACGATCTCTGTCTCTTCATGAACCGCACCGACCTCCCGCCGATCGTGCAGGCCGCCATCGTGCACGCGCAGTTCGAGACCATCCATCCGTTCGCCGATGGAAATGGCAGGGTTGGCAGGGCGCTGATCCATGTCGTTCTCCGCCGGCGGGGACTTGCGCCCCGGTTCGTGCCGCCCGTCAGCCTGGTGCTGGCGGCGGATGCGAGGCGCTACATCGGCGGCTTGACGGCATTCCGGCAACAGCGGGCCGCCGAATGGTGCGCCACCTTCGCGGAGTCGGTGCAGATTGCAGCGGCCAAGGCGACGGAGCTGGCGGAACGGCTCGAACGCCTGCAGGCGTCCTGGCGCAAACGCGCCGGAGGGCCACGGCGCCACTCCAGCGCAGAGGCGCTGATCAAGCTGCTTCCCGCTCATCCCATCGTCACGCTCGCAACTGCAACGAGGATCCTCGGGCGCTCGAAGCAGGCCGCGAACCAGGCCATCACCCTGTTGGCAGAGAGCGGCGTGCTCCACCCCACCACCCTTGCCCGGAGGAACCGGGCATGGGAATCGCGCGAGCTGTTCGATCTCGTCAACGCCATCGAGCGCGAGCTCGCGCTGCCTGCCGGCAATGCCCGCCTGCAGCGGGGTTGAGCTCGGCCTGCGGGGCTACTTCCGGTGTTGCGCGGCCATCTGCTTGTAGAAGCCCTGGGCCCGCGTCTCCAATTCCTGTGGAGTGAGGTCTTCCTTGTGCGTGGCGACGCTCCAGTTGAGCCCGAAGGGATCGGTGAAGCTGCCCCAGCGGTCGCCCCAGAACTGGTCGCCGATGGGCATCATCACCTTGGCGCCGTTCTCGGTGGCCTTCTTGAAGACCCCGTCGCAATCCTCGACGTAGACGGTGAGCGCCACCGGCGAACCGCCCAGGCTGCGGCCGTCCCTGACCACGCTCGGGGCGCCCGCCATCGCATCGTTGATGAAGAGCACGGAGGAGCCGATCTGCAGCTCGGCGTGCATTATCTTGCCGTCCGGACCGAGATGGCGTTGGCCGCGCTCGGACGCGCCGAACGCCTTCCTGTACCAATCGATCGCCTGGGCGGCGCCATCCACCACCAGCGATGCGGTGACCGTCGAGAGACCCTCGGGGATGTACCTCTTTGCCTTGGCCATGACTTCCTCCCGCTGAGACAAGCGACGAGCGGCGCGAAGAAAAGCCCCGCGGCGAGGTCTGTCAAGTGACTTCCGGGAAGCAGGCGGCCGTTTCGAAAGCCCGTCCATCGGGCGAGCCCAGCCAAGCTGGAGGGCAAGACGCACGGCGCATGGCTACGATCGAGGTGTCCAAAGGAGCCGCCGATGATCGCCGATCCCGCCTGGAAGTCCGCGCTGCTGCACAAGGGCAAGGACGTGGCCGACCTGCTGGAGGCCGTGCTTTCGGGCAAGAAGGTCGACCTCGGCTCGCTGCCCGTGCCGTCGCGGCCCAATGAGGATCCGGAGCTCAGGCTGCGAAGCTTCCTCGAGCAGATCAATCGCGCGATCAAGGCATTCGACACCGATGCGTTCGGACGCTGCCATCATTGCGGGGTGAACCTCGATCGCGCTGCGCTTCGCCAGCAGCCATGGCTGGCGGCCTGTCCCGCGCACGCGGGGCGGTGGATCTCGTAAACGCCGCCGCGTAGCCGATTCGACGGGGGGCGCACTGCCTCCGGCAAACGCCGCAGCGAGCGGCGGCCGATCGGCTGGAAGTCGTGAGGTGAGCTCAAGATCGCTCCAATACACCCGAGAGTGCTGTGAGGGAGCGGCAGCGTTCAGGCGCCGCGCTGGTGCCTCGCGAGCTCTTCCTTGAAAGCAGACGCGATCTCCTCGTCGGAGGGAGCGTCACCGTCGTTCGCAGAGAAGAGGCGTGAGAGCACCGCGATGTATGCCTCGCCGAAGAGCGTGGTGATGGATGCCGCCGTTGCCGCTGAAATGGCTCCTCCGGCCACCGTCCCGACTCCAGGGATCAACTTGAGGAGCCCGGAGACGATGGACCGGCCCGATAGAGTCGCCGCCAGGCCACCGCCGGTGGAGGAGAGCAGCGTGGAGAGGAATGCCTGTGAAAGGGAGAGACCGAAGACCGCGCTGATGCCAGCCAGCATGCCGATCTGGATCGGCACGATCAGGATGGCATCCGCGAACGGGATCGGTGTCACGCCGGCAGCAGCCGCTGCGGTAGCAGCTCCCATCACCACGAGGTGCGCCCGGGCGCCTTTCGCTTTGGTGCTCACCCGTTGAGCCGCTGCGAAGGCGTTGCGCTGGGCTTCCGGCACGACCTCCATGGTGACGTCCACGAGGTCGACCAACCCCTTCGGTTCCTTGACGTGGCCGTCGTCGTCCGTCTCCCGGATCGCGCGAATCCGGATCACATTGCGGGCGAACGACAGCAGATCTGCCACCTCCCTGGTGAAACCCGTGTCGCTGCGCGCCTTGGTGATCACCGCGATCACCGGCATGTGACCTGAAAGCATCCGTGCAACGGCGATCTCGCCGTCTTCCACCCTGCGCGAATCCTCGGAGATGCACACCCACGCGACGTGGAGGTGCTTCTTCGCGTCTTCCTCGCGCGCTCTCGCGACGACGACGGTCTCCAGCTGGCGAACGGTCTCCTGGTACTCCTTCATCTCCAGGCCACGGGTATCGAGGACGGCGACCGGAATTCCCTCTTTGGTGTACTCGCGCGCCTCCTGCGTGACCGGTCTGCCCTGTCCCGTTCGGGCAAGCTCGCCCTGGAAGATGGCATTGATGAGCGTGCTCTTGCCCACGCCGCTCCGCCCCGCGACGACGACGTTGACGCGTCCCCTCTTCTTCATCGCCTGTTCGATCTGTCGTCGGACTTCGTCGGCAAGGTTGAAGTCGCTCACGGTCGAGCTCCTGGGAGGACGCTAGCACCTCCGACCCGCCGCGGCGTCACCTCGATTTCACTGGCAGCGTCGTACTGATGATGGAGAACCGCTCGTTCGATCATTTCCTCGGCTGGCTGCTTGGCGCCGACGGCCGGAACGCCGGCCTCACGTATCTCGACGCGGCAGGGCAGGCCCATCCGACCCACGAGCTGGCACCGGACTTCCAGGGATGCGCTTTTTCCGATCCGGATCATTCCTATCAGGGGGGACGCCAGGAATTCGACGGTGGCAAGAACGACGGCTGGCTGCGCGCCGGTTTCAACGACGTCTACTCGATCGGGTTCTACGGGGAGAACGACGTGGCCTTCACCGGCGCCGCCGCCCGGCAGTTCACCACCGACGGAGTGCCGTAGTGGGAGCAGCGCGATCTGGGACTTCTCCCAGCAGCACCCGCGCCGCTACCGGCCACGCACGGGCTCGAGGTGAGCGGAAACCCTTTTTGCGGTATCGAAAGGGATGCGCGACGAAAGCGCGGCGCTGCGCAAGGAGCTGGGGCTCCGCGACCTGGTGCTGCAGCAGATCGTCTACGTGGTCGGCACCGTCTGGGTGGGGACGGCGGCCAAGCTCGGCCCTTCGCAGGTGATCTTCTGGCTGGCCGCCATGCTCCTCTTCTACCTGCCGCAGGCCGCGGTGGTGATCGAGCTCACCCGGCGCATGCCGCTCGAAGGCGGGCTCTATCAATGGGCGCGGCTCGGCCTTGGCGAGCTGATGGGCTTTCTCGTCGCCTGGAACCTGTGGCTGTACGCGGTGGTCTACATCGCCACCATCGGGCTCCTGGTGGGCACCAACCTTTCCTACGTCGCCGGCCCCCCTGGCGCCTGGATGGCGAGCGACAAGACCTTCGTGATCTCGCTCAACGCTCTCTTGTTGACCGGCCTGGTGGTGCTGGCGGCGCTCGGGCTGGGCGTCAGCAAGTGGCTGCACAACGCCGGAAGCGTGGCCCTGATGCTCTCCTTCGCCGCGTTGATCGGATTACCCTTCGTGGGCCTCTTCCGCGGGACACTGTCGCGCTACCATCCCCTGGCCATCGTGACGCCTGCGCTCACGCTCTTCAGCCTCAACGTCTTCGGCAAGATGTCCATGGGAGCGCTGAGCGGCTTCGAATACGTGGCCGTGCTGGCCGGCGAGACGCGAGATGCGGCACGGAACGTGGCGCGCGCCACCGCCATCGCCGTGCCGGTGATTGCAGCCATGTTCATCCTCGGTACCAGCTCCGTGCTCGCCTTCGTGCCGCCCGAGCGCATCGATTTGATCGGGCCCATCCCACAAGTATTGCGCGCCGGCTTCAGCCAGATCGGCGCGGGCACGCTGGCGGCCTCCGCGGCCATCCTGCTCCTCACCTGCCGATCGCTCGCCAACGCCAGCATCGTCTTCACCGCCACCACGCGCATGCCGATGGTCGCGGGCTGGAACGATCTCTTGCCGGCCTGGTTCACCCGGCTTCACCCGCGCTTCCGCACGCCCATCAACTCCATCCTCTTCCTCGGGGCGGTCTCCCTCGCCTTCGGCGCCGCCGGCATCGCGGGCGCGGGCGAGCAGGAGGCCTTCCAACTGCTCGACAACGCCGCGGGGATCTTCTACGGCCTCACCTATCTGGTGATGTTCGCCATCCCGTTGCTCGGCTTGCGCGCCGCGCCGGCCGGACTCTGGCTTCGAATCGCCGCCGCCTCGGGCTTCGCGGTGACCGCGGTCTACGTGGTCCTCTCCATTTTGCCCATCATCGACGTGCCCAGTTGGCGGACCTTCGCCATCAAGATCTCGTCCGTGGTCGCCGGCTTGAACCTGGTCGGCGTGGCGCTCTATTTCGCCGCCGGCCGCCGCCACGCGACGCGCTGACCTATCGGCGCGAGACGCTCCACGGTGATCGCTCCTGTCACGAGAGCCATCGCGCGAAGGTCCATGACCCCGATCGCCAACAGGATCGCGACCAGATTGGCACAGCACTGGGTGCAGTGAAGTCCGAGGCGCAGGCCATGTCGCCAGGCCGTGCCGGCGTCGGCTGAGAGCGTACGGCCTCGCCCGGGTATCTCCCTGCAGCAGGCGAGGTGACGTGCCTTCCAGGCGGTGAGCTGGAGGGCGCCGGACCCTCCGACGACCAGGCCGACCCCGAGCGGGACGGCGCGTGAGAGCGATGGAAGCTGCATCTCGAGAGAGGCCAGTGCGGCGCCGAGCGGAAAGATGGCGGCTCCGAGCACCGTCCAGACGAAGAAGTAGCCGGCGCCCACGAGAGCGGTCAGCGGACCGAGGTACCGTGTTGGCGGCGCGAGCGCCTGGCGGTACCGCTGCAGCATTGGGACGAGCGATGGCAGCATCATCGCCACCATCATCACGAGCCACATGCCGACGAACGACGCCGCGGCCCCGCCCCAGCTCTGTCCAGGCATGCGCATCCACGCCATCGACATCGTCCAGCCGCCGGGCATCGGCATCTCGCCCATCGCCGACATGGATGCGCACCAGTCGATCGTCCCCGCCGCGCTGGCTGCGAAGAGCAGCGCCGAGACGCCGAGGAAGGTTCCCTCGGAGGACCGGCGCTGCAGCCGCGGCACGACGAGCTCAGCGCTTGTCGTACTCATCGTGCCTCCGCCACCAGACGCCCGTCTCGTTGCGGCCCTTGGGTGCGCGGTCGAGCCACTGGTACATGCCCCAGAGGCTGTCCACTCCGCGCGAATAGGCGGAATAGGCGTGGTAGACGGCGCCGTCCTCGAGCGCGAAGGCGCTCACGCCGGGCCTCTCGCGCAGGTAGGTGGCCGGGTCGGTTCCGGTCATCGCCGCCATCCTGGCGACATCGCCCTCGCCGTGTGACTGCCACGGACCCTCGCGCCGGTAGTTGTATTCGGCGCCCCCCTTTTGCTGCTCTTCCTCGGTCAGCCGCACGGCGAAGTCGGAGTTGAAGTCGGTTCCTCCGGAGGAGGCCCAGGGAAACGTCCACCCCATCCGCCGTTTGTACGCCTGCAGCTTCGCGAGCGGCGCCCGCGACACCGCCTGGAGCATGACGTCGTGGTTGGCGAGATGGACGGCGACGCCGTTGAACCCGTCCGCGATCGACGAGCAGGACGGGCACCCCGCCGTGTAATCGGGCCCGAACATGAAGTGGTAGACGAGGAGCTGCGAGCGCCCGCGGAAGAGGTCTTTCAGCGAGGCGCTCCCCTCGTCGGTGTCGAACCGGTACTCCTTGTCGATCCGCACCCACGGCAGCTCCTGTCGCTTCCGCGCCAGCTCGTCGCTGCGCCGCGTGAGCTCCTTCTCCGCCTCGAGCAGCTCGAGCCTCGCAGCGAGCCACTCCTTCCGTGTCCCGGTCGTGTGTGTCGTCATCGCTCCTCCTTCCGCAGCCAGAGATAGCGCCCGCCCAGGCGGGGTGGGAGTAACAACGGCGACGCGATAAGAACCCGGCGATGGATTCCTCCATCACCGCGGCAGGTCGCGCGCTGCGCGCGGGGGATCCGCTGGGCGCGCTCAAGCGCGTCGCCCTGCGGGACGACCCGGCGGCCCTGGCGCTGCGCGGGATCGCGATGGCGCAGCTCGGTGACCTGGCGCGAGCGCGAGAACTGCTGCGACGGGCAGCGCGGGGCTTCGGGCCGCGGGAGACGCTGGCGCGGGCGCGCTGCCTGACGGCGGAGGCGGAAATCGCGCTGGCGGCGCGCGATCTCGCCTGGACGCCGCGGGCGCTGAGCGAAGCCATCCAGACTTTCGACGCGCAGGGCGATCGGGAGAACGCCGCCCACGCCCGATTGCTGAAAATCCGGCGCCTCTTGCTGCTCGGCCGCATCGACGAGGCGGAAGGCGCCACGCTGGAGCTCGAAGACCACGCGCCTGCCCGGCTCGCGGCCGTGGCCGCCCTGGTCGCCTTCGAGATCGCGCTCCGGCGGGGGCGAGCCGCGCACGCGCGCCAGGCCCTTGCCGGCGCGCGCGAGGCGGCGGCGCGGTCGGGGATTGGGGCTTTACAAGCGGAGGTCGAGCAGGCTGGACGGACCCTCGTCCTGCCGGCCGCGCGTCTCGTCTCGAAATCAGGCGAAGCGCGGCCCCTCACGCTCGCCGAAGTCGAGGCGCTGCTCGCCTCGCCGGATCTGGTCGTCGACGGTTGCCGGCGGACGGCACGGCGCGCACGGCGGCTCGTGCGGCTCTCCCGCCGCCCGGTGCTGTTTGCCCTGCTCTGCGGTCTGGCCCAGACCTGGCCCGGCGAGGCAATGCGCGAGGAGCTGATCGAGCGCGCGTTCGGCGCTCGGCGCACGAACCCGTCCTACCGCGCGCGCCTGCGGGTCGAAATGGGGCGCCTGCGCCGCGAGCTGCGGCCGCTCGCCGGGATTGAGGCCACCGCGGGCGGGTTCACTCTGGTGACGCATGCCACGGTCCGGCTGCTGGCGCCACCTATCGAGAGCCCCGACGCCGCCGTCCTGGCGTTGCTCTCGGACGGCGAGGCCTGGTCGACCTCGGCGCTCGCCCTCGCCCTCGGGTCCAGCCAGCGAACGGCGCAGCGGGCCCTGCAAACCCTCACGGAGGCCGGTCAGGTGCGGGCGCTCGGCCGCGGCCGTTCCCGGCGCTGGCTCTCTGCGCCGGTGGCCGGATTCGCGACGACCTTGTTGCTCCCTGTCGCCGGCGGATTCGGGTAGGGAGAGGCGATGGGCAAGAAGACGGATCAGCCGGCGGAGATCGTGCGCGAGTACGGCCCCTTCCCCGACGCGCCACACGTGCACGGCGTCAGCTTCGACGGCAGCCTGGTCTGGTTCGCCGGCGGCGAGAAGCTGCAGGCCCTCGAACCGGCGAGCGGCAAGATCGTGCGCGCCCTGGATGTCCCGTGCGACGCCGGGACGGCCTTCGACGGCCGGCACCTCTTCCAGATCGCCGGCGAGCGCATCGACAAGATCGATCCGGCCAGCGGGAAAGTCCTCGCGAGTATCCCGGCGCCGGGCGGCGGGCGCGACTCGGGGCTGGCCTGGGCCGAGGGAACGCTCTGGGTGGGCCAGTACCGCGACCGGAAGATCCACCAGATCGATCCCGACACCGGCGCGATCCTGCGCACGGTCGAGTCCAACCGCTTCGTCACTGGAGTCACCTGGGTGGACGGCGAGCTCTGGCACGGGACCCTGGAAGGCGAGAGCGACATCCGCCAGATCGACCCCGAGACGGGCAAGGTGCTAACCCGCCTGACGATGCCCGAGGGCGCCGAGGTGAGCGGGCTGGAGTCGGACGGAGGCGGTCTCTTCTACGCCGGCGGCGGCGGGAGCGGCCGGATCCGCGCGGTGCGAAAGCCACGGCGGCGGTCGAGGCGCTAGGCGCAGCAGCGACGGAGCCACACACGTTCGGTCGCGCTGGCTCAGCCGCGCCGGCGGCCCCTCCGCCGCAGTGAGCGGTCGATCTCGATGCCGAAGAGGGATTCCAGCTCCGCGGCAGCGGGTCCGTCGTCGGCCGGCTTCGGGCGCGCGATCAGTTCTTCCATCTTCACGCTGCGCAGGGTGAAGAACAGCTCCGGCGACCGATCCAGCCTCGCTCCAACCGCGTAGAGGACCGCCGCCAGGTGCTTGCACAGCTCCGCCGCGTCCGGGCAGGAGCAGAACAGGTCCATCTCGCGCGGCGAGGGGAACAGACCATTCTTCCGATCGACGATGGCCTCCAGGACCTGCTCGGGCACCCGCCCCTGCAAGAGCTCGATGGTCGAGTCGATCTGCCCTCTGCAACGCGCGGCGATCGCCTTCCAGCACTTCCGCGCCGCCGGCTTGACGCCGATGCTGCACTGGTAGAGGGAGCTGCCGGCGACCAGCGCCTCGACCCGGCCCTGGGCAAGCTGGAGATCCACCACCGAGCCGCTGCGCAGATACGCGCGGCCGCGCGGGAGCCGGTTGGCGAAGTCGCTGTAGCTCTCGACGTTGGCGCACCACGCCTTGCCCCAGAACGAGCTGGCGATCCGGTTTGTCTCCAGGCGGACCGGGTCGAGCTTCTTGCCCCTCTTCTCCAGCTTGCGGATCTGGGCGAGGGCCGTTGCCCGCCGCTCCGCGACGGAGACGTAGGCGGGAAACGCTCCGTAACTCCAGCGCGGCATCCAGCGATTGTACATTCAGTCCTCCTCCAACGCGGTCTCCAAATCCAGCGCCAGGGTGCGGAGAAGCTCCGCGTCGCTCATCTCCGTCAGCGCCGCCTCGGCGGCGCCTTCCAGCAGCTCGCTGGCGACGCGCTTCTTCCGCAGAAGCATCTGGTCGATGCGCTCCTCGACCGTCCCGCGGCAGATGAACTTGTGCACCAGCACGTTGTGCTTCTGCCCGATGCGGAAGGCGCGGTCGGTAGCCTGATCCTCGACCGCGGGGTTCCACCAGCGGTCGAAATGGATCACGTGCGCGGCCGCGGTGAGGTTAAGCCCCACGCCGCCGGCGCGGGTGGCAAGGACGAAGAACGGCGCCCGGCCCTGCTGGAAGCGATCGACCAGCTCCTTTCGTTCGCCCACCTTGGTGCCGCCGTGCAGCACCAACCCCTCCGCGCCGAACACGCCGCGCAGGTGCTCGGCCAGGGGCGCCGTCATCTCGCGGAACTGGGTGAAGATCAGCGCGCGCTCCTGGCGCGAGGCGATCTCCTCGCAGATGGCGGAGAGGCGGCCGAACTTGCCGCTCTCGGCGGGCGCGAAGGAGTCGTCGCGCAGCCACTGCGAAGGGTGGTTGCAGATCTGCTTGAGCCTCATCAGCGAGGCAAGCACCAGGCCGCGGCGCTCGATCCCGGAGACGGCGGCGAGCTTTCGCTTCAGCTCGTCGAGCGTCTGCTGGTAGAGCGCTGCTTGCTTGCGCGACAGGCCGCAGAAGGCCGCGACCTCGGTCTTCTCGGGAAGGTCGCGGATGACGTTCTTGTCCGTCTTGAGGCGCCGCAGCAGATAGGGCCGCGTCAGCTCGCGCAGCGGCGCATAGCCGCTGGCGCCCAGCGCCTTGACGAAGCGTGTGAATGCCTTGGCCGAGCCCAGCAGGCCCGGATTGAGGAAGTCGAAGATGGACCAGAGGTCCAGCGGGCGGTTTTCCACCGGCGTTCCTGTCAGGGCGATGCGCGCGCGCGACTTGAGGGCCTTGACGGCACGGGTCTGTCGCGCTCCCGGATTCTTCACCGCCTGCGCCTCGTCCAGGATGACCGCGTCCCATTCCACCTCCAGAGCCTGGCCGTTCCGCGGCACGCCGGCGTAGGTCATGATCACCAGGTCGCTCTCTTCGGGCCTGAAGGGCGCCCGTCCCGCAGAGGCGTGCGCCACCCGAACGCGGAGAGACGGAGCAAACCGCTCGATCTCCCCCATCCAGTTTCCCAGCAGCGAGGCGGGCGCGACCAGCAGGGACGGCCCGCGGGCGAGCCCGGCCCGCTTGCGCGCGATCAGGAAGCCGAGCACCTGGACGGTCTTGCCCAGGCCCATGTCGTCGGCGAGGCAGGCGCCGAGGCCGAGGGTGGCCGCAAAACCCAACCAGCGGACTCCGATCTCCTGATACGGGCGCAACTCCGCGCGCAGCTCGTCTCCTGGTAACGCCTGCGCGAGGCTCGAGGGATCGCGCAGTCCCGCCAGCGCGTCCCTCAGCCACGGCCCGGCGGAGACAGCCGACCAGCTCGCGACTTCGCGATCGAGGACCGCGAGCCCGTCCGATGAGTCGCTGGCGGCTCCGGCGATCAGGCGGATCGCCTCGTGCAGGCTCAGCTCGCCTTCGCGCGCGGCGTGTTGGGCCGCGGTCCAATGCTCGAGGACGGCTTCCAGCTTTTCGCGATCGAGCTCCACCCACTTGCCACGAACGAGGGCAAGGCCCGACTGCTGCGCCGCCAGGGCGCGCCATTCCGCCTGGGAAAGAGGCTCGCCGTCCACCGCCAGGCGCACGTCGAAGTCGACCAGCGCATCGAGACCCAGGCCGGCCGGCTCCTTGCTGCCGACGGTCACCTGCACCGACGCGCGCGGGCGGCGCTGCCACCAGTCGGGGATGCGCACCAGCACGCCCGCGGCTTCCAGCACCGGCACTTCCAGGAGGAAGCGATGCGCCTGCGCCGCGGTCCACGCGAGCGTGCGGTAGATCTGCCCGCTGGTCTCCAGCTCCTTGACCAACGCGCTTGCCTGCGATGCCCTCTGCACCGGGAGGAGCAGCGCCAACAGGCCATGCTTGTCGCCGGCAAAGTCGTGCAGCGCCTGCCCCAGCGGGCGATGCTGCGGCCTCGCTTTGGCCGAAAGCCGCGTGGTGTAGGTGGCGAGGAAGGCGAAGGGGTGCTCCGGGTCCGCCCTGTTCTCCGCCAGGTGAAAGCAAATCCGGCCGACGACGTTCCAGGCGGGATTCCGCTGCTGGAACCATTGCTCGAGCGTGGTCTGGCGCAGGTCCTGCTCGAGCGCGGCGCGGAAGCCTGACCAGAGCCCTTCGAGGACCTGGACGCTGAGATATTCCGCTCCCGTGAACGGCGGCGCGGCGGCGGCCCGGCTCCGCAACTCCTCGGCCGGCGCCGCATCCAGGTGCGATCTGGCCCGGGTCAAAAAGAGCGCCGGCAGGTCGCGGAAGAAGGCGATGGCGGGCGGCAACGCATCGGCCGGGTGCCGCGCCGCCAGTTCGAGGAGCCCGCGTGGCGGATCCTCCTCGATCTGCCGCAGCAGGCGCGCGACGGCGCTGGAGACGGCGCTCTCTTCGGGCGGCCTCGGGTCGAGGTGGAGCTTGCCCGCAGGCGACAGCGCCAACGCGATCGACTCGACGGGTCCGCTCACGCTCAGGGGCCTATCATGGAGGTCCGACACCGCTGGCATGCTCGGTCATGGCTGCACTCCGACCGGCATCGTCAATGGCCCGAGGGCGGCCCTTCCCGCGTCGCCTGCCAGCTCACGACCTGCCACCGGCCGTCGCGCTTCACGAACGTGCCGCTGTTGCGGAAGTAGTTCGTCTTGTCTCCGACGCGCTGGACCAGGCGGAAGTTGAGCATCGCGACGGTGGCGCCGAGCGGCCGGACCTTCACCTCTTGTGCGGCGAACGTCGTCTTGGGCTCGCCGGGCTTCGTGTCACGAACGCCGGGCGTGTCGCCGGCGCGCATCGACTCGAGGATGGCGGCCTTGCTGCGCACCTCGCCCTTGGCGCTGACGTAGACGAGATCGTCGGCCCAGAAGCGCTCGTGCATCGCGACTTCGTCGACCCTGGCAAGAAACTCGTTCAACAGCGACACGATCTCGTCGCGCGGCTCACCAGCCATCGCCGCGAACGAGAGAACCAGGGCAGCGACGACCGTCCGCATGGAGCCGACGGTATCACGACGTCCGTGATGCGCCTGCGGTTTCGCGGCGGCGGGCTCTAGGATCGATATGCCTTCTCGAGCGCCGCGATGTCGAGCTTGACCATCTTCAACATCGCGTCACTCGCTCTCTTCGCCCGCGCCGGATCCTTGTCGCGCATCATCTTCTCGAGCGCCGAGGGGACGATCTGCCAGCGAAGGCCGAACCGGTCGATGAGCCAACCGCACGCCTGCGGTTTGCCGCCGCCTTCGAGGAGGGCGTTCCAGTAGCGGTCGAGCTCCGCCTGGTCGTCGCAGAGCACGGTCATCGAAATGGCGTCGTTGAACTCGTGGTGCGCTCCCGCGGTCATGGCCTGGAAAGGCTGGCCGAAGAGCGTGAAGTCCACCACCTTGACCGAGCCGGGCGGCCCGCTGGGCGATTCGCTCTGCATCGCCGTCACGCGGTCGACCCGGGAATCGGGGAAGATCGACGCGTAGAACTTCGCCGCCTGCTCGGCCTCTTTCGCGTACCAGAGGAAGGGGAAGATCTTGCGTGCTTGCGCCATGACGGTCTCCTGACTCGAATGCTGGTTACTCCTTCGCCACCTTGACGAGCGTAATCGCGTTGACGAGGCTGTTTGCAAGGACGAAGCCGCCGTCTCGCGTGACCGAAGTATTGCGCACGATGTTGCCGCCGCCCGGGATCGCCCAGCTCTGGAACTTCTCGGACCGGGGATCGAAGCGCACGACCGTGTTTGGCGTCGAGCCCGACTCGCTGTACCAGATGACGTCGCCGATCGCCGAGATGCCGTAGGGCTCGGACCGCGGACCGCTCGGCGACTGCCATTCCGTCACCTTGCCCGTTGCCGGATCGAGCCGCCCCAGATAACCGCGTGAGAAGTCGGTGTACCAGACCAGGTCGTCGCCGTGATCGCGATGCGGCGTGGTCGCGAAGCCGGGTCCGGCAGCGGGTACTCGCGAATCTGCAGCGTTTCCGGGTCGACGCTTCCCACGCTGTTGACGCCGAACTGGACGAAGAACACGGTGCCTTTCGAGCTCACCGCCATCCCGTAAGGACGCGACTTCTGCGAGGGCGGCGTGAGCAGCTTGATCTCGCCCGTCTTCGGGTCGAGCCGCCCCACGCGATTCGCGTTCTGCACCGTGAACCAGAGGATCCCGCGGCGATCGAAGATCAGCGTGTGCGGATCCTTGGCTTCCGGGTCCGGCATCTTGTACTCCGTCACCTTCCCCGTCTTCGGGTCCAGCTTGCCGATCAACGCAGCGGTATTCCCGGTGTACCAGATGTGGCCACCCTGGTCCTCGACGAGACCATGGGGGCCGGAGTGCGGCGTCTTCAGCGGGTATTCCTTGATCTTGCCCGTCCTGGGATCGACCCTGCCCAGCACGTTCGCCATCTGGCCCGTGTACCAGAGGGAACCGTCGCTCGCCGCCAGCGGATCGTGCGGGCGCGACCCCGGCGTGGGCACTTGCCATGCTTTCATCGATACCTTGGCCGGTCCCGGAACCACCGCGCCCTCAGGCTTCGGCTTCTCCGGGAAGTTCTTGATCAGGTACTGGGTCACCATCTCCAGTTTCCCGGGCGGAACCGCGACACCCTGGTTGATCATCATCCGCATGACGGTATGCCAGCCTTTTGCGGTATATCCCCCGCCCACGCGGCTCGAGAAGGTGTGGCAGGTGGTGCAAGTCGCCGCGACGATCTCCTTGCCCTCTCCGTTCGGGAATTCCTCGGCGCGCGCGCCCGAGGCCGTGAACGAAAGAACGACGGCAATCGAGAACGCACGAAGTCCTTTGAGCATCGCCATCACCCCGCGAGGACCGATGCGAGCGACTGTCATCTCCGGTCGCGCGGACCGGCCCGTGCTGCCGATGCTAGTTCCGCCAGGGCCGGGAAGTCGAATCCCCGGCTGATCGACGATGCTCCTCCGCGCGCGCGGCAGCTTTCAAGATGCCCTTCACCGAGGGTCGAGGGCACGCAGGCGTGCGGTCAGGCTGCGAACCTCGAGTTGCAGCGCCGCGGAGAGCGGGCTTCTGAAGGCATTGCGGATCTCGAGATCGACGTCGATGAGCTGTTGCAACGATGCGAGCGCCGTTTGACCATGGCGAAACCGGACGCGCGCGTCCCCGAGCAGCTCGCCCAGCGAGGCAATTTCGCGTTTCAGGTCCGCCTCCACAAACGTTTCAGCGTCCACGTGGCCTCCAGACCCTTCGCCAGAGGCGCGCTCACCACACGAACTGAGGAGCATGCCTCTCCAGGCAGTGTCACCAGGGCAAGGGTGCGGCGCACCCTTTTCTCGCTGCGGATCGAGCGATAGTTCGGCGACAAGACAGCGGGTGACTTCAAGTGGCTTCTCGCCTCAGTGCAAGAAGCCTGTCCACGTCGC
>C688J18823_10001111_pt1 | contig 16392 bp, 15 predicted proteins | sample HopSoiMetagenom1_FD_18823 | JGI IMG/M metagenome (IMG submission 18823) | reverse complement strand
ACTGAGCGAGCAGCCCGCTCTCCTTGAGCGCCTGGAGGATGTCGTCCACGCTGCGGTAGCTGAGCGAGAGCGGCTCTTCCTTGCTGTAGCGGATGATGCCCTCGGGATCGATGATGAAGACCGATCGCCTGGCCGAGCCGAGCATGGCGCGCACGCCGTAGCGGGCCGCGACCTCGCCGCCCTCGTCGGCGAGCATGGGAAAGGTGAGCGCGTAGCTCTTGGCCATGCGCTCGTGCTGCTCCAGCGTGTCGGTGGAGATGGCCCAGAGCACCGCGCCCGTCTGCACCAGCCGCTGCCGCTGGTCCTCGTAGTGCTGCAGCTGGCGGGTGCACACCGGGGTGAAATCTCCGGGGTAGAAGGCTAGAACCACCACCTTGCCGCGCTGTCCGGCAAGATGGTACGCGCCGGCGGGCACGCCGTTCAGATCGAAGTCGGGGGCGGCATCGCCCTCGCGCAGGTGCATGGAAGGGATGGTAGTCCAAATGGACGCGGTAATCATCGACGCAATTCGCACGCCGGTCGGAAAGCTGCGGGGAGCCCTGTCCACCGTGCGAGCCGACGATCTCGGTTCGTACGTCATCGAACAGTTGCTCCGCCGCAACCCGTCCGTCCAGCCCGGCGCCATCGACGAGGTCTTCTTCGGCTGCGCCAACCAGGCAGGCGAGGACAACCGCAACGTGGCGCGCATGTCCCTGCTCCTGGCGGGGCTGCCCGACCACGTTCCGGGCGTGACGCTGAACCGGCTCTGCGCCAGCGGGCTGGAGGCGGCCGTGCAGGCCTCGCGCGCCATCCGCCTGGGCGAGATGGAGCTGTGCATCGCCGGCGGCGTCGAGAGCATGACGCGCGCGCCCTGGGCGGTGATGAAGCCCGAAGCGGCCTTCGCCGGCGGCTCCTTGCAGAGCTACGACACCTCGCTGGGATGGCGATTCCCCAACCCGCGTCTGGCGCAGCGCTTCCCGCTGGAGAGCATGGGCGAGACGGCGGAGAACGTGGCGGCGAAGTACCGCATCAGCCGGCCCGACCAGGACGAGTTCGCGCTGCGCTCGCACCAGCGCGCGCTGGCGGCGCAGGAGGCAGGGCGGTACCGCGCCGAGCTGGTGCCGGTCACCATCCAGGGAAAGCAGCCGGTGGTGATGGACCGCGACGAGCAGCCGCGCGCCGACACTTCGCTGGAAAAGCTGGCGAAGCTGAGGCCGGTTTTCCGCGAGGGCGGCAGTGTCACCGCAGGCAACTCGTCCTCGCTGAACGACGGAGCCGCGGCGCTCTTGCTGGCTTCCTCGCGCATGGCGTCCGAGCTGGGCCTGCGCCCGCTGGCGCGCGTGGTGGCCTGCGCCAGCGCGGGCGTCAACCCGCGCGAGATGGGCATGGGGCCGGTGCCCGCCACGCAGAAGGCGCTGAAGCAGGCGGGGCTGTCGGCCAGGCAGCTGGATCTGGTGGAGCTGAACGAGGCCTTCGCCGCGCAGGCGCTGGCGGTGGTCCGGGAGCTGGAGTTGGACCCCGAGCGCGTCAACGTGGACGGCGGGGCCATCGCCATCGGCCATCCGCTGGGGATGAGCGGCGCGCGGTTGCTCGGGCACCTGGCGCACGCCTTGAAGGCGCGCGGCGGCAGGTATGGGCTCGCCACGCTCTGCGTGGGCGTGGGGCAAGGGGTTTCCATGATCATCGAGGCGGCCTGAACCGGGAGATTGACGTTCCGGCACGCGGCGGTCCACAGTCCCGGGATGGCCGCCCTGAACGATCAGCAATACCTGCATGCCCTGGTCGAGAACGAGCGGCCGGCCCGGATGGTGGGCCTCTTCACCGGCCATTCGCTCAAGCCGGCCGATCTGACGCGCCTGGTGGACGCCTGCGTGCGCTCGATGCGCGAGGAGGACGGGGGAGCGTCGTTGACCGTCGCGCCGCTCGGAGTCCAGGACGTGGAGCAGCAGCACACCTTCCGGGTCACGGTGGTGGACGGCGCGGACGCCTCGCCCCACGACTGCCTGGTGCAGCTCTTCGACATGCGCGACGCGGCGAGCCCCCACCGCGGGCTGCTCGATCACATCGGCGGCCGCGACGAGGAGCTGTCCGCCGCCGCCAGCCACCTCCACCAGAGCGCCCAGACGTACCTGGGCGTCGCCAGCGGCAAGCTGGACGCCGCCGAGCGCGTGCACGCCTTCCAAAATCTGGTCTCCCTCTTCTCCAGCGCGCTGGGCGCGGCCATCGTGGATCCCGCCGCCGCCATCGTCACCAACGACCCGGGCGAGTGGGCCGACGCGATGGAGATGTCGCTGCAGATCGAGAAGGAGATGGGCACGCTGCGCCGCTGAGGGGGACATGACGATGATCGGTTTGACCGCGGTTCTGCTGTTGGCGGCGGCGGACGACGGGGTTGCGGGGGCGGTGCAGAAGAACCTCGGCGAATACCTCGAGCTGCTGGCGATTCCCAACATCCCGGAGAAGCCCGAGGACATGCGCCGCAACGCCGCTTTCCTGGAAGCGGCGCTGCGCAAGCGCGGCTTCTCGACGCAGCTGCTCGACAACCCGGCGGGTCGCCCGCTGGTGTTCGGCCAGTCCGACGCTGCCGAGCCCGGCGCGAAGACGATCCTCTTCTACATCCACTTCGACGGGCAGCCGGTGATTCCCGAGGAGTGGGCGCAGAAAAGTCCCTTCCAGCCGGTGGTGAAGCAGCGGGACGCAGACGGCAAGTGGCGCGAAGTCGACCGCCAGCAGCTCTTCGCAAAGCCGCTGGACCCGGAGCTGCGCGTCTTTGCCCGCTCCGCGTCGGACGACAAGGCGCCCATCGCGATGTTCCTCACCGGCATGGACCTGCTCGCGGCGGAGGGCAAGAAACCGGCGGTCCGCCCCAAGGTCATCCTCGACAGCGAGGAGGAGATCAGCTCGCCCAGCCTGGCCGGCGTGATCGCGGCGCACCGCGCGCTGTTCGAGGCGGACGCGCTGGTGATCCTCGACGGTCCACTCCATCCCTCCTCCCGCCCCACCATCGTCTTCGGCAACCGCGGCATCACCCAGGCGACCTTGACCGTGTTCGGTCCGAAGTCGCCGCTGCACAGCGGCCACTTCGGCAACTACGCGCCCAACCCGGCGATGCGGCTGGCCGCGCTGCTCGCCTCGATGAAGGGAGACGACGGACGCGTGCTCATCCCCGGCTACTACGACGGCGTGAAGCTGACCGCCGACGATCGCGCGGTCCTCGCCCGGACCGGCGACGACGAGGCAGCCCTGCTCAAGCGCATCGGGACCACGAAAGCGGAGAAGGTAGGCGGCAACTACCAGGAGGCGCTGCAGTACCCGTCGCTCAACGTGCGGGGCATGGCCGCAGGCGGCGTGGGGGCCAAGGCGGCGAACATCGTGCCCAGCGAAGCGATCGCGGAGTTGGACCTGCGCACCACACCCGAGACCGACGGGCGGCGGCTCTTCGAGCTGATCCGGCGCCACGTCGAGGCGCGCGGCTATCACCTGGTGGAGGGCCCCCCCTCCGATACGGACCGCGCCACCTACGAGAAGCTCGCCAGCCTGAAGCTCGGCGCGGTGCAGGCCGCGGCGCGCGTGCCGATGGATTCGGAAGTGGGGCGCTGGGCCTTTGCCGCCTTGAAGGGGCAGACCGAACCGGTGCGCATCCGGATGATGGGCGGGACCGTGCCCACCGACGTCCTGGTGGACGCCTTGCACCTGCCCTTCGTCCTGGTGCCGACCGTCAACCCCGACAACAACCAGCACTCGCACGACGAGAACCTGCGCGTCGGCAACTTGGTCTCCGGGACGCGCACGGTGCGGAGCTTGTTGACGACGCCATATGTGGGCCAGGGAGCAGCCGCGTCGCAGCGATAGAAAGGCGCCCGGACATGGCCGACACCGCTTCTCCCCGGAAACCCCGTTTCCGCAGTTGGCGTCGGACCATCTCACGGGCCGCCTTCGAGGTGACGTTGATCGTCGTCAGCGTCGTCCTCGGCCTGGCCGTGAACAACTGGCGGGAAGCGGCCCAGGTGCGCGCGCGGATGTCCGACCTGCGCGCGGAGTTCGCGCAGGAGATCCGCGCCAACCGCGACGAGCTCTCCTCCGAGGGCGTTGCCCCACTGCACCGGAAGCTGGCCACGGCCTGGACGCGTCTCGCCGGCATCGCAGCACCCAAGCCCGCCGATCGCGACGCGGCCTGGAGCGCGGCGAGCACCGGGATGCACCCCTTCCGCCCGCGCGACGCCGTCTGGACCGCCTTCGCGCACGGCGAGTTGATGGAGCACATGCCGCCCAGGGACATGCTGCAGCTGGCCGAGATCTACCGCGCCCAGGACGAGCTGCGCGAGCTGAACCGCTCGCTCTACGCAGCCGTGATGGTGCCGACGCCCGAGTCGGAGACGCCGGGGTTCATCCGCAGCCAGGCCAACGTCATCCGCCTGACCCTGAACGACATCACGTCTGCGGAGACCCGCCTGCTGCAGCGGTACGAAGGCGCGCTGCGCTGAGCGCGCCTACCGGCAGACGCTACAGCACTCGCCGGCGTTGCCGCTCGTGACCATCGAGGCCAGCACCTGGCAGGTCTGCGACCGCTGCGTGCCCGTGTAGTTGCAGGCAGCGCCGCACATCGGCGTGGCCTGCCCGTCGTACGCGCACGTCCAGGCCTGGTTGCAGTTCAAGCCCGACCCGCCCGATCCTCCGGGGGCGGAGTACGCTTCCGCGCACGCCGTGGACGAAGCCGACAACGAGGTGGTGCAAACGCCCTGGACGGAGCTGTAGCCCTTGGACGAGGGGCAGGAGAGGCAGGAGATCGAGGTGTCGTCGAAGTCCGACCCGCAAGTCTCGTAGGTCTCCGGATTACACTGCTCTCCCTCGCCCTTTCCGCAGCCGGCAACGAGCAGTGACACGACGAGGCAGGACAGCGAAATGCTTCTCCAGAACATTGGATCTCCGGTTTTGGTGGCTTGGCGAGAGGGCCACGCCTTTAGGACGTTGGTCCTACCTCGACCCGGAGATGGAAGGCAACAGTGTTGTAAAAATAATCTAGTGTGGGAGGAACGGCTCCGGACCTGCGCACACCACGTTGCCCCACTCCACGGTAGAAGCGGGCCACCGGGGGTGAACGCGATGGCGAGAGAGTAACGGGAATCGGTCTTGAAGGGTCCCGAGTCCCAGGGCACACGCCGGCCGCCGTACACTGGGTCAGCCGCAATGTGTACGGGGTGTACACCTGGTACACATTGCCGGGCACCCCCCGTGCCCTTCCCCCCAAGGGCTGATTGAATGGACCGCATCGAGCGCGTCAACGCCAGGGTGCCCCCGGCTTTTTCAGGTAATGCCGGAGGACGTATCCCCACGGGATGATCGCGGCGACGAGGACGGGGGCGAACGCGATCGCTTTGAAGTCCTCCTTGAACTGCACCGTGTTCACGCCCGCCACCCATTGGGGCAGCCCGTAATCGACGAGCCAGATGGTCTTTCACAAAAGCTCGAAGAGAAGGACCGGAAGCATCTGCACCGGGTAGCGGAGCCCGAAACAGGAAACCACCCAGAGCGCGCCGAGCTCTTTGTCGGCAAGCCGGCTCCGCCATCTCGCCCTGCCTGGTGGTAAAAGCGCCGCATGACCACGACCCTGGTGAACGCCTCGAAGCAAGACGGCGTGATGGTCCTCGAGCTGTCCAACCCGCCCGCCAACACCTACAGCTACGAGATGATGAAGCAACTCGACGCGCACGTCCTCGACGCGCGCTTCGACCCCGCGGTGCACGTGCTTCTCATCACCGGGTCCGGCGACAAGTTCTTCTGCGCCGGCGCCGACATCGCCATGCTGGAGAAGGCCGATCCCTACTTCAAGTACAACTTCTGCCTCCACGCCAACGAGACGCTCTGCCGCCTCGAACAGACCCCCAAGCTGGTGATCGCCGCCCTCAACGGCCATTGCGTGGGCGGCGGCCTGGAGATCGCGCTGGCCTGCGACCTGCGCATCGCGCGCGCCAACGGCGGCAAGGTGGGGCTGCCCGAGGTCGCGCTGGGCGTCCTGCCCGGCACCGGCGGAACGCAGCGGCTGGCGCGGGCGCTGGGGCGCTCGAAGGCCATCGAGCTGATGGCGGAAGGCGCGACCTTCCCGGTTGCGGAGGCGAAGTCGCTGGGCCTGATCAACGTCGTCGTCGAGGCGCCCGCCGCGGACTTCCGCGCCAAGGCCCTCGAGTACGCACGCAAGTTCGTGCCCCCCGCCAAGGCGTCACGCGCGGTCGGCTTCATCAAGCGCGCCGTCACCACCGGCCTGGAAGTCGGCCTGGAGCAAGGCCTCGCGCTGGAGCGCGAATTCCAGCAGCGCCTCTTCGAAGGGCAGGACGCCAAGGAAGGGATCTCCGCGTACAACGCGCGGCGCCCCCCGGCGTTCACCGGCAAGTAGCTTGGTCTCGCGCGCGCCGGGAGCGGCCCCCCGGTACGACTCCCGGCGCGGCGAGCGTCGCTACGAGAGGCAAGCTAGCAGGCCTTGAAAAGTCCGTCTGTGCGGTACGTCACGCGGCACATCGCCGCACTGAGCATCCTCCGGCACCCTCGGGCATTCCATATCTCGTGGACTCCGACCTCGGATACTTCCTCGTCATCGTCTTCGGGTTGCCGATCCTGTTGCTCCTCATGACGGGACCCGGCATGTGGAGCGAGAAGTGGGGCTGGGGAGCCTTCGACCGCCTGGAGAAGATCTTCCGGCGGACCCCGCCGGCGGCGAATCCTACGCGACCTGACGCGCGATCTCCGCGACCGCCCCGTTGATTCCCACGCGGGACGTATCCACCGACAGCTCCGCCTGCGCGTAGAGCGGCTCGCGCGCCTTGAGCAGCGCCGCGAGTTCCTCCTGCGCGTGCGGGCTGGCCGCCGAAGGCCGCACGTCGCCCTGCGCGAGCACGCGCTTCCAGTGGTCCTCCGGCGTGGCCTGCAGCCACACCGTGCGGCAGCGTTTCTGCAGCAGCTTGAACGAGCCGGGATCGGTGACGATGCCGCCGCCCGTCGCCACCACCGCGGCGTCGGTTTCGGCGAGAAAGCGTGTCAGCACCTCGCGCGCGAGCCGCCGGTAGTACGCTTCGCCATGCAGCTGGAAGATGGCGCTGAGCGGAATGCCCGCCTCCTTCTCCACCAGCGCGTCCAACTCCACGAAGGGAACGCGCAGGCGATTGGCCAGCGCCTGCCCGATGGTGCTCTTCCCTGCCCCGCGCAAGCCCACCAGCGCGACGATGCGGCGATCGCTCCGCTCGTGCTGGGCGGAAAAGAGCAGCTCGCCGGCGGAGGTGCCCAGCGCGCGCGAGACGTCCTGCAGGCGCGCCACCGAGATGTTTCCTTCGCCCGATTCCAGATCCGCGAGGAACCGCTCCGATACGCCGCTCTTCTGCGCCAGCTCGCGCCGGGTGAAGGCGCGCTCCTCGCGAAGCCGCCGCACCGCGGCACCGACCGAAGCGAGCAGGACTTGGTGTTCAGGCCTCATCGCTTAGTGCAGTATACTGCCGCCAAGCCACACATGACAAGCAATATAGTGCTTGCATGCGCGCAACGGTTGCGCTACCTTGCCCTCGATGGACACGAGCGCGCCCGCCCCGAAGCTGTCGTTCGACACGCATCCCTCCAAGTACCGCCACTGGACGCTCGCGGTGGATGGCGAGACCGCGCGCCTCACCATGAAGGTGCAGCCCTTTGGCGGCGCGAACACCGAACTGGAGCTGAAGAGCAACAGCTACGACCTCTCGGTGGACATCGAGCTGGCCGACGCCGTCCAGCGCCTGCGCTTCGAGCACCCCAACGTGAAGTCGTGCGTGATCACCAGCGCGCATGACAAGATCTTCTGCGCCGGCGCCAACATCTACATGCTCGCCGCGAGCACGCACCCCTTCAAGGTCAACTTCTGCAAGTACACCAACGAGACGCGCCTCACCATCGAGGACGCCTCGCAGCACAGCGGCCTGCGCTTCCTCGCCGCCTGCAACGGCGCCACCGCAGGCGGCGGCTACGAGCTGGCGCTGGCCTGCGACGAGATCTTGCTCACCGACGACGGCTCCAGCACGGTGTCGCTGCCGGAGGTGCCGCTGCTCGGCGTGCTGCCGGGCACCGGCGGGCTCACGCGCGTGGTGGACAAGCGCAAGGTGCGGCGCGATCTCGCGGACGCGTTCTCGACACTGGCCGAAGGCGTGAAGGGCAAGCGCGCGGTGGAGTGGGGCCTGGTGGACGCGGTGGTGCCGCGCAGCAAGTTCGCCGATACGGTGGCGCAGCGCGCGCGCGAGCTGGCCGCCAAGGCACCCCAGGTGGATCGCGGGCCCGGCATCCAGCTGGATCCGATCGGCGACTACAAGCACGTCTCCTTGAAGGTGGACGAGAAGGCGCGCGTCGCGGACCTCATGATCAGCGCGCCCCAGGGCGACGTCCCCAGGACCGCAGCCGAGGCTCTGGCCAAGGGCGCGCAGGGCTGGGCGCTGCGCATGGCGCGCGAGCTGGACCACGCGCTCTTGCGGCTGCGCTTCGAGCACGAGAACGTGGCCTCGTCATCGTCCGCACCGAGGGCGACAAGGCCAAGGCGCACGCGGTGGGCGAGCTGCTGGCCGGCCCCGAGAAGGACTCCTGGATCCTGCGCGAGACGCGCCTCTTGCTCGCGCGGGTGCTGCGGCGCATGGACGTGACCGCGCGGAGCTTCTTCGCGGTGGTCGATCAGAAGTCGTGCTTCGCCGGCCCCCTCTTCGAGCTGCTGCTCGCCTGCGACCGCAGCTACGTGCTCGACGCAGAAGGCGTGGAAGTGTGGCCCGGGTCGCTCAGCGGCGGCGCCCTGCCCGGCTGGAACGGCCTCTCGCGCCTGGAGACGCGCTTCTTGGGCGATCCGCAGCGGGCGCCGAAAGTGCTCGCCGCGGCGAAGGAAGGCGCGGTCGACGCAGCTGCCGCCAACAAGCTGGGACTATGCACCGCCTTCGCCGACGACATCGACTTCGAGGAGGAGCTGCGCGTCGCGGTGGAGGAGCGCAAGAGCCTGAGTCCCGACGCGCTCACCGGTCTGGAGCAGAACTACCGCTTCGCCGGCCCCGAGACGCTGGCCACCAAGATCTTCGGCCGCCTCTCCGCCTGGCAGAACTGGATCTTCATCCGCCCCAACGCGACGGGCGAGCGCGGCGCGCTCACCATGTACGGCAAGCCCGAGCGGCCCCAATTCGATTTCCGGAGGACCTAGTGGCGCAGGCTCTCGAGACCATCCCCAACAACGTCGACCTCTCCAGCGACCGGCGCCTGCAGCGCGCGCTGGAGCAGTGGCAGCCCAACTTCATCCAGTGGTGGAACGAGGTGGGGCCGGATGGCTTCCAGGCCCACCAGGTCTACCTGCGCACCGCCATCTCGGTGGAGGCCAACGGCTGGGCGCACTTCGACTTCGTGCGCATGCCCGAGTACCGCTGGGGCATCTTCCTCGAGCCGCGCGACGGCGAGCGCAAGATCGGCTTCGGCGACGTGATGGGCGAGCCCGTCTGGGACGAGGTGCCGGGCGAGCACCGCAATGCGCTGCGAAGGATCATCGTCACCCAGGCCGACACCGAGCCCGCCTCGGTGGAGCAGCAGCGTTTGCTCGGCAAGACCTGCCCCTCGATGTACGACCTGCGCAACCTCTTCCAGGTCAACGTCGAGGAAGGCCGCCACCTCTGGGCCATGGTGTATTTGCTGCACCGCTTCTTCGGCCGCGACGGCCGCGAGGAGGCCGACGAGTTGTTGCAGCGCCGCAGCGGCTCTTCCGACAAGCCGCGCATCCTGAACGCTTTCAACGAGCCCATCGACGATTGGCTCAGCTTCTTCATGTTCACCATGTTCACCGACCGCGACGGCAAGTATCAGCTGGCCGCGCTGGCGCAGTCGGGGTTCGATCCGCTGGCGCGCACCACGCGCTTCATGCTCACCGAGGAGGCGCACCACCTCTTCGTGGGCGAGACGGGCGTGGACCGCATCGTGCAGCGCTGCGCCGAGCTGATGGCGCAAGGCAAGGACCCGCGCAAGGAAGGCGCCGTGCCCTTCGCGCTGATCCAGAAGTACATCAATCTCTGGTTCACGCTCTCGCTCGATCTCTTCGGCGGCGAGGTGTCGTCGAATGCCGCCGACTTCTTCGCCGCCGGGCTCAAGGGCCGCTTCCGCGAGGACACCCTGGAGGAGCACAAGGCGATGGGCCAGACCTACCGGATGGAAGTTCCGGAGGGCAGCAAGCTGGTGGAACATGAGGTTCCGCTGCGCAACGCCATGAACGAGGTGCTGCGCGACGAGTACGTGAAGGACTGCCAGCGCGCGCTGGACCGCTGGAACAAGACGCTGCAGAAGGCCGGCGTGACCGGGATGACGCTGCGCCTGCCGCACCGCCGCTTCCACCGCGGGGTGGGGCCCAACGCGGGGCTGTTCTTCGACCCGGAAGGCCGGATGATCTCCGAGGCGGAGTACAAGGCGCACGAGGGCGAATGGCTGCCCACCGCCGAAGAGCGGGCCTTCGTGAAGTCGCTGATGCACCCGGTGCTCGAGCGCGGGAAGGTGGCGAACTGGATCGCGCCGCCGCCCAAGGGCATCAACGGGATGCCCATCGACTTCGAGTACGTGAAGCCGCCGCAAGCCTGAAGCTTCGCATTTTCGAGAATCGTTCTCGATTTCGTCGCATCCAAACCGGCATGGAAGAGAACGCGGTCGTGGAGGCCCTGCACAGGGAGCAGGCCTCGGCGCTGGTGCTGTTCCTCAACTACAAGAAGTACCACTGGCTCACGTTCGGGCCGCACTTCCGCGACCTGCACCTGCTCTTCGAGGAGCACGGAACGCAGGTGCTGGCGAGCGTCGACGAGCTGGCGGAGCGGGCGCTGATGATCGACGGCAAGCCCCTGGCTGACCCGGCGCAGTACCTGCGCGCGTCGCTGGTCGCGCCGTCGGAAGGCGAGCTTTCGGTGGAGCAGATGATCGCGGAAGGTATCGCGGCCCACGAGAAGGTGATCGAGGCCATGCACAGCGATGCCGACGTCGCCACCAAGGCAGCCGACATCGGCACCGCCGATCTCTTCACGCGCCTCGTCCAGGTGCACCAGAAACAGCGCTGGTTCCTGAAGGAGATCGCGCGCAGCGAGTGACTGCGCGCGATCCCGCCGCAGACGACCAACAGGCGGTGCGGAGGAAGTGCTTCCGATTACATGCTGTGCTTCTTGATCGCCTTCGCCGACTTGACGTGGCTGCTCGCGTTGACGGTCGAATTCCGGGCGGCGGCCTTCGGCGCGACGACGGTCGTGCCGTCCGCCACCGGGAAGTCCGGAGCGAGCGTCGGCAGGTTGTGCGCGCGAACCTGGGTGACCGCCTCGAAGCCCGAGGCCAGCTTGATCAGCGTCGGCTCGCTGAACGCGCTGCCGAAGAAGCTGATGCCGAAGGGCAGGCCGAGCACGGTTCCGGCCGGCACCTGCACGATGGGATAGCCTTCCGGCGCCGCCAGGTTCGACGAACCGAGGGTGAAGTGATCGCCGAAGAGCAGGTCGGTGGACCAGGCGGGCGATCCGGTCGGGGCGATGATGGCGTCGAGGTGGAACTGCGCCAGCGCGAGGTCGATGCCGTTCACCGCGAGGTTGCGGCCGTCGGCCAGCGCCTGGTTGTAGGTCTCGCCGCCGAACACGCCGAAGGCGTCGTTCTGCGGATCGTCGGCCCCGGGAGCCATGTCGTTGCAGATCTCCCACAGGACCTGATCCTCGAACGTCAGCTCGAGCGGAGCGATGTCAGGCCGGTTGTTGAAGGCGATGGCGTCGGTCAGCGTGCCGCCCGCGAGGGGAACGCCGGTGCGGGTGGCGAAGTAGTTCTTTAGATCCGTGCGGAAGTCGAAGCAGAGGACGAGCAGCTCGCCCTGCGAGAACGGGAAGCTGAAGTTCGCCGCGTCGAGGTCCACCACGGTGGCGCCGGCTGCCTGGACCTGCGCGACCGCCGCTTCCCACGCGTCATTGATGCTGCTCGGCGAGATCTGGTCGATGCCCTGCCGGGTGAGGCCGAGGCGCGCCCCCTTGAGCCCGTTCGGGTCGAGGAACTTCGTGTAGTCGGTGGGGATGTTCTTCGGCCGCTTCTGGCCGGTCGCCCCGAGCGGGACGCCGCCGGTCGCCGGGTCGCGGCCGTCGAAGGTACGGCTCTGGATGACGCCGAGGACTGCTGCGGCGTCAGCGACGGTGCGGCCGTGCGAGCCGATCGTGTCCTGCGTGTGCGAGATGGGAACCACGCCGGCGCGGCTGGTCAAGCCGACGGTCGGCTTGATGCCGGCGATGCCTTCGGCGTTGGCCGGGCAGACGATGCTGCCGTCGGTCTCGGTGGCGAGCGCCACCGCGGCCAGGTTGGCGGAGACGGCCGCGCCCGAGCCGGAGCTGGAGCCGCACGGGTTGCGGTTGATGCCGTAGGCGTTGCCGGTCTGGCCGCCCACCGCCGACCAGCCGGAGATGGACTGGAACGCGGAGCGGAAGTTCGCCCACTCGGAGAGGTTGGTCTTGCCCAGGATGACCGCGCCGCCAGCACGCAGGTTGGCGGTGACGGTCGCGTCGCGGACGGCGGGCGAGCCGACGAGCGCGAAGGAGCCCGCGGTGGTCTGCTCCTTGTCGCCGGTGTCGATGTTGTCCTTGAGAAGGACCGGAATGCCGTGGAGCGGTCCCAGCACCTTGCCCTGCTTGCGCAAGGTGTCCATCTGCCGGGCGATGGTGAGCGCGTCCGGATTGATGGTGATGACCGAGTTGAGGCGGGGGCCGTTCTGGTCCAACGCGATGATGCGATCGATGTAGTACTGCGTCAGCTGCGCCGAGGTGAGCTGGCCTGCGGCCATCATCGCCTGCAGCTGCGCGACGGTCTTCTCGTTGAGGTTGGTGGGTGCGGTCTGCGCCAAGGCGGAAGTCGCCGCGAGCGCGGCGACCAGGATCGGGATGCGTTTCATGGACTCCCCTCCGGGGTAGGGACGGGTAGTCAAGCCCCGGCGTGCTCGTCGTGTCAAGACGGGCGTTGGTCGAATACGACTGAGCGCGAATATTACAAAAGCGTTCCGCGCATGATCGCGGAAGCGGTCGTGAAGTAGATGATCAACCCCGTCACGTCCACCAACGTCGCAACGAATGGCGCGCTGGCGCTGGCGGGGTCGAACCCCAGCCGGCGCAGCACGAAGGGCAGCAGCGAACCGGCCATGGTGCCGAAGGTCACCACGCCGATGAGCGACAACGCCACCGTCAACCCCACCAGCATGTAATGCTCCCCATAGGTATGGAAGAGCCCCTGCCACAACAAAATCCGGGCCAGGCCGATGCTGCCGAGGATCGATCCCAGCGCCAGCCCCGCCAGCAGCTCGCGCCGGATCACCCGGAACCAATCCCGCAGCCGCAGCTCTCCCAGCGCCATCGCGCGAATCACCAGCGACGTCGCCTGCGATCCGGAATTGCCGCCCGAGGAAATGATCAACGGCACGAACAGCGCCAGCACCACCGCCTTGTCGATCTCCTTCTCGAACACGCCCATGGCGGTGGCGGTGAGCATTTCCCCCAGGAACAGCGCTGCCAGCCACCCTGCGCGCTTCTTGATCATCCGCTGCAGCGCGATGGTCAGGTACGGCTCGCCCAGGCTCTCGCTGCCGCCCAGCTTCTGGATGTCCTCGGTGGCTTCCTCGCTCACCACCTCGACGATGTCGTCGACGGTGACGATGCCCTTCATCCGCTTCTCGGAGTCGAGCACCGGGATGGCGATGAGACCCGTCTCGCGGAAGAGCCGCGCCACCGCCTCCTGGTCGGCCTGCTCGTCCACCGCCCTCACGTCGGTGTGCATCAGCTCGCCGACTTTCAAATCTCCGCGGGCGGCCATCAGCTCGCGAAACGAGACCACGCCGAGCAGCCGCTGCTGCGCGTCCAGCACGTAGGCGTAGTACGGCATCTCCACCGATTGCCGCGTCTGCCGCCGCAGATAGGTGACGGCCTGGTCCGCCGTCATGTCCGCGCGCAGCCGCGCGAAGCGCGGGCTCATCAAACCGCCGGCGTGGTCCTCGCGGTAGGCGAGCAGCGCCTGCACCTCGCGGCGAGTCTGGTCGTCGAGCAGCCCCATCAGCCGCTCGCGCTCCTCCAGCACCGGCAGTTCTTGAAGCAGGTCGGCGGCGTCGTCGGGCGCCAGCGCGCGCATCCAGGAGCGCTGCTCCGCCTGGGGCAGGTCGAGGATCACCTCCGCCTGCTCGCGCGAGGTGATGCTGAAGAAGAGGTCCTCGGCCACGTCGCGGGGCAGGAGCTTCAGCCCCTCTGCCCGCTCCTGCGAGGACAAGGCCGGCCAGGCGTCGCGCAGCTCCTCGGGCGAGAGCTGCTCGCCGTCCGCCGCCGCCGGCTCCGGAGTCATGCCTTCGCCTCGCGGAACTGCTCCGCGGCCTTGAAGTCGCTCTCGTCCAGGTCGCGCATCGGCTTGCCGCTCTCCGCGCGGACGCGCTTGAACACCTCGACGACCTGCAACTTGTGCGGGCGCGAGTTGCTCAAGGGGCAGGCCTCGTAGGCCTTCAACTCCTCGTCGCAATACCCCATGCGCCGCTCGCCGCACTTGGGTTGCATGTACTTGGCCAGCTCGGGCACGCGGCGCATCAGCTCGGCGCGCATCCTGGCGATCATCTGCCGGATCTCCCACTGCGCGCGCGTGCACAGGCGCAGGTCGCCGATGTGCAGCAGTTCGGCGAAATTGACCATGATCTGGAAATTGGTCGGCGCCGCATTGGGCAGCACGAAGCGGGCGTCCTCCGCGGGGATGCCGGCCGCCACCGCCTCGCGGTAGACGCGGGTGATCTCGGTCATCAGCTTCTCGAACTCGCCCGCCTTGCCGGCATCCTGCCAGCTCTCCGGCATCACGTACTCGAGCCGCTCCTCGTTCTTCCCGGTGAAGCGCACGTAGCGCTGCGACTGCTGCTCGAAGGAGATGCCGATGCGGTGGCGGACGAACTGGTGGCTCAAGGACCGGCTCACGCCGGAGATGCCGAACCAGAAGACCACCTGCTCCAGCGGCGAGACGTGGCCGGTCTTGAGCCGATCCTCCACGAACTGGGCGATCTTCTCCGGCGACACGGTGCCGGCCGCCACGTCGTCCCACACCTCGCGGGGAGTCTTGGGCGTGTAGCAGGTCCGGTAGGCGCCGTAGAGCTTGGTGAGCGGGTCGTTGGCGATGTCGATGAGCACGACGTCCATGCCGGTTGTTGTACCGTGCAGCGACGATGACGGTCTATGTGATTTCCGACCTGCACATGGACGAGCACGGCCAGGCGCGGCTCTTCGACGACGAGCGCCAGGGCCGGCTGCTGGCGGAGCTGTGCGGGCGCGTGGCGAGGGACGAAGGTTCGGAGCTGGTGCTGCTCGGCGACTGCTTCGATTTCACCGCCATGCAGCCCCCGCCCAAGGGCCTGGACCGCTTCTTCCGCAGCCTGGACGTGCCGCGCGAGGCGCCGCGGCGGCGGACGCTGCCCGAGCTCCTCGACGCGGTGCGATCCAGCAACCCCGTGGCCTTCGAGGCGCTGGCGCAGCTTGCGCGCAACGCGCGGGTGACGGTGGTTCCGGGCAACCACGACCATCACCTGGGCGCGCCGCAGGCCGCGCAGGCGCTTGCGTCCGCCGGCATCGCCGCACGGTTGGAGATGTCGCTCGTGCGCGAGCTGGGCGGCTCCAAGGTGGTGCTGCAGCACGGGCACGAGCTGGACGAGGGCAACGACAAGCCGGGCGGCAGCGGAGAGGTGATGACCAACATCCTCCACCAGGCGGTGATCCCTTTCCTGCGCCACCGGGGGCCGCCCGCCAACGTCCGCTTCGATCCCGACCGGCTGGTGGCGCTGCGGCCCGAGGAGGCGGTGGTCTCGGTGCTGCAGCGCTGGCTTCCCGAGGAGGCGTTCGGGAAATTCTTCCGCGCATTCCTGCGACTCCTGGGCGAAAACGGTTACCTGCCCCGGCCGCTGGCCTGGGTGTCGGGCATCATCAGCGCGAACCGCGTGCGCAGCTCCATCGCCAAGGATGACCAGCTCTGGGAGCGCACGGGCCAGCGCGCCATCGAGGCGATCAAGGGAAAGACCGCGCTGCCGCGCGAGGCGCCGCGTCCGGACGCGCTGGTGCTGGGGCACACCCACGTGATCGACTGGGCCGTGCACACCGGGCGGCTCTACGTGAACCTCGGCACCTGGACGGAGCGGGCCTTCGACGCTTCCAGCCCCCGCGACGCGTCGCTGCCGGTCCTCCAACTCGACGCGCCGGAAGGAAAGCTGCGCGCCACGCTCACGGACCTTGCGGCGGGCGCGAGGGAGCTGCAGCGGTTCGACGCTAACGCACGATAGAGAGCAGCTCGATGTCGAAGATCACCGTCGCGCCGCCTGCCACCTGCGGCGGCCGTCCCTGGTCGCCGTACGCCAGCGCCGACGGACAGACCACCCGCGCCTTGCCGCCCACC
>C688J18823_10001110_pt1 | contig 16412 bp, 22 predicted proteins | sample HopSoiMetagenom1_FD_18823 | JGI IMG/M metagenome (IMG submission 18823) | reverse complement strand
CACGCAGGGCTCGATCCGTCTCGAGGGCCGCGACATCGGCGGCCTCGCCACGCCCGCCATCGTGCGCACCGGCCTCGCACAGGTGCCCGAGCGGCGGCAGCTCTTTGGCACGATGAGCGTCGAGGAGAACCTGCGCATGGGCGCTTATGCGCGCCGTGGAGACGTGGCGGGGCGCCTCGCCGCTCAGTACGCGCTCTTTCCGATCCTGGCCGAGCGGCGGCGGCAGGCGGCCGAGACACTCTCCGGCGGCGAACAGCAGATGCTCGCCATCGCGCGCGCCAACATGGCCGCGCCGCGGCTCCTGCTGCTCGACGAGCCGAGCCTGGGCCTCGCGCCCCTGATGGTTGTACGCATCATGCAGGAGGTCGCGCGCCTGCGCGCCGCCGGCGGCACGGTGCTGGTCGTCGAGCAGAACGCGCGCGCGGTGCTCGCCATCGCCGATCGTGCTTACGTCATGGAGAACGGCCGCATCACGCACAGCGCGCCCGCGGCCGCGCTACTCGCGGACCGCAGCGTCCAGGACGCTTATCTCGGCGGCGCAGGCGCGAGCTCGCGCGCCGCGGAAGCGCGCATCCGCGCGCGCCGCGCCGCAATCCTCGCGGGTCGCTAGTGGCTAGTTAATTGTGTTCGGCGCCGGCCGGCGCGCGCTGGCGCGGCTCGTAGCCCGCTTCGCGCGCCGCGGTCAGACATTCGTAATAGAGCGCGTAACTCTCGTCGGACTCGACGAGCGTGCGCCCGTCGCCACCGGTATGGCGCCACTTCCAGCGGTAGCCCTTCTTGTGCGGCACATGGAATATCTCGCAGGCCTTCATGTGCCCTTTATACAGTGGGCGCGCGCTCCGGTCGGTGGCGTCCCCCTGAATTTGCAGTAGAGGCTAGAACGACACGAGGGCGAATTTTTGCGTACGTCGTCCGAACCCGACTTCGGAGGTGTACAGATTCCCCTGACGGTCGATGGCGATGTTGTGCACCCACTTGAACTCGCCCGCCATGCGGCCGGTGCGGCCGAAGCTGCTGAGCTGGCGGCCGCTCGCGCGCTCCAGGATGTAAACGCGCCCGTTCGCGCCGTCGGCGACGTACATGTACTTCTGCTCGGCGTCGTGCGAGAGCACCATGTCCCACACCGCGCCGTTGGCGCGCGTCAGCGGCTCGACGCGAAACTCCTGCACGAATCTGCCGGACTTCTCGAACACCTGGATGCGATTGTTCGCCCGGTCGCACACATACACCCGGCCATCGGTCGATAGCCGCACGCAATGCACCGGGTTGCCGAACTGCCGCGAGGGCGCGCTGTTCGGGTCATAGGGCGGCTGCTTGTCATCGCTCGGCGTCTCGCCGTACGCGCCCCAGTGGCGCTTGTAGGCGCCGGTGCGCGCGTCGAACACCACCACGCGCCGGTTGCCGTATCCGTCGGCGACGTAGAGCTCGGCCGCGGGCGGGTCCATCACCATGTGCGCTGGCCGGCCAAGCTGCGTGCGGCTGTTCGAGCCCTCCGATTTTCCCGCTCGCCCGATCTGCATCAGGAACTTGCCCTCGGGCGTGAACTTCAGGATCTGGTTGTCCTCGTCGGCATTGCCGGCGATCCAGACGTTGCCGTCGGGATCGATGTAGATGCCGTGCTCGGATTTCGGCCAGTCGAGCTTGCTGCCCGCCGGCGGCGCGTCCCAGCCGCGCAGGTAGTTGCCGGCCGCATCGAACTCGACCACCGCCGGCGCGGGCTTGCAGCAGCGATGCGTCACCGGCCGCGCTTCCTTCGCGTTCCACTCGTCGGCAAGCAGCGTCGAGGGGCGATGGATGATCCACACATGCCCGTTGCGCTCGTCCACAGCAATGCCTGCGACCTGGCCGACGACCAGCTGCACGCCGTTTTCTTCCGGCAGCGGCTTCGGCCAGGCCGGATCGACGCGGAAGGCCGGACCCTGCGCGACGCCCGAGCCCGGCGTTTGCGCGCACGCCGACAGGGCGAGCGCGAGCAACAACGGCAATGTCTTCATGGGGCCTCCCCGGCCCCGGATGCTAAACCCCTCGCCGGGGCGCCGCTACTTGCCGCCGGGCGCCGTCGGACTGCTCGGCCGCTTCGGCGCGTTGGTCGTGTCGGTCGAGCCTTCGCTCTTCTGCCCGGTCGCGCCGCCCGAGGGCGTCTGCATCGACGAGCCGGCGGACGAGCCGCCTTTCGGCGCGCTGCTGCCGCCGGCCGCGGACTGGTCGCGGTGGCAGCCAGCCAGCGCGAACGCCAGCGACGCAGCGATGAGGGTCAGTGCTTTCATGGTTGCTCCTTTCGCCCCGCGCGTAGCAAGCGCCGGGCCGCAGTACCATCTCGCGCATGAAGATCACCGCCATCGATACCTGCCTGCTCAGCGTCCCGACGCCCAAGCCCATGGCGCTGCAATACCCGCAGCACAAGCTGGTCGTCGCGGAGATCGTCACCGACGAAGGCCTGCGCGGCCTCGGGTACAGCCTGGTGTTCAACGGCGGCGGCGCGGAAGCCGTCCTCACCTATCTCGACACGCGCCTGAAGCCCGCGCTGATCGGCGAGGACCCGCTCTTTGTCGAGCGCCTCTGGGAAAAGATGTTCCGTGTCGACATGGGCATCAAGAAGCAGGGCATCGCCGCCTATGCGCTCTCGGCGCTCGACATCGGCCTGTGGGACATCGCCGGCAAGGCGGCCAAGCTGCCGCTCTACAAGCTGTGGGGCGCGGTCAGCGAGCGCATCGGCGCCTACGGCAGCGGCGGCTGGGCAAAGTATTCGGTCGACGAGCTGGTGGCCGAGGCCGAGAAGTACGCGGCGCTCGGCTGCAAGTACTACAAGATGAAAATCCACCATCCCGATCCGGCCGTGAATGCGAGCCGCGTCGCAGCGGTGAAGAAAGCGCTCGGCTCCGGCGTACGCATGATGGTCGACGTCAACCAGGGCCGCGACGTCATCGGCAACCAGCAGCAGGCGCGCCTTCTCGAGGAGTTCGACCTCGTCTGGTACGAGGAGCCGGTACTCGCCGACGATTACGACGGCTACGCCGAAGTGTCGCGCTCGATCCGCATCCCTATCGCTGCCGGCGAAAACCACTACACGCGCTGGGAATTCAAGCAGCTCTTCGACCGCAAGGCCGTGCAGTACGCGATGCCGGACGTGTGCCGGGCCAACGGCTTCTCCGAGACGCTGCGCATCGGCAAACTTGCCGCCGCGAACGGCGTGGCGCTGACGCCGCACCTGATCCACGAAGTCGCCATCCACGTGGTCGGCGCCCTCTCCAACGGCTTCCTGGTGGAGTTCATGGACTGGGCGCCGCCCGATCTCTTCGTCGAGCTGCCCGAATGCAAGGACGGCGCGATCCGCATCCCGGACCGGCCGGGTCACGGTATGGCGCTCGCGCCGAAGGCCATCGACAAATACCGCTCGCGATGAGCTTTACCAAGGTCGTGCTCTTTACCGACCGCGACGGCCGCGCGCGCTGGCGCGACGAGACCATCGACCTCGGCGAAGGCACGCCGCAGGCCCGCCTGTCGGCGCTTTTCCCCTCGGGCGGCTATCAGCTGCGCGAGAGCCCGGTGGGCTTCCGCAGCCAGTGGCACTGCACCCCCTCGCCGCAATGGGTCTTCATCGTGCGCGGCGAAATGGAGATCGGCCTGCGCGACGGCGGCACGCGGCGCTTCCGGCCGGGCGAGCACTTCTTCTCCGCCGATACGCTGCCAGCCGGCGTTGCCTTCGACGCCGATCTGCACGGCCACTGGAGCGCGCAGCGCGGGTCGGAGCCGCTGGTCACGCTTTTTGTGAGGGCCTAGTTATTGCCTCCCGGAGCGTATGGCACGCACCTCCGAAGACCCCCGCAGGAAAGATGTCCCGCAACCTTTTCCCGAGCAGCACCAGGCACCGCCCGGCCACGAGAAGGACATGCAGCCGCGCCCCGATTACGGCGAGGCGACCTATCGCGGCAGCGGCAAGCTCGAAGGCAAGAAGGCGCTGATCACGGGCGGTGACAGCGGCATCGGCCGCGCNGTCGCGCTCGCCTTCGCACGCGAGGGCGCCGACGTGGCGATCGCTTACCTGCCCGAAGAAGAAGACGATGCACGCGAGACCGCGCGCATCGTGGAAGCGCAGAAGCGCCGCTGCCTCGCCATCGCCGGCGACATCCGCGATCCGCAGCATTGCCGCGCGCTGGTCACGCGCATGGTGAAGGAGCTCGGGGCGATCGACGTGCTGGTCAACAACGCCGGCTATCAGATGACGCACCAGAGCTTCGTCGAGATGCAGCCCGAAGAAATCGACCGCGTGTTTCGCACCAATGTGTACGCGATGTTCTACCTGACGCAGGCGGCCGTGCCGCACATGAAGCCGGGTGCGACCATCGTCAACAGTGCCTCGATCCAGGCGTATCAGCCCAAGCCCTATCTCCTGCACTACGCGTCGAGCAAGGCAGCGATCGTTGCGTTCACCAAGGGCCTCTCGCAGGAGCTCGCGGAGAAAGGCATCCGCGTCAACGCGGTCGCGCCCGGCCCGGTGTGGACGCCGCTCATCCCCTCCACCATGGATGTCGAGCACTTCGGCGAGTCGACCTCGCTCAAGCGGGCGGCGCAGCCCGCCGAGATGGCGCCGATCTATGTACTGCTCGCATGCCAGGACTCGAGCTATGTCACCGGCATGGTGTACGGCGCTACAGGCGGGCAACTGCTGCCCTAAAGGAAAAGGACTACTGGCTGCGCTCGAAGAAATCCGGCCCGTCGAAGCGCTCCCAGGCCGCACGGGCGGCGTGGCGGTTCTTGGCCCACTCGAGGCGTGAGTCGCCGCGGTTGCGCTGATATTCGCGCGCCAGCTCACGTTCCACTTCGTCGAAGCGGCGGTTCTCGTAGCGCCGTCGGCCTTCCCAGCCGGTGCGGAAGCCGGGGGAGTAGTCCTCGAACTTGTAGCCGCGCTCGTAATAGGGCTCGCGCATGTAGTTCGAACGCCAGTACGACTCTTCGACCGTCGGGTCGATCAGCTCGGCGATGCGCTTCGCGGCCACGGAGCCCGGATCTCGTTCGGCGTCGCGACTTGCCCGCCGCCGGTCCCCGCTNGGCGGGATCATCGCCGGGTTATGGGCAACACGACGCTCGTGGAATGGTGCCATTTAGCGCTCCTCTGTTTGCTCTGTCTTGGCTATTTGGNNCGCTCGNCCGCAATTAGCGTGCCGCGATTTGCGTCGCCGCGGCGATCAAAAGGCCGGCCAGTCCGCCCACCAGCGTGCCGTTGATACGGATGTACTGCAGGTCGGGACCGATGTGGCGCTCGAGCTCGAGCACCAGCCGCCGCTCCTGCCAGCCCATGACCTGGTCCTCGATGAAGCGCCCGATCTTCGCGCGATGCTCCTCCACCAGCGCCGGCGCGGCCCGCAGGATCTGCTCGTCGATCCAGTTCTGGATCTCGCGGTCGGCGGCGAGCGTGCGGCCAAGCGCTTCCAGCATCGCCGTGATGCGCTGGTGCAGCGAGGCGGGCCGCCGGTCGTGCTCGGCGGCGAGCCAGGCGCGCAGCTCGTCCCAAAGGCCGCCGAGATAGGCGGCGAGCGCCGGGCTCGCGAGCGCCTCGTCGCGCAGCCGATGCACCCTGTCGCGCAGCCCCTCGTCAATCTTCAGGCGGCGCATGAAATCGGCGACATACCCGTCGAAGCGCCGGCGCAGCTCGTGGCCTTCGCTCTCGCGCACTTCGCGGATCTTCTGCACCGCCACCTCGACGATCTTCAGCGCCGCGCGCTCGTCGAGCTTGAGCTGGAAGAGATCCGACAGCCATTTGAGGAGCGGCGCGCTCTTCGCGACCTCCCCCGCGAGGTAGGCCTGCGTATCGGGCCGCGCCAGCAGCTCGTCGAGCGCCCGCAGCGCGGCATCGAGCAGCTCGTGGTGGCGCCGGTTCTCCGTGAGCACATCGAGCAGCTCGGCGGCGGCGGCCGCGACATCGGCGTTGCGCAGCCGGCGCACGATAGTTTGGGTCAGGAAATTGCGCACCCGCTCGTCATCGAAGGCCTGCAGGCCATAGACAGCGAGCCGCGTCACATAGGTCGCCACCGCTTCGGCGTTCTCGGCGCGCAGCAGCCATCGATAGAGCGTACGCGCCGGCTGGAAATCGCGGATGCGTTGCACGACCGCGGCGCCCGTGAGGAAGTTGCTCTCGATGAAGTGCGAAAGTCCGCTGGCGATGCGCGCCTTGTTGCGCGGGATGATCGCGGTGTGGGGAATGAAGCGCAGGCCGAAGGGGTGATGGAAGAGCGCCGTGACCGCGAACCAGTCGGCGATCGCGCCGACCATGGCGGCCTCGGCCGTCACGCCGACGTAGTAGAGCCAGGGATAGCGCGGCCGCAGCGCCTGCGCCGTCACGTAGATGCCACCGGCGAGCACCAGCAGTCCGGTGGCAAACCACTTCATCCGCGCAAGGCGCGCATCGCGCGCCCGCGCTTCTGCCTCTTCGCGCATCGCACCCTCCACGCAATTCGGGGACGGAGCCCGAAACGGGCACCGTCCCCGAATTAGTAGCAGATGCGCGGACGACTTACTTGGACGAGGTGCTGCCGCTGCNGGCGTCGCGCTTGTCCTTGTTCCGGTCCATGGCGTTCTCGACCTTGCTCTTCGCGGTCTTCGCGTCCTGCTTGGTCATCGCCGTCAGGTATTCGGTGCGCGAGAGCTTGCCGTCGCCGTTCTTGTCGGCTTCCTTGAAGTTCTTGGAGAGCGTCGGGTTGCCCTTGGCCTCGGCGCGGGAGATGTAGCCGTCCTTGTTCTTGTCGAGCGCGTGGAAGCCGGGGTCATTGTCGTCCTTGCCGATCTTGTCATCGGCATAGGCGGCCCCGACGGCGAGCGCCAGCGCCGCGGCCACCAGGAAGAAAAGCGATTGAGCGAGCCTCATGGAATCCTCGGGAAAGTTGGATGGCCGTGACTATGCAAGCGAGGCCGGCGCCCGACAATCCGCCGTTGGAACCATAAAAAAATCGGGGCCAGAGCCGGCCGGCTCTGACCCCGATTCGCCGTGACAGGTCGTTAGACCGCGGGCGGAGTGCNCCCGGGCCCGCCGCGTCCGCGGTAACCCATGACGAGCGACACGATGAACGCGATCAGGAACAGGAAGAACAGAACTTTTGCGATTCCGGCGGCCGCGCCGGCGAGGCCGGTGAAGCCGAAGATCGCCGCGATGATCGCGACGATGAAGAACCCAATCGCCCAGCTAAGCATGACAGCCTCCAACGGTTGAAAGGGACAACCGGAGGCTTGCAATCCGCGTGCCGCGCAGAGCGCGGCCGCGTGTCAGTGGAAGGCGTCTTCGAACGGCGTGGATGCCGGCGGCGCCTCGGGCGTGGGTGCGGCCGGGGCCTCGAGCGTGGCCGAGGCGCCCGGCATGGGTTGAGCCGTCGGCGCGCCAGGCACGGCCAGGTGCTCCGCATCGGCTTCGGCCTCTTCCTCCATCACCGGCCTGGCGTACGGCGTCAGCAAGCCGAAAGTATGCAGGTCGTCTTTGGTGACTTCGCGCAGCGGCCCGAGCCACTCGAGGAATCGTGCGAGATGTGCGACCCGCTCGGGATGCGAGCACACGCCGGGCGCAGCAGGATTGAACAGCGAGCCGGTCTGCGTGCGCGCCACGCGGTCCGGAATCAGCGCAAGAGTGCGGGAAACAGCGTTCATCTTCTTTCTCCTCCACCGTGAACGTCGGGGCCGAGCGTAGCGAGCGCGCGCGGCTTTGGCTAGCGCAAATTGCCGCGTTAAAAGAGCGGTACAAATCGACGTGCTGTCGCCCGTACGCGTCAGGAGGCGCCCGACGCTGGAGCGAACCTTGCTGTTTCTCAGACTATGAAACTTGTACGCGCCGCATTCCTGACGCTCTTTTTCTCCGGCGCTGCCCTCGCACAGACGCCCGGCATGGGCGAGACGCGGCCGCTGCCGCCCTCGCGCGCGGATCCGCCGCCGGCGCTCGGCGACTCGCAGGAGCCGCACGGACCCGACGTGCGGCCGCGCATGCGGGCAGAGAGCGATCCGGCGCTCGTTCGCTGCCAGCAGCTGGTAGGCGCGCAGCGTGAAGAATGCCTGCGCGAGGAGCGCACCGCCGTCGGCGGCGCCACGCGGCCGGCGGAGCCGCCGACCGCGCCGCCGCCGCAGAACCCGCGCTAGAGAGCCGCTACTTCGTCGCCTGCGCGCGCTTCACCATGAGCTCGTAAGCGTCCTTGACGCGCGGGTTCTTCTGCACGACCTCGTCCCCCACGCTGCGCATACGCTTCTGGAACTCCGCCTGCTCGGCGCCGCTGATGCGGATGAACTCCGCGCCGCGCTCCTTCCAGGCCGCTTCGGCCTTGCGGTTCTGCTCGATCGTCCACGGCGCAAGGTCGCGCTCGACCGCCACGGCCGCCTCCAGCATGGTTTTTTGCACATCCGCCGGCAGGCGCTCGAACCACGCTTTACCGACGCAGAACTCCGAGAAGATGAAGGCGTCGCCATCGATCTGCGTGGCGGACTTGACTACGTCGTAGTACTTGAAGGCCACGAATAGCGTCATGCCGGTCCGGTTGCCGTCGATCGCGCCGGAGGCAATCGCTTGCAGCGCCTCCGACGGAATCATCGGCACGCCGGTCGCGCCCAGCTTCTCCATCGCCAGCGTGTGCATGGGCGAAGCGAAAATGCGGATCTTCATGCCCTGGAAATCGGCGAGCTTGCGCACCGGCCGGCGCGTCGCGTAGCTGTTCGGGCCGTACATCACGAGTCCGATGCCCTTGATGCCTTTCGCGTCGCCGAAGGCGAACAGCGCGCGGCGGAACTCCGCGTCGGCGGCGAGGCGCGCCGCATGCTCCATGTCGGTGACCAGCCCGGGCGCGCCCATGATCTGGAAGCGCGGATCGACACCGACCATGAATTCCGGCGGACCGATCAGGCCTTCCACCGTGCCGAGCGACAGTCCCTCGATCATGCGCGGATTCGAGCCGAGCTGCTCCGCCGGATAGACCTCGACCTTGACCTTGCCGCCGGCGCGCTTCTCCACTTCGGCGGCGAAGCGCTTGGCGTACTCGTGCTGCACGTCGTTGATGGTCGCGGTGCCGATCTTCATCGTCACCTGCGCCGCCGCCGGTGCAGCGATGCAGGCCGCGAACAGCGCAGCAAATGCGGTTCGTTTCATCATCCCCTCATTTAAGGAAAGTGCCGAGGTAAAGCGAGAACCATGGCACGTACGTAATCATCAACAAAGCGATGAGCTGGAGCAACAGGAACGGCAAAACGCCGACCACGATGCGGCCCATCGGCACCTTGAACAGGCTCTGGCTGACGAAGATATTGAGCCCGAAGGGCGGCGTGAACATGCCGATCGACAGGTTCACGGTGACGATGATGCCGAAATGGACAAGGTCGATGCCCGCGTGCCGCACTATCGGCACGAGGAGCGGCGTCAGCACCAGCACGGCGGAGCTTGGATCGATGAAGCAGCCGACGACGAGAAGCAGGATATTGATCGCGAGGAGCAGCATCGCCGGCGTGATCTGCATCTCCTCGATGAAGCGCACCACCGCCTGCGGCACCCCGCTGACGGTGAGCAGCCAGGAAAACACGCCCGCCGCGCCGACGATGATCATGATCTGCGCCGTGAGGTATGCCGAGCTCACTGCCAGGCGGAAGATCTGCCGCCAGCCGATTTCGCGGTAGATGAAGCGCGTCACCAGTACGCCGTAGATGCACGCAATGCCGGCCGTTTCGGTGGGCGTGCAGATGCCGCCGTAGATGCTGCCGAGGATGATCACCGGCGCGGCGAGCGCCCAGATGCCCTCGCGCGTGGCGCCCGCCAGGCGCGCCCAGCTGAAGCGCTCGGCGGCAGCCAGGGTGCGGCGGCGCGCATAGACGACGATGTACGCCGCCATCAGCAGGCCGATGAGGATGCCCGGCAGGAAGCCGCCGACAAAGAGGCGCGCTACCGACTGCTCGGCGGCCGCGCCGTAGAGGATCATCAGGATCGAGGGCGGAATGATGCTCGCGATGGCGCCGCCCGAGGTGAGAAGTCCCAGGCTGAACCGCTCGTCGTAGCCGGCCTGGCGCAGCGCCGGATACATGGTGCGGCCGATCGCGGCCACCGTGGCGGGGCTCGAGCCGGAGATCGCGCCGAAGAACTCGCAGGTGCCCACGGTGGTGAGCGCGAGGCTGCCGCGCACGCCGCCGAGCACCGACTCTACCCAGCGGATCAGGCGCTGCGACAGGCCGCCATGGCTCAGGATCTCGCCGGCAAAAATGAAAAAGGGCACCGCGAGCAGCGCCACCTTGTCGAGCGAGCCGAACATCATCTGCGGCACCGCGGTGAGCGGCACATGCATGAAGAAGTACAGCGCCACGATCGCCGTCACGAGCAGGATGACGAAGATCGGCGTGCCGGCCGCAAGCAGCAGGAGCGGCAGCGCGGTGACGAGCGCCTTCATCGCCGCAGCAGGCGGACCAGCGCGAAGAGGGCGATGAGCACGAAGCCGGCGAGGAAGGCGGAGTACGGAATGGCGAGCGGGATGTCGGCGCCCATGGTGCGCTGGTCGTTCCTCGCCATGTCCAAAACGATCTCGAAGGCCATCCAACCGACGACCAGCGCCACGGCGAGCGTCAGTACGCTCGTGAGCCCGTCCAGCCGCCGCTTCAGTCCGGCGGGCATCCAGTGCTCGAGCGCATCCATGCGCAGGTGCGCGCGATCGCGCGTTACGAGCGAAGCGCCGATCACCACGAATGCGACCTGCAGCAGGGTCATCGCCTCCTCGGCCCAGTAGAGCGGCTTGTCGAAGACGTAGCGCCCCACCACGTTGGCGAAATTGATCGCCACCGCAACGATCAGCATTACGCCGACCAGCACCGCGATGAGGCGCGCCAGGCGCTCCATCAATGGCGCGGCTCGATCGGCGTCCTCACGCCCGTACGCTCCTCGATCGCGCGAGCCGCCGCGAGGAGCAGCTCTTCGCCGTAGCGCCGGCCGATGAGCTGCACGCCGACCGGCACGCCGTCGGCGAGCGTCGCGGGCACCGTGAGGCCCGGCAGGCCAAGCGTGGAGGCGGCGAGCATCGGCACCTGCGCCTCGAGCAGCATCGCCATCGCCGCGTCCCCGCGCTGGTCTTCGTCCACCGCGAACGGACGCTCGCGCGACACCGGCAGCAGCAACGCCTGGTAGCGCTCGAAGAACACCATCCACTGGCGCAGGATCGCCGCGCGGCGCGCAAAGGCGTTGATATAGCCCGCGTAGTCGAGCGGCTTGAGCGAAGCCACGGTCGAGCGCCGCGCCCGCTTGGCCGGCTCGTCGCCGTACGCCTCGATCGCGCGCGACGTGCCGGCCGTGTCCTCCTTCGACGCCATACCCTCGCTCACCACCAGCGTAAAGAAGAGCCGCCCCGCCTCCTCGAGCCGCGGCGGCTCCGCCTCCTCCACCCGGTAGCCTGCGTCCTCGAGCCACTTCGCCGCGTGGCGCAACGCTGCCTGGACCTCGGGCGCGGCCTTCTGCATCGAGAGGGCGATGCGTCCGGGCGACAACCCCTCATTTCTCAAGGGCACGGACACCGACCACGGATCGCGCGGATCGCCGGCAATCGTCGTCTCCAGGCCGAGCCGAAGATCGTCGACCGTGCGTGCCAGCACGCCTTGGGTGTGGCAAAGCTGCGTCGTGATGGCGATCTCCTCCGGCGATGTGCCTTCGAATGTCGGCACACGCCCGAGCGTCGGGCGNATGCCGAACACGCCGCAGGCATACGCCGGATAGCGNACCGACCCGGCGCGATCGTTGCCGTGGGCGATAGCGCCCATGCCGGTGGCGACGCAGGCGGCCGCGCCGCCGCTCGACCCGCCGGGTGTGCGCCTGGGGTCCCACGGATTCAAGGTGCGGCCGTGCAGCTCGCAATCGGTGAAGTAGCGCGTGCTGAAGGCCGGAACATTGGTGCGCCCGATGAAGATCGCCCCGGCCCTGCGCCAGCTCGCGACCACCGGACTGTCGTCGCGGGCGATGCGATCCTTGAACGCCACCACGCCATTGGTCGTGGCGCGACCGGCGACATCGACATTTATTTTTAGCGTGACCGGGACGCCATGCAGCGGCCCGAANAGNTCNCCGCGCCCGGCCGCCGCATCGGCCCCGTCGGCCGCGGCGAGCGCCTCCTCGGCCATCAGGTCGACGATCGCGTTCAGCTTCGGATTGACGCTGTGCACGCGCTCGAGCGCGCTTTGCGTCGCCTCGCGCGCGGAAATGTCGCGGTCGCGAATCGCGCGCGCGAGCTCGGTTGCGCTCCACCTCCACAATTCATCGCTCATAGGGCGGCAGGCTCAGCGCGGCGTCCACCAGTCCGGCGGCCCGCTTGAAGTCATAGTTGCGATACATGTTCTGCTTCACCAGGAACGAGGCACCGCCGTAGAACTTCTCGTACTGCTGGTGGCGCGCGCCGAATTCGCTGCCGATGAAGTCCCAGGCGAGCCGCATCAGCGCCATGCGGCTGCGCGCGCTCGCCTGCGGCGAGTGCATATAGCGCTCGATGTCGCGCGCCATTTCCGGATTTTCGAAGTCCGCCACCGATGACGGCTGCACGATCAGGCTGCCGCCCGCCATTTCGCGGATCAGATCCACCATGCGCGGGAAGGTCTCCGACTGCAGCGCCATAACCGCGTAAAGCGTCGCCCGCGACGGCCAGAGCACGCCTTCATCATCCACCGTAGCCAGCACTTCGTGCGCGCGCAACATCGACTCCACCGTCTGCGCAAGCGCCGCGAGCTCGCCCATCTGCACCATCACCGCCGGATTGGCGGCGTTGCCGGTCATCTCGTTCAGCCGCTGCGCGAGCCCCAGCATGAAGCGCAGCTTCGTGGCGTAGCGGGCCTGCGCCTGATGGTTGCCGTAGACGTGTGCCGGCGTCTCCCACCATTGCGCGCGGCACACTTCGATGTTGCGATAGACGAACACGTGCTCCCACGGCACGAACACGTTCTCGAGCACCGCGAACGCGTCGCTTTCGTCGAACCGGCCGCTGAGCGGGTAATCGAAGCTGTTGGTCGCCTGCAGCGCAAAGGCGCGGCGCGAGTACAGCTTGAGCCCCGGCGTATTTATCGGCAACGCCACGTTGATGGCGTACGCCTCATCGCCCGGCTGGAGCGGCGTGATGCAGCTCACCTGCAGCCAGTCGGAGAAGACGGCCGCCGTGCCGAGCTGCTGTGCGCCGGCGAGCACGATGCCGTCGTCGCGCTCCTTCACCACGCCCGCATAGAGCGTCGGGTCCGACTGCTTGTGCGCGGGCTTCGAGCGGTCGATCTGCGGCGGCACGATCACGTACGAGAGGTACTGGTGGTTCTCGCGGATATGCTCGAAAAATCGCAACAGGTTTTCCGCATACTGCTTGCCGCCGCGCGCGATGACGCTCGGCTTCGCCGCATAGCCGGTAAAGAATCCCGCGACGTGATCGGGCGTCCGCCCCATCAGCCCGAACGTGCGCTCGGCCCAAGCCTCGTAGAAGGCACGCTTCTTCACCAGATCGGCGGGCGTCTTGGGGATCTGATAGCAGCGCAGCACCGGCTCGCCGGTCGCAGGCGAAGCGAACGTCATGCGCTCGCGGTTCGCCGGGTCGGCGGCAATGTCGTATAGAGCAGCGATCGAGCGCGCCGCTTCGCGAAAAGCCGGATGCGTCGTGACGTCCGGGACCTGCTCAGCGTTCAGGAACACGCGCCGGCCATCCGCCTTGATGGCGCGCAGATACTCGTTGCCGGTGCGAAGCGTCGCCATCAGAGTGGCCGGATTTTGCAGGAATCCCGCGCGATGCGCGGCCCGGCTAGGTTGCGGTTTCGCGCGGCGCCTTGGGCGCGGGCTTGCCGGGCGCCGCCTCGCGCGCGTGCCAGCCTTTCTCGGACATGCACTGCTTGAAGAGCGCGATGCCCAGGGCCTTGCGCTTCTGCTCGTCTTCCACGCCGCGGGCTCGCTCGAAGGCGGTCCCATGGCACGCCGAGAGGTCCTGTCGCAGCACGAGCTGCTGCTCGCCGGGCGAGATGCCGCGCTGTGCGAGTCCCGGGTTGCTCCACAGGTCGTTGCGCTGCGCCGGCGCGAGCGCGGCGGCGCAAAGGAGAAGAACGAAGCAGACGCTGCGCGCCATCACCGCGCTAGCTTACACTCGAGCCATGGCCGTGCTACGCATCGCCAAGATGGGCAACCCGGTGCTCCTGCGCAAGGCCGAGCCGGTGGCCGATGCGACCGCGCCGGAGATCCGCCAGCTCGCCGCCGACATGCAGGAAACGCTCGAGGACATCGGCGCGAGCGGCCTCGCCGCGCCGCAGGTATTCGTCTCGAAGCGCGTCGTGGTCTACCGCATCATTGCCGCGCGCATCCCGCCGGGCTCGGGACTCGCCCCGCGGCCTTGGACGGTGATGGTGAATCCGGTCATCACGCCGAAGACCGCTGACACGAGACCGGTCTGGGAGCGCTGCCTCTCGATTCCCGGGCTGCACGGCAAGGTGCCGCGCCATATGCAGATCAGCATCCGCTATCAGGATCTCGACGGCCGCACGCACGAGCACGATGCCTACAGCTCGTGGGCGGCGCTGCTTCAGCATGAGTGCGACCACCTCGACGGCGTGCTCTATCCGCAGCGCATGACCGATCTCGCGCTCCTCGCCTACAACGACGAGCCCGGTCCGCTCGCGCGCGAAGTGATGTCCAACCCAGCCGGAATCGACCCGCTGTTTATTGACTTGGTGGAGCGCTGGCCGGGCCGCTCCCGCTGGTACGGGGCGTCGCCGGCGGCCTGAGCGCGAGCGGGATCCACGACACGGCGATGTCGCCGTGCACGAACGTCTGGCAAGCCATGCGGTGACCGGCGGCGAAGTCCGCTTCGCTCAGGTGATTTCGCTCGCGGTCCTTGATCGCGTCGGTGTTCTCCAGCCCCTTCTCGATCTTGCATTTGCAGGTGCCGCAGATGCCGGCGCCNCACTTGAACGGAATTCCGCCCTTCTCGCGGATCGAGGTGCGCAGGAGATTGGCCTTGTCGGCGACGCTCACCACCTTGTCTGCGTTGGTGACGAACGTGATGGTGAACGGCATCAGACGGCCACCAGCGTGGCGTCCACGGCGCCGTTGCCCGCCAGCTGCGCGAGCTCGGCGCGCGCGTGCTCGAGCGTCGCGAAGCGCGGCAGGAACTTCGACGGCACGAGATTGACCGCCGGGGCGCCCGACTCCTCGACGATGCGGACCTTCACCTCGCGCTCGAGCTCGGCGATCACGAAGTGGGCGCGCCTGCGTCCGCAAAAGAGATAGTCGTACGCCTCCACCGGTTTCAACCCCTCGCCCGCCTCGGTGCGGAACTGCCCCGGCTTGCTCGTCAGGATGACGTACATGGCGGCGCCGCCGGCACCAGGTTGTCCTGCGTAAGCGCGAGGTCCTGATTTATCCACAACTGACAGCACAGGCGATAGCCGAGCTTGAGCCGCTCGCCCAGGATCTTCTGCTCCTTCCAGTTGGGCGGCGGCAGGTGCTCGCCGCCCGCCAGGATGTGGCTCGCGCACGTACCGCACTGGCCCATGCCGCAGCGGTACTTCAGATGCGGAAACGGAAACTGCTTGATGCCCGCGCGCACCACCAGGTTGGTGTTGTCCTTCACCTCGCCTTCGTGGATGTGCCCGTCCTTGTGGATGGCGATTTTCGGCATTGCTGTATACGAAGGAGCAGCGAAGCTCCTAGCACTCCCTGCGCACGCCGGTATTGACGCGCGTCAAACCTACGTATATTGTATACAAAAGTCAACCCGCCACCCCGAATAAGGAGCCCGCATGGCCGCGCTCATGAATGCCGACGACTTCCGCACCGCCCTGGAAAACGCCATTCTCGGCCGCGCCGCCACGAAGGCGCCGTTCAGCGTCGCCTGGGCGAGCGGCAAGCTCTCGCGCGAGCACCTCGCGCGCTGGGCCGAAAACCACTACCACTACGTCGGGCCATTCGCCGATTACCTCGCGCTCATCTACGCGCGGATGCCGGACGAGTTCCAGGACGCGAAGGACTTCCTGCTGCACAACATGTACGAGGAGGAGATCGGCGGCGACCGCCATACCGACCTCCTGATTCGCTTCGCCGAGGCATGCGGCACGACGCGCGAGCGCGTCACGAACCCCGACAACATGTCGGCCATCACCCGCGGCCTGCAATCCTGGTGCTACTCGACCGCGATGCGCGAGGACCCGATCGTCGCCGTGGCCGGGCTGGTGGTCGGCCTCGAGTCGCAGGTGCCCTCGATCTACCGCAAGCAGACGCCGACGCTGCGCGAGAAATACAAGTTCACCGACCAGGAAGTGGAGTTCTTCGACCTGCACATCGTCTCCGACGAGATCCACGGCGAGCGCGGCTACCAGATCGTGCTCGAGCACGCGACCACGCCCGAGCTGCAGCGCCGCTGCCTGAAGATCTGCGAAATCGGCGCGCAGATGCGCCTCTCGTATACGACCGCGCT
>C688J18823_10001107_pt1 | contig 16416 bp, 16 predicted proteins | sample HopSoiMetagenom1_FD_18823 | JGI IMG/M metagenome (IMG submission 18823) | reverse complement strand
CACCCACTACGTCATCGGCTCGGGTGCCGCGGACCCGCAGAAGTACGACCCGAAGGCATCGCGCGAAACCCTCGACCACTCATTGCCATACATCTTCGCGGTCGCCCTACAAGACGGATCGTGGCATCACGAAGCGTCGTACACGGCAGAGCGCGCCGGCCGTGCCGACACCGTCGCGCTGTGGCACAAAATCACGACGGTCGAGGATCAGGACTGGACCGCGCGCTACCACGCCGCGGGCGAAGGCCAGTCCTACGGCGGGCGAGTGGTGATCACTCTCACCGATGGCCGCAAGGTCGTTGACGAAATCAGTGTCGCCGACGCGCATCCCAGGGGCGCGCGGCCATTCGGCCGTGACCAATACGTTGAGAAATTCCGCAGGCTGGCCGTGCCGGTGCTGGGCGATGAGGAAGCTGAACACTTCCTGGCATTGGCGTTGCGCTTGCCCGAGCTGAGCCCAAAAGAGGTGCAGGAGTTGACTTTTGCCGCGCCAGCGGAAGTGATGCCGCCGACCGGTCGACCCGGGATGTTCTGACGAGGGGATGAGCATGCTCTATGCGACGACGGCACCGGCCGAGAAAAGGGCCAACCTACGCGGGCGCCTGGCGTCAGGGGTGTTGCTGCAGTTACCCGGCGCGTTCAATCCGTTGTCCGCCAAGTTGATCGAGCGACACGGCTTTGACGGCATCTACGTCTCGGGTGCAGTGCTGAGCGCCGACCTCGGGCTTCCTGACATCGGTTTGACCACACTGAGCGAGGTCGCCGCACGCGCACGTCAGATCGCACGCGTCAGCGAGTTGCCGACCCTCGTCGACGCGGACACGGGCTTCGGTGAGCCGATGAACGTCGCCCGCACCGTCCAGGAGCTCGAGGACGCCGGCGTCGCGGCCCTGCACATCGAGGACCAGATAAACCCCAAGCGGTGCGGCCATCTCGATGGCAAGCAGGTTGTTGACGAAGCCACTGCGGCGCACCGCATCCGCGCTGCGGTCGATGCCCGCCGGGACCCGAACATGTTGATTATCGCCCGCACGGATGTCCGCGCGATCGACGGGCTCGAGGCGACGATCAAGCGCGCGAAACGGCTCATCGATGCCGGGGCGGACGCCATCTTCCCCGAGGCGCTCGAGTCGCTGGAGGAATTCGCGGCCGTCCGCTCGGCAGTCGCCGCGCCGATGCTGGCCAACATGACCGAGTTCGGCAAGAGTGAGATGTTCACCACCGACCAGCTGCGCGATGTCGGGGTGAACGTCGTGATCTGGCCCGTCTCGTTGCTGAGGATGGCGATGGGTGCCGCCGAGCGGGCACTGCAGAGCCTTCGGATGGATGGATCGCTCGTGTCACAGCTCGGGCAAATGCAGCACCGGCGGGACCTCTATGAGCTCATTGACTACGAGGGCTACAACAGGTTCGACGAGTCGGTTTTCAACTTCCGGATCGCGGACTAAAGGGGCCAGGTCTAGCTCGGCGATCCGCTCATGGAGTTCCACGATCCACCCATTAGGTTGGTGACGTGCGATTAGGCGTGCTGGATGTCGGGAGCAATACCGTTCATCTGTTGGTGGTGGACGCGCGCCGCGGCGGGCATCCGACACCGATGAGTTCCACCAAAGCGTCGCTGCGGCTCGCCGAGGCGATCGACGGTTCGGGCAAGCTGACCCGCAAGGGTGCCGACAAACTCATCAGCACTATCGACGAGTTCGCCAAGATCGCTGCCAGCTCCGGCTGCGCCGAGCTGATGGCGTTCGCCACCTCCGCCGTGCGCGACGCCACCAACTCCGAGGACGTGCTGGCCCGCGTGCTCGCCGAAACCGGTGTGGCGCTGCAGGTGCTCAGTGGGGTCGACGAATCCAGATTGACGTTCCTGGCGGTGCGCCGGTGGTACGGGTGGAGCGCCGGGCGCATCATCAACATCGACATCGGCGGCGGTTCCCTCGAACTGTCCAGCGGTGTCGACGAGGAGCCCGAAGTGGCACTGTCGCTGCCGCTGGGCGCCGGCCGGCTCACTCGTGAATGGCTGCCCGACGATCCACCTGGCCGCCGCCGCGTGGCCATGCTGCGTGACTGGCTGGCCACCGAGATCGCCGACGCCGGCGCCGAGATGCTCAAGGCCGGCAATCCGGACCTGACGGTGGCAACGTCGAAGACGTTCCGCTCGCTGGCCCGGCTCACCGGCGCCGCGCCGTCGGGCGCGGGTCCGCGGGTGAAGAGGACGCTGACAGCTACCGGCCTCAGACAGCTCATAGCATTCATCTCTAGGATGACCGCGGCTGACCGTGCGGAGTTGGAAGGGGTGAGTGCCGAGCGGGCGCCACAGATCGTGGCCGGAGCTTTGGTAGCTGAGGCGAGCATGAAGGCTCTCGCCGTCGAAAGTGTGGATATCTGCCCCTGGGCATTGCGAGAAGGGCTGATTCTGCGGAAACTCGACAGCGAAGCCGACGGAACGGCCTTGGTAGAAACGTCCGTGCGGGATGCTGGACGATAAGTAGCGAGGCCCAGAGGCAACAGACGATGACAGGACCAGAAGACAGCCACAGCGGCACGCGACCGATCTCGGTCGCAGAGTTGCTGGCGCGCAACGGCACGATCGGTGCCCCGCCCGTCGGCGGCCGGCGCCGAAGGCGCCGCGGCAACAGCGACTCCGTCACAGTCGCCGAGCTGACCGGCGAAATCCCCATCGTCGAAGACCATGACGTTCACGGCGTCGACGAAAACGAAACCACCCGAACCATCCCTGTAGTGCCCGACGAGGTCCCGGCGTCGACCAACGGTGTCGTCGACCACGACGACGAAGTCGACACCGACTTCGAGCTTGAAGCTGAACCGGGCGAGGACGAGTACGACGAAGACGTCGACGACGAGTACGCCGACGCGGTCTCCGACTACGCCTCCCACGTCGAGCAGCGCGATACCGACGACGACCCGTTGGACTTCTTCGCGCCGCCGCCGCGCCGCCCGAAGTACACACCCGACCAGCGGCGCTTCCCTCGGCCAGGTGGCCGGGGTGCCGAGCAGATGAGCCCCGATCCGGTCGACGAGGACGACGAACTGGACCTGGTCGAGGAGCCGGAGATCGAGGACGAGGACACCGAGGCCGCGGTCGAGGAGAGAGACAGGGACGAGCTGCCGTCGTACCTGCGGTCCTCGGCGGGCCCACTTTTCGGCGGCCAGACCGTCGCCGACGACTTGGCCCGGCGCGGTCCGGCCCCTCGCGTCGACGACATCGACCTCGAGGACGAACAGGACGCCGAAGCGGCACCTTCGCCGATGTCGTCGTTCCTGCGTGGCGCCTGGGTCGTCGGCCAGTGCATCATCGCGGTCGCGTTCGGCGCGGGCCTGTTCATCGCGTTCGACCAGCTGTGGAAGTGGAACAACATCGTCGCGCTCGTGCTGTCGGTGCTGGTGATCCTCGGCTTGGTGGTGGGCGTGCGTGTCGTGCGCAAAACCGAGGACATCGGCAGCACGCTGATCGCAGTGGCCGTCGGGGCTCTGGTCACACTGGGACCATTGGCACTGCTGCAATCGGGCTAGAGCGCCGACAGACACAGTGCGCCCCGCCATCAAGGTCGGTCTGTCGACTGCCTCGGTATATCCGCTGAGGACCGAGGCTGCCTTCGAGTACGCGGCCCGGCTCGGCTACGACGGCGTCGAGCTCATGGTGTGGGCCGAGACGGTCAGCCAAGACATCGACGCAATCGAGCAGTTGTCAACGCGCTACGACATGCCGGTGCTGTCGGTGCACGCGCCCTGCCTGCTGATCTCGCAGCGGGTGTGGGGCGCCAACCCGATCCCGAAGCTGGACCGCAGTGTGCGGGCGGCCGAACAGCTCGGCGCGCAGACGGTTGTCGTGCATCCGCCGTTTCGTTGGCAACGCCGCTACGCCGAGGGCTTCTCCGATCAGGTCGCCGAGCTCGAGGCGTCCAGCGACGTGATGGTGGCCGTGGAGAACATGTTTCCGTTTCGCGCCGACCGGTTCTTCGGCGCGGGCCAGACATCGATCGAGCGGATGCGCAAGCGTGGCGGCAAGCCCGGCCCCGGCATCTCGGCATTCGCGCCGTCCTACGACCCGCTGGACGGCAACCACGCCCACTACACGCTCGACCTGTCGCACACCGCGACCGCAGGCACCGACGCGGTTGACATGGCCAGCCGGATGGGCAACGGACTCGTACATTTGCACCTGTGCGATGGCAGCGGCGCCTCCACCGACGAGCATCTGGTGCCGGGTCGCGGCACCCAGCCCGCCGTTGAGATCTGCGAGACGCTGGCCGCAGGCGACTTTTCGGGGCATGTGATCCTCGAGGTGACCACATCGGGCGTGCGCACGGCTACCGAACGCGAAGCGCTGCTGAAGGAATCGCTGCAGTTCGGCAGGGCGCACCTGCTGCGCTGAAGCCGTGAAAGTCCCAGGAGGACAACGACTCATGAACTCCACCTTGTTCACCGACGCCATGGCGCTCACCCCGGCCGGGGACGGCGTGTATGACGGCGAACTGAACGAGCATTGGACCATCGGCCCGAAGGTGCATGGCGGGGCGATGCTGGCGCTGTGTGCGAACGCGGCCCGCATCGAACACGCCGACGGTGTGGAGCCCATCGCCGTGAGCGGCAACTTTCTGTGGGCACCGGACCCCGGCCCGATGCGGGTGGTGACCACCGTGCGCAAGCGCGGACGTCGGGTCAGCCTCATCGATGTCGAGCTGAGACAAGGAGATCGTACGGCCGTCCGCGCGGCGGTGACGCTCGCCGACCCTGAGCACCATGTGCCGCCGCTGTTGTCGGTCAATCCAGTCATTCCGCTGATGCAGCCGGAGCCGCCGCCGGGCCTGGAACCGATCGGTCCCGGACATCCGATGGAAGACATCGTGCACCTGGCGCACGGCTGCGACATCCGGCCGTCGTTGACGACATTCACACCGCGCACCGACGGCGGCCCGCCCATCATCGAATACTGGGTGCGCCCGAAAGGCGTTGCGCCGGACGTGCTCTTCGCGCTGCTGTGCGGCGACGTCTCCGCACCGGTGACGTTCGGGGTGAACCGCATGGGATGGGCGCCGACGGTTCAGCTCACCGCCTATCTGCGGGCGCTGCCCGCCGACGGCTGGTTGCGCGTCCTGTGCACGACGACGCAGATTGGCCAGGACTGGTTCGACGAGGACCACATCGTCGTCGACTGCGAGGGCCGCATCATCGTGCAGAGCCGACAACTGGCGATGGTGCCGCCCGCTCAGTAGCCGCGGTCGGCGTCTGCAATGCTTGCCGGCATGGCCAGAATCGCGATCGTCGGCGGTGGAAGTATCGGCGAGGCACTGCTATCCGGGCTGCTGCGCGCGGGGCGGCAGGTCAAGGACCTGGTGGTCGCCGAGAAGTTTCCCGATCGCGCGAAGTATCTGTCCGACACGTATTCGGTGTTGGTGACGACGGTCGCCGACGCCGTTGACACCGCGACCTATGTGATCGTCGCCGTCAAGCCGGCCGATGCGGGGACCGTGGTAAACGAGATCGCCGAATCGGCGGCCAAGGCCGAAAGCGACACCGCGGAACAGGTTTTCGTGTCGGTTGTCGCCGGCGTGACTACGGAGTTCTACGAGAACAAGCTGCCGGCCGGATCGCCGGTCATCCGGGTGATGCCCAACGCACCCGTCGTCGTCGGCGGGGGAGTCAGCGCGCTGGCGCGCGGCCGGTTCGCCACCGCCGATCACCTCAAAGAGGTGTCGGCGATCTTCGACGCGGTCGGTGGCGTGCTCACGGTGCCCGAGTCGCAACTCGACGCGGTCACCGCGGTGTCGGGCTCCGGGCCGGCGTACTTCTTCCTGATGGTCGAGGCGCTCGTCGACGCGGCCGTCGCCGCCGGGCTGACGCGGTCAGTGTCCACCGATCTGGTCGTGCAGACGATGGCGGGCTCGGCGGCGATGTTGCTGGAGCGCCTCGACGAGGCGCAGCCCGCCGGTGACGCGGCGATGGGTACCGCATTGGACACCACCGCCGCGCAATTGCGGGCCACGGTTACCTCGCCGGGCGGTACCACCGCTGCTGGACTGCGCGAACTCGAACGGGGCGGTTTGCGGGCGGCGGTCGCCGACGCCGTCGAAGCCGCGAAAAAGCGCTCTGAGCAGCTCGGAATTACATCTGAGTAATTAACCAATTTCCAGCCGATTAGCCCACACCCGTCGCAGTAACCCCATCCGCCACGCTATTCTCCCAGTGGTAAGCACGGGTTGGTGCCAGCGGTGGGGAAGCCGCTGGAACTGCCCGTGCCTGATGGATTGGGTTGCGATGACGTCTATGAACGGGCCATCGGCGCGCGATTCGGCCAGCGGAAAGGCGGCGCGTGACGCCGGCCCGACCGAGGGTCAGCCGCCACGAGCTCAATTTCTCACCGTCGCCGAAGTAGCGAGCCTGATGCGGGTCAGCAAGATGACGGTGTACCGGCTGGTGCACAACGGCGAGCTGCCGGCCGTGCGCGTCGGACGCTCGTTCCGGGTGCACGCCAAGGCGGTCCACGACATGTTGGAGAGCTCGTACTTCGACGCAGGCTGAACGCTCTTCGCGCACGCGGCTCATCGCCGGCTGAACGCTCTTCGCGCACGCGGCTCATCGCCGGCTGAACGCTCTTCGCGCACGCGGCTCATCGCCGGCTGACAGGGCTGGACCGGCTGGCGCGTTTTCCGTTTACCTGGGCCGCCCAGGTAAGGTGTCGAGGTCAACAGGAGCTTGGGAAAGCCCCCGAAAGCCTTAGGTAGCGGAGTTCATGGGTTCAGTCATCAAGAAGCGGCGTAAGCGCATGTCGAAGAAGAAGCACCGCAAGCTGCTTCGTCGCACGCGGGTGCAGCGCAGAAAGCTCGGCAAGTAGCTTTCATGCTCGGCCGCTAGTCTGTCCAGATGGATTCTGGGGGCAAATCGAACGGGTCAGACTCGCACGACACCGTCCACTATCCGAAGGTCGTGCTGGTCACGGGGGCATGCCGATTCCTGGGCGGATATCTGACCGCCCGGCTCGCACAGAACCCGTTGATCAACCATGTCATCGCGGTCGACGCGATCGCGCCGAGCAAGGATCTGCTGCGACGGATGGGCCGCGCGGAGTTCGTCCGCGCCGACATCCGTAATCCGTTCATTGCCAAGGTCATCCGCAACGGCGACGTCGACACCGTAGTGCACGCCGCCGCGGCCTCCTACGCACCGCGCTCGGGCGGGCGCGCGGCGCTCAAGGAACTCAACGTGATGGGCGCGATCCAGTTGTTCGCTGCCTGCCAGAAGGCGCCGTCGGTGCGCCGCGTCGTGCTCAAGTCGACGTCGGAGGTGTACGGCTCGAGTTCCCGCGACCCGGTGCTGTTCACCGAGGACACCAGCGCCCGCCGGCCGCCGGGTGAGGGCTTCGCGCGTGACAGCCTCGACATCGAGGGTTACGCCAGAGGGCTGGGCCGGCGCAGGCGCGACATCGCAGTCACCATCCTGCGGCTGGCCAACATGATCGGCCCGGCCATGGACACCGCGCTATCGCGATACCTGTCCGGGCCGGTGGTCCCGACCGTCATCGGTCACGACGCGCGGCTGCAGCTGTTGCATGAGCAGGACGCGCTCGGTGCGTTGGAGCGCGCGACCATGTCGGGCAAGGCGGGCACGTACAACGTCGGCGCCCCCGGCATCATCATGATGAGTCAGGCCATCCGCCGCTCTGGTCGGATCCCACTGCCGGTGCCGCGCTCGGCGCTGTGGGCCGTGGATTCGCTATGGCGTGCAACTCGCTACACTGAACTGGATCGCGAGCAGCTTGATTATTTGAGCTATGGCCGGGTGATGGACACATCGCGGATGCGCAATGACCTTGGCTACAGCCCGAAATGGACTACTGCTGAGGCCTTTGACGATTACGTCCGGGGTCGCGGTTTGACTCCGATCATCGACCCGCGATGGGTACGCTCAATGGAGAGTCGCGCCGTGTCGGCGGCGCAACGCTGGGGACGCTAGACCAATATTTTCAAATCGGGTGGGGAGAAGGTATTAACGTGGCGGGCGAGTCTAAAGCCAAAGTCATTCCGCTGCATTCTAATTCGGGCCGCTCGTCGGTTCAGCGGCGCGCTGCTGCGGCGCGCGCCGAAAGCTCGCGCCGACATCCCTCGCTGCTCTCGGACCCCGGCGGCCGCGCTTCTGCCGAGCAGATCGCCGCCGTCGTCCACGAGATCGACCAGCGGCGCGGCGCCGTCACGGGCACCTCGACTGCAGAGGAAACACCGTCCGAACTTGCCAAGCGGATCGCCCCGGTCGCCGAATTCATCCGTAAGCGGATGATGGGTGACTACACCGTCGACGAATTCGGGTTCGACCCCCACCTCAATAACGCAATTTTTTTGCCTTTGCTGCGGGTGTTCTTCAACTCGTGGTTCCGTGTTGAGGTCAGCGGGATTGAAAACCTGCCGAAGTCCGGCGCGGCGCTGGTGGTCGCCAACCACGCGGGCGTGCTGCCGTTCGACGGGCTGATGACCGCGGTGGCGGTACACGACAAGCATCCGACACATCGGGACCTGCGGCTGCTGGCCGCCGACATGGTCTTCGACATGCCTGTGATGGGTCAGGCCGCGCGCAAGGCCGGTCACACCATGGCATGCACTGCCGACGCCCATCGTCTGCTGGCGGCCGGCGAGCTCACCGCCGTCTTCCCCGAGGGCTACAAGGGCCTGGGCAAACACTTCAAGGACCGCTACAAGCTGCAGCGCTTCGGCCGCGGCGGTTTCGTCGGCGCCGCGCTGCGGACCAAGGCGCCGATCGTGCCGTGCTCGATCGTCGGCTCGGAGGAGATTTACCCGATGATCGCCGACGTCAAGCTGCTGGCCCGGTTGTTCGGCCTGCCGTATTTCCCGGTCACGCCGTTTTTCCCGCTGGCAGGGCCGGCAGGAATGGTGCCGCTGCCGTCGAAGTGGCACATTCAGTTCGGCGAGCCGATCCCGACGGTCGACTACGACGAGTCGGCCGCCGAGGATCCGATGATCACGTTCGAGCTGACCGACCAGGTCCGCGAAACCATCCAGCAGACGCTGTACCAGTTGTTGGCCAACCGCAGGAATACCTTCTTCGGCTGAGGCTCAGCTCTCCTTCGAGCTTTGCCCAGCAATCATTTTCGCGATGGCAGCATCGCGGGCCGCGGCGATCTGCGCACTCACCTCGTCGGCCTCGGTATCGGAGGCGGCCTCGCCGAGCACGGTGACGATGCTGGTGATCACCGGCTTGCCATCGGCGTCGGTCACCTCACCCCGGATCTCGCTGACGACCGCGCCGTGCGATTCGATCACCGAGTCGAGGTACGAGTCGAAGTACAACTTATCGCCGGCAAGGATCGGCCGGTGAAAGACGAGCTTTTGATCGCGGTGCAGCACCCGTTCCATGTTGATCGGCACGTCGAAATGCTTGAAGATTTCCGATTGCACACGGCGGCCCGCCACCGCCAGAAACGTCAGTGAGGCCACCAGCGCGTCGTAGCCGCATTCCTTGGCGGCGTCCTCGCTGTAGTGGGCCGGATGGTCGTCCTTGACGGCCCGCGCGAACTCACGGATCTTCTCCCGGTCGACCTCGAAGTAGTCGGGGTACCGGTAGTGCGTTCCGATGATGTCTTCAGCGATAGCCATACTGCGGTCTCTCGTTCTAGGTGTTAGCGGGCGAGCCTATCAACGGCTGAATTGCCGGCCCGCCGGCGTGGCTGAATTGCCGGCCCGCCGGCGTGGCTGAATTGCCGGCCCGCCGGCGCGGCCTCTCAGCTGCTGTCTTGGCGACGCGAAACAATCGCTGCCAATGCGCCGCCGACCGCGCCGAGCGCCAGCGCCGACGGCACGCCGATCCTCGCGGCCTTGCGTGCGGTGCGGAAATCGCGGATCTCCCAACCACGCTCACGGGCCAGGTCACGCAGGTCGGCGTCGGGGTTGATCGCGACGGCAGTGCCGACCAGGGACAGCATCGGCACGTCGTTGAAGCTGTCGGAATAGGCGGTGCAGCGCCGCAGATTCAGTCCCTCCCGGATGGCCAACGAGCGCACCGCATGCGCCTTGCCTGCGCCGTGAAGGATGTCACCGACCAGCCGGCCGGTGAATACCCCGTCGACCGACTCGGCAACGGTGCCGAGCGCGCCGGTCAGGCCGAGCCGCCTGGCGATTGTCTCGGCCAGTTCGTAAGGCGTCGCGGTGACGAGCCACACCTGCTGCCCCGCATCGAGATGCATCTGGGCAAGCGCACGGGTGCCCGGCCAGATCTTGTCGGCGATGATCTCGTCGTAGATCTCCTCGCCGAGCGCCACCAGCTCCGCGGTGGAGCGGCCCTCGATGAACGCCAGCGCCTTGCGCCTGCCCGCGGCCACGTCGTCGCTGTTCTCCCGCCCGGTGAGCTGAAACTTGGCCTGCGCGAAGACGAATCGGCCCAAATCGCCGTAGGTGAAGTACTTGCGGGCAGCCAGGCCGCGCGCGAAGTGCACCAGAGACGAACCGTGCACCAGGGTGTTGTCCACATCGAAGAACGCCGCGGCGGTCAGATCCGGTGGTGGGGGAGGCGGGGCGGTTGCGGCTTCGACCACCAGATCGGTGACGGCGGCCGCGGCACTGGCCTCACCGGCGAGCTCTTGTTCGACAGCGTCGACAGCCTCGACGTCGGCACCCCCGGTTTCGGACACGAATTAACAGTAATTCACCGGGGTAGCGATACTTGCGGGGTGAACCGGCGGGTGGAATTGCTCACACGTGAGGGCTGCACGATCTGCTCGGGCGCCGCGACGCGGCTCGCCGAGTTGGCCGACGAACTGGGCTTCGAACTGACGATCATCGACGTCGACGCAGCCGCCGCGGTAGGTGATTCCGCGCTGCGTGCGGAATTCGGAGACCGGCTTCCGGTGGTGCTGTTGGACGGCGCCGAGCACAGTTACTGGGAGGTCGATGAGCCCCGGCTGCGGGCGGATCTTGCGAGGCCGTGACCGGCTGAGCAAATTTGGTAGCCCAGCTGGTAAACGACTACCGTGGATGCCGTGGTGATGAAGCCGTGAGCGTACTGCTTTTCGGGGTTTCGCACCGCAGCGCGCCGGTGTCCGTGCTGGAGCAATTGAGCACCGATGAGTCCGATCAAGCCAAGATCGTCGACCAGGTGCTGCAGTCCTCGTTGGTGACCGAGGCCATGGTGCTGTCCACCTGCAACCGCGTCGAGGTCTACGCGGTTGTCGAGGCATTCCACGGCGGCCTTTCGGTCATCGGCTCGGTGCTCTCCGAACATTCCGGCATGTCGCTGGGCGACCTGACGAAGTACGCCTACGTGCGGTACGCGGAAGCGGCGGTCGAGCATCTCTTCGCGGTGGCCAGCGGGCTCGACTCCGCGGTCATCGGCGAGCAGCAGGTGCTCGGCCAGGTTCGCCGCGCCTACGCCGCCGCGGAGGCCAACCACACAGTCGGGCGCACCCTGCACGAGCTGTCCCAACGCGCGCTGTCGGTCGGCAAGCGGGTGCACTCGGAGACCGGCATCGACTCCGCGGGCGCGTCGGTGGTCTCGGTGGCGCTCGGCATGGCCGAAACCAAGCTCGACAGCCTGGCGGGCCGCACCGCGGTCGTCGTCGGCGCAGGTTCGATGGGCGCGCTGTCGGCCCGGCATCTGGCGCGCGCGGGCGTCGCGCGCATCCACGTGGTGAACAGGACGTTGCCGCGCGCAAAGAGGCTCGCCCACAACATCCGGGAGCTCGGCGTCGTCGCCGACGCCTTCCCCTTCGACCATCTCGCGCCCGTACTCACCGACGCCGACGTCGTCGTCTGCTGCACCGGTGCGGTTCGGCCGGTGGTCTCGCTCGCCGACGTGCATCGTGGCCTCGCTCGGGCGGGCGAAACGAGGCAGCTGGTGATCTGCGACCTCGGCATGCCCCGTGACGTGGACCCCGCGGTCGCCGGTCTGCCGGGCGTGTTCGTCGTCGACATGGACCGCATCCAGCGTGAGCCGTCTGCGCGCGCAGCCGCCTCCGACGCCGAGGCCGCCCGCACGATCGTCGCCGCCGAGGTTGCCAACTACCTGACCGGCCAGCGGATGGCCGAGGTCACCCCGACCGTGACCGCGTTGCGGCAGCGTGCCGCCGACGTGGTCGAGGCCGAGTTGCTGCGGCTGGACAACCGGCTGCCCGAGCTCGACGCCGCGCACCGCGACGAGGTCGCCAAGACCGTCCGCCGCGTCGTCGACAAGCTGCTGCACGCGCCGACGGTGCGGGTCAAACAGTTGGCCAGCGCCCCCGGCGGCGACAGCTACGCCGAGGCTCTGCGCGAGTTGTTCGAGCTCGACCAGCAGGCCGTCGACGCCGTCGCTGCGGGCGAATTGCCTTTGGTGACAAGAGATCTCGACAAGACCGAGTAGCGCTTGATCCAGAGTAAGCCAGTAATCCGGATAGGCACCCGGGGCAGCCTGTTGGCGAAGACGCAGGCGGGCGTCGTCAAAGACGCCCTTGCGGCCAATGGGCACGCCGCAGAGCTGGTCATCATCTCCACCGAAGGCGACCGGTCGACGGGGCCGATCGCCAACATCGGTGTGGGTGTGTTCACCGCCGCCCTCCGCGAGGCCATCCACGAGCGCCGTGTCGACATCGCCGTGCATTCCTACAAGGATTTGCCGACGGCGCCCGATCCGAGGTTCACCATCGCTGCGATACCCCGCCGCGAGGACGCCAGGGACGCGTTGGTGGCCCGCGACGGCCTGGTGCTCGGAGAGTTGCCAGCGGGTTCGGTGATCGGCACGTCGAGCCCGCGACGGGCCGCACAGCTTAGAGCATTGGGTCTCGGTTTGGAAATCCGCCCCCTACGAGGCAACCTTGATACCAGGTTGAACAGGGTTAGCAATGGTGATCTCGACGGCATCGTGGTCGCACGGGCGGGACTGGCCCGCATCGGGCGACTGGCAGATGTCACCGAGACTCTGGAGCCGGTGCAGATGTTGCCAGCGCCGGCTCAAGGTGCGCTCGCGGTCGAATGCCGCGCAGACGACACTGAGCTCGCAGCGCTGCTGGCGGAGTTGGACGACGCCGACACACGCGCAGCGGTCACCGCTGAACGGGTCCTGCTCGCCGAACTGGAGGCGGGTTGTTCCGCACCGGTGGGGGCGATCGCCGAGGTGGTCGAGTCCATCGATGAGGACGGCCGTGTCTTTGAAGAGCTGTCGCTGCGCGGCTGCGTGGCGACGCTGGACGGATCCGACGTGATCCGTGCGTCCGGAATCGGCAACCCCGGTCGGGCACGGGAGCTGGGGCTCTCGGTGGCCGAGGAGCTGTTCGAACTGGGCGCACGCGATCTGTTGGCCGAGGCTGGGAGAGATAGATGACTGGGCATGGAGGCCGAGGGCGTAAGACCAAGCCCGGCCGCATCACGTTCGTCGGCTCGGGTCCGGGGGACCCCGGCCTGCTGACGACGAGGGCGCGGACGGTGCTCGCCAACGCCGCGCTGGTCTTCACTGATCCTGATGTGCCCGAAGCGGTGCTCGCCCTGGCGGGTTCCGAGCTGCCGCCGCCATCAGGACCTGAACCGGCCGAGGCGACCAAGGCCGCCGACGCCTCAAACACGGATGCGGCGCCTGTGATTCCCGGCGGCCCGGACATCCGGCCCGCGCTTGGAGATCCGGCGGAGGTCGCCAAGACGCTGGCCACCGAGGCCCGCACCGGTGTCGACGTGGTCCGGCTGGTGGCCGGTGATCCACTGTCGGTGGACGCGGTGATCACCGAGGTGAACGCACTGGCGAAGACCCACCTGAATTTCGAGATCGTGCCGGGTCTGCCCGACACCACGGCGGTGCCCACGTACGCGGGGCTGCCGCTGGGTTCGGCGCACACCGTCGCCGACGTGCGGGGTGATGTGGATTGGTCGGCGCTGGCCGCCGCGCCCGGCCCACTGATCCTGCATGCCACCGCATCGCATCTGCCCGACGCGGCGCGCACGCTGATCGAGTACGGGCTGGCCGACACCACACCGGCGGTCGTGACTGCGAACGGCACGACGTGCCAACAACGTTCGGTGGAAACCACGCTTGTCGGTCTGCTCGACAAGGCCACGCTGGCGGGCACCGAGCCCGCGCCTCTGGCCGGGCCGCTGGTGGTGACCATCGGCAAGACCGTTGCCAACCGCGCCAAGCTGAACTGGTGGGAGAGCCGCGCCCTGTACGGCTGGACCGTGCTGGTGCCGCGGACAAAGGACCAGGCCGGCGAGATGAGCGAAAAGCTGGTGTCCCACGGCGCATTGCCGATCGAGGTCCCGACCATCGCAGTCGAGCCGCCGCGCAGCCCCGCCCAGATGGAGCGCGCGGTCAAGGGTCTGGTCGACGGCCGGTTCCAGTGGGTGGTGTTCACCTCCACCAACGCGGTGCGCGCGGTGTGGGAGAAGTTCAACGAGTTCGGTCTGGACGCCCGCGCCTTCTCGGGCGTGAAGATCGCCTGCGTCGGGCAGGCCACGGCCGACCGGGTGCGGGCCTTCGGCATCAACCCCGAGCTGGTGCCGTCCGGTGAGCAGTCCTCGCTGGGCCTACTCGACGAATTCCCGCCCTACGACGACGTTTTCGATCCGGTGAACCGGGTGCTCCTGCCGCGCGCCGACATCGCCACCGAGACACTGGCCGAGGGTCTGCGCGAACGCGGCTGGGAGATCGAGGACGTCACCGCCTATCGCACGGTGCGTGCGGCGCCGCCGCCCGCGTCGACCCGCGAGATGATCAAGACCGGTGGCTTCGACGCGGTCTGCTTCACCTCCAGCTCGACGGTGCGCAACCTGGTCGGCATCGCGGGCAAGCCGCACGCGCGGACCATCGTCGCGTGCATCGGCCCGAAGACGGCTGAAACCGCAGCGGAATTCGGCCTGCGCGTCGACGTGCAGCCGGAAGTCGCCGCGGTGGGCCCGCTGGTCGAGGCGCTTGCCGAGCACGCCGCCAGGCTGCGTGCCGAGGGTGCGCTGCCGCCGCCGCGCAAGAAGAGCCGCCGGCGGTAGTGGCTCGCCCGGATTCAGCGGGGACAGCGAACATGACCACTCTTTTGCCCGCCTCTGAGCGACAATGGGCCGACACGCTGCATGGTGCCGACGGTTTGTCGCTCAGAGGCGGGCAAATAGAGGTACCGGTCTTCGCGGACCAGCGCATGACTTCCGACAATGGGTGGATCTGAGGAGCCGAGAGTGGCCTTTCCACGTCACCGACCCCGTCGGCTCCGGTCGACGCCGGCGCTGCGCAAGCTCGTCGCCGAAACGTCGGTCGAGCCAAGGCATTTGGTGCTGCCGATGTTCGTCGCCGACGGCATCGACGAGCCGCGCGACATCGCCTCCATGCCCGGAGTCGTGCAGCACACCCGTGAGTCGCTGCGCCGAGCCGCCGCCGACGCGGTGGCCGCGGGAGTCGGCGGGCTGATGCTGTTCGGGGTGCCACGCGAGGAGGACAAGGACGCCACCGGCTCGGCGGGTGTGGCCGAGGACGGCATCCTCAATGTCGCGCTGCGCGACCTGGCCAAGGACCTCGGCGACGACACAGTGCTGATGGCCGACACCTGCCTCGACGAGTTCACCGACCACGGCCACTGCGGAGTATTGGATGCGGCTGGCCGGGTTGATAATGACGCCACCAACGCCCGCTATGTGGAATTGGCTGTGGCGCAAGCGGAATCGGGTGCCCGTGTGGTGGGCCCGAGCGGGATGATGGACGGTCAGGTCGCGGCGATCCGTGACGGCCTTGACGCCGCCGGTCACGCCGACGCCGTGATCATGGCCTACGCCGCCAAGTTCGCATCGGGCTTCTACGGCCCGTTCCGCGAGGCGGTGGCCTCCAGCCTGCGTGGTGACCGGCGCACGTATCAACAGGACGCAGCCAACGCCCGCGAGGCGGTGCACGAGATCGAGCTGGACATCGAGGAAGGCGCCGACATCGTGTTGGTCAAGCCGGCGATGAGCTATCTCGACGTCGTGCGCGCCGCCGCGGACATCTCGCCGGTGCCGGTGGCGGCGTATCAGGTCTCGGGCGAGTACGCGATGATCAGCGCCGCGGCCGCCAACGGCTGGATCGATCTGCAGACGGTGGCGCTGGAGGCGTTGACCAGCATCCGGCGCGCAGGCGCCGACATTGTGCTGACGTACTGGGCGGCCGACGTAGGTGGCTGGCTGGCGTGACGGAGCCGCAGCCGACGACCGAGCCTGGCAGGCCCGAGGACGTCGACACCGGATTCTGGCTGTGGGTGGCGGCGCTGCCGCTGATGGTTGCGGGATACGTCGTCGACCTCGTGACGATGGGGACGAATCATCCGCCGGTGATCGTATACGCGGTCTCGGCGGTGTTCGTGCTCGTGCTTTCGGCGATCGTGGTGACATTCCTGATTCTGATGCGGCACGGCTACCGGTGGGCGCGCACGGTGTTGACGGGCGGCGGAATCTCGTCGGTGGTATACACGGTGACCAG
>C688J18823_10001104_pt1 | contig 16444 bp, 9 predicted proteins | sample HopSoiMetagenom1_FD_18823 | JGI IMG/M metagenome (IMG submission 18823) | reverse complement strand
GGAGTATCGGGTATTACGGTCGCATATTGCTTGTTGCAATCCGGTAAAAAAGTAGTTTTGGTGGAAGATGGTGCAATAGGTAGTGGTGAAACAGGAAGAACGACTGCACATTTGGTGAATGCGTTGGATGATCGGTATTATGAGTTGGAGAAAATGTATGGTAAGGAAAAAACAAAGATTATAGCAAAAAGTCACACGACAGCAATAGATTTTATAGAACGAATTTCACAGCATGAAGGAATTGATTGCGATTTCGAAAGAGTACCCGGATATTTATTTTTACATCCAACAGACCAACACGAATCATTACAAAAGGAATTTGAGGCTGCAACAAGAGCCGGTGTGGATGTTGAACAATTGCAGGAGATTCCTGGAATAAAGGAAAAATTACAGTGTATAAAATTTAATAAGCAGGCTCAGTTTCATCCCATGAAATATTTGAGAGGCTTAAGTAATGCTATTGAAAAGAATGGAGGGCTTATTTTTACAGAGACACGTGCAGAAAAAATTGATCATCGTGGTATAGTAACCGCAGACGGATACACTGTGTTAGCTGATCATATTGTTGTTGCTACAAATTCGCCGGTTAATAATAAATATGTAATGCATTTAAAACAGTATCCATATCGTTCTTATGTAATCGGTGCAAGAATTAAAAAGGGAAAAATTGATAGAGCACTTTGGTGGGATACCGGTGATCATTCTGCAGATAAAGAAATTCCACCCTATCATTATGTGCGATTGCATGAGTTGGATCAAGAGTATGATTTATTAATTTGTGGGGGAGAAGATCATCCTACGGGAATGGCAAAAGAGGAGCAAATTTCAGAGGAGGATCATTATGGATTACTTGAAAACTGGATGCGTAAAAAATTCGATGTAGAAGAAATAATTTATCAATGGTCAGGACAAGTACTTGAACCCATGGATTCAATTGCTTATATAGGTAGAAACCCTATGGATAAAGACAATGTTTACATTGTTACAGGTGACTCAGGGAATGGAATGACACATGGAACAATAGCAGGTATGTTAATTACTGATATTATTAATGGAAAAGAAAATGAATGGGAAAAATTGTATTCACCATCCCGTTTCAAAATTCTGGCTGCAGGAACTACTTTTTTTAAAGAACTAGTAGGAGGTTTTTTTAAATATTTGGCGAACAAACCAAAGGATACTAAACTAATTGAAGTCACATCACTTATACAAGGTCAAGGAAAAATTTTAGAAATTCGAAATAAAAAGGTTGGAGCTTATAGGGATTTTGAAGACAGATTACATGTAGTCGACTCTGAGTGTACTCATCTACAATGTCAATTAAAATGGAACAATGATGAAAAAAGCTGGGATTGTCCCTGTCATGGAAGCCGGTTTACTTATGAAGGAAAAATTTTAAATGGGCCGGCAAATGCAAATCTTAACTATCACCTAGAAAATAATCTATTTACCTCAATTAAACTTCAGCAGCATGGAACAAGCGAACTTAAAAGATAACAGATTCATTGATTTTTATAGTGACTCCAGCATGGTTTTCTGGACACGTAAATTGAATGTAACACAGCAGCAATTGAGTGATGCTATATTAAATACAGGTAGCCTCTGCATTCAGGATATAAAAAAGTACTTGGGAATATCCAAGCCTACTTTTTCTTTTTATGAATTACTTACTCGAAAAAAACAATAAATAATCAATAAACATAGCAAGACAATGTGTGTTACTGTTTCCCTTTCTGGGGTAGGTATTACACGATTAGTCGATTATCCTAATTATTATTTGCAATAGTAATCCGCGTACCGCTAAGATTAAAGGGGAAGATATGCTTAATGATAAATTAATGTTTGAATAAATTGAATGGCAGGATTTTTACATTATCATCTAAAACTTTTATTATGGAACCATACGAAAAAACAAATTTGAAAACGCTTGCCGCTTGTATGAATAAATTACAAGCTGATGGATTTACGGAAAATTTAATGGTGAAAGAAAATAAAATCCAAGCTTTAGATTCAGGTAAAGAGTATGCACCTTCTGAAGTTAAAATTTTAAATTTTTATAGATTTGAAGGCGAAAGTGATCCAGCAGATAATGCAATATTATATGCATTGGAAACGACGGATGGGATTAGAGGTCTGCTATCAGATGCTTATGGACCTTATGCTGATGTGAAGGTGACAAAATTTATTGCAGAAGTTGAAGATATAATGAAGAAAACAAATAGAGATACTAAAATACCTTAAGCTTTATCTATAAAAAAGAAGACCACCTCTAAAGTGGTCTTCTTTTTTATTTAATCTTTCTGTTAATAATTATTGTTTCTGTTTCTTCGTCTCGAACGGCTTCCTTGGAAATTTTGAAATCCATTATTAGGATTTTCGAAATTGCTTCCTTCATTGAAGGGCCTTTGCTTTTGAGAGAATTCTCTCTCGTAACCATATTGCTCTTCACGCTCATTTCCATAAGGAGAATTAAAGCTGTTGTAATTGTCTTCTACGTTAAAATTTGAACGCCCTTGGAATCCTTTTGTAAAACCATCTTCATCATGTTGATAGTTATTTCTTTCTTGCTCGTCCTGACGATAGTTTCTGTTGAATCCTCTCGAAGGATTTTTTAATTCCTGACGAAATCTAAAATCAGGATTGTCGTAGCGTTGTTGCTCATTGAATTGTTCATTACTTCTATATTCTCCAGGCCCTTGTCCGCCGAAAGTAGAACCAGCATAAGCGCTTCCTGTAGGATCAGTTTGAAAATTTTCATGTCCGTATACATTATTTCCAAAACCTTGTGTGTTGAAACTGCTACGGAATCGATTGCTTTGGTCATTGTAATTATGATTTTCATAACCGCGATTCACTTGTTGTTGATTACCAAACTGATTATCGTATGCATTGAATTGATTGAAGCCTTGGGATTGAAAATTCGGATTGGCGTATTGTTGACCATAAGGTTGTTGATATCCAAACCGTTGATTGTGGCTATGCTGGCGAAAATCCTGATTTTGAAAAGAGCCTTGATTGTACGGGTTTTGATTTTGATAAGGTTGTTGCTGATTAAAGCCAAAAGGTTGATGTTGATTAAATGAACCTTGATTTCCATAAGGGTTAGAAAACCCTTGCTGGTATCTTTGATTTTGAAACTGTTGATTTTGATTAAAATTTGCATCATAAGGTTGTTGAAACTGAGGTTCCTGATGTCTGAATTGCTGATCATAACTTAATTGATGCGTACGTCCCGAGTATTGATTTGGGCTCGTTGATTTGAACGATTCTTTTGAGGAGGAACGCTGGTCAGTTCCAAGTTGTGAGGTATAAGAATCCTCATTGGTTTCTGCTTTACCATCTTTGTTTTTAAAGTGGGAATCATTTCCAAAAGACTTGTTTATTTTAGAAGCATATGCACTTGTTGAATTGTCATTTTCCTTTTCATCCTTGCCTTTTGAAGAGGAATATTTACTTGTAAATTCAGGGCTAGCGGATTCAAGATCGTTTTCAGCATCAAACGAATAGTTATTATGTAGCTCTGATAAATCGCCGGATTTTTTTTCATCACGGTCTCTTTTTGTGTTTTTAGAATTTGCCATAGTAGTTAGTTTTAGGTGAGATTTATTTAATGAAGAAGACATGGGTTATGCCAAATGCATTGGACATAAACACCTCTATCAATAAAGGGTTTTGCATTAATAACTAATGTGCAAATTTGAAAGAGGGGTTTTTTTTTCTCGATTTGGTTTTTAAAAAAAAGAATGGGAAAAAGATGCCTGTGGTGATTAAAAGAATAATTGAAAATGGAATAAGATAAAACTACTCAATTTTTAAATTGCTGGTAGAACAGTACTTTGAAAGCGAAAAACATTCTACAGTCACTATTTAATCAATCTATAAATGGGAGCCTAAAGTATTTCAAAATCAAATGGTTCAAAATTAGTTTGATGATGGCATGATTTTTCTAAGCAAAAATAGAAATATAAATTAATCATAAAAAAATAAAAAAAAATGATGAAATTAATTAAATACACTGCTGCAGGAGTTCTATCCTTATCAGCACTCGTTTTTACTTCTTGTAAAGATAAGGCTCCCGATGATACAAAGGAAGCCGCAGAACAAATTAACGATAGTAATTTGAATGGCAAATCTGCTGAAAAGAATGCACAATATGCAGTAGATGCATATTCATCAGGACTCATGGAAATTGAAATTTCAAAATATGCGAAAGAAAAATCAGTTGATGCAAATGTAAAATCCTTAGCAGAAACAATGATTGAGGCACATACGAAAGCAAATGCAGAATTAAAACAAATTGCTGCTCAAAAAAATGTTGCATTGGCTCAAGATCTTTCAGATGATCAAAAAGATAAATTGAATACATTAACAAAAAAAGAAGGCGCGGATTTAGATGAATATTATGCAGAAAAGTTAGTTTCTGATCATAAAGATGCTGTTGATTTATTTGAAAAAGCATCTGAAAAAGAAGAAGATGCTGATTTTAAAAACTTTTTTACAACAAAGCTTCCTGAAATAAGACATCATTTAGAGATGTCTAAGGAACTTGAAAATAAAGTGAAAAGCAAAAAAAGCTAAAAAAGATAGTGTTTGTTTGTTTGTTTGTTTAGTATCGGCTGCATTTTGCAGCCTTTACTTTTTTAGGTTGCTTAGAATCAGTTAAAGATGCTGATTTTTTGGTAAATTCGTGCTCTGGATAATGAGCAACTTTTTAAATACCCCGATTGAATATCTGAAGAGTGTTGGGCCCGCAAAAGCCGAATTGCTGAAGAAAGAATTGCATATTTTTAAATATGTTGATCTCCTTACTTATTACCCTTTCCGATATGTGGACCGTACAAAATTCTACAAGATAAAAGATATTAGTCCGGATTTAGCCTATGTTCAGTTAAGAGGAAAAATTGTACATACAGAGATTATTGGTGTAAAACGCGCTCAACGATTTGTTGCCATTTTATCGGATGGAACTGGAAGCATAGAACTGGTTTGGTTTCAAGGTGCGAAATGGATTGCAGATAAGTTAAAGCCTCACCTGACAAATGAATACGTTGTATTTGGAAGACCATCCAGTTTTAATGGAAAAATAAACATTGCACATGCAGAAATAGAATTAGTAAGCGAGGAAAACACCACGTTGGCAAGTGCAATGCAATCGGTATACAATAGCACCGATCGATTAAAAACACGGGGGCTGGATACAAAGGGTATTGCAAAGATGCAGCGAAACCTTATCCAATCAATTAAAAATAATATTCCTGAAACATTATCCATTTCTATTTGTACACGTTACAACCTTCTGTCTCGTGAAGAAGCCGTTAAAGAAATTCATTTCCCTCAAAGTCCTGAGCATTTGCGTAGAGCAGAGTTTAGATTGAAATTCGAAGAATTGTTTTTTATTCAGCTTAAATTATTAAAACAAAAAGTGCTTCGGCAAAAAGCGTATCATGGTTTTGTGTTTTCAAAAGTAGGTGAATACTTTAATGCATTTTACAATAAGTATTTACCTTTTGAATTAACCAATGCACAAAAACGGGTGATCAAAGAAATTCGTTTGGATATGGGAAGTGGAAAGCAAATGAACCGCTTGTTGCAAGGAGATGTAGGGAGTGGAAAAACACTTGTTGCATTAATGAATATGCTTATATCATTAGATAACGGTTTTCAAGCGTGTTTGATGGCACCCACGGAAATTCTTGCCAATCAGCATTACGAAACAGTTTCTCAGTTATTGAAGCCATTGAATATTACTGTTGGCATATTAACCGGTTCAAAAAAAACAAAAGCACGTAATGTGTTGCATCAACAACTGCAAAGTGGTGAGATGCATATTTTAATTGGTACGCATGCTTTGTTTGAAGATACGGTTCAGTTTAAAAATTTGGGCTTGGTTGTTATCGATGAACAACATCGGTTTGGTGTTGCACAACGTGCAAAAATGTGGGGTAAGAATACACAACCTCCACATGTATTGATTATGTCAGCAACACCGATTCCACGAACGTTGGCAATGACATTGTATGGAGACCTTGATGTGAGTGTTATTGATGAGTTACCACCGGGCAGAAAACCCATACAAACAACACATCGTTTTGATAATCACAGGGATCGGGTATTCGGATTTATGCGTGAACAAATTGCTAAGGGTCGTCAAATTTATGTAGTGTATCCGTTGATAAAGGAATCGGAAAAAATGGATTACAAAGATTTGATGGATGGATATGAAAGTATTGTACGAGCTTTTCCATTACCAACTTATAATGTTAGTATTGTTCATGGGCAAATGAAAGCAGATGCAAAAGATTACGAGATGCAACGTTTTATTAATGGACAATCACAGATAATGGTGGCGACCACGGTAATTGAAGTAGGAGTGAATGTTCCCAATGCGAGTGTAATGGTTATTGAAAGTTCGGAACGTTTCGGTTTATCGCAGTTGCATCAATTGAGAGGACGTGTTGGAAGAGGTGCGGACCAATCTTATTGTATTCTGATGACCTCTTATAAATTGAGTGCTGATGGTAAACTGCGTATGGAAACTATGTGCAGAACAAATGACGGTTTTGAAATAGCAGATGTTGATTTAAGATTGAGAGGGCCTGGAGATATGGCAGGCACTGTTCAAAGTGGTGTACTCGATTTGAAAATAGCTGATTTAGCAAAAGATGCGCAATTGCTACAATTATCGCGAAATATGGCTACAGAATTAATTGCAGAAGATCCAAACTTTGAAAACCCTGAAAATGCACCCATCGCCTTCCAATTTGCCATGATGAATACACATAAAACAAATTGGAGTCGAATATCCTAATCGTTTTAATCCAATAAATCCTTGATTTTAAGAATTTTATTTTCAACAAAAGCATCGAAATATGTTGAAAATATTATCATTTCCACCAGATTAAGATAATTATATTTGTAACATCATCCACCAGTGGCGGATCATCGTTTTGCAGTCATTTCAAATGCAAAAATAAGTTGGATAAAATAGTAAATCTATGCTATCACCTTCGCTAAAGCTATGGTGATTGAAAAAAGCTTCGGTTTATGAAGTCGGGTAAAATTTTAATTTAAATTTTTATGTCAGAAAAAATGTTCTTTAAGAAAATTGCATTGCAATTAAGTATTACAGAAAAACAAGTAGAAGCAACAGTTACCCTATTGAATGAAGGAGCAACAATTCCTTTTATCTCCAGGTACCGCAAAGAAATGACAAACAGTTTGGATGAAGTGCAGGTTGCGAATGTGCGTGATGAAATTGAACGTTTGCGTGCTTTGGAGAAACGCCGTGAAGTTATTATGGAGTCCATAGAGAGCCAAGGTAAACTAACACCCGAGCTGATCGCACAATTAAGAGCTGCAGAAACAGTATCTCAATTAGAAGACATTTATTTACCCTATAAACCAAAACGGAGGACGCGTGCAACAATTGCACGGGAAAAAGGGTTGGAACCGTTGGCGGAGCTTTTATTTAAACAACAAAAAATTGATATAGAGGTAGAAGCAAATCAATATATTTCAGACGAGAAAGCCGTTAAATCAACAGCGGAAGCCTTAGATGGGGCGCGTGATATTGTTGCGGAGTGGATCAATGAAAATGCAGAAGCACGTGAATCAATACGGAACTTATTTAAACAATCGGCAACTATAAAAAGTAAAGTGCTGAAAGGGAAAGAGGAGCAAGGAGAAAAATTTAAAGATTATTTTGATTGGGAAGAGCGCTTGATGGGTTGCCCTTCACATCGTTTGCTCGCTATACGCAGAGGCGAAAGTGAGGAGGTGCTGAGTATTCACATTGCACCGTCGGAAACAGATGCATTGGAAATTTTGCAGAAACAATTTCTAATCGCAAACAATGATTGCTCGGAGCAAGTGAAACTGGCAATTGATGATTCTTATAATCGCATGATGCAATCGTCAATCGAAAGTGAAATGCGTATGCTCACAAAAGAATTGGCAGATGAAAAGGCAATTCAGGTATTTGCAGATAATTTAAGAGAGTTGATGCTTGCATCCCCAATAGGACAAAAGGCTATACTAGCAATAGATCCCGGTTTTAGAACCGGTTGCAAAGTGGTTGCCTTAGATAAACAAGGAAAGCTGTTGGAAGACACCGTTATTTATCCTCATGAACAAAACAAAATTTTTCAAACCAAGGAAACAATTTTAAAATTATGTACGAAGTATAATCTGGAAGCCATCGCTATTGGTAACGGAACAGCAGGAAGAGAAACAGAAAATTTTGTAAGAGGAATTGAAGGCTTACCAAAAGATATTCATATCCTGATGGTAAATGAAAGTGGTGCTTCAATTTATTCTGCATCGGATGTAGCAAGAGAGGAATTTCCTGATAAGGATATCACCGTTAGGGGTGCCGTATCCATTGGAAGACGCTTAGCAGACCCATTGGCAGAATTGGTAAAGATTGATGCAAAATCAATAGGTGTTGGGCAATATCAACACGATGTGGATCAATATGAATTAAAGAAAAAATTAGATGAAGTAGTGGAGAGTTGTGTAAACAAAGTGGGTGTGGAAGTTAATACCGCAAGTAAACAATTGCTGACGTATGTTTCCGGGCTTGGTCCACAACTTGCCAGAAATATTGTTGAGTATAGGAATGAAAACGGACCTTTTAAATCGAGAAAGGATTTATTAAAGGTGCCACGTATGGGTGAAAAAGCATATGAGCAAGCAGCAGGCTTTTTACGAATTGCAGATGGTAAGAACCCCCTAGATAAAAGTGCTGTGCATCCGGAGAGTTATGTGATTGTGGAAAAAATGGCAAGTGATTTAAGCGCTACTATTGATCAATTAATGGAAGATAAGGAACTTAGAAAAAAAATCGCATTAAAAAATTATGAAACCGAAAAGGTCGGAATTCCAACGTTAATGGACATCATGGCGGAGTTGGATAAACCCGGTCGTGATCCACGGAAATCATTTGAGGTTTTTAAATTTGATGACAGTGTTCATGAAATAAAAGATTTACGTATTGGAATGCGTTTGCCGGGTATCGTTACCAATGTTACCAACTTCGGTGCCTTTGTAGATATTGGAGTGCATCAGGACGGCTTGGTTCATATCAGTCAGCTTTCGGATACATTTATTGATGATCCTAATAAAGTGGTGAAAGTGCAACAAAAGGTGCAGGTAACTGTTACCGAAGTGGATGTACAGCGCAAACGAATAGCATTGTCAATGAAAAGTGAAGGAGGAAATTCCTCCTCAAAAGGAACAGCTTCGAGTAAGAAAAAAGAAGAACCTGAAATCCCATCCGATTTTGCATCTCAGTTAGCAGCGCTAAAAAATAAATTCGGAAAGTAATCCGTCACTATGCAAGATTTTGTTAAGTCATATAAACAATTCTCCACCAGCTATTATGTTGCAGAAGGAATTCGTATTACGCTAGGCATCATGATTCCTATCATTGCATTCTCTATGATGGGAAATATTAGGGCAGGTATTACCACTGCCTTAGGTGTACTCTGTACCAGTTTGTGTGACAGTCCTGGTCCTTTGCATCATCGAAAAAATGCCATGCTTATTTCTATTGGCCTGATTACTTCCATCACTCTTATTGCAGGATTTAGCGTGCATTTACATTGGTTAATTGCATTGGAATTACTCGTTTTTAGTTTTGTGTTTTCCATGATTGGGATTTATGGAACACGTGCAACATCTATTGGTATAGCTGGATTGATAATTATGATTTTACATATTGATGATCACAATACAATCAACATGATTATGCTTAACTCGATGTACGTATTAATCGGAGGTGTTTGGTATTTTTTTCTTAGTCTTAGTATTAGCCGTTTACAACCTTATAAGTTAGCACAACAAGTAATTGGAGACACCATTTTATCTACTGCGAAATACATGCACCTCAAAGCACTGATGTATGATAAGGAAACGGATTACGATGAAAACTATCTTCAGCTGATCGATTGCCAGATTAGCCTCCACTCTAAGCAAAATTTGGTACGTGAAGTATTATTTAAAACAAGAAGCATTGTTAAAGAATCGACACACAAAGGAAGAACACTACTGGCCATATTTACAGACACCGTTGATTTGTTTGAGCAGGTTATGGCTTCACACATCTATTATAAATCACTGCACAACATTGTAGAGGAAGATTTACTTCAATCGTTTAAGCAAGCCATAGATGAAATTGCGTCTGAATTGGAATCTATTGGCGTGGCTATGCAAAGCGGTGATAGATCTGTTCCAGACGAAAAAACAAAAACAACCATTGCTGAATTGGAATTGCATTTTAATAACTATCAATCCAGGTTCGGCAATGAAACCAACCGGGAAACTTTACTAAGCTTAGGGCAGGTAATTGAAAGTATTAAGGCGATATATAATCGCATTCAAATTATGCATCGGTATACAAGTTATGACCCTACATTTAATGCCGTTGTTGACGAAGATGTAGATAGAAATAAATTTATTTCTTCAACCGAAATAACGTTGGAAACATTTTTCTCGAATTTGAATTTCCATTCCAATATTTTTCGTTACTCGTTAAGGGTAGCACTTACGATGCTTGTTGGATATTTAATGCTTAAGTTTTTACCTTTTGGCCATAACTATTGGATTTTGCTGACCATACTCGTGATTTTAAAACCTGCATATAGTCTTACTAAAAAAAGAAATATCCAACGTTTGCTAGGTACATTCATAGGTATAGTGGCAGGTGCAACTATTTTGTATTTTATAAAAAATGAATACCTGTTGATCGGGATTATGGTGCTGGTGATGATCGGTGCGTATAGCCTTATGCGGTTAAATTATCTTCCCTTTGTTGCATTGATGACCGTCTATCTGTTGATTTCTTTTTATCTATTGAAAACAAATGATTTTAATAAATTAATGATTGATCGTCTTATTGATACGGCTATAGGTTCAGCACTTGCATTTATAGCAACACTCATTATTCCACCGCAATGGGAAAAGGAACAAATGGGATCTTTGATAAAGAATTCAATGAAGGCAAATGCTTTTTATTTTAAATATGTTACAGAGTCATTTACAAATCAATTGATGGAGGTGCCTTATTACAAACTATTAAGGAAAGAGGCTTATGTTGCATTGGCGAACTTATCGGATGCATTTCAACGCATGTTATCAGAGCCGGAAAATAAGCAGCACAAAGGACCGGAAGTATATAACATGGTAGTAAATAATCATTTATTTTTAGCGCATACATCTACACTGGCTTCGTATGTTCCGTTGTTAAAACATAAAATTCAAAACGTACATTATACAGCTATTGTGGAAGATACCTTGGCATTAATTGAAACAGAAACTGTTGAAAAAAATTCAACAGTTATAATTAAAGATGAGGTAACGTGTTTTTTAGAAGACTCTGAAATACTTGGTGATAAAGAAATTATAGGGGAGCAGCGAATTTTATTAAAAGCAGTAACAGAGCAATTGCAGTACACGCATAAAATTTCAAAAGATATTCACCGTTTGCTCGCCAAGAATAGAATTCCTTTCCATACGAATTAAGTAATATCCATTTGTTTCATAAGAAAGGAAGCATTCATAGTAGCGCATACACCTTTTTTCAACGTATAATCAAATGATAATTTATCACCGTTAATGGTAATTTCAAAACAAAGGTTGCGAATGTTTTGTGGTAATTGTTGTTCAAGGACGGATAGTTCTACATCGTGTGTGGCAACAATACCCACACCATTCAGCCGAACTATTTTTTTGATAAGCGCTTCGGATCCTGCATGCTGATCTTTTGAATTGGTTCCCTTTAAAATTTCATCCAACAAAAAGAAAACGCGTTGACCATTTTCATAATATTTCATTAGCAATTGCAATCGTTTTAATTCAGCATAAAAAAATGATTCATTTTCCTGCAAGGAATCATTGGTACGTAAACTTGTGAACAATAAAATGGGACTGAATTTGAATTTGGCAGCACAAACCGGTACCCCAATCATAGCCAGGGTTAAATTAACACCGATGGTTCTTAAAAAAGTACTTTTACCCGCCATATTTGCTCCTGTCAACAAATCAATTTTGGAAAAACCTGTTTGCGCATAATTATTCTTAACGAGTTTGCTGCTATGAATTAAGGGATGTCCCATTTGCTCAGCTTCTATTCTAAAACCATCGGATTCAACAATGGGATAGGAATAATCCGGATGATTATGTGCATGCATGCCTAAACTTACAAAGGCATCAAACTCAGCAATGATGGAAATCCAATTTAAAAAATCATCCTTGTATTGGATTTTCCATTTTTCAATTCTCCACATCACATTGATATCGAAAAGAAAAATTCCATTTATCAAAGGAGCAACAATAATATTTAAGCGTGCATCTAACAGGTCCACGAGCTTTTTCAGTTCTTTGATGCTTGCACTTGCTTTCAAGCCATTGCCACTCAACCGTTGCTTTAACTCATTTAATTTTTGAGAATCGTAATTTTCACTTTCAATAAGTTGAATGATGGCAGCATATTTATCAACTGTATTAACCCTTCGGCTTAGTTGATTATGAATTTGATTTGTTTTTTTTAGTTTTTTACCGACAACACCCAATTGCACAAAGAATAAAATAGTAAATAAGGTGGAATCAATTATATTCATCAATTTGAGCGTAAGCGCGAGAACGGTAACTAAGGGCAGTGCAATGGAAAGGATTTGGAAAAGAGTTGTGTAATATGTCGCCGTTTCATTTAACCATTCTTTAATAAGATCTCTATCCTTATTATTTTCCTTATCAAACGTTCCTGTTGCAATAAATTGCTGGTTGTATTCAAGCTTATGACTTAAGCATTTTACAGCTTCTTGCTGCTCGTGAATTTTATCCTTGTCGTAAAAAGGGGAACTGAGCCATTTAGCCAATAACAATCGTCCACCATATGTGCAGGATCTGTTTAACAGTTGAAAAACAGAACGGTTCCCGAAAATATCAAGATCGCTAACATAGGGATGCTCCTTGTTGATAAACTCTTTGCCCTGGTCAAATCGGTCAAACTTACTGTTTAATTGATCAATTTCATTTGTATTGATTTGAATCCTGTTATTGAAATAATCTATTTTGCGTTGTGTCTTTACTTCTGCTTTTACTAAATACAGGAATAGGATAATAATCAAAGGGGCCAGTAAAAATGCAGCAGACAATGAATATTGAGCAAAAATAAAGAATAAAGCAAAGGAGGTAATGAAGGACACAAGCCTTGTGTAAAAAATCCGATTGAGGCGTTTTTTCTCAAGTTGAATTTCCTGACTGAAAAAATGTATTTTTTCCCGATAAGCAGTGATTAATGTTTCTGTAGGAGTCAATTTCAAGCGGTTTAATGTTTTGTTGATCGAAAAATCATTCAAAAGTACATAATAATAGGTTAAAGAGGGGCTTTGTTTTTCAAGGAGATACGTTAATTAATTTCTTATTTTTGCATCCAATATGCGTTAGGATTAACGGATATAAATGGTTTAATTGAAATCGCGAACAAATGAAAATAGCATATAGTTGGTTAAAAGAATATGTAAATACAGATTTACCTGCAGCGCAGGTTGGTGAACTATTGACCGATTGCGGCTTAGAGGTAGAGGGGATAGAAACATTTGAAACCGTAAAAGGCGGCTTGAAAGGAATGGTTGTGGGTGAAGTAAAAACCAAAGAAAAACACCCGGATGCCGATCGTTTGAATCTGACTACAGTTGATATTGGAACAGGAGAATTGCTTCATATTGTTTGTGGTGCAGCAAATGTGGAAGCAGGACAGAAAGTAGTTATAGCAACCATTGGGGCTATGTTGTACCCAACAACCGGGGAACCGTTTGAAATTAAGAAATCAAAAATTCGCGGGCAATTATCCGAAGGAATGATTTGCGCGGAAGATGAAATAGGTTTAGGTACTTCACATGAAGGGATTATGGTGTTGAACGATGATGCTTTAGTTGGGATGCCAGCCGCTACTTATTTTAAGTTAGCAGCAGATGATGTTTTTGAAATCGGGTTAACACCGAATCGGGCGGACGCCGCGTCACATGTGGGTGTTGCAAGGGATCTGGTAGCAAGTTTAAATTGCAAAACAAAAAGTGAAGATGGAGTTGTCGTTTCCTTGAGATTACCCGATGTTGGATCATTTCAACCGGATAACAATCAGTTTGCTATTGCTGTATCGGTTGAGGATCAAGCTTGTCCACGGTATTCCGGATTAACCATCAGAAATGTAAAAGTAGGCGATTCACCAGACTGGTTGAAAAACAGATTGAAATCGATTGGTGTTCGATCCATTAATAATATTGTAGATATCACCAATTTTGTGTTGCATGAATTAGGGCAACCGATGCATGCTTTTGATGCAGCTAAAATTAAAGGAGAGAAAGTAATAGTAAAAAAATTAAGAGAAGGGAGTAAATTTATTTCCTTGGATGGAGTTGAACGTTCGCTATCTGCAGAAGATTTAATGATCTGTAACGGTGAAGGTGATCCCATGTGTATTGCCGGTGTGTTTGGAGGAATTAATTCGGGAGTTACGGAGCAAACAACCACTGTATTTTTGGAAAGTGCTTATTTTAATTCTACATCTGTCCGGAAATCATCAAAAAGACATTCGTTAAAAACCGATGCGTCGTTCCGTTATGAACGAGGTGCTGACCCTAATATTACGGTGTATGCTTTGAAACGAGCTGCGCTGTTAATTAAACAAATAGCAGGAGGAGAAATTTCATCGGACATTGTTGATACGTATCCAAAGAAAATTGAAAATTTTAAAATAGCTTTTTCATTCAGAAAATGTGATGAATTAGTGGGAAAGCATATTGATATTGATGTAATCAAAAATATCATTCTTGCACTTGGAATTGAAATTGAGCAGGAAGGCAATGATGCACTGTTGCTTTCTGTACCTCCGTTTAAAGTGGATGTACAACGGGAACAAGATGTAATCGAAGAAATACTTCGTATTTATGGTTACAACAATGTGGAAATTCCTGCAGCACTTAACTCTTCTTTAACATTTGGAGAAAAACCGGATAAAGAAAAAATTCAGAATGCGATCTCAGATTTGCTTTCAAATAATGGCTTTAGTGAAATAATGGGATTGTCGCTAACCAAAGCAGAATACGCAGAAAAATTGGAATCATTGAACAAGGAACAACAGGTGCTTATGATGAATCCCTTAAGTGCTGATTTGAATGCGCTGCGTCAAACACTCTTGTTCGGTGGTTTGGAAACGATTGCATACAATCAAAATCGAAAAAAGGCGGATTTACGTTTATATGAATTTGGTAAAACATATATCGCTCTGAAAAATGAAAAAGCCACGAAATATTTAGAAACAAAACAACTTGCCATATTTTTAACAGGAAGAAAAGAAGCAGAAAGTTGGAATAGTAAAAACAATGCGGTTACTTATTATACCTTAAAAGGAATTATTGAATCTGTTTTAGAACGCTTGAATATCATTGTAACAGCAAAGGAATACAATGGAGATGTGTTCGCTCAAGGATTGACATTTAACTGGAGTAAGAAAAAGCTTGTTGAGTTTGGAAGTGTTTCCAAATCCATTCTGAAACTATTGGATATTAAACAAGAAGTATTTTATGCTGAGTTTAATTGGGACATCATTGTAGAAGCGATTGTTGCCAACAAACCAATTATGTATACGGAGGTACCAAAATTTCCTGAAGTAAAACGGGATTTAGCATTATTGATTGATAAGGCAATTCAGTTTGAACAATTAGAGGCACTGGCTTATCAATCAGAAAAGATTGTTCTGAAAAGTGTTAATTTGTTTGATGTGTACGAAGGTGATAAGTTACCTTCCGGTAAAAAATCCTACGCCTTGAGTTTCATCCTGCAAGATGAAAATGCAACACTTACCGATAAGCAGATTGAAAAAATAATGGAAAAGCTGATAAAGGTTTACCAGGAAAAAGTTGGGGCGGAAATCAGGTAATTTCGATTCGAATTGGGGGAAACACTAATAAAATAAGCAACAATACGTTTTTAGTATTTGCTTATCTTTACAAGATGCGTTTAATCCTTTATTTTCGCAAATATATTCTAGGTGCCTTTCTAAGGAGAAAGGCACTTATCATTTTCTTTTTTTTATTTTCCACTATTTCTTTTTCGCAACAAAATCCTCGCATTGATACCCTGAGGTGCCCACCGAATGATAGTTTAAAGCAACCGCTAAGCGTAGATAGTTCAGGAATTAATGCTGCACCATTAGCTCTTTTTCATCCTAGGGGAAATTATACATTGCAATTGGAATCGGTGAAGGATCGTGATCTGGTTCTTAAAATGGACTACAAAAAATTTTTTATCTCAACAGAAGCAAGGGAGAAGGAATTGCAAAGAATTTTATTTGTAGCATATGATAATGCTTACCTGACTGCTCAATTCGATAGTTTAAAAGAAGATTCTACAATACTTACAGCCTATTTGAATTTTGGTGAAC
>C688J18823_10001103_pt1 | contig 16457 bp, 16 predicted proteins | sample HopSoiMetagenom1_FD_18823 | JGI IMG/M metagenome (IMG submission 18823) | reverse complement strand
CAGGCCGGCGGCCGATAAAAACGCCGAGAGTCGGACGGGAGACACGACATCCGCCGCAGCGCCCGCGCCTGCTTCGGCCGGCCCCATGGCCATCGTGACGGTGCTCTATAATCAACCCAAGGACACCGCCGCTTTCGAGAAGTACTACGCCAGCAGCCACATTCCTCTGGTCCAGGCCAACCAGCAGGAGATTGGATTCGTGCGGGCCGACCTCACCAAGTTCTCCTCCACCGCCGACGGCAAGAAACCACCGTTCTACCGGCAGGCTGAGCTGTATTTCAACTCGATGGACGACCTCAAAAAGGGAATAGGTACCGCGGGCTTCAAGAAGGTTGCCGACGATCTGGCCAACTTTGCCACCGGTGGTCTTACCGGAATGATTGCCACCGCCAGCAACACCCATGAGACCGGATCGGGCAACGCACCGGCCGCGATCGTGACGGTGATCTACAAGACCCCCAAGGACACCGCCGCTTTCGAGAAGTATTACTCGGAGAGTCACCTGCCACTGGTCACCGCCAGCAAAAATGAGATCGGCTTCGAGCGAGCCGAGCTCACCAAGTTCTCTTCCAACTTGGATGGCACCCCGGCCAGCCGGTATCGCCAGGCGGAGCTCTATTTCCCCTCCATGGCGGCCCTGAAGAAGGGCGTGGCCACCCCGGGCTTCAAGAAGGTGGCGGGAGATCTCTCCAAGTTTGCCACTGGAGGGTTTGACGCCTTGATCGGAGGGGAGACCAAGTAGGCGTGCGTATCGCCGTGCTCGCCGCCCGCACCGGCTGGCACACTCAGCAGCTGGAGCAGGCGGCGGCCGCGCGGGGGCATCAAGCCGTGGTCCTCCCCTATGAGGGATTGGTGGCCACGATTGGGACCAGCGCCGCGCTTCGCAGCAACGGAGCCGATCTGGACTCTATGGATCTGGTGCTCGCCCGCATCATTCCGTCGGGATCGCTGGAGCAGATCGTCTTCCGGGTGGATGCACTGCATCGGCTGGAAGACCGGGGTGTGAAAGTCATCAACTCGCCTCGTGCCATCGAGCGAACCGTTGACAAGTTCTGGACCTCGGCGCTACTGGAACAGTGCGGCATAGCCACACCCGAGACTGTGGTGTGCGAACGGCCGGAAGAAGCCATCCAGGCTTTCCGAAGGCTGCAGGACGTGATTGTAAAGCCGCTGTTTGGATCCATGGGTCTCGGCATGGTTCGGGTTCAGGATGAGGAAATGGCATTCCGGGTCTTCCGTACACTCGAGCAGATCCGCGCCGTCTATTACCTGCAGCGCACGGTGGACCACGACGGGGTTGATGTCAGGGCATTCGTGATCGGAGGGAAGATTGCTGCAGCAATTGAACGCCGCGCATCCGGGTGGCGCACCAATTTGGCCCGCGGCGCCGCCGCTCAGGTGGTGAAACTCTCGGAGGAAGCCAAGTCTCTGGCCCTGCGGGCGGCCGCCGCGGTTGGCGCAGACTACGCCGGGGTCGATCTGGTAACGGATCGGGATGGACAAACCCAGGTTCTCGAGGTCAATGGAATACCGGGCTGGAAAGGATTGCAGCAGGCCACAGGGTTGGACGTGGCCGGAGCCCTGATCGAGTATTTGTCTTCTCGCAGCGAGTGATCACCCCGCCCGAGGTTGCCGCCGCCGGGCAGCTCGCTTGTCTACTGGAAGTAAGCGCAGCCAAACCGGGCAACGTGTCGCCCGAGCGCCATTTCCATGACACGCGATATGAGGATTTTCTGGCCAGCGCGGTAGCCATTGGGCCCGCTTTGGCCCAGGCACACACCGCACCCCTGGGGAGGACCATACGGCGCGCGGTGGAAGACACGCTGCGCTGGACCCGCTCCAATACCAATCTCGGAATTGTGCTGTTGCTCGCGCCGCTTGCCCGCGCCGCACTGCAGGAGCAGGGAGCCCTCCGTGATCGGCTTGGCCGGGTGCTGGCCGAGACGACAGTGGACGATGCGGTGGAGGTTTACGCGGCCATTCGGCAGGCCCGTCCCGGCGGCCTGGGACATGCCAATGCGGAGGATGTGTCGGGCCGACCCACAGTAACTCTGCGCGATGCCATGGCGCTTGCGGCCGAGCGCGACGGCATCGCTCGGGAATACATCACCAGCTTTGCCCGGACGTTCGAGATCGGAGTTCCGGCGCTGCTCGGGGCCCGTCGCGAGGGGATGACGTGGAGCGACGCGGCCGTCGAGACCTATCTGGCTTTGCTGGAGAGTGGAGCCGACACCCACATTGCCCGAAAGCTGGGGATCGAGGAGGCAGAGATGGTCTCCCGGAGGGCTCGAGAGGTGCGTGCCGCGGGAGGCACCCGCTCGCATGCCGGCCGCGGGGCACTTGCTGAGCTGGATCGTGAGCTCCGCGACCCGCGTAACCGCCGCAACCCGGGAGCCACTGCTGATCTCACATGTGCCGCGCTTTTTGTCGTTATACTAGAGGGTGGCTGGGATCGCTAGGAGAACCGCCGTGCAGAGCAACTTCCGCGTTCAGGTCAGCAAGGACTACCTCGTCTTTGCATCCGCCCACTTCATCACCTTCAAGGGGCACCAGTGCGAATCGCTCCACGGCCACAACTACCGGGTGGGTGTGGCGGTCGAGGGTGCCGTCGATTCTGAGTGTCTGTTCGTCCTCGATTTCAGCGTGCTGAAGCAGATAACCCGGCAACTGGTCGACACCATCGACCACAAAGTGCTGTTGCCGACGTTGAATCCCAAGCTGACCTTCCGGGAGGAAGGAGACCGGGTAGCCGTCGACTACTTTGGCCAGCCAACCTATGTGTTCCCCCGGCGGGACTGCGCCCTCATTCCCATCCCCAACAGCACCGCTGAAATGTTGGCTCAGTATCTCGGCACGCTCGTCCGGCAGGAGCTGAGCACCCGGGGCTACACTCACCTCACCAGCCTCGACCTCGAGGTCGAAGAGAATTACGGCCAGTCCGCTACGTACCACGAAGTGCTGGTTCCGGATTGACCTGACTGGGACACGGCGGCCAGGTCTGCCGGGGTCAACTTTCCACTGTGGATCGCGCTCGCTACCAGGGCACCGTCGCAGCCGGCGTCGCGCATTCGCTCCAGATCCAGCCTGGTCAGCACGCCACCTCCAGCCAACAACCGCGTGCCGGGTAGCCTCTGCCGTAGGGATTCCACCAATCCCAGGTCCACCCCGCACCCCGTGCCCACCCGGCCCAGATCCAGAACGAGTAGCGACCCTGCCCCGGCACCAGTGGCTTGCTCTGCCAGTGTCAGCGGATCCGGGCCGGCACCTTGAGCGTCCTGCATGGCTGGATGAACGATCGGGTTACCTAGCCGGAGGTCCAGGCTGAACACCACCCGAGGAGGACCGACAAGGTCGGCAATAGATTGAAGGTCCGAGAAGGCCTGCAGGGTTTCCAGCCCGACGACAACGTCGCTGGCGCCGCAGGAGAGAACTTCGAGAGCGCCTTCAGGAAGATGGGTACCAGCGTCTACGATCAGCGAGCCGGAGAATCCGGTGTGAAAGGCCGCCAACTCGCGCAGCAGGGTGCGCTGAACCGGGCTTCCCTGAATGGCATCCAGATCTGCGACGTAGCACTGGTGAATACCGAGGCTCGAATGGAACGCGCGCAGGACCGCGACTGGATCTCCGACCTGATCCGGCACCAGCTTGGATTCCAGAGGCGCGTACCGGCTTCGGTCGCCGCCTTGTGCGTGCACGGCTATTCCACCGGCAATATCCAGAACTGGAATGATCTGCATGCGGCTCGCCAACCTGCGGGTTCTACATGACCTCAGCGGTACTGGGCTGGGACATCGGAGGGGTGAACACCAAGGTCGCCCGGATCGACTATGACCAGACCGCAGCTCCGCAGGTGGTCAGCATCGCGTACGAGCTCCAGCGTGACCCTTCGGCCCTGCCTTCAGTGGTCCGCTCCGCCGCCGATCAGCTCGGCGCCGGTGCGCACGATCAACACGGCATCACTATGACGGCGGAGCTCTCCCAGGCATTCCGAACCAAGCGAGAAGGCGTGAGCTTCGTGCTGGACGCAATGGTCTCGGTGTTTCCGTCCGACCGCCTACACGTATACACCGTGCCTGGAGAATTCGTCAGCCCCGCGGTTGCGCGGACCCGGAGCCGGGACGTTGCGGCGTCGAACTGGTCCGCAACGGCGCGCTGGGTGGCCGGCCGAATACCTACCTGCATCCTGATCGACGTGGGCAGCACCACCACCGACCTCATTCCCATCCTGGACGGCCAGGTGCAAGCCGAGGGCAACACCGATCCCGACCGGTTGCTCAGTGGAGAGCTGGTGTACACCGGCGCCCTCCGAACCCCGGTGGAGGCCGTTGCGGCCAAGGTTCCGCTCCGGAATGGAACCGCCGGAATCGCGGCGGAGGGATTCGCCTTGATGGGCGACGTGCATGTTTGGCTGGATAGCCTGAGCCCGACGAGCTACACCTGGCCTACGCCGGACGGCAGACCCGCCACTCGGGAATACGCCGGCGAACGTCTTGCCCGCGCGGTCTGTGCCGACCGCGAGATGCTGGACGAGCAAGCCATCACAGGTATGGCAACCGCATTTGCCCGGGCGCAGCGCGATCTCATTGTGGACGCACTGCGCAGGCTGAGGAAGCGGCATCCCCTCATCGGCACCGCTGTGCTGGCCGGGCTGGGAGAGTTTATCGGCAGTGAAGCTGCGGAGTGTTCCGGTCTCGAGGTGGTTTCACTGGCGGACCGAATCGGGGCTGCCGCCGTGACCGCGCCGGCATTTGCCGTGGCAAGCCTGCTCTGCGAGAACCTCATGTTGAAATCATGATGAGCGACGGGGTAGCGGATCTCTCGGTAATCAAGGTGGGCGGCGGGTTGTCGCGCCAGCCCGGCGCGTTAGACGAGGTGTGCTCGGCACTGCAGGAGCTCTCCCAGCGACATCCAATCCTGGTGGTTCCGGGTGGCGGCCCCTTCGCCGACACCGTCCGGACCTTCGAGGAGCGAATCACCCTTTCCCCCGCTGCCTCCCACTGGATGGCGATCCTGGCGATGGATCAGTACGCCTATGTGCTCGCCGATCGGATTGCGGGAGGCGTGATCGTGGATGAGCCTGGTGACGTCAGAGAGGTTCTTTCCGCGAGACAGATCCCCATCATCGCGCCGGCGCGCTGGATGCGCTCCGCCGACGCTCTTCCGCATAGCTGGGAGGTGACCAGCGACAGCATTGCAGCCTTCGTGGCGGGTGCGCTGGGCGCTGCCCGACTGGCATTGATCAAGCCCGCGGCCAGCGACGACGCAGTAGACCGCTACTTCCGAACCGCGCTGCCCGCCGGAATGTCCTGCCTGATTGTGAGCTGGGAGGGTATAGAGGAGCTGTCGGACTGGCTCAGCGTACAGAGCGCTGCCGCCGCACCCCCGGAGTAACCGGGCTAGCGCGTTTGCGCATGAGATGGTCCACGAAGCGGTCTGGCGGCACCGGGCGGCCCAGGAGATAGCCCTGCACCTCGTCGCAGCCCTGCTTCTGCAGGAGTGTAAGATGCGCCTCCGTTTCTACCCCCTCCGCAATAACTCGAAGTCCCAACGCATGACCCATTGCGATGATGGCAGTGGTGATGGCGGCGTCATCCGGCTGTATGGCAATCTCGCGTATGAAGGACCGGTCGATTTTCAGCGTATCGAGCGGGAAGTGCTTCAAATAGCTGAACGACGAGTAGCCGGTGCCGAAATCATCCACCGCCAGGTGAAGCCCCATCGCACGCAGAGCATGCAGCGCCTCGGTGCCTTCTCGGTGGTGATTCACCAGTACGCTCTCGGTGAGCTCCAGACTCAAATACCTGGCTTCCAGTCCGCTGATCTGTAAGGCTCGGCCAATGGTCTCGGTCAGTGTCCGCTTCAGCTGCCGGCTGGAGAGGTTGACGCTTACCCGGATCCGGGGAAGGCCGGCATCCTGCCAGGCGCGGTTTTGCAGGCAGGAGCTCTGCAGAATCCATTCGCCCATGGGAACGATGAGTCCGTTCTCCTCCGCGATGGGAATGAACTCCGAGGGCAGCAGCAGACCCAGCTCCGGATGGCGCCAGCGCAGCAAGGCTTCCGCGGCGACGACGGTGTTGGTGTAGGCGTCAACGATCGGCTGGTAGTGCACCTCAAACTCGTTCCGCTCCAGAGCCCGCCGCAGATCGTTCTCCAGAGTCATACGCTGCAGCGCTGTTGTGGTCATGGACTTGGAGTACGTCTGGTAGCTGCTGCCACCCTGTTCCTTGGCCTTGTACATCGCCGTGTCGGCGTGCATCAGGAGGGTTTCGATGTCCTCGCCGTCGTAGGGATAGATGGCGATGCCGATGCTGGCGTTCACGAAAATCTCGTGCGTCCCAACGCGCACCGGCTGGGCAAAGCTCGAGAGAATCCGGCGGGCGAGTTTGCCCGCGTCCTGGGCGTCGTGGAGCCCCGGCATGATCACGGTAAACTCGTCCCCACCCAGTCGGGCAACTTCCGGAGCCAAGGAGGTCAGAGCCGGCCCAACCTCATCTTCCCGTTCCCGGCAGCAGCCCCGCAGCCGTGAGGCAACGTGGCGCAGGAGCTGGTCACCTACCTCATGACCTAACGTGTCGTTGATGCGGCTGAAGTGATCGAGGTCAATAAAGAATGCCGCCACCAGCCGCTGGTTCCGGCTGGCCTGCTCCAGAGCGTAGGACAGGCGCTCCTTGTAGGAGAGCCGGTTGGGTAGGCCGGTCAGGCTGTCGTAGTACGCCAGCTCCCGGACCTGCTCCAGCATGCGGGCATTGGCCAGGGCCACGGCGGCCTGGTCGGCGAGCCGGCGCATCTGGTCGCGGTCGTCATCGGTGGGCCTGAGATCGAATCGCTCGCCCAGCGCAATGATCCCGGAGAGTTGCCGCTGATAGGAGAGCGGCAACACCACAAACGAGGTGGCTCCCAGACTGGTAAGTGGGGCAAGGTAGGCGGGTACGCCGTCACCGCTCCGAATCTCCAGAATTTCAGGGCCGGTCAGGAGTCCCTGCACGTCGGATGGTCGCAGCGAAATCCGCTCGATATGCCGTCCCCCTCGCTCGTAGTCCTGAACCACGCTGGTCACTGTCTTGGTGCCGTCAGGTATGCCGAGAGTTACGCTTACCATGCCGCAGGGGAAGACGTCCCGAATACGGCCAAGGACCGTATCCACGATGGCCGTGGCGTCGGTGGCTGACAGCACCGCACGGTCGATTTCGGCGGCCGTGGCCAACGCGTTGAACTGACGGCCGAGCTGCGTCGCCATCGTATTGAACGAGCTGGCGAGCTGCTCGAACTCGTCGCGGCTGTTGACGGTCACCCGGCTGGTGAAATCCCGCTGCGCGATCCTTTGGGTGCCTTTCTGCAGCTCTTCGAGGGGCAACACGCTGCGCCGGATCTGGCTGGCACTGAGCAGCAGCACAGCCATGCTGGAAAGTCCGACCACGATCAGGAACGTGTTGGTGAACTCCACCATTGGCTCGAGCACTTCGTCCTTGGACTCGCTGAACAGCACGGTCCATGGCTGGCCGGCAAAGGCGGCATCGAGCGGTATGGCGGAGCTGGCCGTCAGATAGTTCTCTTTGGTTCTGGCCGCGCTCGTGTCTACCCAGGTCTCGTTGGCTTGCGTCTGAGAGGTCCCCGCGGTGCGCTTCGGCGCACTGAACAACACTCGCCCCAGCTCGTCGAGCACTGCCACCCGGGTATTCGGCGAAGGCACGCTCTGTTCCACCGAGCCCCAGAGATAGTCCGGGCTGACCTCGCCCACGAAGGTTCCTCGCACTTCACCTTTTCGGGCCAGTCTTCTCAGCAGATAGACCCGCGGACCGCCACCAAAGTGCACCACCGAAACCAGGGGCAAACCCAGCCGGAGATCGGAGCTGTCCCGAGCGCTCAGACGGGGGCGGCGGGAGAGCCGGCCGAACACCTCTATGCTCCGGTTGTCGTCACCCACGAACTCGACTGCTACAAATCGCTGCCGGGCGAGGAGGTCCAGCCCAGCGATCAGGGCCTTGCTGGCTTCGATGAGGTCGGTTCGCGACCGGTTGGCGGAAAGCCGGGATGTGCGATCTATGATGATCCCACCCATGGCTACCCGCCCATCCAGCGAGCCGGCCTGGGTCTGATTTCCGAGTTTGGGTCTGAGCCGGCGCACCGGGGCGGCAACGGTGGGAAGACGCTTGGCCGCCGCAAGCTGAAGGACCGCGCTGGGGGGAATGCTCTTGAGGGTGGCGTCGAGCAGCAGCAGGCGCTCGAATACCGCCTGGCCCAGGGTCCGGTTGGCCTGCTCCAGCCGAGCCTCGCTCTGTCGGTAGAGCTGCTGCTTGACGTGCCGGTAGGACAGCACCGCCAACACCGCCATAGGCACCAAAGCACATCCCACGAACAACGTGAGTAGCCGTCGGCCGAACTTGCTCCGCAGCGGAGTCGACGGGAAAGTCACATGCATGCCTGGGCCTAGGAGAGCCGTTGAAAGTCACGGTCGCTTATAGCCCGCCTGCCGAGCAAGTGTTATGCCCCTATAAGCATGGCCTAATCGTTGATTTCCAGTGGGTTAGCTCCACTTTGCCGGCAGAGATTCGCCGGGGGTTCGGGCGTTTCGCGACCTGCTGCAGCTCACCTGGTTAGTTCAGCTGGTGAACGGACCCCGAGGCCCCCAGCAATGATTTCAAGCGGCCGACCCGGGCTCGACTGACTCTGCCCTCTCGTCCTTCTGGACAGAGAGCACCGCGAAAGCCGACGATATCAGGATCCACCCCCCTAATAGCAGCTAACTGCTCTGGACCCAACCCGCCGGCTAATGCGGTCAGGAGACCAGCGCGTCGTGCGTGGTCGACCAGATTCCGCAGGCGTTCGGGCCCAATCCAGTCGAATAAGTGGCGGCCACCCTTTGACCAGGTGTCCATCAGAACCCCGGCTACACCCGCTGCGGCGGCGGCATTCCAGACGGTTTCCGGACTGGGGCAACCCGCATGAGCACTGTCGGCGTATGCCACCGCGATGATGAGGGGAGAAGGAGGCCCGATCTCCGCTGCCTCGGTGCAGGCAACATCGAGCAGCCCTCTCAACCGCTGGGGACTGCTGACCCCAGAGAATCCCAGCTTCAGGTATACGGGAGCGGGTCGAGGCACTACCCGCAGGCCTGCAATGGCGATTTGAACTTCCCGCGGATTCGCCACATCGCCGAGGGCTGCGCTCAAATCAACAGCGAGTGGGACTCGAGCTTGAATTTGGGCGAAAACTTCAGCTGACACGGCGCCCAGGGGTCCCCTGGCTGGCTCCTTGGCGTCAACGATGTCCGCGCCCCCGGAAACTGCTGCCTCCACCTCGTTGGCCGAGCGCACGCTCGCCAGCAGTCGCATCCCGGCTCCCTTGTAAGATGCTAAGGTCCCGATATGTTAGGATTTAGAAGGTATCATCGACCGAGGTTGCGGGGGAGGCGGCGGCCGTGCTGGAGCGAAAAAACGTGCTGGTCACGGGGGGGTCCAGTGGGATCGGCCGGGCGATTGCTCTTCGCTGCGCCGAAGCCGGAGCTGACCTGGTTATCACCTATCGCAAGAATCAGGAAGGGGCCGAGGCTACCGCGCGGGACCTTCGAGCGAAGGGGCGCCGCGCTGAGGTTTTGCGGGTGGACATCAGCCAAGAGGAAGAAATTCGCCGCCTGGTCGAGCATCTGCAGCGCACCGTCTCTCGCGTAGACGTCTGGATCAACAACGCCGGCGCCGACATTCTCACCGGCGACGCCGGGCGGCATTCACCGCTCCAGAAGCTGGATGCCGTGATGGCGGTGGACGTCAGGGGTACGGTGCTGGCGTCGTGGGCTGCCGTTGGCATGATGCGAAAGCAGGGAGGCGGCAGCATCATCAACATGGCCTGGGACCATGTAGGTCAGGGCATGAAAGGCGAAAATCCGGGGATCTACTCGGCTGCCAAGGGAGCCGTCGCGAGCTTCAGCCGCTCGCTGGCCCGCGACGTTGCGCCCGACATTCGGGTCAATATTCTGGCGCCAGGGTTCATTGAAACCGCTTTTGGCGAGGATGCCGATCCCAAATTCCGCCAGAAAGTGATCGAGATGACGCCCTTGCGCCGGTGGGGCAAGCCGGACGACGTGGCCGGAGCGGCAGTCTTCCTGGCCTCAGACGCCGCCTCGTTTCTGACCGGCCAGATGATCATGGTGAACGGTGGAGTGGTGATGTAACGACTAAGGAGAAACCATGCCAGCAACGAAAGAACGCACCTACAACGACAGCGAAATAAACGAGCGGCTCAAAGAGATGCCGGGTTGGTATTACGAGGACGGGTGGATCCGCCGAGTCTACAAGACCGATGGCTGGCCCACCACCACGATGCTGGTGAACGCCGTCGCCTATCTGGCGGAGGCAGCCTACCATCATCCCGATCTGACCGTCACCTGGGGTCGCATCGTCGTGAAGCTCCAGAACCATGCGGCGGGCGGAATTACCGACAAGGATTTCGAGCTCGCACGAAAGATCGAGGAAGTCGTCCTCTGGCGTCCCCAGGGTGGCGCTCTCGAGGGAACACCCAACAAGTGGGTGCGGTCGGGGGATCCGAGGTAGTCGGAGGGTCGGAGAGACGGAGCGGCGGAGAGGCAGACGGTAACCTGACGGAATCACATGCCGACTGAGACGGAACGCTCCGACCCTCCGGCCCTCCGCCGTGTCCTCTTCGTAACCGGCACTCTCGCGGAGCCGGCGCTCCGGCGGGTGCTGGCCGACATGGCGCCGGCGTTCGAACCGGCTGTCGCCGTTCTGAAGATCACCGTGGCAGCGCTCATGACCACTCCCTGGATCGCCCGCCATCTGGAGGTCCCGCCCGAAACCGATCTGGTCCTCATCCCCGGACTCTGCGAGGGCGATACCGCCGTTCTGGAAGACCGGTTCAAAGTGCCCGTTCACAAGGGGCCCAAAGATCTTCGCGAGATCCCCCGTCACTTCGGGCAGGAAAAGGCAGCGCTCGAGTACGGAGCTTACTCCATCGAGATCCTGGCGGAGATCAACAACGCCCCCCGGCTCACGCCGGAGCAGCTGCGCGCGGCGGCGGAGTACTACCGGCTGAGCGGAGCTGATGTCATCGATGTGGGATGCACTCCCGGTCTCCCGTTTCCCGGGCTGGCCACGGCTGTTCGCGATCTCCGCGCCGCCGGCATGCGGGTCAGTATCGACAGCTTTGATCCGGACGAGATCCGCACGGCGGTAGAAGCCGGCGCCGAGATGATCCTGAGCGTCAATCGATCCAACCTCGAAGTGGCCCGGCACCTCCGGGGCACCCCGGCTCAGGTGGTGGTCATCCCCGATTTTGGAGAAGGCCTGGAAACGCTCGACGCAAGCATCGAGCAGCTGGAGGCCTGGGGTGTTCGTTACCTCATTGATCCCGTCATCGAGCCCATCGGCTTCGGCTTCATGGCTTCTCTCGAGCGATACGCTGAGGTCAGGCGCCGCTATCCCAGTGCTCGGCAGCTGATGGGGGTCGGCAACATCACCGAGCTTACCAGCGCCGATTCCACCGGCGTCAACGCCGTGTTGCTGGCCATCTGTCAGGAAGTCGGAGTCAGCGCGGTGCTCACCACCGAAGTGATCTCCTGGGCTCGGGGCGCCGTCCGGGAGATCGACATTGCTCGACGGCTCATGCATTACGCGGTCACCCAGCGCACGGTACCTAAGGGAGTGGACGACCGGCTGCTGACAGTGAAGGACCCCCGGATCCTGGAGTACAATGAGGCGGAGCTGCGCCAGCTGCAGGCGGCGGTGCGCGACCCCAACTTCCGCATTTTCACCGATCACGACACGATCACCGTGTTCAACAACGAAGTTTTCGTTCGGGGCACCGACATCCAGGCAATCTTCGCCCAGCTCGGTGTGGACGAGGCAACGCACGCCTTTTATCTGGGGCGTGAGCTGCTGAAGGCAAAACTGGCGATTACCCTGGGTAAGACCTATCGGCAGGAAGGCGCGTTGGCCTGGGGCTATCTTACCCCGCCCGACGACATCAAATCAGAGCACGTACGTCTGACCCAGCGCTCCCGGAGGACCCGTAAGCGGGCAGCGGAAGGGTGAGCCGGAGTGAGGCTCCTCTGGTGGTAGCCCTGGGCTCTTCGGATGATCCGATCGATGTGTGCGCCCGTTTCCTGGATCTTCCGTTCCTCCTCTTTCTGGACAGCGCCTCCAGCCACTCGCACTCGGGCGATGCCCAACAGCTCGAGCGGTTCTCCTTTTTATCGGCAGACCCGGTGTCTCTGATCCGCAGTAAGGGACGGAACACCGAGGTTCGGCACGGTGACGGCGCGTGGATCAGCACCCCGGAAGACGCGCTTTCCACTGCGCGAAGGCTGCTGCCACATCCGCCACTCTCTGCGCTTCCCGGACTGCCGCCATTTCAGGGCGGCATCGCGGGCTATATCGGTTACGACTGGGGAGCCGTGCTGGAGCGCCTTCCCTCGGCACGGTACGACGACCTGGCTGTGCCTGATGTGCTGCTGGGTCTGTACGACTGGGTGATTGCGTGGGATCACCGCGAGGGAGCCGCCTGGCTGATCTCTAACGGGTTGCCTGAGGAGGGCGCCGCCCGGGACAATCGAGCGCAGCAGAGGATGAACCAGGTACGAGAGCGCTTGGTCTCTAGGATCGGCAGCGGGGCGGCGGGGCACCGGGGCAGCGAGAAAGCAGTCCGGGATTGCCCTTACGCTCCGACTTACCCCGTTGTCGAGGTGGAAGGCGCCGACACCATTGGCCTCCGCTCGACCTTTACCCGGCGAGGCTATCTGGATGCCGTGGCTCGGGTCCGCGAGTACATCGTTGCTGGCGACATCTTTCAGGCCAACCTGTCGCAGAGATTTCAGTCCCAACTTCCAGTCCCACCCTTCCAGCTCTACCGACAGCTCCGCCGGCACAATCCAGCTCCCTTCTCGGCCTTCCTGGATTTCGGCGAGCTCCAGGTCTTGAGCGCATCGCCCGAGCGATTTCTCCGGCTGGATCAGGAGCGTCGCGAGGTGGAGACTCGGCCGATCAAGGGGACCCGCCCTCGCGGCCTGGGCCCCATGCACGACGCGGCCTTAGGCCGCGCGCTGGCNGAGAGCGAAAAGGATCGCGCGGANAACGTGATGATCGTGGACTTGCTGCGGAATGATCTGTCACGGGTGTGCCGGCCGGGCACCGTCCGCGTGCCCGAGCTCTTTGCCCTGGAGCATCATCCGACTGTTCACCATCTGGTATCTACTGTTCTCGGGGAGCTGGACCCCTCCGCGGATGCCATCGATCTGCTGCGCGCCAGCTTTCCCGGGGGGTCGATCACCGGGGCGCCCAAGGTGCGAGCCATGGAGATCATCGCCGAGCTGGAGCCAACTCAGAGAGGCGTATACTGTGGCTCGATCGGATATATCAGCGCGTCCGGCGCCATGGACACGAGCATTGTCATTCGAACCTATCTGGCCCTTCGACGAGAGGTATACTTTCAAGCCGGTGGCGGCATTGTGGCCGATTCCGATCCCGAGTTGGAGTATCGGGAGACGCTGGACAAGGCGCGGGGGCTGATTGAGACGTTAGTCGAGAGTCATGATCCTACTGATCGATAACTACGACTCCTTTGTCTACAATCTCGCCCGCTACGTCCGGGAACTGGGTGAGGTTCCGCTGGTGCGCCGGCACGACGCCGTCACGGTAGACGAGATCGGCGCATTGGCACCGTCTCACATCATCATTTCCCCCGGGCCATGCACGCCTGCTGAGGCGGGGATCTCCACCGAGGTGATCCGGCAGCTGGGTGGACGGATCCCGGTGCTCGGGGTCTGCCTGGGGCACCAGTGCATCGGAGCCGCCTACGGCGCCGAGATCGTTCGCGCCGGACGACCCATGCATGGCAAGCCGTCTCGGATCCATCACCAGGCGCAAGGGCTCTTCACCGGACTACCCACTCCTTTTACCGCAACCCGATACCACTCCCTGGTGATTGCTCCCGCATCGGTTCCGCCGGATCTGAAGGTCACCGCCACCTCGGAGGATGGCGAGATCATGGCTGTCCAGCACGCAAGCGATCCGGTGTACGGCGTGCAATTTCATCCCGAGTCGGTCTTGAGTGAGCAGGGGTATCGTTTGCTGGACCACTTCCTTCACGGCATTCCTGCAACGCCCCGCCCCGTTCCGCTGGCGGCAGACGGAGCACTCCTGTCCCCGGTCGCCGAAGCCGCGAGCATTGCCTCCAACCCCCCTCCCGCAAGTCTGGTCCGGTGATCGTTGAGACGATCGTGACCAGCCTGAACAGCGACGGAGCCATCAACTTCGCGCCCATGGGGGTGGAGTGGGGGGAGGCCACCATTGTGCTCAAACCGTTTCTCCAGACCACCACCTTCCTGAATGTGCAGACTAGCGGCTCAGCCGTAGTCAACCTGACCGATGACGCCATGCTATTTGCCCAGGGCGCCATCTCCAGCCCTCAGTTCCCTTCCCACCCTGCTAGCGTGGTACGCGGAGCGGTGCTCGATGCCGCCTGTTCCTGGCGAGAGTTGGAGGTCCTTTCGGTGGATGCCACGCCCCCTCGCTCCCGGATCGAGGCCCGCGTGGTCCATCACGGTGTCCAGCGCGAGTTCATCGGGTTCAACCGGGCTCGTCACGCTGTCCTCGAAGCAGCCATTCTGGCCACCCGGACCCACCTGTTGCCGGCCGAGCAGATCCGGGAGGAGTTGGCCCGATTGCAGATCATCGTAGACAAGACGGCGGGCCCTCGGGAACGGGAGGCCATGGACCTGCTGGCCGAGTATGTCCGATCGCGCTAGCGTCTTCCTCGAGGCCCCGGCACGGTTGCACTTCGGCATCCTCGACCTCAGGGGCAGCCTTGGACGATGCTTCGGCGGACTCGGGGCCGCGATCCCATCGCCGTCGCTTCTGCTCGAAGGGCAGTTGGCCGGCAAGGTTTCCGCGGAGGGGCCAGACGGAGAGCGTGCGGCAGAGTTCGCCGAAAGATTCCTCCGGGACCGGCGTCTGTCTGGGGGCGTCCGCCTGAGAGTCCATCGCGCCATTCCCAGCCATTCGGGGTTGGGCTCGGGCACTCAGCTGGGACTGGGGGTCGCGCGCGTGTTGGCCGAGCTGCACGGACTCAGCCTCGATCCGGTGGAGCTCGCACGTTCCACTGGCCGAGGCAAGCGTTCAGCCATCGGCACATGGGCCTTCGACGGTGGAGGATTCATCGTCGAAGGTGGGCGGCGCCCCGAAGGGAACCGGGTCGCACCCCTCATCGCTCGCTTGCCGGTCCCAACGCACTGGCGCTACGTCGTTGCGGTGCCGGCTGCCGGACGAGGTCTCAGCGGAGAAGATGAAGCCCGGGCCTTTGACCAGCTCCCTGCTCCACCGGAGGGCGACGCTGAACGCGTGGCGCATCTGGTCTTGATGCAGCTGCTGCCCGCGCTGCTGGAGGACGATCTGTCCAGCTTCGGCGAAGCGTTGTCCGCCATCCAGAGGATTACCGGGGGCTGGTTCGCCAGCCAGCAGGGAGGAGTGTTCGCCCCCGGTCCCACCGAAGAGCTCATCACTGCCATGGCGCGCTCGGGGACAGCGGGGGTAGGGCAGAGCTCCTGGGGGCCGGCAGCATATGGCCTGGCCGGAAGCGACGCCGAGGCTGCCCGTTTGGCTCGAGAGCTGGGCCCGCTTCTGGTTGGGGGCGGGGAGATCTTTCAAGGGGGATTTGCGGCCCTGGGAGCCCGGCTCTGGAGGGGTCCGGCCGCCCCCAGAACTGATTGACAGGTTATTTTACGGGCTGTATACTGACCCTCTCTAAGCCTCCCGTAATCGACGACTTGGCAGTTCTCGAAGTAGGGCTGAGCCCAGTCGGCGGCGTCACCATGGCACTGAATGCTGCCTCCCAATTGCAGCCATCTCGCGGTTACACACCGGGGCAGCGGCGCCTGAGGAGTGGGATGGAATTGTTTCAGTCTGCTGACATGAGTTGGTCGACTCTCAATCCGCAACGGGGCATTGCCCGGGAACGGCCGTGGCCCAACCGCATGTGGTGCCGCAACGCCAGCCAACAACAGCATTCCACTTCCTGTCCTTCCCTGTCTTCCCGTCTTCAGTTCCTGCATCAGCTTCGCGCGGCCAGCCCTCGTGTGCCGGATCGCGCCCCCGAATCCATCCGGCAAACTCCGCTCCGGCTTATCTGGTGCAGGTCCGAGAGCGGGGTTCGCCGGTGGATGCTCCCGACAGTCGAGCGCGGGCCTCCAGGCCACGCAGCGTTTGAACGTCGGCTGTAGTCCTGGCCCGGGCCGGCTCTCGACGACACGTGAGGTCCTTTCGCCGCCCGACCTATCGCTAGACGAAGAACCGATGGAGCAGTAGAGAATCACCCCTTTCCCTGAGGTTAGATTATGAACCGTGTTGCGCAGAAAGTAGTGTCTGGCGGACTCGCTGCGGGGCTTTCAGTAGCCGTAGCATTGTCGGCCAGCGCCCAACAGGCGCGGTCAGGGGCTTGGACCCTGAATGCGC
>C688J18823_10001102_pt1 | contig 16460 bp, 21 predicted proteins | sample HopSoiMetagenom1_FD_18823 | JGI IMG/M metagenome (IMG submission 18823) | reverse complement strand
CTGTACTCGCAGGTAGCATGCGATGGCTTGAGTTACGTCTCCCCCGCGCCGACGCAAAGATTCCGGGACGGGTATGGCCCGTCTGTTTCATGCTGATTGGAGCGCTGCTATTGAGTTATAAGGAAGGATAGGCGACCAGAGCGTGCGAGTAGCTAGTTCTGTTGTTGAAGCGGCTGGGTTTGGAGTGGCACCGTAGCAGTGATCGTGGTTCCCCTTTCGGTTGCAGAAACAATGTCGCACACCCCATTCAACGCCATCACGCGTTCGCGCATGCTCGCCAGTCCAATCTCGTTGTCCGGTAATTCCTCAGTCGCGATGCCGATCCCATCATCCCAAATGCGCAACACAGCGCTTTGCTGCCTTCCTGCCAAATCCACCGTCACATTGCGTGCCCAGCCGCGCCTCACAATGTTCTGCAGAGCTTCCTCGGCCACCCGATATAAGCAAAGCGAAGCATCCTCTCCAATCGTGTTTGCTCCATGCTCGGTAAAGCTAATCTGAATGCCGCTCTGTTGCTCGACGCGCTGAAATAAAGTCCTTAATGCCGCGCCAAGGCCCGCATACTCGAGAACAAAAGGATGTACTTCGTGCGACAACTGACGGGTCGCTTCAGAAACCTGCGTCACTTCTTGGTAAAGCGATTTAACATCCACATCGCTAGGCAGTCGCCCACTAGCTCCCAATCGATCGACCTCAACCGCAATCAACGCCAGCCGCTGCACGATGTCGTCGTGGAGTTCTCTACCGAAGCGCTGGCGATGTTCGTCTTCCGAGTTGATCAAGCGTTTGCGGGTCTCGCTTAACGACGCCAAAGCTCGACGTTGCTCCACTTTGAAACCCTGGAGCAATACCAGCGGCAAAGTGAAACCCAGGAGAAGGAAGTGAACAAAAAGTACTTCCTCGGTCATCGACGCTCGCGGCAGAGGGCCATGCCCATTCATCGCATTCCAGATCGAGATCAAGGCAACCGCTAAGAGTGACGTGCTCAGTACGCTCAAATCAAACCGCAGCGCCGCCCACAACAGGAACATCAACGGCGCACAGATGAGCGCTGGGATATTGCCTGTCAGATTGCCTGTGCCGAAGATCAGCAGGCTTACGATCACAATTCCGACGACGAGAAGGATCGCCTCCGTTGCTCGTCCGAGAGTCAGGCGACGAATCCATGACAACCGACGTACGCCAGATAGGACGATAATCGGAACGAATATGAGTTCTGCGAGCATGTTCGAAGAGAGGCGTGTAGTCCATAGCAACCAATAGCCTTTGCCTTGTCCTGTCAGCACTGCGACGGCTGCATCCAGGAATGAGGTGACGAGTGGGGCCACAAGCACGCCGAACAATACAAAGATCACAGTGCCACGCAGACCGGTGAGCGGTCGCTGTTCTCGTCGTCCGAAATGGCGTATGCACGCTGCTCCAACCAGCGCCTCTCCGACGTTGGTGCAGAACCATCCCATCGCCGCCCCGAGAGGCACACCGGCACCCAATTGCGCAAGGAGATGAGCCGGGAGGACAGCCCCCAAAAGCACCACCCAACTTCGAGTGGGAGTTAACAGCAACGCGCCCAGGAGAATTGCATTCGGCGGCCACAAAGTGCCTATCGGTGTAGTGGCCGGGGTGAACAAATAACCAAGTTTAGTTCCGAAATAATAGGCCACTGCCGTTACCAGTCCCACAAACGGAATATGCAGCTGCGGGAGAGCGGCGAACGCGGCGAAGTATCGCACGTCCCTTTTCTGACCTGAAACAGTTTGGCCTGGCGAAAAGAAAGAATGTGCGGGGGTTACCATTGCTAAACAATCTCGAAAGACTTACCGGGTTATCTTGAGATGTGACATCTCAAGAATGAGCGACAGCATACTCCCAAAAAGGGAGATCATAAAAAGAAAATTGTTAGCATCAGGTAAACAGTAACTTTGCAAGCACAGGCTTAATCTGAGCTGCTAGTGTTCCTGATTGCTTGATCCACGGGCCCGGAAAACGCGATTGCAGAATTGTAAAAGTCCAACGCTGAATTTTATAGCAGTCTAACTTTAAGTTTAGTTAATTGAGAACCTGTTCTGGATATTACGCGCTGGCATGCGCCGAATAGGTCTACTCAGGAGAGGTGAATGGAGAGCCGGCGGCAACCGCCTTCACTGCGGCAACGAGGTCTCGTGCCATTCGAGGTTTGAAGACATAGCCTAGAGCCCCCGCATTACGGGCCGCCTCGATCGTTTCTAGGTCGTTTTCGACAGAACAAATAACAACACGGGTCGAATGCCCGTTCCTCGACAACTCTTTAGTGAGCTCGATTCCATTGACTCCCGGCATTACGACGTCTAGGACAGCCAGATCGGGACTGTAACGCTTGATGCACTCTCGTGCACAGGCGCCGTTGAGGGCGGTGGCGACGACGTCAAACTCAGTCCGCAGCAGCAGCACAACCTGGTCCAACATTTTCGGGTTATCGTCCGCCACTATTATGCGCAATTTCATTGGTTTAGACGCGAATCCGCAGTGTAAATACTATTCCAAGTTGATGACCCGCGTTGCTTACGAATGTAACCAACTGTTGTTACCCGACTCCGTGATCACCACGTCATGCGCCTGCGACGGCGCAATGGTGGTTTGCCGAGCTGGTTTTTAGAACATTGCACCTAATCAGTGCACATTCTGAGCATCGCCCGATTGCTCCTTTTGGGGCGCGGCAGTGGACAATCCACGCTTCCGTAACTCTCGATTTGGAAGGCGAAAAGTCGAAGCCAAACGATCAACACCTGCCTGTTCGTTCGGCAATGCTCTATGCGCGGGTCCGCTGAAACCTGCCCTGTCACGGCTTTTTGGCCCTGTTGGCAGCTTGATCAGTCTCCATGCTGCAGATCTGCCCTCAAATGCCTGAATACCATCGACAATTCGGAGGTGCAGGTGCTGGGAACACGTCTGTGCCCGCAGGGTTCGCTTTACGCTGTTTTTATTGCCAGTTCTCCGGCTTGCGAAGGATCGGTAGCTTTTTAGGACGAGGTCATTGGTTGTTGGGCGAAACCCGTGCGAGGTAATCGCAAAAGGAGAGCACAGATGCGAGACATAAAGGGGTTGCTGTGTAGTGGCCTCATAAGTTCTATCTTCTTCTTATTGATGGTCGTCGGCACCATCGTCCAGGCTCAGGGACGCATGACCATCCAGGCGACCGCCATGGGGACAAGCACGCAATTAGGAAGAATTTATGACGTCAACATCTACATCGAGAAGTATTCCACTGCGGACGATCGGCAGACCTTAATCGCTGCCTTCAAGCGTGCAGGCCAAGATGGACTTATCGATGCCCTGGAGGACATGAAGCCCAAGGGCCGCGTCAGATTCTCCAGTGGGGGCGTTGGCAACGATGTCAAATACATCATTGAATTGCCTTCCGAGAAGGGGCACCGCAAATTGCGTCTCATCACCGATCGCAATCTCGCATTCGGCGAGCTGTACAACGGGACACGTTCCAGGGATTACAGCGTCGGCGCCATCGAGTTGTTGCTCACTGCTGATGGCAAAGGCTCCGGCACGGTACTGCCGGCATGCAAACTGACGGTGAACAAGAAGAAAAAGCAGGTCGAAATCGAAACTTATCAGAACCCCTGGAAACTGAGCAATTTCATGATCTCCAAGAATTGAGCCGAGACCAAATATACAAGCGCTCTGGCGCCACCGCGGATCTTAGGGGCACTGGAGATGGTCATACGCGGTGAGAACTCTCGATACGGCTCGCGAGTTGTGGCCTCTGGCTGTATCTACCCTCATCGTCGCTGTGGTGTGTGAATGCATGCGCGACCGGAAATTGCGAAACACGCTGCCCTGAAGAGAGCCTCGCGAAGGTGGGCTGGGGTTTTCTTGTTTGCGGTCGGCTTTCTTGTATCAACCGCCATGCTGGCGCAGGATCATCACGCTGACCCAGCGCACAGCTGGACCTATTTCGGAGAACATGGGCCGAAGCACTGGGCCGATCTCAGTCCCGAGTTCGCTACCTGCGGCACCGGCCAAGCGCAGTCACCCATCGATATCGCCTATCCGCATGCCGCGCAGCTTCCGCCCATTCAGTTCGCTTACTCCGCCTCGCCGTTGAAGATTATTGATAACGGCCATACCATCCAGGTCAATTACACGCCGGGGAACACCATCAGTATCGAGGGCAAGACCTACCAGCTGGTTCAGTTCCACTTTCACCATCCCAGCGAGGAGGAGATCAGTGGCAAGCACTATGCAATGGTGGCTCACCTCGTACATAAGAATAGTCAGGGTAAGCTCGCAGTAGTGGCGGTGCTGATCGAGGAGGGCGAGCCTAACCCGCTCATCAACACGTTGTGGGACAATCTGCCGCCTAGAAAGAACCAAGAGGTTGAGTCAGACTCCGTCCATGTGGATGTTGCCGATTTGCTGCCGTCAAACCACAACTACTACACGTTTGACGGCTCATTGACCACGCCGCCCTGTACAGAAGGGGTCAGCTGGTACGTGCTCGAGACTCCCGTGTCATTTTCGAAGGCGCAGATCGAGAAGTTCGCCAGCATATATCCGCAGAACGCGCGGCCAATCCAGCCGCTGTACAATCGCGTCGTGCTGGAAAGTAAGTAGAATAAAGCACTTGGCTCCACCACACCCATTTCTGAGATTGTCAAGTTTTCGTCTACTTCACTTGTGCTGGTGGACTGTTAATTCCAGCAGGTCGCCCGCTAACTCTCAAATCCCAGGCTCTAGAAATGTTAGAGCTTCGCGAGAATATGGAAAGCGCCTGATCTGTAAGGCGCACTCACAGTGCAAAAGCGCGCGTCACAGCTTTTCCCTACTGATCGCTTCGCTGTGAAGTTGGCATTTCGGGCGAGTGGTCACTGGCGTTGAGCGAAAATGCTGTGCATCGAGGACGTGTGCGCTGCTCCTTGCGATGGACGGTGATGACTCTGGCAGTGTGTCTTGCCGAAGGCGGTCTAGCGTTTGCGCAATGGATGGGAAAGCAGACCGGTTGCTACGCAGATTCGATCGTGGCAAATCCGAACCGGCCGACGGTCGCGAATCCTGCCGACATCACTCAGTACGGCGTATTGGAACTAGAGTACGGCTGGGATCGGTTCTGGACTGAGGGACATTCTCATGCGACGTCGGTTGGTGGTCTTGTGAAGTTTGGGATGCTATGCGACGTTGAGTTGCGCTGGGGCACAACCTCGTTCCTGTCGCAGACTGATGCGAGCGGCACACACCAGACTTTTGGAGACAATTGGGTTGGTCCGCAGATCAGAGTTTATCGGCAGACCAAGCGAGTGCCGACGTTGGCCTTCAGCTATGGGGTCAAAATACCCTCGGCCAGCACGGCAGCTGGCTTAGGAACGGGGCGCGTGGATCACCAACTTACCCTATTGGCGAGCAAAGACATCATGCACTTTCATTTTGACTTCAACGCCAGCCAATTCCTGATCGGACGCCCGAACGCCTCCGGCTTTGAGCGAAACCAGCAACTGAATCTGGCGTTTTCCCACTTCATCTATCGCGGCCTTCAGGTCACCGGGGAATTCTATGGTCAGGCAGAACTCAACCAAATGTCCCCGGCGTACGCTTCTACGCTGTGGGCGCTGACTTACACAGTTGTTCCACGGCTCGTGATTGACGGTGGTTTCGAATCGGGACTTACTTCCGGTGCGCCACGTCTGCACGTGTTCGTGGGAGCGACGTATTCTATAGCAAATCTCTACTCTCGACGGCGACCAAAGCAAGCAGGCAATCCAGCCAATTGACAGGTACCAGCGGCGGCCCCCTTATGCTGTTGAATTTGAACGTTACGTTCGCCAGACATCTAGTGAGTTAGAGCTGCTCCTCACTTCGACATCCATTCTGGGCACCAGCACCCGTTGTTCTAATTCGAGCGAGTGATTCCATCTCCAGATTTCTACCTTGGACTGCTATTTCTCACAGTAGCGTCCCATGCAGTCTGGATGCACTCTCGACCGTGGATCCCGTTTCCTTCGGCGTCGGTTTACGAGCGCATCCATCAAATTGGAAGTGCCCAGTCGACACGATCCACTGAGTGGGAGAAAAGTTCAAAAACAACGTTCAGATATGGAGAAACTATGTACAAGAGATTGATAGTTGGAGTTGTAGCTCTGTTCTTGGTCTCAGCCCTCGGTGCGTTTGCCGGGGACGACGTAAATGGAATTATCAAAAACCGCACGGGAGAAACCTTGGTCGTCGCGACCGACGCGGGAACCGACGTCACCGTCGTTCTCACGGAGGACACGAAGACGGTGGACAAAAAAGGCCTCTTCGGCCTTGAAAAAAGTCAGTTGGGCGCCACCGTTCTGATACCCGGACTGAAGGTGTCAGTAAAGGGAACCCCAGATGACCAGGGCCGGATCGTAGCCAAGCAGATCGTTACCGACGGCGATGATCTGGAAGCCTCGCAGATGATCCAGGCAGGCTTGACCCCTACCGCGGACCAGGTCGCAAAGAACGTGGATACCCTCGCTACTCACAACGCAAAGCTGGGGTCCCACGCTGAAAAGCTCGGCGAGCACGGGGAAAACATCGCTGCTAATCAACAAAATATCGCTTCCAATAAAGGACAGATTCAGCAGAACCTCAGCTCGATCGAGGAACACACGAGGCGCTTTAACGCCCTGACAGACTTCGAAGTCAAAGGCGAAGCTACGGTTAACTTTGCAGTTGGTAGCAGCAAGGTTTCCAAAGCCGACGCTGCAAAGCTCGATCAGTTGGCGCAAACGGCGAAGGGACTCACTGGCTACATAGTCGAGGTAACCGGTTTCGCCGACGCTACCGGCGATGCGGCCATGAACACCAAGCTGAGCGAAGATCGCGCTAGGCAGGTCGTAACGTGGTTGCAACAGCAGGGTGGAATTCCAATTCGGCACATCGTCGCTCCCGGCGCGATGGGCGAATACGGTGCAAAGGCCTCGAACGAGAAGAAATCAGGACGGGCCGAAAACCGTCGTGTGGAGGTAAAGGTTCTCGTCAACAAAGGACTCGCTGGCGCCTAGAACCTGCTCCTCGTAGTTCCAGCAGGCCAGTGCTCATGCGCAGCTTGGTAGCTCTCCGCCAAGCTGCGCAATATTTGGCAAGATCGTCTTCCCTGGCTTTCGCCTTGGGCGGCATTAAAACGTTGTCAGCTGCGCGATCAGGCGCATCTCTGTTAGCGTTCCTGGCAGGTGCAGTGTTGGGTAGTCGTATCGACATCCGCCACTCAGACTGGACGCAGTCACGTCGGTTGAAACGAGCCGGGTGCCGCACCCTTCGTCCCATCATAGAACCTGCAGCCATCCGAATAGCTATTCTCGGGTGGTTTTCCGTTTCCGATTCCGACGTCTGAGTGACGGGCAAGTGGCCGCCTCTTTCCCAGTATGGAACGTACGGGAGTTCGCCGTTTTTAATGAGGGACTTCCAAAAAGAGGGTGCCCCATCCTCCGCGGTGTTCGGAGGGTGGGAGAGAAGAATGTCGGAGGACTCCGCTTTTTGATTTGCTCTTGGTTGTTGCCAATGAAGTTGACGACATTTGTCAGGGGGCCCAGCGACAACCCCGTGTCTCTGGGGATCCCGGTCTCTCACCCCAGGAACAAAATCAAGTTGCTGGAGAGCGGTCTGCGAGGTGTTCGCAACGTGCGTAAACGGGAATGCCGCGCCGTCAGAGCTCTGGTCCTGAGTTTCCTTCATCGTTCCGGTTGCGCACCCTTTGAAAACCGCAAAGGGTGCGGCACCCACACTTGGCTGTCGAACACGAAAACCGAAACCTAGCGGGGGTGCGCCACCCGCCCTTGTAACCCACTGCTGCGAGAAGCTGGGAACAGACAGGACGTTTCCCGTTATGGATCGGACTAGAGAGAACGTTCCGTCTGTCCCGCGGTTTTCCCGGTCATGGTCCATGAATAAGAGTTGTCGTACCGTCCGGGAACACCGAAGAAGGCACCCGGCCGTTTTACGAAATATCAGGAATAGCGTGGTCAGCTGGGACGGATGAACTTCCAGACCAAACGAGCTGCGAAGTCCAGGGCACGGCCGGCGCACTCCAGAATGGATCGCCGGCCGGCAAGCCGAGCGGTAAGAACGCTGCGGTGCAGAGATAAAGACTTCCAGTGGAAATGTAGCCTTCGGCTAACGACGGTTGGTGACCATAAAAGCCAATGCGCAACCATCCGCGTTTATCAAAGGTGCCAGCGGCCTCGATCAGCTTACGAATCACAGCGGTCATTGCACAGCGTACCTGAGCCGGCTTAATGTGTTCGGGTAGTTGCCTGGTCAACGCGGCGGAGGCCAGCGCCTGCAAGGCGCCAAACCGATAAGTAATGGATCTACCAATCGCGGGAAATGTGCCGTCAGGTGCAATCAGCCGTTCCTGAATCTCTGCATAGCGCCTGGCCCGCAGTAACTCGCTTGCATGAATCGATTCGAACTGGCTGTCCTTCTGCTTCAGGACCGCGAGCACATCCAGAAGCATGGGATGAATGACAAAACTGTTGTAATAATCGAAGTGAAAGTAATCTCCGTCGCCATAGACACCGTCCCCTTTGTACCAGCCGAGCATCCGGCGCACGCACTCTTGAAATCGCGAGTCAATTGTCTTTTCTCCCATCGTGTGCAACGCCGCCTCAATCATGGCCGCAAACATCACCCAATTGTTTTTTGCCGGGGTTGCAATCACCCGAGACGATTTCAACGCCTCGATGATTTGCCCACGAATTCGCATGTCCAGCGATTCCCACAGCGCTGAGGGCGCGCGAAGAATTCCCTGAGCGAGGAATGCGGTGTCCACGAGGGGCTGATCTCCATCTTTGAAGTTCATGAAGTCCGGTGAGTGTGGGTCGGTTGCCGCATCCAGCGCCGCGTGTGTCTTTAGCAAAAAATCTTGCTGTAGCTTGGCTTCCGGGCGGTCCAGTTCGGCCACCGCTAGCCAGGGCGCAATTCCCACAAGTAGACGGCTGAACGCTTCAAGGTGTGCATACTTCGCTCGATCGGCGGGATTGCGAGCTTCGATCGGCATTGTTTTCCTTAGCTCACGCCGGGACAGGTTTGTCAGAACAGGCGCAGCAACCCTTTGCATGACATCGACCCAGTAGCGGCGGTGGTCGCTCGTGCTGGGAAGCACTGCGACGGTTTGTGCGGCGGACTCTCTAGCCCGTGAACCAATCGTCCCGATGACGCCAATGTTTGCGATTGACCTGAGGAATTCTCTTCGACCTTGCATTCGACAATTAGACTGCATTGAGCCGGTTGGCGGATCCTTCAGCGCCTTCGGGCGACTGCGCAGCGGCTCTGATCTTCAGTCTCTTTAGTCAGGTGGCTTTGGTGGGATTTGGCTGAGATGACAAAGCTCTGGCGGGTGGTGCAGCCCGATTTTTTGTCACGTGCACGGGCGGGTGGCGCATCCTTCTTATGCTCTCTGCATGGAACTTCCAAAAAATCAATGGGTCCTTTGGCTCTCTTGAATGTTGTTGGCGCTGGCCAGGGACTGGTGCTTGCGGCGGCGCTGGCGGCCCGCAAACGAGGCATTCGTAGCCACAATCGGCTGCTTGCCGCGCTGCTATTTTGTGTTTCTGCATTCGTGTTAGGTGCTGTGAGCACCACGACTCATTTCTATCTTGCCCACCCGCATACCAGCTTCCTCCATGATCCGTTTGTACTGCTGTGTGCACCGCTGCTGTTTCTGTATTTGCGCTCCGTGCTGACGGACCGTCCTCTGCACTCTGCCGATATGTGGCACTTCGCTCCAGCAGGAGCGTTGCTTCTGATACGAATGCCGTTTTACCTGCAGAGTGCCGACGCGAAGTTAAGGTACCTCACTGCTGAATACGCGGTCAGCTACACGCCGTATTTCTACTGGCGAAGCAGCTTGGTGATCGTGCAGGCGATCTGTTACGCAGCAGCGATTATGCTCTTGCTTCGACGTGCCTCACGCGAGGATCGATCGAGACTACGTCTCCTGGGCAGTTGGCGCCTGCCGCTGACAATCGTCGTCGGCTGTGTCGCGACCGCCCTGCTTTTCAGGCTTGCGGACATCTTTGGCCTGCTGCCGAATGTCGAAACCAATCTGCTTGTTCCGCTGTGCGCCACCATGCTGACGCTGTACGCGGCGTTCGCAAGTATCCGGCGTGAGGACCAGCCACTTCTCTCACTGCTTCATCAGCGCGGAGCTCGGTACCGCACCTCCACGCTCACCTCCGACAGGACACAACGCTGTCTCCAGCGGCTTCGTCAAGCAATGGACACCGAGCAGCTCTTCCGTGACGGCGAGTTAACCCTGCCTACCTTGTCCAGCAAACTCGGCTTGCCCGCGGCTCACGTTTCGCAAGCTATCAATGAGCAACTGGGAAAAACCTTTACCGATTACGTGAATTCGTATCGCGTGAACTTTGCCCAAGCTGCTTTACTCGATCCCGCGAAGGCCCATTTCTCCGTGCTTGCAATCGGAGAGGAAGCAGGCTTCAGCTCCAAGTCCTCGTTCAATGCCGTCTTCAAAAAACACGCGGGCATGACGCCCTCCGAATTTCGTGAAGCGCGACGTGCAAACGGGCCGGCTCCCACCATCGGACGAACTGCACGTTGAGTCTTTGCGTTCTTAGAAGTCCAGAAATACCTTTCTGGACGTCCACTTCGGCAATCCCGGTCGCAAGCGGAGCCCTGCTTGCAGTTCAATACGCCATGGCGGGAGGCCCAAAGAGTAGTGACTTGTTGAGCAAAGTATGGTTGTTGGGCGCCGTCATCTGCTCTGCGATCCTGGCAGGATGCGGTGGCGGTGATGCCGCGTCATCGACCAGCATGGAGGCGACTGAAACCTGTACCGGTTATGTCGACTGGCAAACGTCTGCCTACGTACTCCCTTATCCAGTGGGCGCAGCCTACAAAGTAATCCAGGGCAATTGTTCACCGCCGGGCAATGGACACCGTGGAGTCAACCGCTACGCCTATGACTTTGACATGGCGATCGGCACACAGTTCTCTGCGGCGCGAAGTGGAGTTGTCGTCGAAGTCGAGCAGACGCATTTTGACGGCCAGGTAGCAGCCACTGGCTTCGACAATTACATAGTGATCCGGCACTCCGACGGAACTGCAGGTCTTTACGGCCACATCACGCACAACGGATCGCTGGTTGGGATCGGAGACAGCGTCATACCTGGTATGCCGATCGGCCTCAGCGGCAATACAGGAAACACGGCAAACATTCCGCATCTGCACTTCGCCACCCACCAGTGCGACCCGGTAACCGGCGGTTCTGACGCCTGCCCCACTCTACCGGTCACCTTCCGGAACACGGATGTAAATCCAAATGGCCTGCAAGTTGGCCAAACCTATCCGGCAAAGCCATTCAATTGAGTCGGATTACACCGGCGTAAGTGCTCCAACATCTCGAGGTGCAGAATAAAACCTGGGTGCGGCCCCCACATTTGGGTATTGAACATGAAAACTCCAAACCCAGCGAGGGTGAGCCACCTGCCCGAAAAGATGAGACGATTAACGTGAGTTCTATCTCGGCTGCAAAGAAATAACGATGTCCGCCTCGGCATTGAGTATTAAAGAACGAGCGGCGCTGATCCAGAAGGGCAAGCGGCTTCAATACTTCACGATCGTTTGGAACAGTATGGAAGCGCTCGTCGCCGTAGTTTCGGGACTGATCGCCGGAAGTATATCGTTACTCGGCTTCGGATTTGACAGCCTGATCGAAGTCACATCGGGCGCGGCAGTCCTTTGGCGGATGCATCTCGACCACCCCGAACGGCGAGAACGAGCAGAACGAGTCTCACTGCGGATCGTTGGCGGCTGTTTTATTTTGCTCGCAACCTATATCGCCGTGGATGCCATAAAGTCACTGTATGGGCATGAACAACCAGCCCGTTCGATTCCGGGAATCATATTGGCGATCGTTTCGCTGATTGTGATGCCCCTTCTTTCGCGATCTAAACGGCAAGTTGGAAGAGGACTCAACAGCGGTGCTATGCAAGCGGATGCCATGCAAACACAGTTTTGTACATATTTATCTGCAATTCTGCTGTTCGGTCTCGCGACGAATTGGCTTTTGGGTTGGTGGTGGGCCGACTCGGCTGCAGCGTTGGTCATGGTTCCGTTCATCGCAAGAGAGGGCATCGAAGGTCTTCGCGCCAAGGCGTGCTGTTAATCGAAACGGCGGGTGGCGCATCTGCGCGGTGTTCGCAAGGTGCATAAATGGGAATGCCGCGCCGCCATAGCTCTGATCCTGAGTTTTCTTTCGGTATCGAGCACAAAAACCACAACATAGCGAAGGTGCGCTACCCGCTCAGTCCGCCCACAGAAGTCGTTGAACGTTCTACGGCGTTGGTTTCTTAGATTGAGACGGCGATTTTCGGAAGGCGGTGGGGCGCCGGTCAGCTTTGCGCTTTTCCTTGGGATGGCCAAGTGCGATGTTCGCCAGTTTGAGAAAATAGTTTTCTTCTTCTTCGCTTGTCGGATGTAGAACCGTTTGCGGCGCGCGGGTGGTTAGCTTGCGAAAGAATGCGCTGTCAACCCATAGGCCGCGCTCGTCCGACTCCTGACTGCTCAGAGGTGCTGGGTTCCTTTGCCTTGGGTTTTCCCTTCGCGTGTCTTGCTGTGGGAGAGGCAATGTTAAAAGCGCTCGGAAATGAGAGAGGCGCACGTCAGACCGTGCTACTGACCGGGCAAGACCGGCATGACCTCCGTGTTTTGCGACGCCACGATTAACCATTGACCATTGCGCTTCTCAAGCACCCACGTAAAAATTCCTTCGCGAGGCGACCGGTGCTTCACATGGCGGACCTCGTCACCAGTCGATGCCCATAGCACATGCGCGATCGCAATATCAGGACGCAGAAATCGCACTTGCACGTCCTTCGTCGTCCACACGCTTTTGCTGAAAAACCGGGGGAACATGCCCGCGTGTACGCTCTCAAACCGGGCGCGACCCTTCAGCCATCCATTCGGCCCTAAGACTGTTACGAAATCAGCATCCTCAGCCAATAAAGACGCGAGTGCGTGGGCGTCACGTGAGTTCCAAGCGTCCTGCCATGCTTTCCCGAGTTGCACGATGGCGGTTTCATCCCCGCCCGCAGGCGTTTGCGCCAGTGCCGGAATTGCAGGAAGGCTCAAAGCCAACGTGACAGCAGCCATCTGTGCCATGCAAACAAATCTCATAGGAACTCCCAGGCGCTAAAATCAGCCGAAGACTACCACACAACGAGATACGAACGTTTGCCGGGTGCCGCGCCCTTTTATCTTGTCTTCCGCTGACGAACCCATAGAGCGGGTGCCCTACCCTCCGCCCACCCTGCACTGGTTTCCGGAGATTCGGTGAGCGATATTGAAGAACGGCGGCGCTGAACTAAGATTGATTTCTCTTCCATTCAGGTCGCCCGAATCGGTCATACAAGGGTCGCGGATTCACATTGTCTGTGCAGGCCCACACTATTGACACAATCCAGCCAATCAAGGTCCATCCCGCCAAGAGATTTAAAACGAGAATCGCCGTAAAGTTACGATGTCGGCGCTTGGATGCGACAATTGATGGCAGAACATAAAACAAGAGCGAGAAAGTCCAAAGGAAAAAAGCAAAAAGCCAAGTCATTCTCAGCAGGCCTCATCGATCCGCATCCACACCATTTCGAGTTCGCCCGTAGATTCGATGACCTCTGCCTTGGCAAGCAGCGCACGTCCAAGTGATACGAACTCACTGTTCACGAAGCAACCGAAGTGAAAGCCGTCGCTGAAAAGGCCCATCTCCATCGGCTTGCCTTCTATCACACAGCCGAAGAATGGCCTGTCATCAACGAACCGAACTGTGCCGTCGTACCACATGGCTATTTTTCCTTCGTTCCTGCCTTCTGTGCCGCCCACCTTTTCTTCTGTGCCGCACTTATCCGTGCCCTGGCAGCAGCCGACATCTTACTTTTGCGTCTACCGTTCGTCCGACGCCCATTACCAATCCCTATGCCATCGGTGAGGATCTTGCGTGCCTGTTGTAGCGTCTGAATCTCGGCGTCGAGTGATTGGAGTATTTGTTGGGTGTCCGACATGCTAGCAGAGGGATTAGAAGACTCGCAGGGCGGCCCCTTTCTACTCCATCTGGCAATCCTTAAAGAGCCCCATGAAAAGACTGTTTGTGCTTCGCTGCACTGGTGATGGCTTCTGAAGAGGCTGAGACCATCAGAGATTGTCAGCCGGGCCAACCATCCGAATCGCACGAATAACACGAGGGCGTCAGCTGCTGCCAGCACACTGAGACCAACCTCCGAAATGTGGTGAAGTGTCACTCATTACATAAGACCCACTTGCGATATTCGGTGGTTATCTATTTAACCTGCACGAACGTAAGGTAGGTGCTTTTACACAGCAGTCTAAGGGGAATTGTGGGCCACGGGGGCGGCCCTTCGCTTACGCAAAAACGAAGACGCGAAAGGACGCGCCGAATCTTTATGCCGTCTACACGCGAGTCTAGCGCGGCTCAGTAATCGGTCAGATTTGGCTACGATAAGGGCGGATGTCGATGATTCGTTCTTCCCGCTCAGCGCTGCGGTCTGTGTTTGGAATTGCGGTGACGCAAATGACAATGTTTGGTTTCTAAAGTGCGCCGGACTTGCCTGATAGCCGAGGATGAACTTAGAGTCCGCGATGCGGGGCCACGAAGAACAAATCGATTGCAAAAGCGAATACCGCTATCACAAGCAAGATGAACAAGACGGAGAAAGCGCTGGCGAAGACCGTCAGTCCCGCAAACACTAGCAGTACGCCGAAATACCTGCGCCAATAGGAGGTGGTTGTTAGCTGCCTCCAACCAAGAATTACGACAACCACCGTAGCGGCCATGATTGGAACAGAAAGGGCATCTGAGGGACTCCGATGAAGTCGGAACAAGCACCAGAGCGCAATGATCGCTAGCCATGCCCAATGGCGACTGAAGTAGACACTGATGAAGTGAAGGAATGGCCCGAGTGACCCTTCATCTTCTGAAGCCGTAATAGCTGGATGATGCTTGCCGTGATGTCTCCTATGATGGGCCATTTGGCGGATTTTACGATGCAACGCTCCACCCGAAATCCAGACGATTGGCTATGGCGCGGAAATCGGTTTTGATTATGCTTTAGGAGAAACGTAAAACTTATAGCTTCCAATCCACAATGTCCTGTACCGCAGATGAAGGTCGATGCCTTGGCAGACCGCAACTGCTGCATTTGCTTCCGCGACCGTATCTCCATCCGCAAACCGGACAGCGCAGCGTAATGATCAGGAACAGATGATAGCCGAGAGCTGACAGACCGAAGATCAGTGATGCAAGAATTAAGTAGACCGTCACACTGCTGTTCTCGCCAAAGAACTTGACGCCGATCACAGTAGCCACGAATGCTGGGATCAACACTACGGCTCTGTAGTATCTGTTCAAGAATTCTTGCCGTGCCGCCTGCTGTGCAACTGGACTTTCGTCGAGACACGTAATCTCTTTGGCGCTGGTTTCCATAGCACCTACCAATTTCGATGCAATAATTGCTCAGTGCCTCTGCTCACTGATATTTACCTTGTCGCTCTTGGGATTTTCCTAATGGCAGGCGGATTCTTGGCGAATGGCGGGAAGTGGGACGTTTACTCCCGTTCACGAGCCCAGCCTGTGGGAAAGGCTGTTCGCGCATTTATTTTCGTAGCAGGATTGTTCCTGAGCGTAAGCGCAGCTTTCCAGCTACTTTCAAATTGAGACACTCCGGTTCCGCTGCATTAACGGTTACTGATTGCACGCAGTTCTTCCAACTCTCTCCGCATTTCTTTCAGATTTTCATCAAGCCTATCTGTCAATACCGTGATGATCCGATCCAGGCCTTCAGGTTTGGGGAGCGTACCACCCTGTTCCTGCGCCCAGGAAAGCCCAGTATCAACGCGTTCCGGTATCGAAGCAAGAAACAAGAATTGGAAGCTTACAACGACATTTACATTCGACATAGGGTTAGATAGTTTTTCGAAAAAAACAAGCGACATGATCGTCAGGAGCGATTTACTGAATCAGACCCGATTCACGCAGTTCGGCTTGGCGCTGCCGAACCATTCTGCGGAATCTTGGCCATACCGGCTTCACTCGACTGCCGCCCGATGTTTACAAGTACTTAAGCAGCGATTTTGGCAGGTCGTTAATGCGTCCCTCGCGGTACATCTTTAGCACCTCCTCGCGGTAGTACTTGACGATGCCGGGCTCCCACAGGTGATTGTTGAGCCAGTTCAGGGCTTGCGAGGTGGAGTCGGCCTGGTCGAAGTGTTTCCCTTTCGGGAACGTCGTTAGTTCGTGAAGGTACTGGGCCAGCCAGTGCGGCATTTGTGGATGCCGTGCATCCCTTCCCGGATCAGCTCCTGGGCGAGCTGCGTGCCGGAGGCTTTGTCTTCGATCAGGATGTTCTTGGCTGCCCACTCGATCGCGTGCTCGCGCACCGCGCGTTTCAATTCGGGATACTCCATCTTGCGCNGCANGCAGCAGG
>C688J18823_10001101_pt1 | contig 16460 bp, 13 predicted proteins | sample HopSoiMetagenom1_FD_18823 | JGI IMG/M metagenome (IMG submission 18823) | reverse complement strand
TCGCTCCGGAGCAAATCCTCGAGCGACGGCTGCACAGGCTGCGGCTCGTCCTTCTCGAGGAAGACTTCGCGATACGCGGGCATGCCGGTACCGGCCGGGATCAGACGGCCGACGATGACGTTCTCCTTGAGTCCGCGCAGGTAGTCGACGCGGCCAGCAATCGCGGCCTCAGTCAACACGCGCGTGGTCTCCTGGAACGACGCCGCGGAGATGAACGAATCGGTCGAGAGCGACGCCTTGGTGATGCCGAGCAGGAGCGGAGTTCCGTCCGCCGGCTCACCGCCGCGGTTCATGACCTTTTCGTTCTCTTCCATGAAGCGGAAACGATCCACCTGCTCGTCGACGAGGAAGTCGGTGTCGCCGACGCGCGTCACGCGAACCGACCGCAGCATCTGACGGCAGATGACTTCGATGTGCTTGTCGTTGATGGCAACGGACTGCGAGCGGTAGACCTCCTGGATCTTGTCCACGAGGTAACGCTGCAGCTCCTTGATGCCGAGAACCGAGAGCACGTCGTGCGGATCGATCGGACCGTCGATGAGCGGATCGCCGGCGCGCACATGCTCGCCTTCCTGCACGTTGACGTGCACGGAACGCGGAACGCTGTACTCGTGGCGCGTGCCCTCTTCGGTCTCGACGATGACGCGGCGCATGCCCTTGACGACCGGGCCGTGATGCACCGTGCCGTCGACTTCGGTGATGATCGCCTTGTCGCGCGGATGGCGCGCTTCGAAGAGCTCGACGACGCGCGGCAGACCGCCGGTGATGTCCTTGGTCTTCGTGGTGGCGCGAGGAATCTTCGCGAGAATGTCGCCCGGATAGACCTCCTGGCCGTTGGTGACCATGAGGTGTGCGCCGGTCGGCAGGAGGTACTTCTTCTCGTCCGACTTCTTGGTCCTGACGATGACGGTCGGCGTGCGCTTCTCGGCCGTCGGCGACTCGACGATGACCGACTGCGTGAGACCGGTGACCTTGTCGGTCTCCTCACGCACGTTCTCGCCTTCGACGATGTCCTTGAACGCAACCTTGCCGCCGACTTCGGTCAGGATGGCCGAGGTGAACGGATCCCATTCGACCAGAACCTGACCAGCATCAACATGTTGACCATCATGCACGCGGAGCGTAGCGCCGTAGACGAGCGCGTAACGCTCCTTCTCGCGGCCGGTCGGTTCGCCTTCAGCCTTCTTCGCACTCTTCTTGGCCGAAGCGTCGTCGAGGATGAGGAGCTTGCCGTTGCGGTTGATGACGACGAGGTCGCCGTTCTTATTGGTGACGGTGTTGACGTTGACGAGGTGCACCTTGCCCGGTGACGACGCTTCGTGACGCGACTGCTCGGACACGCGCGACGCCGTACCACCGACGTGGAACGTACGCATGGTGAGCTGCGTGCCCGGTTCGCCGATCGACTCGGCGGCGATGACACCGACTGCTTCGCCGATCTCGACGAGCTTGCCGCTCGCGAGATTGCGGCCGTAGCAGCGGCGGCAGACACCGCGACGCGTTTCACAGGTGAGCACCGAGCGGATCTTGACCTGCTCGATGCCTGCTTCCTGGATCGCGTTGGCGAGATCTTCCGACAACTCCTCGTTCTGCGACACGAGCTTGTCGCCCGTGAGCGGATCGTAGATGTCTTCCTGCGAGACGCGGCCGACGATGCGGTCGCGCAGCGGCTCGAGGATGTCGCCGCCTTCCATGATCGGCGTGACGACGATGCCGTCGAACGTCTGGCAGTCCTCTTCCGTGATGATCACGTCCTGCGCGACATCGACGAGACGGCGCGTGAGGTAGCCGGAGTCGGCGGTCTTGAGCGCGGTGTCGGCGAGACCCTTACGCGCGCCGTGGGTGGAGATGAAGTACTGCAGCACGGAGAGGCCTTCGCGGAAATTCGCGGTGATCGGCGTCTCGATGACTTCGCCCGATGGCTTGGACATCAGTCCGCGCATACCGGCGAGCTGACGAACCTGCTCTTTCGATCCACGAGCGCCGGAGTCGGCCATCATGAAGATCGGGTTGAACTCGCCGCTCTTGGCCTCGGCCTGCCGCATGTCGCTGAACATCTCGTCCGAGACGTTCTCGGTCGCGCGATGCCAGATGTCGATGATTTTGTTGTGACGCTCGCCGGCCGTGATCGCGCCGTCGAGACGCTGGCGCTCGACTTCGAGAACCGATCGGCGCGCGCCGTCGACGATGTCGGTCTTCTTCGCGGGGATGACCATGTCATCGACGCCGATGGAGACGCCGGCCTTCGTCGCGTAGAGGAAGCCGAGCTCCTTCAGCGCGTCGAGGAGGCGGACGGTGAGGTCATTGCCGAAGTTGATGAAGGCGAAGTTGACCAGCTCGGACAGAGCCTTTTTCTTCATCAAACCATTTATGTACGGGATCTCGTCCGGCATGCTCATGTTGAAGATGACGCGGCCGACCGTCGTGTCGACGAGTTTCTTGTCGAGCTCCTCGATCTCGGCGTGCGTGACGTCCTGATCGTTGAACTGCTTGGTGAGATCGATGAAGCGGCCTGACACGCGGACTTTGACCGGCGTGAGCAGCTCGACTTCGGCGGCCTGCAGGGCAACGACGACTTCGTCGAAGTTGCCGAACGACTTGCCCTCGCCTTTCGCGCCGCGCTTTTCCTTGGTGAGGTAGTAGCAGCCGAGGACGAGGTCCTGCGAGGGAACCGCGAGCGGCTTGCCGTTCGCCGGGGAGAGGATGTTGTTCGACGCGAGCATCAGCACCTGCGACTCGACCTGAGCCTTCGGTGAGAGCGGAACGTGAACGGCCATCTGATCGCCGTCGAAGTCTGCGTTGAACGCGGTGCAGACGAGCGGATGGATCTTGATCGCCTTGCCTTCGACGAGCACCGGCTCGAAGGCCTGGATGCCGAGACGGTGGAGCGTCGGTGCGCGGTTGAGGAGAACCGGATGCTCTTTGATGACTTCCTCGAGCGCGTCCCACACTTCAATCGTCTGCAGCTCGACCATCTCCTTCGCGGCTTTGATCGTGCCGACCAGGCCCTTCTGCTCGAGACGGTTGTAGATGAACGGTTTGAAAAGCTCGAGCGCCATCTTCTTCGGCAGACCGCACTGATGGAGCTTGAGCTCGGGGCCGACGACGATGACCGAACGGCCGGAGTAGTCGACGCGCTTACCGAGCAGGTTCTGACGGAAGCGTCCCTGCTTGCCCTTGAGGGTGTCGGAGAGCGACTTGAGCGGACGATTGTTCGAGCCCTTGAGCACGCGGCCGCGGCGGCCGTTGTCGAAGAGCGCGTCGACCGCTTCCTGCAGCATGCGCTTTTCGTTGCGCACGATGACGTCCGGCGCGCGGAGCTCGAGCAGCTTCTTGAGACGGTTGTTGCGGTTGATGACGCGGCGATAGAGATCGTTCAGATCGGACGTCGCGAAACGGCCGCCGTCGAGAGGAACGAGCGGACGAAGCTCGGGGGGAATGACCGGGATGACGTCGAGGATCATCCAGTCGGGACGATGGCCCGACTTGCGGAATGCATCGACCACCTTCAGCCGCTTCGCAGCCTTGAGCTTTTTGATCTGCGAGGTCTCGGTGCGCATGATGAGGCGGAGCTCATCGCTGAGCTCTTCGACCGTCACGCGGCGGAGCAGTTCCTTGATCGCCTCGGCGCCCATCTTCGCCACGAAGACGTCGCCGTACTGACCACGAAGCTCGCGGAAGCGCTCTTCAGTCAGCAGCTCCTTCTCGTTGATCACGCCGGACAGATCGCCCGGATCGATGACCACGTACGACTCGAAGTAGAGGATGCGCTCGAGATCGCGCAGGGAGATGTCGAGCAGGTGGCCGATGCGCGACGGCAGGCCCTTGAAGAACCAGACGTGCGAGACCGGCGAGGCGAGCTCGATGTGTCCCATGCGCTCGCGGCGGACCTTGGACTTGGTGACTTCGACACCGCATTTGTCGCAGATGACGCCGCGGTGCTTCATCCGCTTGTACTTGCCGCAGAGGCATTCCCAGTCGGTGATCGGGCCAAAGATCTTCGCGCAGAAGAGGCCGTCCCGCTCCGGCTTGAACGTACGGTAGTTGATCGTCTCCGGCTTGGTTACTTCGCCGTACGACCAGGACCGGATCTTTTCCGGCGAGGCAAGGGAGATCTTGATGGCGTTGAAGTCATTGACCGCCTGCTGCCGGGCCGGTTGAAATAGTGCGTTAAAGCTTTCCAATTTGCGCCTCCCTTCGGACAAGCTGAAGAGCTTGTCCTACACGGTTGCCATTAGTTGTCGGTGTTCTTCGGCCGGGGAAAGTTCACTTTGATGTCGCCGCCGTAGCACTCCCAGCACGGCGACTCGAATTCACGATCACCGCTATGGAAATGCGCCGTCATGCGGATCGCTCCCATGCCGTGACAGGCACGGCAGTCGGCGTTCGGCATGCGCGACAACATCGTTACTTTCCTTCTCATCGGCCTACTCCTTCAGCAGCTCCACATCGAGGCAGAGCGACTGGAGCTCGCGCACGAGGACGTTGAACGACTCGGGAAGACCCGGATCGTCCGGAACCTCACCTTTGACGATCGCTTCGTAGATCTTGGAGCGTCCCTCGACGTCGTCCGACTTCGAGGTGAGCAGCTCCTGCAGCGTGTACGCGGCGCCGTATGCTTCGAGGGCCCACACTTCCATTTCTCCGAAGCGCTGGCCGCCGAACTGGGCTTTACCACCCAAAGGCTGCTGCGTGATCAACGAATACGGTCCGATCGAACGAGCGTGAATCTTGTCGTCGACCAGGTGCGAGAGCTTGAGCATGTAGATGAAACCGACGCAGACCTTCTGCTCGAATTTCTCGCCGGTCATGCCGTCGAAGAGATCGGTCTTGCCGTCGTTCGGCAGCCCCGCGGCCTTGAGCTGCAGCTTGATCTCCGACTCCATCGCGCCGTCGAACACGGGCGTCGAGAAGTAGAGACCGAGCGAGCGAGCGGCCCAGCCGAGGTGCGTTTCGAGGATCTGACCGACGTTCATACGCGACGGAACGCCGAGCGGGTTGAGCACGATCTCCACCGGCGTGCCATCCGGCATGTACGGCATGTCCTCTTCGGGGAGGATGCGGCTGATGACGCCCTTGTTGCCGTGGCGTCCGGCCATCTTGTCGCCGACGGAGAGCTTGCGTTTCATGGCGACGTAAACCTTGATCATCTTGATGACGCCCGGTGGAAGCTCGTCACCCTTCTCGAGGTCCTCGCGGCGCTCTTCGGCCTTCTTCTCGAGGACACGCACGCGGTTCTCCGAACGCTCGACGAGCATGCGGATCACTTCGCGCGTCTCTTCGTCGACCGGCAGCGCGAGCAGCTCGCGGCGGGAGAGACGATTGATGACTTCGCGCTCGGCGGCCTCGCCCTTGCGGACGAGGGTGTCGCCGGTCTTGAAGTCGACGACATCGCGCTGCAGCTTCTTGTCGCTCAGCGCCTCGGCGATCTTCTTGTTGCGCGCGTCGGTGATGATGCGGATCTCGTCCTGGATGTTGCGATTCATCCGGTCGATCTCCGACTCCTCGATCGACTTCGCGCGCGAGTCCTTCTCCACGCCCTTGCGCGAGAAGATCTTCACGTCGACGACGGTGCCTTCGATGCCCGGAGGCGTCTTGAGCGATGCGTCGCGAACGTCGCCAGCCTTCTCACCGAAGATCGCGCGGAGGAGCTTCTCTTCCGGCGTGAGCTGGGTCTCGCCCTTCGGCGTGACTTTGCCCACGAGGATGTCGCCCTGCTTGACCGTCGCGCCGATGCGGATGATGCCGCTCTCGTCGAGGTCGCGCAGTGCGGACTCGCTCACGTTCGGGATGTCGCGGGTGATTTCTTCGGGACCGAGCTTCGTGTCGCGTGCTTCGATCTCGAACTCTTCGATGTGGATCGAGGTGTAGTAGTCCTCTTTGACCAGCTTCTCGGAGACGAGAATCGCGTCCTCGAAGTTGTTGCCGCGCCACGGCATGAACGCAACGAGGATGTTGCGGCCGAGGGCGAGCTCGCCGGCGTCGGTGCAGGGACCGTCGGCAAGGATCTGTCCTTTGCGGACGCGCTGGCCTTCGCGAACGATCGGCTTCTGCGTGATGCAGGTGTTCTGGTTCGAGCGCTTGAACTTGACGAGCTGGTAGATGTCGGCGCCGAACTCCTTCGTCTCGCCGGTCTCGACATCTTCGGACTCGACACGAACGATGATGCGGTTGGAATCGACGAGATCGACCACGCCGCCGCGCTTGCAGATGACGACTGCGCCGGAGTCACGCGCAACGACGTTCTCCATGCCGGTGCCGACGAGCGGCGAATCGGTGCGGAGAAGCGGCACGGACTGACGCTGCATGTTCGCGCCCATCAGTGCGCGGTTCGCGTCGTCGTTTTCGAGGAACGGAACGAGCGAGGCAGCGACGGAGACGAGCTGTTTCGGCGAAACGTCGATGAAGTCGACTTTCTCCTTCTCGATCGAGACGAAGTCGCCCGACTGACGCGCGATGACGCGGTCGTGAACGAGATTGCCTTCCTCGTCCATGATCACGTTCGCCTGCGCGATGGTGTAGCGCTCCTCGTCCCAGGCGGAGAGATAGAACGCGTACGGCTCGGCCTCGGCCGACTGCAGCATCCCCTTCTTCTTCGCGGCGGTCGCGTTGTCCTTCGCGATCGCTGTGTTGACCTTCTGCAGCTCGCGCTTTTCGACGATCTGACCGAGCTGGAAGGTCGTGTCGCCGGTTTTGACCACGCGGTAGTGATCGAGCACGCGGCCGTCGCTCACCTTCTTGTACGGCGACTCGATGAAGCCATACTCGTTGATGCGCGCGTAGCACGCGAGCGAGGAGATGAGTCCGATGTTCGGACCTTCCGGCGTCTCGATCGGGCAGATGCGGCCGTAGTGCGTGGGGTGAACGTCGCGGACTTCGAATCCGGCTCTTTCACGAGACAGACCGCCCGGTCCAAGGGCCGACAGACGGCGCTTGTGCGTGACCTCGCTGAGCGGATTCGTCTGGTCCATGAACTGCGACAGCTGCGACGATCCGAAGAACTCCTTGATCGCGGCGATGACCGGCTTGGAGTTGATCAGGTCATGCGGCATGGCGGAATCGATGTCCTGATGCACCGACATCTTTTCCTTAATCGCGCGCTCCATGCGCACGAGGCCGATGCGGAACTGATTCTCGAGCAGCTCGCCAACCGCGCGAACGCGGCGGTTGCCGAGGTTGTCGATGTCGTCGACGCGGCCGACGTCCTTGCGGAGACGGAGCAGGTAGTTGATGACGACGTAGAAATCTTCCGGGGTCATCGTCTTCTGCGTGACCGGCGAATCAAGATCGAGCTTGATGTTGAACTTGAAGCGGCCGACACGCGAGAAGTCGTACTTGCGCGCATCGAAGAACATGCCTTCGAACAGCGCCTTCGCCGACTCCAGAGTGGGAGGATCGCCGGGGCGCATGCGGCGGTAGATTTCGATGATCGACGCCTCGAACGACTTCGAGGTGTCTTTGCGCACGGTGTTGAGCAGGATGTCGGAGACGAGATCCCATTCGGGGAAGATGACGTCGACTTCTGCGATGCTGTGCTCGCGAAGGACTTCAGCCCAGTCGGCCGGAACGGTCTCGCCGGACTCGAAGAGGACTTCGCCGCTGTTCGTGTCGACGACATCGCTAAGGAATGACGCCTTGTCGAGCGCGCTGGCTTCGACCTTCGCCGAAGCGGAGTTGGTCTTCGTCAGCAGATCCGCCATCTTCTGATCGAGCTTGATGCCGCCGAAGACCGTGCGGACCGTGCGGCGTCCGCGGACCGAGTGACGGTCCTTCGCTTCTTCCTGATCGAGGACGCGCTTGTCGAACGAAAGCTCGACCGAGTCCTCGTGAACGCGAGCCTTGATCGGCGTGTAGAACTGGCGAAGGATCTCTTCGTCGGTCGTGAGGCCGAGCGCGCGCAGGAAGACCGAGCCGAGGAACTTGCGCTTGCGGTCGATGCGGACGTAGAGGATGTTCTTCTGGTCGTACTCGAACTCCACCCAGGAGCCGCGGTACGGGATGATCTTGGCCAGGAACGTGTGCGCCGACTCCTTGGTGAAGAAGACGCCGGGCGAACGGTGGAGCTGGCTGACGATGACGCGCTCGGTACCATTGATGATGAAGGTGCCGTTCTCGGTCATCAGCGGGATGTCGCCGAAAAAGACCTCCTCTTCCTTCGCGTCACGCATGTGCTTGACGCCGGTGTCGGGATCCTTGTCGTAGACGAAGAGGCGGAAGGTGACTTTCAGCGGAACGCTGTAGGTCATGCCGCGCTCCTGGCACTCTTCGACCGAGTACTTCATCTGCAGGTCGACCGGGTTGCCGCAGATGTCGCAAACCTCGACGCGATTCTTATTGATCACGCCGCAGTTCGGGCAGCCGACGGTCTCTTCGTGCGGATGGTCGGTGATGATCTTCGAGCCGCAGTTCGCGCAGGTCATGCGCAGGTGCTCGAGACCTTTCAACTGACCACACTTGCACTCCCAGTTGCCGATGGAGAACTTGACGAAATCGAGCGAGCAGGTCTCCCGGAAATCGCTGAAGGGAAAGACGCTGGTGAAGACCGACTGCAGGCCGGTGTCTTCACGCTCTTCGGGTAGGAGGTTCATCTGCAGGAAGCGTTCATACGACTTGCGCTGCACGTCGATGAGATTCGGCAACGCCATGTAGCTCCGGATTTTGGAGAAGTCATGGCGAACCGGCTCCTGTTTAGGCATCGAACCGTTCATTACGTGGACTCCTTGCGTTGTGGTGTGCGCTACAACAGGCAGGGCCACGCGCAGGCTTACGCAGCGTGGTGACTTGCAGGAGGTCGGGACTGACGAGAGGGCCGCTCCCCCCCTCTCTACCCGAAGATTGAAGCAGAACGCAGAACGCAGAATTAAGAATGAAGAATCGAGGTGGCGCTGCGCGCACGTCCCTTTTCTAAATTCTTCATTCTGAATTCTGCGTTCTGCATTCGCTGTTACAGAAAGCAAATCCGGGCAGGGCAATTCCACCCTGCCCGGACCATGGTTGACACCGATTACTTGATCGTGACCTTGGCGCCGGCGTCTTCGAAGACCTTCTTGATCTTCTCGGACTCTTCCTTCGAGACGTTTTCCTTCACGGTCTGCGGAGCGCCCTCGACGAGGTCCTTCGCTTCCTTCAGGCCGAGCGAGGTGACCTCGCGGACCGCCTTGATGACGTTGATCTTCTTCTCACCGACCTCGCTGAGGACGACGGTGAACTCGGTCTGGGCCTCAACCGGAGCAGCCGCAGCCGCAGGACCGGCGGCAACCGCAGCCGGCGCGGCGGCAGCAGCCGACACACCGAAGCGATCTTCGAGAGCCTTGACGAGGTTGGAAAGATCGAGGACCGACATCGTCTCGATCTGCTTCACGAAATCTTCAGTCGAAATAGCCATTTCAGCCTCCAAATGTATTCGTTATCTGTTCAATCTCTGGCGAGCGTGAGCCCGCGCCATCTTTATTCAGTCTTCTGTTTGGCAACCTGATCGAGGACCACCGCGAGGTTGCGGATGTTCGCCGCGAGAACGGTGACCAGTCCGCGAATCGGGTGCAGCATCAGGTAGAGGAGCTTCGCAATGAGCTCTTCGCGCGACGGAAGATTCGCGATGTTCTGAATCTCACTCGCCGGCACGATCTGCCCGTTGAGCAGCGCACCCTTGAACTGAACCGTCGGAACGTCCTTGGCGAACTTCGTCAGCGCCTTCGCCAGTCCAACCGCGTCGGTCGTGTTGTACGCGACGGCGGTCATGCCGGAGAACTGGTCCTTGATCTGGGTCAGCGGCGAGTCCTTCACCGCGATCAGAGCGAGGGTGTTCTTGACGACGATATAGCTCGATCCGGACTCACGAACCTGCTTGCGCAGCTCGGTGACCTGCGGAACGGTGATGCCTTTGAAATCGATCAGGAACGCATTGGTCGCCTGCCCGATGCCCTCGGAGAATTCGGAGATCACTGCCGCTTTTTCTTCGCGATTCATGTTCCCTCCTTACTCCGCCTTCACCTCGGCCACGGTCGAGTCGATGCTGATCGACGGACTCATGGTCGAAGAGATGTAGATGGTGCGGACGTACTTGCCTTTCGCCGCAGCCGGCTTCGCCTTGCGCACCGCATTGATGATGCTCGATGCGTTGTCAATGAGCTGGTCCGCGCTGAATGAGATCTTGCCAACCGGTACGTGAATGATCGACGTCTTGTCGACGCGGAACTCCACCTTACCGGCCTTGATCTCCTGGAGTGCTTTGGCGACGTCGAACGTGACGGTGCCGGTCTTCGGGTTCGGCATCAGTCCGCGAGGACCGAGAACCTTTCCAAGCTTACCGACGGACCGCATCATGTCGGGCGTCGCGATGACGGCGTCATAGTCGACCCAGCCACCCTGGATCTTCTCGACCATTTCGTCGCCGCCGACGAAATCAGCGCCGGCCTCAGTAGCCTCACGCTGTTTGTCGCCTTGAGCGATCACGAGCACACGCTTGGTCTGACCGGTGCCGTGCGGGAGCACGGTCGTGCCACGGACCATCTGATCGGCGTGCTTGGGATCGACACCGAGAAGCATCGAAAGCTCGACCGTCTCGTTGAACTTGGCGTACGCGATCTGCTTCAGCAGTGCGAACGCTTCGTCCAACTGGTACGGCCGCTCCTCGACCTTCTCGGCCGCTGCACGATACTTCTTGCCGTGTTTGGCCATTTCACCTCCGTAGTCGTAACGGCAGGCGTTGCTTCCTGCCTCCTACGTTTTTGATTGCTTCAGCTACGCGCTGAGGCGCCTTTGTTACTGGTTGGGTTGCTTGGTTGCTGAGTTGCTGGGTCACACCACCCAGCAACCAAGTAACCCAGCAACTCAGCAACCGCTTCTATTCGACTTCGAGACCCATCGAGCGCGCGGTGCCCTCGACGGTCTTGATCGCCGCCTCGACCGATGCCGCATTGAGATCCGGCATCTTCGTGCGCGCGATCTCCTCGACCTGCTGCTTCGTGACCTTGCCGACCTTGTTCTTGTTCGGCACGCCGGAGCCCTTCGGGATGCCCGCGGCGCGGAGCAGCAGGACCGCGGCGGGAGGGGTTTTGGTGATGAATGTGAAGGAGCGGTCGGAGAAGACGGTAATGACCACCGGAATGATCAGTCCCTGCTGTCCCTGCGTCCTGGCGTTGAAGGTCTTGCAGAACTCCATGATGTTTACGCCGTGCTGGCCGAGGGCCGGACCGACGGGAGGAGCGGGAGTTGCGGCACCCGCGGGAATCTGGAGCTTGATGTAACCAGTGATCTTTTTAGCCATGATTTAACGTCCTGTTATCTCGTTACCGTTTCTGTGCCGCGGAGCCGCCACCCTGCTCTTCACTGGGATCGAATCTGTTGACCTGCAGGAAGTCGAGCTCCACGGGCGTCGAGCGTCCGAAGATCGTGACCATCACCTTGAGGGTGTTGCGGTCGAGGTTCACTTCCTCCACCACGCCGGTGAAGTTGGTGAACGGACCGTCGATGATGCGCACGTGCTCGCCGTGCTCGTAAACGTGCTTCGGCTTCGGCTTTTCCTTGGTCGTGACGACCTGCGTCAGGATCGAGTCGACTTCTTCCTGCGTCAGCGGCGTCGGCTTCTTGCCGGTGCCGACGAAGCCGGTGACCTTCGGTGTGTTCTTGACGAGGTGCCAGGCTTCATCCGACATCTCCATCTCGACGAGGATGTAGCCGGGGAAGAACTTGCGCTGTACTTCGCGCTTCTTACCGCCCTTCATCTCCACGAGCGTTTCGGTGGGGATCTTGATCTCGCCGAACTTCCCGCGCATGCCGAGGGCGTCGACGCGTTGGTTGAGTGTCTCCTTCACCCGCTCCTCGAATCCGGAGTAGGTGTGGACGATGTACCACTGCTTCTGGCCGGCTTCAACCATGACTTAGATGCCCGCTCCGAACCTGGTGAAGAGAAAGTCAATCGCTTTGTAGAAGACGATGTCACAGCCCCAGAGGAACACGGCGAAGATGAGGGTGGCGACGATCACGACGACGGTCGTGTTCAACACTTCCTGGCGGCCCGGCCAGGTCACTTTCTTCATCTCGGTGGTGGTGTCGCGCCAGAACTCCTTGACGCTTCCGACCCACTCTTTGGGCTTTGCTACCAGTCCATTTTCTTCAGCCATGTACTCTCCAGGTGGTATCGACAAGGGTCAGGGTCCGGCGCAGCCCTTCCGCGCTCCGTGCGCGTGTGGCTACCGGCCCCTGACCGCTGGCGACTGAGTTGGGTTGGCAGGCCAAGAGGGGCTCGAACCCCCAACCTGCGGTTTTGGAGACCGCTGCTCTACCAATTGAGCTATTGGCCTGTGTCGGACATCCACGAACCGCCGCAAGTAGCTGACAAAGCTACGGCTAACCCCGTTATTCCCTACTTCGTTTCGCGGTGCGGCGTGTGCTTCCGGTCGTGACGGCAGAACTTCTTGAGCTCGAGCTTCTCCGTCATCGTCTTCCGGTTCTTCGTCGTCGTGTAGTTCCGACGTTTGCACTCGGTGCACTGCAACGTGATGATTTCGCGTCCTGCGCGCGCCATGATGAAACTCCTGATCTGCGATCGAAATCGGTGGAGCCCTCGACGAGATTTGAACTCGTGACCCCGTCCTTACCAAGGACGTGCTCTACCCCTGAGCTACGAGGGCATATGAAATCAGAAGGCAGAAAGCAGAAGTCAGAAATGACCCCCGCAAAACTGCTTTCAACCTCTCAACGAACGTCTGCTTTTGATCTGGAGCGGGAGACGGGGTTCGAACCCGCGACCAACAGCTTGGAAGGCTGTGACTCTACCAACTGAGTTACTCCCGCCCGTCGTTAAGCCTAAAACCTGAAACCTGAAAAAAAGCTGCCTTCTTCAGGTTTCAGATTTCATTCTTCTAGTTTCAATGGTGGAGAGTGGAGGATTCGAACCTCCGTAGGGCAAGGCCCGGCAGATTTACAGTCTGCTGCTTTTGACCGCTCAGCCAACTCTCCGATGGGTGACTGCATCTGGAGCTGGCGACGGGACTCGAACCCGCGACCTGCTGATTACAAATCAGCTGCTCTACCAACTGAGCTATGCCAGCACCACACTTCGAAATGTCAAAGACACATCCAGCTAAGACCGACTGAGCAGAGGACGAGCTTAGGCGGCGCGCCGAAGGGACTGCGGGTTATAGCAGAGAGCCAAACGGTTCGCAAGAGGAATGTTATTCCGATGACGGGGTACCCTCACAGGCCGTGAAAGAGGCCCGAAAAGAGCTCGCCAAAGCCGCTCTTCTGCCCCCTTCGGTGACCCTCTTTTTCGCCGATATCCTGCTCGCCGGACTCAACCTCTACATCCGCGTTCATTGCGACTGCTGCCGCCGCACTTCGTAGAAAAGCACCGCAGCCGCCGTCGCCACATTGAACGAGTCGACGTGCCCCTGCATCGGGATGGTGACCACGCGATCGCAGTGCTGGAGCACATTGCGGCGCACGCCTTTTCCTTCATTGCCGAGGACGATTGCGACGTTGCCCCGGAAATCGATCTTGTCGGGACGGTCGCCGTCCGCTGCCGCGGCGTACACCCAGAAATCCTTCTTCTGCAGCGATTCGATCGCTCGCGCCAGATTCGTGACGCGCGCGACCGGCACCCATTCCGACGCTCCTGCCGACGCCTTGACCGCCGCGGGCGTGAGGCCGACGCTTTCATGCTCGGGAGTGACGACGAGATCGACGCCGAAGCCATCGGCGACGCGAAGAATCGTCCCGAAGTTCTGCGGATCGGTGATGCCGTCGAGGATCACGACGAAGCTCGCCTTCTCGATCGCATCATCGAAATCGACGTAGCCGCTCTCTGCCATATCGGCGGCGACGCCGTTGTGTACGCCGCGCCCCGCCATGCGATCGACCTGCTCGGTACTGACAATTCGCACGGAGACATCCGCCTGCTTCGCTTCCCCGATCAGGCGCTGATGCCGCGCCGACTGCTCGCGCGCAACGGCGATGAACTGAATGCGATCGGGGTGCGATCGGATCGCTTCGAGCACCGGATTGATGCCGTAGATGATCACGCTCGCGCAAGCCTCCGCGGCAGCGATGGTCCTTCGTAGATGAAGCTCGTGTAGATCTGCACGAGGTCCGCGCCGGCTTCCCGCTTCGCGCGTACATCACCGGGCGTGAACACGCCGCCGACGCCGATCAGCGGAAACTCCGGACCGGCGCGCTTCCGCACCGCCGCAAGGACATTTGTCGACTTCTCCATCAGCGGCTCTCCCGACAAACCGCCTGCTTCGCTCGTTGAGAACGGCCGATCGACCGTCGTGTTCGTGCAGATCATGCCGCGTGCCCGCCGCACGCAGACATCGCAGATCTCGCCGAGCATCGCGTCATCGACATCGGGCGCGATCTTCACGAGCGCAGGACCGACTGCGTCGAGAATCCGCTCGAGGTGCTCCGGCCGTTGCAGCTCGCGCAGCGACGGCGTGTTCGGCGACGAAAGATTCACGACCACCGCATCCGCATGCGGCGCGAGCTTCTCCGCGCACGCGGCGTACGCGTCGGGCGCGCCCTCGAGCGGCACGTCGCGATTCTTGCCGATGTTCACGAACGTCGGCACGCGCCGATCCCAAGCGCGCAACCGCGCTGCGACTGCATCGGCGCCTTCGTTGTTGAAGCCCATCCGGTTGATGATCGCCTGATATCGGGGATAGCGGAACATCCGTGGCTTCGGATTGCCCGGCTGCGGATGCAGCGTGACCGTGCCGACTTCGATGAAGCCGAATCCGAGTGCGGCGAGGAACGGCATCATCACCGCGTTCTTGTCGAAGCCGGCGGCGATGCCGATGCGATTCGGGAACGTCATGCCGAGGAGCGTGACCGGGTTGCGCGTTTCGCAAAGCGACGTGATTGCGCGCAGCACGATCGGAATCTGCTGCAGCCGGAGCATCTGCTCGACCGCGAACTCGTGCGCCGATTCGGCGTCGAGGCGGAAGAGCAGCTCGCGAATCAGGCGATACATCGCTCGACTCGTTGCAACGGCGACAACACGGTCGGATCCGACTCGCTCGCATGCTGCAGCAGCGGGATCATGCGCACGAGCTCCGGCCCGTGATCGACGCCGGTAAGCGCAACTCGCAGCGGCATGAAGAGCGCCTTGCCCTTCAATCCCGTGGAGGTCTTCAATCGCTCGACGAATGCCTTGTAGCTCGCTTCATCGACCGGCGTGCTCGTCCGCAGCTCGCTCGCGAGCGCTTCGGCAAACGGCCGCTCGACCGCACCCGGCGTGAACTCGCGCACGAATCGAAGCGCCTCCGCGAACTGCGTCAGTCGCGTGACGCTCGTCTTCACCAGCTCGATTCCTTCTTCGAGCCACGGCGTATCGAAGAACGGCCGCACGCGCGGGAGCAGCTCCGCAGTGCTCATCGCGTGGATGTATTGCCCATTCAGCCACTCGAGCTTCTGGTGATCGAACACGGCATCTGCCGGATTGACGCGATCGAGCGAGAAGTGCTCGATCGAATACTGCGGCGCGAAGATCTCGCGCCCGTCCGGTGCCGACCACCCGAGCAACGTCAAGTAGTTGACCATCGCCTCGGGCAAAAACCCGTCGTCCGCGTATTGCGACACCGAAGTCGCTCCGTGCCGCTTCGAGAGCTTGCTGCGATCCGGCCCGAGGATCAGCGAGACGTGCGCAAACTGCGGACTGTCCCAAGCCATAGCGCGATAGATCAGCACCTGGCGATGCGTGTTCGTCAGATGCTCGACTGCACGAATGACGTGCGTGATCTCCATCTCGTGATCGTCGGCGACGACCGAGAAGTTGTACGTCGGCAAACCGTCCGACCGCACGAGGATGAAATCGCCGAGCGACTCGCGCTTCCAGGTCACTTCGCCGCGAATCACATCGTCGATCGTGACATCGCCGTCATCCGGAACGTGAAAGCGGATCGCGAACGGCGTCCACATGTTCAGCTTCGCCGAGATCTCCTGCGCCGAAAGGCGATAGCACGTGAGGTCGTAATGCGGCGGACGCCCCTCCGCCTCGGCCTTTGCCTTCTTCGCCTGCAGCAATTCGTCGGGACAGAAGCAGCGATACGCCTTGCCCGATTCGAGCAATTGCCGCGTGATCGAGTTGTAGAGGTCCGTGCGCTCCGATTGCCGATACGGCGTGTGTGGTCCATCGAAGTCGGGACCTTCGTCCCACTTCAGCCCGAGCCACTGCAGATCCTCGAGCACCATCGTCTCGGATTCGCGCGTGGAGCGCGCCTGGTCGGTGTCTTCGACGCGGATGATGAACCTGCCGCCGTGCCGCTTCGCGAACAGCCAGTTGAAAATCGCGGTGCGCGCGCCGCCGACGTGCAGATGTCCGGTCGGTGACGGAGCGAATCGAACGCGAACAGTCATCGGTCGCGCAGTTTATCGCGTGGAGTGCGGCGGCCATGCCGCCGCTCTATCAACCGCGGCCATGCCGCGGTTGCACGACGGCATGGCCGTCGTGGGGAACATCAGCG
>C688J18823_10001100_pt1 | contig 16469 bp, 17 predicted proteins | sample HopSoiMetagenom1_FD_18823 | JGI IMG/M metagenome (IMG submission 18823) | reverse complement strand
TAGAATAAAGGGCTACCTCGAGCTTGCTGGCTTTTGGCGCCCACACCCTGAAATTGGTCTCTTGGTCGCCGTTGTATTCCGCGCCAATGGGATATCGACGCTTAGTCGTTACTGCCACGTATTTGCCTCCTCTAGATGCCGGTTTTCTGCAACCGCGATTTGCCTTTTCCTAGGCGAGTATCAGCGGTTAAATGCTTCGACGGAGAAAACCTTCCCCTCATTCGAACATGGCTTCGCTGGATCGGATCTCACAAAACAAACAGACGGTGACCGAGGTCGACCATCCGCTTGTGGCAGCGAAGCTTGGCCTGCTGCGGGCGAAAAGCACTCCACGGCTTCTGTTTCGGTCTGCGATGCAGGAACTTTCGATGGTGTTGCTGATGGAAGCAGCGCGCCGCTGGGAAACGAAATCGATGGAGATCGAAACTCCGCTCCGGAAATGTTCGGTGCGCGTTCCCGGTAGAGCGGCGGTGCTGGTGCCCATTCTGCGGGCAGGACTGGGAATGCTTGATGGGATGCTGCGACTTTTGCCGGACGCGGGCGTAGGACACATCGGCATTTACCGCGAAGAAGAGATGCTGCGACCCGTGACGTACTTCTCGCGGTTACCGCCCGGCTTAGGTGCGGCACAGGTGGTTCTGATTGATCCCATGCTGGCGACCGGCAATAGCGCTGTCGCCGCATTGTCGATGCTGAAGGAACATGGAGCCGAGAAGATTCAGTTCGTGTGTATCGTCAGTTGCGCGCCTGGCATCAAACAGGTGCAGTCAACTCATCCCGACGTGGAGATCATTACCGCGGCGATTGATCCAGAGCTGAATGATTTCGGATTTATTGTGCCCGGACTGGGCGACGCCGGGGATCGGTATTTCGGAACCGGTCCGGCAGTTTAGAGCAGCGCGCGATTGTAGGCCGTCTCTGTAAGACGGCATTAGATCGGCGTCTGACACAGAACGTCCTACAATTCTCGGCAAGCGATGCGCTTGCCCTACAACGACTGAGGGATGCCTGGGGCGAACGCGCTCGGAGGATCTTGTTTCACCAACGCCGCGACAGAGCGCTGCCGCTACAGCGGGGCTTGCCTCCCCGTCCCAAACCATGTGAAATCGCGGCGTGAATGGCAGCGGTCCAGATGTTCAGGTTGTAAGGCCGTTCAACGAAGCCGTTGAAATGACGAAACAAATCTTGTTTCGGCCATTCGATCTCAAAAAGTGGCTGGTTATCGGATTCGCCGCGTGGCTGGCCCATCTCGGCGGTACTAATTTCAACTTTCGATACAATAAGGGCACCGATTTCCGTCACATTCCGGGATTCGATGGATTGCGCCACACGCTCCACCACACCGCTTCGTGGGTGATCGTCACATCGATCGTGGTCCTTGTAGTCTTGTTTCTGATCCTCGCGGTGGTGTTCACGTGGTTACGCGCTAGAGGCGCCTTCATGTTCATCGATTGCATTGTGCGTAACCGGGCAGCGATTGCCGAACCCTGGCGCGAGTTTCGGAAAATCGGCAACAGCTTCTTCCTATTCTCGCTCATCGTGGCGCTCGTTTTTCTGGTGATCGCCGGGGCACTCGCCGTCCCCTTCATTTTTTTGCTGGTTCGCGGCAACCGGACGCTTCATCACCTTGGACCGATTGGCCTATCGACCGTTATCATCTGGGCGGCGGCCATCTTCGTGCTGGCCATGGCTTGGGTTTTGATCAGGAACCTGATGGTGCCGATCATGTATCGCCGCCGCTGCCTCGCGGCCGAAGGATTCGGAGCAGCCTTGTCACTCGTTAACAGTAATCCCGGGGAGATCACGATCTATTGCTTGTTCTGGATCGTGCTGGGAATCGGGTTTGTGATCACGGCATGTGTAGCCGTGTGCCTAACGTGCTGCATCGTCGCAATTCCTTATGTGGGAACCGTTATTTTATTGCCGCTGTACGTGTGTCTGGCCGCCTTCACGTTGTTGTTCCTGCGCCAGTTTGGACCGGACTACGACGTGTGGGCGACGTTGCCGCAGATAGCGACGACGCCCGTAGAACCCGCTGCAGCAGAGACCGCTCCGCCGGCGCCAGAGCCGCCGCCATTGCCGCCCGTTGATTAGAGCGCACCGGCCGCTTCCTGCCCTAACGACAGCGGCCGTACGCGTTACTTCACAGTTCCGTCATTCGCCAGAACTTTTGAAACGCATCAGGCCATGTCCGATTGACCACGCTTTGGCGGGCACGAACGCCCATTTTCCGTCGTTGCTCCGCATTCGTCACCAGATGGCGGAGCGCTCTCGTGAAGTCTGCGACGTCCAACGATTTCGTGACCATCCCGTTTTGCTCATTCGCAACCAGCTCTTTCGGTCCACCCGCATCGGACACAACTACAGGAACGCCCGAGGCTTGCGCTTCGATAATCACGTTGCCGAATGTGTCCGTAGTACTTGGAAACGCAAACACATCGGCGGAGGCGTAAGCCGCGGCCAAATCGTTGCCCCGCAAGTAGCCGGTGAAAATCGCGTCCGGCAAAGCTTCCGCCAATGCTTCCGAATACGGTCCGTGACCGACCAATAGTAGCTCGATCGGTAACCCCTCCTCGCGCAATCGACGATATGCACTTGCCAGCACATCGAGGTTTTTCTCTTTCGAAATACGGCCGACATAGAGCAGCCGGACCTTTCCATTACGAGAGCCGAACTTTCCCCAAAACTCGGGATCGCGCTTTGTCGGATGAAACAACTCCAAGTCGAGGCCTCGCGGCAAAATCTTTATCTTGGCGGGATCCAGTCCACGATTGATCCAGCTTTGACGGTACTCCTCTGAATTTACAAACAAGGTGTCGAGCTGGCCGTAAAACCAGTGCATAAACTTCCAGGCGATGCTCTCCAGAAAACTATCTTCGGTCAGGATGCGAACGTATTGCGGAAAATCGGTGTGATAGATACCGCTGGTCTTTAGATTGAGCATCTTGGCCGCGAGCAAAGCCGTTAGGCCGATGGGACCTGGTGTGCTGATAATGATTTCAGTGAATTGCTCGCACTGGATGTAATCCAGGATCTGGAGAATCGGCGGAAAACTAAGCTTCTGGAGTTCGTACTCGGGCAACTCGAATTCACCGATGGGCCGGAAGTTTTTTATCGGTATGTCATCGATCTGAAGTTCGCTCCGTGACGTAACGACAGTGAGTTTTTTCCCGGCAGCCGCTCCTTCCGCCGCCATCTTCCGAATCGTCGTGGCGACGCCGTTCACGTCCTCCAGGGTGTCGGTAAACCAGGCGCGTTTTTGGTTTTGCAGTGCCGGCGGAATGTTTCCGGTCAAATCCTGAAACACCTGCTGCAACCAATTCCGGGACGGCGCCTGGCTGTGAAAACCGTAGATGTACGGCGTCAGGATCACGATGATCGGCGCGATCGCGCTCAGCGCCTGCATGCTTTCCACCAGATTTCCGGTGCTGATTTGTTGGACGAACTTTTTGAACAGCCGAAATGCCACCTGTTCGGCCACCAGATTTGCCATGAGAAACGTCCTACGTTCCGGCTCAGTGACCGCCGCCAGCTCCTCGTTCAGCTTCGCCTTAACCTCCGGTTGCGCGAAATACTTGGAGAGCTGGTTCCACAGCGACACGTTAGCGGGCTTCGCTAATTCAAAGATTTTGCCCGACAACACGCCCTGAGTGATGAACGTGGCTTTCTCCGCCAGGGTGAACTCGGTCGGATCGCGGCCTTCCATGAACCGCGAAAACATTTTTTCCAACAAAGCTGCGCTCGGCCCGAGCTTTTCGTGAAATCGATCGAGGACGAAATTCGAGACGGTATTATAGAAACCGTGCGAGAGCGCCAGCGGCGTGCCGCCGTGTCCACAAGGCTGGCAGGATCCGCTTTTGATGTGTCCGACGAACTGCTCAACCGTGCTGGCGTCCGGTGTTTCCGTGTAGGCCGAGGCCAGGAACTTCCCGCCGTGATCGTCGGAACCGCCGACCAGGATTTTTCGCCACGGCTCCGGATGAGTGGGCGGCAGATTGTGCCGGTTGGCGAACTCCCCGATCTTCTTCGGCGTTAAGGTGGCAAGAAGAGTCGGGGTGAGATCGCTGAGCAGCGCGTCCCGGAGACCATTGATGCTCTCGAATGTCTTGAACAGAAGCATCAGCCGCTCGAGATGCGAGGCCTGCAGCAGGCCGTTGATGCTGTAAAGCGGGTGAGCCACAGCGTGGGCGATGTGATTCTGCGCAAGGTAGGGTTGAAGCTCGAATATGTTCTCGCGGAGGCGGATAATCTCAGCGTGCTGGGCTTCGGTTATGCCCCAGACCAGTAAATGAATCTTGCACGGGTCCTGCGGAAAATACGTCGTAACCTGCTCGCTAATGAAAGTTTGAGGAAGATCTGCGATCTCCAGGCAGCCTTCGATCGTGTCGTGGTCGGTGATCGTCACAAAGTCCATTCCCGCATCCAGCAGCTGCGCATGCAGCCAGCCCGGCTCTGAACAGCTGTCCGGAAAATCAAACCTCCGAAACAGCCACTCTTCGGACCGGGAGCTGTATCGGGAATGAACGTGCAGGTCACACCTACTCATTGGCCGGGCCCTCGGTTGATTCGCCACTCTGTCATCCATTCGCGGTAAGTGGTCGGAGTCCGTGCCTCCGGCATCCGTTCCACCAGATCGGTGATCTGTCTCCAGATCGAGCGGTGCTGATAATCGACGGGGTGAATGCTGAGACGAACCAGCGATTGTCGTTGGACTAGCTGCGCCAAAACCGTGTTCCAAGTAAGACTCGCCGCGCGTCGCCACTGATTGCGCACGCTGTAAACGAGCGATCGAGCGGTAAAGGTAGCGCCGGAGCGCAGATCGCGAACCGAAGAGAGGCGCGTTGTGTATTCCATGCCGGCGTCCTGTGCTGCTCTTTCGGCTTCGGCTCCGAGTAGCCATGCCGGAGCGATGAATCCGTGAGGTTTCAGGCCCGCTCCCTCGAATTGCTCGCGAGCAAGTGTGATCCGCCGCCGAGCTTCTTCGTAGGGCAAATCATAAAATTCCCCTTCATTCTGTGTGTAGACGCGCGTGATGAATTGATCGGGAAGCGATTCATTTCTCCGGCTCGGACGCAAATGAAAATAACCGTGAATCACCACCTCATGGCCCGCGGTTTCCAACTCCCGCAGCCACGCGACGAAAGAACGATTTTCCGTGCTCTGCCCTGTGTGATGGTAATCCGGTACCACCAAAACCGAAGTGACGCGAATTCCGCGGCCGTGAAGGTCCTCCACAATGCGTTTGCTCGCCTCCCAAGTCGGCGGAGCGACGTCATGCAGCGAAACGACGAACGACTGAGCTGTCATCGTCGAAGTCGCTGCTATTGGAAGAAATTGCGTCGCCGCAACCGAAGTCATAGCCACTGATTCCAAAACGGACTGGCCAAGTGAACCAACATTAAGGCCACAGGCTCAGGCTTCAAAGCAGAAACCTGAGGGGGCCGGTTGGGGCAATTTCACACCCGAAAAGTTCGCTCGAAACCGGCATCGGGTTCGGAAAGATGCTAATCGCGCGGCTTTCCGTTACTTTGACTGGTGAAGAATTACTGGCTGGTGAAACAGGAACCTGATGACTACTCCTGGGACGATTTTGTCCGCGATCGCGGCACGAGCTGGACTGGTGTGCGCAACTACACCGCCCGGAATAATCTCCGCAAAATGGCGAAAGACGATGAAGTGCTGTTTTATCATAGCGGCGAGCAGAAGGCGGTCGTCGGGATCGCGAAGGTGAAGCGGGTGGCTTATCCCGATTCGACGGCCAGTGAAGGCGATTGGAGCGCAGTCGACCTGGCGCCGGTTCGTCTTCTGTCTAATCCNGTGACGCTNGCCGAAATCAAAAGNACGCAGTCGCTGCAAAATCTTCCGCTAATCCGGCAGTCTCGCCTTTCCGTCGTCCCGGTCGGTCAAGCTGAGTTCAAAAAGATTGTCGAAATGGCCGGCGGCTGACGCCAGCCTCGAGCATTAGGCGAAAACCGTTTGGCATTTCCCGATTCGACATTGCGGCGGGCCTATCTGAAGATCAAACCGCATGCCGAACGGTCGATTCATCACTTTTGAAGGAAGCGAAGGTTGTGGAAAATCGACGCAGGTGCAGCGCTTGTCGGCTCGACTGGAATCGTTAGGCGTGGAATTTTTGCTGACTCGCGAACCAGGCGGAACGCCTATCGGAGAAGCCATCAGGGAGCTTTTACAATTCGCGCCGGAAGGGCAGGGCATGTTTCCGGAGACGGAGCTCCTGTTATTTGAAGCGAGCCGCAGTCAATTGGCGCGGCAAATCATCAAACCGGCGTTGGCACGGGGCGTGACTGTCATTTCCGATCGATTTTTCGATTCGACAACCGTTTATCAGGGCGTTGGACGCAAGCTGGCGGCCCGCGCGGTGGACCAGTTAAACGCATTCGCAGTTGGCGATTGCGTTCCGCAACTCACCATCGTGCTTGATGTGAATGCGGAGACGGCGCGATTGCGAATGCAGAAGCCGCGGCGAGCCGACCGAATGGAGCAGGAGCCTGAAGAATTTTATCAGGCTGTTCGTGAAGCGTACCGTGAGTTAGCCAGGAGAGAGTCGAAGCGAATCGTGCTGATAGACGGCAACAGGGCCCCGGAAGATATCGAACACGATATCTGGAGGGTCATCACCGCCCGGTTTCCCGAACTGACCACCGATTTTCCTGCACATAAATCAAACCCAGCCGCGACGACCGGCGCCTAGTTGCCGTTCTCGACTTTCGAAATGGCACTCACACCAACGGCTGCGCTCGAATATCTGCGACGCGCTCACGACCAAAATCGACTGGGTCACGCCTATCTCATTTCAGGGGCGCCTGGCAGCGGCAAACGAGCGCTAGCCGCGCAGCTGACGAATTTGGTGAACGGTACCGAGGAGAAAGACGTATTTACCTCGCGAGCTCGCGAGGTTTACGTCGCGGAGCCGGAATCGAAGTCGCGACGGATTGTCATCGAGCAGGTGCGGGGATTGGAACATGCCTTGCAGATGAAAGCTCAAGGTGATCGGAAGAAGGTCGCGATCATCTCGGATGCTGATCGGCTGCAAGCGCAGGCGGCAAATGCGTTCTTGAAAACGCTGGAAGAACCGCCAGCGAACTCACTCCTGCTGCTGCTCAGCGCAATCCCGGAAGTATTGCCCGACACCATTTTGTCACGCTGCATCTCCATCGCACTGGCGACAAACGAGACCGCGAGGCCCGAAGAGCAAATTCGATTGCTGGAGCTGCTGCGGCAGATCGCCGAGCGCGCCGATTGGAATGTCGAGGCTGCCTACTGGCTGGCGCAGGGGTTAAGCCGGTTGTTAGGCCAAGTCCGCGACGACATAAAACAAACCAATCAGGACAAGCTCAAAGCCGAGGAGGCGCGTTATCAAAATTCTACTGACGGCGCCTGGCTGGAGGAGCGGGAAGATTACTATAAAGCCCTAACCGAAAGCCAGTACGTCCAGCGGCGCACACATCTTTTGGAGGTGCTGTTCCTCTGGTGGGCGGATGTGCTTCGAGCGAAAACCGGTGTCAGCGCACGCGATTTTCCCAAGATGAAGCATGAGACCAGCGCGCTGGCGGACCGCTTCAAGACACATGAGATCCTGAAGCGAATCCGGCGCTTGGAAGAGTTGCGTGAGCATCTTGGGTATAACATTCAGGAGGCGCTCGCCATTGAGGTGGCGTTCCTGAAGATTTTCGGGTCGTGATCGAGCGCTGCACCGATAGGTTTTAGGACCCAGCGTGGCATGGCCTGCCCGCGAAGACCAAGCGCTAAACCGAAGCGCGGGATGTTCGCGGTACGCTTAACACCTCGCCAACGCGGTGTACGTCACACAAGTAGGAGAGGTTTTTCGACTGCGCTCAGGATGACAAACGGCTTTGCGTGCTCGTACATGGTATGCGGAATTTCGATCGCGTAATCGGGTATCCGGCGGAACCTGATCCCACGTTGCCACCCTGCTTTCCTAGGTAGCTCCCATTTCATTTGTGGTTTCCTGGGTTCCAGATTTCCTGCCTTCCTTAGGGATACTTGATCCTCCTTTCCTCCCGCCGACAGAGAGAGCTAGAGTGCGGCATGCCGCGGAAACGTACGCTGAACGTCGGTCTCATCGGCTACAAGTTCATGGGCAAAGCCCATTCGAACGCCTGGCGGCAAGCCCCCCGTTTTTTCCAGCTACCTGCCGACGTGCGTTTGAAAACGATCTGCGGCCGGGACAAGCCAGCTCTCGAGGTCGCCGCCAAACAGTTCGGATGGGAAAACGTCCAGACTGATTGGCGGCGCGTAATCGAGGATCCGGAGATCGATATCATTGATATCTGCACGCCTAACGACCGCCACCACCAGATCACAATCGCCGCGGCCGGTGCGGGCAAGGCCGTTTTGTGCGAGAAGCCGCTGGCCCGTAACACGGCTGAAGCGCGGCAGATGGTTCGAGCCGTGGCCCGAGCAGGCGTGCCAAATATGGTGAGTCACAATTACCGCCGGATTCCGGCGATCGCCCTGGCCAAAGAGATGATCAACCGCGGCGAAATTGGAGAACGCATTTTCCATTGTCGCGCTCGTTACGCCCAGGATTGGATCGTCGATCCAAATTTTCCATTGGTGTGGCGCCTGCAATCGGGTGCTGCCGGCAGCGGTGCGCTGGGTGATATCTTTTCACACATTGCCGATCTGGCTCGTCACCTGGTAGGCGAACTCGAAACGATTTGTGCGACGACGGAAACGTTTATCACAAAGCGACCCCTGCCCAGTGAATCAACCGGACAGCGCCAGCGGCAGCAGCGGTTCGGGCGGGTAACGGTTGATGATGCGGTAACTGCGATTGGCCGGTTCCATGATGGTGGACTGTTTAGTTTGGAAGCGACCCGGTTCGCCCCCGGCCGGAAAAACAGCCTCACCCTGGAGATCAATGGCAGTGGCGGCTCCCTCTTCTTTGATCTCGAGGACATGAATCATCTCCGTTGGTACAATGCGGCTGATGTCGCCGGGCGTCAGGGTTTTCGCGACATCATCGTTACCGATCCATCTCATCCGTACATGAAACAGTGGTGGCCGCCTGGTCATGTTATCGGGTACGAACACACATTTGTGCACACCATTGCCGACTTCGTAGTGGGGGTGGCGAAGGGAATGGACGTCCAACCCGACTTTGCCGACGGATTACGCACACAACAGGTGCTGGACGCGGCCCTGCACAGCGCGCATAAGAACAGGTGGACGAAAATACCACGATGAGATTTACCGATCAGGTTGCATTGGTTACCGGCGCCGGCCGGGGAATTGGTCATGCCATCGCGGTGCGACTCGCGAGCGAAGGGGCTCGCGTTGCTTCCGTTAGTCGGTCGGAAGAAAATGCGAAACGGACTGCGGACGAGATTAATGGAGATCGATCTGATACCGCGAAGGCCTACGCGGTCGACGTTAGTGATCATGAAGCTGTCGAAAAAATCGGTGCCAAGGTTTTGGAAGATTTTGGCCGCGTCGACATCCTGGTTAACAATGCCGGCGTGACTCGCGATGGACTCGCCATGCGAATGGCGATCGAAGATTGGGAAGCGGTAATCAATACCAACCTGCGAGGCGCATTCAGTTTCACCCAGAGTGTGATCCGCGCGATGATCAAGCAGCGCAGCGGCCGCATTATCAACATCAGTTCGGTGATCGGATTAATGGGCAATGCCGGCCAGACAAACTACGCGGCCAGCAAAGCCGGTCTGATCGGCCTAACGAAATCGTTGGCACGTGAGCTGGCCAGCCGCGGCATCACCGTGAACGCGATCGCCCCCGGTTACATCTCAACCGACATGACGAGCGGCTTGAGCGAAGAGATTCAGAAGGGCATCCAGGACAAGATCCCGCTGAAACGGGTTGGGACTCCGGATGAGATCGCCGCCGCGGTCGCGTTTTTAGCCTCTGCCGAGGCTGGTTACATCACCGGCCAAACGCTTTGCGTGGACGGTGGAATTGTAATGTAACGGCGGGAGACGTCGCTAAAACAGCGCGTTTGTCGAACCGCCTTGAAGCGCGGCATACTCGACCAACGTGGTCATCCTGAGCGCAGTCGAAGGACCTCTCCTACTTGGGTGACGTGTTCCGCATGTGTGAGGTCCCTCGACTTCGCTCGGGATGACATAGCTCCGTCAGGTCCACTCCGTGGTAGGTACGGACGCTACGCGCAGGAAGCAGGAGCGAGAGTAAGAGATTTCTCCACTTCGGTCGAATGACAAACAAGGATGGCGGTGAAACGAAACAAAGCGTGGCGAAGACTGTGTGCGTTAGCATCAAACAAAACCGCCACAGCTTTTGTCATGTCCAGCGCAGTCGAGACATCTTTCACTCTGGCGAGTGAAGCGAGAACTGGAACGCATAACCGGCTTGTTTGCGATGTTGCGGCAAGGAAATCAGATCGAACCAGCGTGAACCTTACTTCCGCAGCATGATTGTCACTCGGCCGCTGACCAGAACCTTACCGTCCGCGCTAACCTCACACTCGTAAACCGTGTTCACGGATTCGCCGTATAACCGACGCGCTCGAACGTGGAGCGGCCCCCCGACATCATCGATATACGGAATGTTCAGTGCCGCATCGCGAATGGCGGCAAGATACCCCGGTGGTGCCACGCCTCCCGCAGCCTGAGCCCGCAGCCCTCCGTGAATCGCCGCCGCCTGCGCGCCGTATTCGAGGGCGTGCACGGAGGATAAACGATCATCGCGCCGCAGCGGATTAGTACCGTCATGATGGGTTTCGCTGATGCACTCTATTGTTTCGTCATCCCAACCGAGCACGCCATCGAGCAAACACATCGTCCCCGAGTGCGGGATCAACGCCCGGATCTGCTGTTTATTGACCTTGATATGATTCTGGTTCACGGCGCGTCGACATTCGTTAGTCCCAGAAGGGGTAAAAGTTGAACCAGTTGTACGGCGCAAGCCCGGCGTAATACTCCAGTCGCTGAACATACCGCTGCACCCAAACCTGAAGTTCCTCTGCCCGTCGCTCCCGTTTGAGCGAAATCTCATCCGCGAAATGCTCAAAATAGATGTCGTAACGGTTGCCTCCGCGATAAATCCCGAAAAACAAAATGACCGGGCAGTGCATCATTGCCGCCAAAAGAGTTGGTCCGGCAGGGAATGTTGCAGCGCGACCGAGGAAGTCGCATTGCGTCGTTTTGCCGTCGTTGATCGGGCGATCGCCCAAGATGCCGATCACGTAACCGGAATCGAGGCTCTCCTTTACTCGCAACAGGGTGTCCGGTCGATCGGGCACGATCACGGTGCGGGCGATCTGTTGGTTCAACGAATCGAGAAACACCGTGATTTGCTCGTTATGCTCGATGTCCATCAGGACCTTGAGCGGGAACTCCTGCTGAGTGACGCCAATCGCCCGCAGCACTTCAAAGCTGCCAAGGTGAGAGCCTAACAAGATGCAACCCTGGCCGCTCTCGATCTGACGATGAAGTATCTCTCGCTCGTGGACCTGCACATCGAACTGCGCGAATTCACCCTTCAGTAGATAAACGCGATCAAGGATTGTCGCCGCGAAACAGTAGAAATGCCGGAATACGTCAGATAATCGCGCCGGGCGTCCGGTTCTCCGCGACAAATACTCACGCGATGCTGCACGCGCCTCACTTCCGGTAATCACAAAATAAAGCGTGATCGGGAACAACAAGAGCCGCGACACCGACCGTCCGAGATGAATGGCGATCCAGCCGCACAATCGCAGCAGGGCGGGGGTGCCGCGTTCGGGCAACTCAGCCCATCTTTCGGCGTGCAAGGGCTTAGCCTCGGCCGTCGGTACAGTCATTGGGACCGGATCGTTGTCCGCAAATAGCCGCTGTGAAAAAGTGCGAGTAGATCGTTTGAATGTTGTCGATATCAGGCGCCACTTCAACGTGACTGAGACCGGCGCGGCCGAACGCGCGGCGCCACTGTTCGGCGGTCAAAAAGCCGGGCTGCGGCCTGATGTCAGGATCGATCAACACATCGGTGAAACTGTCCAGATTCTGGAACATCAGTTCCGGATAAATCGGCTGATTTTCGTGCGGCCGTATGCATTCCCCGAGTACCAGCCATCCGTTAGAACCGAGCGCGGAGTGGGCTTGGTTGAGGCTGAAAAGCAGATTCTTCGAGACATGCAAAACGTTAACGGCGTAGACGAGATCGAATTCACCGCAGCCATCGACTTGAACTGACCAGGGATCATTCACGTCCAGGCTGCTCCACGTCAGCGGAACAGTCGGGTAACGAGCCATCACTTCACGCTGAGCGCGGCGCCTAAAGAAAGCATTCGGCTCGGTAATGACGTAGCTCTCGATGCGCGGCAGCAGATCCTGGCGTTCGAACCATTCCAACAACGTCGTGCTGGCACTTCCCGCGCCCGCGCCGACCTCGAGGATCCGAATCTTCGGCTTGGAAGCCAGCCGCTCAGCCGCCACCACTGCGCCGACCCAGTTGTTGACGGAGTAAGTGAGATTCTTGTTATGAAAATAGGTCAACCATAGTGCGATCCCGTTTGGTCCAAACATGCACCCCTCTGCCGTGTTTTCACCGCGAGCGATCGTGGCGTAGTTCGCGGCCGCGTGGTCTAACAAGTCGAGAGTCGCTGCATTACCGGAGTCGATCTGGGTAGCGATGGATCGCAATTCGGCCAGGTCGAACTCACAACCCGGATGGCGCGCTCGATACATTGGATTGTCGCCGTCCCGTTTCACTTCGATTGAATCGGACTCCAGCACGCGTTCCAAGAGCCACGTTAACGCGGCCGCAAACCGGGGTTGGAATGAAAGACGAGCGCAGAGTTCGCGGCTCGATCGCCATCCGTCGAGTTGGTCGACAACACCGAGCTCATCCAGTACACGCGCTGATAAGGCAATGCTGTAGCGCTCCATCAGCTCAATGCTCTGGTACAGCCGGTCGCCAAATATTTCCGGCGGAAACCCATTTAGCCATCGGGCCAGGTCCGGATCACCACCGCGGGAGACAGTCACCGCCGCGGCGCCACCTGATACAGCTTGCACAAGGTTCAGCTTGGGCGCCGTCGGATTAGAAGTCGACCTTGAACTAGGGTCCGATCGTCTATCCGGCACGTAACATCTACGTGTCCAGCGGCCTCCGTGTCCGCCTCGAACAGTATCGTAAGAGCCTGCCCTGGCCGCACTGGCGCGAGGAACTTGGCCATTTCGATACCGATGATTTCGACTTCGGGCCGCCATTTGGCTAAAGCCGCCGCGACTTCATCCAGCACGACCACGGCAGGAACTATGGGCGCACCTGGGAAATGGCCGGCCAGGCTCGGGTGATCAGCGGGAATAGATCGGCAGGTTTCGAATTTCATCGGTCCCGGTCGAGATTGCACTGAGATCTCTGCTCCCACAAGCAGCGGTGGCGCTGCTATTTGCATCAAAAGTGCTGAGCAAGGGGTGTGAAGTTCCTGGCCAGCATTGCCGTTCTGTTCCTGACGATCGCGGGCTATTGCTACCTTCATCGGCCGCTTCACTATCCGCCGGGGGTGCTCATTGAATCGGAGCCGTCACAGATCTTGTTGCCAAGCGATGTTGATTCCATCTCACACGGAAAGTTCGTTCTGAAACCGCTCGCCGTTTTTTCGCTCGATGCGCGCGTATTACACCGGCGCAATTATCGTTACGATCCAGGAGCAGCGCTGGTACCGGTGGACCTTGCCCTTGGTTGGGGCGTGATGAGCGACGAACGGGTGCTCGATCAGCTGAACATCAGCCAGAGCATGCGCTGTTACTGGTATGAGTACCGGCTGCCCCCGCCGATTCCGATAGGCGACATCGTTTCACACAGCAGCAACATGCACATCATTCCGGCAACACCGGAGATTGCGTCCAAGTGCGGATCGATTCGACCTGGAACGCTGGTGCACCTGATTGGTGATCTGGTGGAGGCAACAGGTCCGGGTGTTCCAAAGTGGACGAGCTCTCTCAGTCGGACCGATCGCGGCAACGGCGCGTGCGAGCTGTTTTACGTGGAAGAAATCAAGGAAATCTCGCCCGACTCGCCCATTGAACGCCGCGTAACCTCGTTGCGCTAAGCCTAACCAGCCGTCGCCGCGCGCGGCACCGCCGTTTCCGAAGCAGCCGGCACAGTGGTTAGGCCGAACCGCTCCGTATAGAAGTTGAATGCGGCTGCGACTTCAGCGGGAGACAAGTCGAATTGATTCGGCTCATATCGATGGAAGCCGCGTTCTTCGGCAGGCTGATTCGCGAGCACCGCCCGCATCTTGCGTTCGGTCGCGGGAGTGAGTTCCCATTGGAAATGATCGTAAATCTGACGAACCACAGCGATCGGATCGCGCCGAATGCCGAAATAGTTAACGTCGCAGAATCGTTGGGCCGGTAATTCATCTCGCTGTTGGAGGAAGGTCGTCATCGTTTCCGACCAGTACTGTAAGGCGTCGCGGCCAACCTCCGTCGGATCCACATGATCGCTGAAGACACCACGCAAAATGGCGATCAGACTCGACACCGAAGCGACCGCTTTCAAAGGCTCGCGATGGACCTGAACGAACAAAGCGTCGGGATACGTCGTTACAAGAGCCCGCAGCGCAAACATATGGGCGGGCGCTTTGAGTACCCAGCGGGAGGCTGAACGGCGCGCCTGCAAATGTTGGAGGAAACGGTGGTGAAAGTCATACGCGGGTAGCAAGTCCTGCTTCAGAAACCATGCGCGATAGGACGGCACTCGATACATGGTATCGAATTGATCGCTCAACATACTGGGGCTGGTCAGTCCGATGCATTCCTGCGGCAGCTCGGCTCCAAGCGCGTGCACTTGCCGGAAAGTTGGAGCGAGCCAGTGCAGACATTCCATGCTGCGACGGGTATCACGGATTCGGCGTTCCATTCCCTGCGGTGTCGGCGGAGACGGAAACATCACTTCCCACACCAGAGGCGCGCGGTGGGCTTGATCCACCGCCAGTAGCGTATGCAGCAGGGTGGTGCCGCTGCGCGGCAAACCGACAATGAACAGCGGCTGGCAAATTCGTTCGCTGCGGATGCTGGGATGGAAGTGTCGATCCCGCTCGAGCAAAAGCCGGTTCGATAACATGCGCACCAGATCGGAACGGAGCGCAATTTCTCCGATAAAGTTCAGACGAGCTTCCCGCTGACACGATTCGAGCAATCTCGATAGTGGTTCGAAGAAATCGCCCGGACCGAAATCGTCCAGTCCTGTCCGGCGGCGTGCGATGTCGATCAACTCGGCAGCAGTCGGAAACGCTCGGCGAATACCGTGACGGGAAAGCTTCTCCGCCAGCCAGTTAGCAGCTCGAATCACCATCGGTCCATGGCTTTGCTCGAGCGTCGTGGGTGCCTGCATTGAGGCGTAGATGTTCCCTAAATCCGGTCGGATGCAAGCGCGAACAGGGGAAAAGGGCCCGGCCGGTCTGAGCGCAAAAACGTGGACGATGTATCCGAAAGGCTCGCGCTGAATCGGAATTGGTGTCGGTGGTCTGGCACAGGCCATTCAGTCGCCTGCACCGGCGGTCGGTTGCGCGATTCGGCCATCGGTTCCATCGTTTCGGATGGAAACACAGAAAGCCACATTTGGCGCCGGCTGCTTCTGGGGCGTTGAGGAAACATTTCGCAATCTCAAAGGCGTTCTTGGCACCGCCGTCGGTTATGCCGGCGGAACGAAGGACAATCCGAGTTATGAAGATGTCTGCACCGATAGAACGGGTCACGCAGAGGTAGTGGACGTGGATTTCAATCCCGCTGAAATTTCCTACGAGCAATTGCTGGAGGTTTTCTGGTCCAATCACAACCCGACCACGCTGAACCGGCAGGGCCCGGATGTCGGAACGCAGTATCGCTCAGCCATTTTCTATCATTCGGCGGAACAAAAGGCTGCCGCGGAGGCGGCAAAGGAGCGGCTTCAGAACAGCGGGCGTTTTCCCCGACCAATCGTCACTGTCATTGAGCCGGCATCGAAGTTTTGGCGAGCCGAGGAATATCACCAGCAGTACCTGAAGAAACGGGGCCAGACGCATTGTGCGGTTTGAGTAATCGGCTTCACCGGTGTCAAGAGTCCACCGCCACTTCAAAGCGGCAATTTGCACGGACACCGATGGAGCTGCGCCTAACCGGATCATGAAAGCCGAAGTAGTTCGCAGCAAACGGTTCGTTGATGATGCCGCGGAGTTCATCGTTGGTCTGGCCCGAGCGTCGATTGCGGAGCGCGGCGAGTTCAGAGTAGCATTGTCTGGCGGGAACACTCCTCGTCCAGTCTACCAGGAGTGGGCATGGCTTGGGCGTGACATTCCGCCGGAACGCCTCCTCATCACGTTTGGGGATGAACGATGCGTTCCGCCCGATCATCCGGACAGCAATTATCGGATGGCTTGCNAGTGCCTCCTGGAACCTGCCAAAATTCCAAACGATTCAGTGCTCCGGATGCGCGGCGAGATGGATCCGGAACCGGCCGCGGCTGAATATGAAGGGCAATTG
>C688J18823_10001098_pt1 | contig 16499 bp, 14 predicted proteins | sample HopSoiMetagenom1_FD_18823 | JGI IMG/M metagenome (IMG submission 18823) | reverse complement strand
CCCGAGGAGCTCCGGACCCGCCATGCGATCGAGCGTGAAGGCGACAGCGATCCACGCGACAAGTATGAGAAGCAGCAGGATGCCTATGATTCTGAAAATGCGCATTGATTCAGTATGCGCCATGTGCCCATATATGTGCCGTGCGTCATCAACGATGTGTCACCAGTGCGCAATCATGTGCTGTGAGCAATCAAACACGCGATCTCATGATCGAAACGGGCTCACTCGTTATCGAACGCGAGTCGCGCGCGATCGAAATATATAAGGCGCGTCATCCAATGATCAGCATCAGCGATCAGCTGATGAATCAGTGCAGCGGAACAATCAGCATGCGTAATCGAATAACTACGGTAACCAGACAAGACGATGGAAACGATATCGACTGTCATAGGGACCGCATTCTTCAATACCGGCTGGAGATCCATAACGAAACGCAAGTCGTTGAGTACAGGCCGGATTTGCACATGACAGCCGGGCTGTTTCCATTTGAACGGTAAAGATGTAACTGCCGGCCGCTTGACAAACTCGAGGCACCAGCCGATGTTGAATGCGATCATCGGATCGGGCTTGCCAGTATTGGCGCCGCCGGTGAAGGGAGTTGAGCCGGGCTCCTCCCAACCTGTCACGAAGAGTGTGTTCCCGCTTCTCTTCGTGACGTTCGGCGTCCGAGATTCTAGGCCTCGGGCAATTACCAATCCGTCGGGCGGCGTGTGGCCGTCTGACATAGCCGGTCCCTTTATGGGAGAAAGGAAGAAAATCGTGGAAAACCAAACCCCAAGCCCGGCACCGGCGATGCTCTCGCCGGAGGAAGTCGTGCAGCAGCTGCGCGCATTGCGCGAGCAGATTCCGCTGCCCGATGCGCTGCCGGCAATGCCCACTCAACGCCGCCGGCGGCTTGCGCACGTCAACGCGCAATTCGTCGTCGCCGCGATCAATGCCGCCGGAGCCTCGCCCGCCATACAGACGGCACTTGGCCGCAATGATGAGGATTTGCGTCTTGAAACGGACGTCAGCGAACGCTGGACTGCGGTCATTGACGAAGTCCGCTCGCTATTGCAGACCCTCGTCGATGCCAACACCCTGCGTCGTCAGAGTATCGGCCTTGCTGCACTACAGACGTACAAAATCTGCCAGCAGCTCGCGCGCGACGACGGCCACGCGACACGGCTCGCCACGCACATCGGCGAGATGAAGAAGCTGAACAAGTTCGGACGCCCGCGCCGTCAGGCGCCGCAGCCGGCTCCTCAGCCCCAACCTCAACCCGCGCAATAAACAGACGCACGAGGCTCCGGCGTGCCGCGGCACGTCCGGAGCCTCCTCGAGGAGGAGTCATGGACGAACAACAAACAGCGGAATTCCTGCGCGTCGTCAACAGCATGAGCGAGTCGTTTCAGAGCACTATGACGAAGGAGGAGCGTGCCATGTTGAGCGCGAGGCGCGCGAACGAGCCGGACGTTGTGCACTACGCGGCGGGTAGCCATGAACAAGCGATGCTCGCGTTCACGGCCGATGCGATGCAGACGCTCGCCGACGACATCGGCTCGGTGCTCGACCAACGGATGGAGCGTGCATACCGCGAGTCGCTCGAGGCCTACTATAAGGCCGAGGAGCTGTCGCGCGATCCGGAGCACGCGCACCTCATGGAGCATGTGGAAGCGATGCGGCGCGCGCACGAGAAGGAGTACGGCTACCCGCCTCCTTCGCGAGAGTCGTGAGCACCCGGCGGGTTTGCCGCTTACCCTCGTGGTCTCACCTTCGGTTTCGGCGCAACTGCGCGCGTTTTCGCCTTCGCTTTCGCCGCTGTCTTGATCGGCAGCTTCGGCGTGCCTGCCGCCGCATCGAGCGGTTGCGGCTCGCGCGATGCGCGCTCCGCCTTCCACGCCGCGGTGCGCGACTTGATGTACTTCTTGTAATCGCCGCTCGTCTTCAATTGCGGCGGGCCGGCTTGTCCCTGCTGGCGGATCGGCAGATGCGAGACGAGCTCGGCATGCACTTTCTGCAGATGCGTCGGCAAACCTTTCAGCGGATCTTTGGCCGTCGCGCTCGGGACTCGCACGCCTTTGAGTGCGTCGTCCGTGCGCGGCTGCGCGAGCGTGAGCACCGCGCCGACGTGCGGAGCGGCTGCATCGCGCGCCGTCAGCGGCGGCAGGCTCCAGCGCGTTTCGATCGTCTTGAGGATCGACGTGTGATCGATCGGCATCGAGCTCGACGGCACATTGAACACAGTCCCCGCTGCGATGCGCGGCGACACGAGCACCGCCGGCACGCGCACGCCGAAGCGTTTGAAATCGAAGCCGTACTCGCCGACCGAATTGTCCGGCGGCACTGCGCCCTGCGGCGGCGGGACGTGGTCGTAGCAGCCGCCGTGCTCGTCGTACGTGATGATCAGCAGCGTGTCGTTCCACGCCTTGCCGTTGCGCAGCGCGTAGTAGACGTCGTGAATGAGCTGCTCGCCGAGGGCGACGTCGTAATTCGGATGCTGGCTGTTGCCCGTCGAATTCCAGCTCGGCTCGAGGAACGTGTACGCCGCGAGCGTGCCGTTCGCCGCGGCGGTTTGGAAATCGGTGAACAGGCCGAAGTTCGAATCGGGCGCGCTGACCGTGTCGGGAAAATTCTGGCGTGTCAGCGGCGGCTCGTCGTAGCCATAGATCATCCAGCTGACCTGGTTCTTCGACATGAGGCCGAAGATGCTCGGACAGGTGAACGTCTTCGTCTTGTCGTCCATGTGACCCTGGCTCGTCGCGGCGTTCGCGAACGCGCGATTCGGCAGCGTCTCCGTCGGCGCCGACGCGTACCAGTGATCGCACACCGCGTATTGGCGTGCGAGCGCCGACAGCACCGGCAGCATCTCCGGCGTGAACATGCCCATGATGTTGTTCGCGACCGTGCCGGGGAGCACGCCCCATGACGGCTGCTGCGTTTCCCACCCGAGGGTGTATTCGAAGTCCTTCACGAAGCCGTTGTTCTGCGCCACCGGATCGGATGGCGCGGTCGTCGAATCGAAGAGCTGCGAGTTCGTCGCGAGGTAGCCTTCACCCGGATCGGCGCCCGGCATGTAGTACGCGTTCGTCATCGACTTCTTGATCTTGAAGACCGGCACCTTGTTGCCGTTGTCGTCGACGTTGGACTCGCTGCCCGTGAGGCCGTCGAACGGCTGTCCGAGGTGGGACTTGTTGCCGTTCGCGGCGTAGAGAAATCCGAGCATGTGATCGAACGAGCGGTTTTCGAGCATGAGGACGACGATGTGCTGCACCGACTGCAACAGCGAAGGCTTGGCCATGTGGGGGATTCCTCCGAAAGAGGAGAGGCGCGAGCGGGCGGAATCCCTACCCGCGCGGCGCTTATTCGGTGTGCAATCCGAGCGCGTCGCGGAGCTTGCCGGCGTCGTAGCGCGCCGCCGGCTCGCTGCGTGATTCGATGAGCTCGATGTGCTTGAGAATCGCGTCGACTTGCTCGCGTCCGCGCTTCGTGCGAACAGCTTCGACCGGTGTTTTGCCGTTCAGCGACGGGAGCGGATCGTTCAGCCATTTCGCGTAGTGCTGCTCTTTCAACTGCGCGATCATCGCGTCGGCTTCGGGATCGTGAACGGACGGTTCGCCCGGCGATGGCTCATGGGCGCTCGACGCCGGGTCGCTGTGCGAGCGGACGTGGGAACGGAGCATGCCGGCGCACGCGAGCTCGATCTCGCTGCGGCGCGCATCGGCACGAGCGATGGAGTTCGTGGAGACGGTGAGGACGCCTGCGCCGATCGCAATCCGTCCGAGCAGCGTGTCGTCCTTTCCCACGATCGAGAATCGGTTCTCATCGACTGCGTCCGCGCCTTCGATGGATGCGATACACCGGAGCAGCTCCTGCCGTTGCGCGGCGTCGAAGGTCCATCGGTCCTCCGTCAACAGAAGCGGATCGCCGTCGAGGTTCTGCAGCTGCGGCGGCGCTGCACGGCGCGCGATGACGGCGGACCATTCGTTCACCATCCGCGCGGCGACCTTCCAGTCGCGCAGCCGCTGCGGCTGAACGGCCGTACGGCGGCGCAACAGCTTGCGCATTTTTTCGATGACACTCAGGCCGTCGTACGGACCGAGGGGAGCGGGATACATGCCGCAGAACAGTGATGTCGAACCGCTGTCGATGATGCGCGCGAGGACGAACCAGTGTCGCTCCAGCGCGTCCGAGGCCTTCACGTCGTGCACCACTCTCTCGGCGTCCGTCAGCCGGTCGCGCAGCACGATCCGTCCCCGTTCGACCTCGAGCACTTCCCAGATCGATAGCCAGCTTTTCTGCTGCGCTTCGAGCCATTCGAGCGTGCCGCCCGGCAGCGACAGCGCGTGTTCGTCGAGATACCAGTCGATCAGCGGCCGCTCATCGTGGCGCGCGATGTAGATCAGCCATGCCGTGGCGAAATCGGGCGACATCATGGGATGGGAGTCGAGCCATTCGATGTCCTCCTGCAGCTCCGCGGGAAATCGGGAGCCTCCGTATCGCAGGATGCGCTCGGCAACACGCCGGTCGAGCTGGTGCAACTGCGACGCGTCACGCATCGCCGCATCTTCGCATGGGCGTCCGCGCGGCGAAATCAGTTATCGTTCGCGAGCCTGCATGCGTGAACGTGGACCCGAACGCGCGATCGTGATCGTCCTCGCCGCCGGCCTCCTCATTACTGCGACGATCATTACCAACGGCAACGACCACTTCCGCCTGCCGAAGGAGCTGGCGTTCCGCGCGGAGGCGATCGCGCTCCTTGCGCTCGGCGTGTTCTGGGGGACGTCGAAGCGGCGCACGTGGACCCTCGAACGCCACCCGGAGCTCGTGCTCACCGCCGCCGTCCTCCTCTGGACCATCATCACCACCGCGGCCTCCACCAATCGCCTCATCAGCATCGACAGCCTGATCACCGTCATCGCCGCTGCGGTGATCTTCATCGCGACGACTCTCGCCGCGCAGACCGCGACGTTTCCGGCGATCGATGTCGTGATGATCGGCGCATGCATCAACGCGATCGTGGTCATCCTGCAGGAGCTGAAGATCTGGACGCCGTACCAGGCCGCGCCCGACGTCCGGACGCACATGGGGAGCGTCGCGCTGCTCGGCAATCCGAACGATGTCGGCACGTACCTCGCCGCGCCAGCGCTCGCAGCGGTTGCGATGGCGGTCGTCGCGCGCGGCAAACGCCGCTGGATCTACACCGCAGTGAGCGTGCTGCTGATCGCCGGCATGGTGGCGAGTGCGACGCGCACGGCGATCATCGCGCTCCTCTTTGCACTCGTGGTGTTCGCGGTGACGAGCTCGCGCCGCATCGCCATCGCCGTGATCGCGATGCTCATCGTTCTCGGTCTGCTGATGAGCACCTCGGCCACCTTTCTCGGCCGCAGCACGCGCAAGCTCGTGGCCGCGGCGGCGAATCGCAACTACGAACAGCTTTTTTCCGAGCGGCTGGTGCCGTTCCTGACCGCACTCGAAATGTGGCGCGATCATCCGATCGCCGGCGTCGGCCCGGGCTGCTTCCGCTATCACTTCATGTCGTACCGCCTCGCGCTGAACGGTCGCTATCCGGCGGAGTGGATCCGCGGATATCCGATGAACTGGGGCGAGGTGCACAACGATCACCTGCAGGTCGCGGCGGAGAGCGGACTGCCGGGCTACGCGTTGTTCCTCGCGGCGATCGCGATCGTCGCCGGCCGCCGCAAACGCGCGATGCCGCAGACGCCGCGGGCGCAGTTCGCGCGCGCGTTCCGCTGGCCGTTTGCGGCGCTCGTGCTGATGATCGCGATGGGACAATTTCCGCTGGAGCTCGCCGCGCCGCGCTTGATGCTGCTCACGCTCGGCGCAATTTCGATGACCTGGGATCGCGATGAATAGCCTGCTGCGCATCCTCGCGCTCGCCGTCGCGGCGTTCGGCATCTACCGCATGACGATCGTGCCGTATCGCGACAACCTCACCGTCGCCACGGTCGCGCTGCGCACGGGCGACGCGCAATCGGCGAACGCGAATCTGCGTCTGCTCGATGCGGCGGAAGGGAGCCGCCGTCTCGATCCGAACTGGTACCTGCTCTACGGCGCGAACTGCGAGCTGCTCGATCGCTGGCACGATGCGCTCGTGGTCTACACGCGCGCGCTGCAGATCGATCATCGTCCCGAGCTTTACGAAGCGCGCGGCCTCGTCCTTCAGCACCTCGGGCGCACCAGCGAAGCGGAGGCTGATCTGGTGACTGCGGCGCGATTCAATCCGGGTGTGCTGAACGATCTTGATGATGGGTTGCGCGATCGGATCGCGGCCGCGATGCCACTCACCCCTGGCCCCTCTCCCCGCGAGCGGGGAGAGGGGAAACGTGAGTGATGCGCGTGCTGCGGCTCATCGCGCGGCTCAATGTCGGCGGACCGGCGCAGCACGTCGTGTGGCTCAACGAAGCGCTGGCGAAGGAAGGAATCGAGGCGCTGCTCGTGACCGGCACGGTGCCGGCGGGCGAGCAGGACATGAGCGGTTTCGCGATGGCGCGCGGCGTTACGCCGGTCGTGCTTCCGTCGATGAGCCGCGAGCTCTCGCCGCGCGATCTCGTCACGATCTGGCAGGTGTGGCGATTGATGCGCCGCTTCAAGCCCGACATCGTGCACACGCACACGGCGAAAGCGGGCGCGGTGGGCCGCATCGCTGGCCTGTTCTACGGCCGCGGTACGTTTGTACACACGTACCACGGTCACGTTTTTCACAGTTACTACGGCAAATGGAAGACGCGCGTGTTTCTCGCGATCGAGCGCTTCCTCGCTCGCGCCGGCACCGATCGCATCGTCGTGCTCAGCGAGCAGCAGCGGCAGGAGATTCACGATCGGTTTCGCGTCGGAAGGCGGGAGCAGTTCGTCGTCGTGCCGCTCGGAATCGATCTCGATGACGTGCGCGCACCGGAGCTCCAGCACGAGGGACTCGTCGTCGGAATGGTCGGACGCATCACCGCGATCAAAAATCACGAGCTCTTCATCAAAGTCGCGGCGCGCTGCCACGACCTCGCGCGCTTCGTCGTGTACGGCGACGGCGAGGAGCGCGCGCAGCTCGAAGCGCGTGCACCGAACGTGACCTTCGCCGGGACGAAGAAGGCGAGCGAGATCTACGCATCGCTCGATGTCGTCGCGCTCACATCGCGCAACGAAGGAACGCCGCTCGCGTTGATCGAAGCGATGGCGTGCGGCAAGCCGGTGATCAGCACCGCGGTCGGCGGCGTGCTCGATCTCCTCGGCGACATCGTCGAGCATCACGACGGCTTCGACATCCGTCAGCGCGGCATCACCGCGGCCTCGGATGACGCTGTAGGATTTTCCGCAGGACTCGCGCATCTGCTGCGCAACGACTCTCTGCGGCGCGCGCTCGGCGAGCGCGGCCGGGCGTATGTCGAGTCCGCTCACTCGAAAGCGCGATTCGTCGCCGATATACTCGACCTGTACCGCCGACTGCTGCCTCGGTCATAACCAATGAAAATATTAATTACCGGTGGTGCGGGCTTCATCGGCTCGCATCTCGCCGATGCCTGCATCGCTCGCGGTGACGAAGTCTTCGTCATCGACGATTTCTCCACCGGCACGCGCAGCAACATCGCGCAGCTGGAGCAGCATCCGCGCTTTCACTGCACCGCCGGCTCGGTGCGCGACAGCGATCTCGTCGAAGAGCTCGTCGAGTGTTGCGACGTGATCTACCACCTTGCCGCCGCTGTCGGCGTGAAGCTGATCGTGGAGAGTCCGGTGCGCACGATCGAAACGAACGTGCGCGGCACCGAAGTCGTGCTCGCGGCGGCGGGCCATCATCGCAAGCGGCTGCTGATCGCGTCGACGTCCGAGGTTTATGGGCTGAGCGAGCAGGTGCCGTTCCGCGAAGATGGAAATCTGGTGATGGGCGCGACGACGAAAGGGCGCTGGAGCTACGCGTGCTCGAAAGCGATCGACGAATTTCTCGCCCTCGCATATTTCCGCGAGAAGCAGCTGCCGGTCACGATCGTGCGGCTCTTCAACACCGTCGGTCCGCGGCAGACCGGGCGCTACGGCATGGTGGTGCCGACGCTCGTCGCTCAGGCGCTCGCGGGCGAGCCGCTGACGGTGTTCGGCAACGGCGAGCAGACGCGCTGCTTCGGATATGTCGGCGACGTCGTGAAGGCGCTGCTCGCGTTGATGCACCGCTCCGATTCCGCGGGCGAAGTCTTCAACATCGGCTCGACGGAAGAGGTCTCCATCACGCAGCTCGCCGAGCGTGTGATCGCATTGACCGGCTCGACCTCGAGGATCGTTTACGTGCCGTACAGCGAGGCGTACGAAGCGGGATTCGAGGACATGCCGCGCCGCGTGCCCGACACGACGAAGCTGAAGCGCCTCATCGGATTCACGCCGCGCACTTCGCTCGATGAGATTCTGCGCACGGTCATCAGCGAATTCGACCGCGATCGACTCACGTGCCTCCTTTCATAAAAGCCGCCGTTGCTGCGTTCCTCGCGTCGCTGGCGCTCACGCCCGCAGTCGCGGCACTCGCGCATCGCATCGGCGCGGTGGCGAAGCCGAAGAGCGATCGCTGGCACTCGAAGCCGACGGCGATGCTCGGCGGCGTGGCGATCGTGCTCGCGGTCGCCGGCGCGCTGCTCGCGTTCGTGCCGATGTCGCGCGACGACCTCATCGTGCTCTCCGCGAGCGTCGCGCTTTTCTTGGTCGGACTGGCCGACGACTTCTTCCACATCAAGCCGTATCAGAAGCTGATCGGGCAGCTGCTCGCCGCTGCGGCGGTCGTCGCATTCGGACTGGTGCTGCCGTGGACGCCGTACTACACCGTCAACGTGTTGATCACTTTGTTCTGGCTGGTCGGCATCACGAACGCCGTGAACATGCTCGACAACATGGACGGACTCGCGGCGGGCGTCTCCGCGATCGCGGCGATCTTTCTGGCGATGAACTTTGCCGGCAATCTGCAGATGACCGAGGCGCTGATGCTGGCGGCGTTCGGAGCGGCGCTGGCGGGCTTTCTCGTTTACAACCACAACCCTGCATCGATCTTCATGGGCGACTGCGGCTCGATGTTCATCGGCTTCTTTCTCGCGTCGATCGCCCTCGTGAGCGGCACGGGCGGCGGCCGTTCGCGCAGCATCGTGGCGGTGCTCGCGGTGCCGGTGCTGGTGCTCGTCGTGCCGATCTTCGATACGACGTTCGTCACGCTGATGCGCAAGATGGCCGGACGCGCGGCGTCGCAGGGCGGACGCGATCACACGTCGCATCGCCTGGTCGCGCTCGGACTCACCGAAAAGCGTGCGGTGTGGATGCTCTACACGTTCGCCGCCGCGGCAGGCGAGCTGGCGATGTTCGTGCGCCGCGCGCAGCTCGACATCAGTGTCAGCGCGATCGCCTCCTTCATCCTCGTCCTCACCTTCGCCGGCATTCACCTCGGACGGGTCCGCGTGTACGACGAGCAGGAGACGCGGCCGCAGGCGCTCGTCGCGTTTCTGGTCGACGTGTCGTACAAGCGGCGGCTCTTTGAGGTCGCGCTCGACGTCGTGCTCATCGTGCTGTCGTACTACTTCGCGGGCGTGCTCGTGTTCGGACCGGCGTCGGATTCCGCGAGGTGGGACGTCTTCTTCCGCACGCTGCCGGTGGCGATCGCGCTGAAGCTCGCCGCGCTTCTGTTCAGCGGCGTCTATCGCGGGCTCTGGCGTTACGTGAGTCTGAGTGACGTCGCGCGCCAGATTCGCGGCGTGATCATCGGCTCCGCGGCGACGCTGCTCTACGCGGCGATCGTGGTGGCGGGGCATGTCGTGGTCTCGGTGTTCATCATCGACGCGATGCTGCTCCTGCTGGCGATCGCGGCGAGCCGCTTCTCGTTCCGCATGTTGCGCGGCCTGCTGCCGAGCGTCGGGTCGGCGAACGGACAACGCGTCGTGATCTACGGCGCGGGCGACGGGGGCGCGCTGCTGCTGCGCGAGCTGCTGCAGAATCCCGCGCTGCAGCGTGTGCCGGTCGCGTTCGTCGATGACGATCCGCGCAAGAAGGGACGCGTGCTGCATGGCCTCCCGATCGGCGTGCCGAACGGCGCGGGCTCGATCGCGGACCTTTGCCGCGTCTACGGCGCGAACGAGCTGCTGGTGTCGACGCGCAAGGTGCCCCCGCCGCGCCTGCGGCAGATCGTGGAAGAGTGCGAGTCGGCGGGCGTGGCGGTGGGGCGGATGCAGCTCGAGATCAACGCGATCGCCGCGGACGACATGGCCCCGTCATCCCGAGCGTAGTCGAGGGACCTGGGGGGGCCCGGGCGGCGCACTTAACGCGCCCCCCATCCCCCAGGTCCCTCGACTACGCTCGGGATGACGGGGCCATCAGCTAGCCCCTCAACACCTTTGCCAGCACATCCGCCTGCTTCTCCACGTCGAAGTGCTCCTCCGCATATGCGCGGCCGGCAGCCGACAACCGGGATCGAAGCTCTGCATCCGTGATGAGCCGGCGCAATGCATCGAGCCACTCCTCGCCGTTCTTCGCGCTGAGATGCGTCACGCCGTCGATCCTCATCGTCGCGCAGACAGCGACGGGGCTCATCACGAACGGCACGCCGGTGGCCATGTATTGCAACGCTTTGAATCCCGCTTTGACCGCGCGCCAGGGTCATCCCGAGCGTAGTCGAGGTGGGGGCCCGGGCGGCGCACTTAACGAGCCCCCATCCCCCAGGTCCCTCGACTACGCTCGGGATGACGGCCCGTCAGTTAGCCCCTCAACACCTTCGCCAGCACATCCGCCTGCTTCTCCACGTCGAAGTGCTCCTCCGCATATGCGCGGCCGGCAGCCGACAATCGCGATCGAAGCTCCCCGTGCATGAGCAGGCGACGCAACGCATCGAGCCACTCCTCGTCGTTCTTCGCGCTGAGATGCGTCACGCCGTCGATCCCCATCGTCGCGCAGACGCCGACGGGGCTCATCACGAACGGCACGCCGGTGGCCATGTACTGCACGGCTTTGAATCCTGCTTTGCCGGCGCTCCAGGCGTCGTCGTCGATCGGGTAGATGCCGATGTCGAGCGACTGAAAATCTTCGACCTCGCGCTCGAGCGACCACGGACGCGTCTCCACTTCGATGCCCGGCACGCGAATCGACGCGCGTCCCGAGCCGATGATGCGCAGCCGAAACGTGAATTCGCGCGCCAGACGTTCGACGATCGGAAGTAGTCGCTCCACGTACGGCCATGTGCCGTGCGAGCCGATCCAGCCGATCACCGGCACCGGGTTCCTCGGCGGCGACGGGCGGAAGCGCTTCGTATCGACGACGGTCGGCACGAGCACTCCGCGCGCGTGATCCGCGACGTTCGGACTTCCGCACGTCACCGCATGCGCCCAGCGAATCACGCGATCCGTTTTCGACGGCCACTTCAGCAGAGTGGCGAGCTTTCCGTAGACCGGACTCTCGTACGCGATCCACGTCGCATCATCGAGATCGAGCACCAGCGGCTTGCGCAGCACGCGCGCGATCAGCCACTCGATCAGCGGCGGCCCGAAGAGCATCGCCTCGCGCTGCACGAACACCACGTCGTATCGCCGCGCGCGCAGCGCCGCGCCGAATCGCATCAGGCCGCGCATGGCGAGTTGCGGAAGCCGCGGCAGGAGCCGGCCCGGTTCGTACAAACGGCCGAACAGCTTCGAATCGAGAAACGGCGAAAACGCGACGTCGATGCCGCGGCGCGCGAGCGGTTCGATGAACTGCACGATGCGATAACGCGACGACGCCGCTTCGACCGGGTACGAAGCGAGGGCCAGGACTCTCATCGCTGGATCACTGCATCGTATAGCCGGCGATATCGCTCCGCGCCGACCGCGTGCAGGTCGTAACGTTTTCGTGCTTCGTCCCGGCAGCGCGCGGCGAGCTGCGGATCGCGCCGCAATTCGTCCATCGCGCGCAACGCCGCGCTGTAATCGCCGTCGCGCAGCAGCACGCCGGTGCGCGTCTCCGGGATCAATGTGTCGAGATCGCCGATGCCCGTCGTCGCGATCACCGGCAGTCCCGCCGCGAGGTACTCCGCGAATTTCGTCGGCGACATCGCGCGCCGCGCATACGACGGACGCACGAGCAGCAGCGCGACATCCGCCGCGCGCAGAAACTTCGGCACATCCTCCGGCTCGACCTGCCGCACGAGATACTCCTCGACGCCCGCTCGTTCCAGCGCATCGCGGATCGGCGTCGTCGATCCCTGTGTCAGTACGAGCGCGAACGCTTTCGCGTTTGCGATCAGCGCCGCGGTCTCGTCGATGAGGTAGTAGCCGCCGAGGTTGCCGGCGTAGACGAAAACGGGGCGGGTGGTGTTGAAGGAGATGCGCTCGTCGCCGGCGAATCGCTGCGGATCGATGCAGGTGGGAATCACTTCGAGCGGCCGATCGCCCGACGGAATCTCTTCGCGCGCGCGCTCGGTCAGCACGACGAATCCGTCGGCCTCGCGATAGAGCCAGCGCTCCGCGCGCTTCGTCATGCGATAGAGGAATCCGCCTTCACGCCAGTTGCCGTGATCGACGTACTCGTCGGCGAGAAAGCCGCGGATGTCGAAGATCAATTTGCCGCCCGCGATTTTTTTCGCCAGTGCGCCGATCGCCGCACCGACGTGACTGCGTCCGTGGAACAACGTGATGTGCTCCCGTTTGGCGATCGATGCCGCGCGCCATACGCCGCGCAGAACGTCGAACGGTTTGAGCAGCGTGTGCTTGTGGTACGGCAAGGTGTGCCACGCGATGCCCTCCGCGCGCAGCCGCTCGCGCCACGGCTCTTCATCGAACGGCTCGCGCTCGAACGTGAGCAGCGACATCCCCACGCCTCCCGCCGCGAGCTCGCGCAGATACGGCAGCACCTGCGTCTGCACGAGCGGCTCACGCAAACCGAAGTAGCAGAGATAGAGGGTATGAGGCATAGATAACAGACAGCAGATAGCAGATAGCAGTTGCTTTTGTCTCTCCTGCTGTCTGCTGTCTGCTGTCTGCTATCTGACAGAATGCGGGCCATTCTATGGTCGTCCGCGGTCTCACTTCGCGCGTGGTGCGGGGCGGTTTCCTCAACCTGATCGGTCAGGGCGTGACGATGCTCGCCACGCTGATTGCGACGCCGTTCGTCATCCGCCTCCTCGGTGCGGCGAGCTACGGCGTGCTCGCGCTGGTGCACGTGCTGATCGGCTACCTGTCGTTTGCCGACATGGGGATGGGCACCGCGTCGACGCGATTCGGCTCGCTCGCACACGCGCGCGGCGACGATGAAGGTGAAGCGTCCGCCATCGGCACCGCGCTCCTGCTCGCGCTCGTCACCGCAATGCCGATCGCGCTCGCGCTGGCATTCGGCGCGCGGCTGCTCGTCGACCGCGGCCTGCGTCTTCCCGCCGATCTGCACGATGCGGCGGTGATCTGCATCCGCCTCGCGGCGCTCGGCTTTATCGCGCGTGCGATCGCGGGCGTGCTGAACACGCCGGCGGTCGTTCGTCTGCGGATGGATCTCACGGTCGCGATCAACTCCGGCACCGCCGTCGCGCAGATCGCACTCGTCCCGATCGTGATCTACCTCGGCGGCGGACTCACCGGCGCGGCGATGGTCATTGCATCCGCGGCGATCGTTTATGCAGTGCTCTACGCGATCGCCGGCGTGCGACTCCTGCCCGCATTGCGGCGGCCGCGCATCGATCGCGAGCTGCTGCGATCGCTCGTCAAATTCGGCGGCGCGCTCGTCATCTCCACCATCGCCGGCGCGCTGATCTCGAATGTGGAGAAGCTGCTGATGCCGCGCTACGCATCGGTGCAGGCGCTCGCGTACTACTCCGTCGCGTTCACGCTCGCGTTCATGCTGACGCAGCTGCCGGTCGCGCTGACGACCACGCTCATCCCCGCGTTCTCGCAACTGCAGGAGCGCGACGATCGCGCGGGAACCGAAGCGCTCTATCGCCGCGCGTCGCACGGGGTGCTGTTCTGGGCGCTGCCCGGCGCGGTGTTCATCGCCGCCGCCGCGCGGCCGTTCTTCACGCTCTGGGCCGGACCGAATTACGGCGTGCAGAGCACGCTCCCGCTGTATCTCCTCCTCGGCGGCGTGGTGTGCGAAGTGCTCGCGTACGCGCCGCAGGGATTGCTGATCTCCCTCGGGCGCACCGACATCATTGCGCGCTGCCAGCTGTCGATCGTGCTGCCGTACGTCGCCGCCTCGGCGCTGCTGATTCGCGCGTACGGCGCGCCCGGCGCGGCGATCGCGTGGAGCCTGCGCGCGATCGTCAGTCTCACGCTGTTCGCCACACTCGCCGCACGCGTCTCCGGATTCCGATTCGCGCCGCTGCCCGCGAACAAACGCGATTTCGCGCTCGGCGTGCTGATGCTCATCGTGCCGGTGGCGATTGCGTTTCCGATCTCGCCCGCGATTCGCAGTGTCGTTGCGGCGATTGCCGTTGCGGCGTATGCACTGGTGATCTTTACGCGCGTGCTGACGACCGAGGAGCGGGCGGCGGTGCAACGCTTATGGTGATCGCGCTGCTTCGTACGGCGTTTCGGCTTTGGCCGTTCCTGCACGGCCGCGGTTGGATTCTGCGGCTCGCGAAATTGCTCCTCGGACATCGCCCGATCCGTTTCGATATCGGCGGTGGCACGTTCATCGAAGGCACGCTGGACGATTACGTGATCGTCTGGACATTCATGTGCCGGCACGAGCGCGACGAAGGTTTTCAGCACTCGCTCGCACTGCTGCCGCGCGACGGAGTGGCGTTCGACATCGGCGCGCACATCGGGATCTGGTCGCTGCTCGCCGCGCGGTGCGCACCGTCCGCGCGGGTCCATTCGTTCGAGCCGGTGCCGCAACAGAGTCAGCGGCTGCGCGCGCACGCCGAATCGAACGGGATCGCGAACATCACGATCAATCGCTGTGCGGTCGGCGCGGAGAACGGCTCGACGTCGTTTTACGCGTCGTACGAAGAAAACACCGGCACGTCGTCGCTCGTGCGCAGGCGCAACGACAACGTCGAGATTCACGTCGGCGTCGTCACGCTCGATTCGTACATCGCGGAGCGCGGCATCGCGCGCGTCGACGTGATGAAGGTCGATGTCGAGGGAGCGGAGCAGCTCGTGTTCAGCGGCGCGCGTCAGTTGCTGTCATCGGACGACGCGCCGGCGATCTTCTTCGAAGCCGACGATCGCCTCGGCGACACGCGGACGGTGAAGCTGCTGCTCGCCGAATGCGGCTACGGAATCTATCGGCGCAAACGCTCGAAGTATGTGCCGGTTTCGCCGGACGAAGCGCATCAGGACGAGGATCTGTTTGCACTGAAGCCGCGACACGTGGCACAAATGCATCATCCGTGAACGGCATCTCCGTAATTATTCCGACGTATAACTACGGCCGCTTTCTGCGCGAAGCGATCGACAGTGCGCTCGCGCAGACGCTTGCGCCGCTGGAGATTCTCGTCGTCGACGACGGCTCCACGGACGACACTGCTGACGTTGTCGCGTCGTACGGCGATCGCGTGCGCTTCATCCCGCAGCAGCACGCCGGTGTTTGCGCCGCGCGCAACAACGGAATCGCGAATGCGCGCGGCGAGTACGTGGCGTTTCTCGATTCGGATGACGTCTGGCTGCCGCAGAAGCTCGAGAAGCAGCTCGCGCGCTTCGACGCCGATCCCGAGCTCGGGCTCGTGCATTGCGGCGCGGAGCGATTCGATGCATCCGGCACGCTCGCGGTGAACCTCGATGGCAAAGAAGGCTGGATCGCGGCGCAGTTGCTGCGGCTCGATGCGGAAGTGATCGCCGCGGGTAGCGCGATCCTCGTGCCGAAGCGCATCGCGGAAGAAGTCGGCGGCTTCGACATCGGACTGATGCAAGCCGAGGATTGGGACTTCGCGTTTCGCGTGGCGGTGCGGTATCGCGTCGGATTCGTGCGCGAGGTGCTGGTGCGCTATCGCCAGCACGGCAGCGGTCATCACCTCAACGTCGCGCGGATGGAGCTCGACATGCTCGCCGCGCTGCGCAAGGCGTTCGCGTCCGCCGATCCCGAGCTGCAATCGCTGCGGCGGTCGACGTACGGCCGCGTGCATCGCATCCTCGCCGGCTGCTACTTCCAGGAGCGCGTGCCGCGGCTCTTCTTCCGTCACATGATGAAGAGCCTGCGCTACGACCCGCGCAACGCCGGCTACTTCGCCGCGTATCCGCTGCGCGTGGCGCTACGCGCGCTGCGCTAACCACGCCTGCAACATCAGCACACCCCACAGGTGATACTTCCAGTTGCCGCGGCCTGCGAGGTGGTCGCGCCACTTCGCGCGAATCAGTTCCGCGTCGCCGAACTCGATCGACTTCGGATCGAGCAGCGATTCGGCCCAGTCGCGCAAACGGCCCCGCAGCAGCGTGTCGAGCGGAATGCCGAAGCCCATCTTCGGACGCTCGAACAGTGACGCCGGCACGTACCGATCGAGGATGCGCCGCAGCAGATGCTTGCCCGCGCCGTCGCGCACTTTCATCGACAGCGGCAGCGTCCACGCGAATTCGACGAGCCGGTAATCGAGCAGC
>C688J18823_10001097_pt1 | contig 16505 bp, 14 predicted proteins | sample HopSoiMetagenom1_FD_18823 | JGI IMG/M metagenome (IMG submission 18823) | reverse complement strand
GGGCGGCGGCGGGCGGGGGCGGCGGCGAGGAGTTGTTTCGGAGCGTGCTCGAAGCGACATGGAGCGAGTGGTGGCTGGCGACGCAGCCGGGCGACTTCATCGAGCAGCGGCTGCGTCAGGTCGCGTTGCTGCCGCCGGCGTACTTCGCGGGAGCGGCGGCGATCCTTCGATTGCTGGAGACGCTCGACCTGACCGCCGCGCTGAAAGAGATCGCCGCACCAACGCTCGTCATCGGCGGCGAGCACGATCGCGTCTTTCCGCCGGAGCATTCGCGCGCCATCGCCGAGGCCATTCCGAACGCGCGGCTCGTCATCGTGCCGAACACCGGGCACGGACTGATCTTCGAGCGTGCGGGCGAAGTGGTCAAGTTGTTGACGTAATGCGCTTCGGTCGCCGCGCGAGACGCGCGACGACTGCGGATGAGACGTCCGCGCTCCGTTGGCTAACGTTCGCTGTCGAGCATCGCCATCTGCGGCTCGTCATCCTGCCGAACACCGGGCATGGACTGATCTTCATAAGGAGCGCGGGCGTCCTCGCCCGCACCGCGCGGGCGTCCCGCCCGGGCGGCTCTTCGGTCGGCGGACGAGACGCTAACGTTCGCTGTCGAGCATCGACATCTGCCGCTCATCGTAAGGCGTTCCCGCAGCCTCGGGCACCGCGTTCTCGATGCGCGCGATCTCATCGGCGGCGAGCACGATCGCGTCTTTCCGCCGGAACATTCGCGCGCGATCGCCGAGGCCATTCCGCCCGGGCGGCTCGTCATTCTGCCGAACACCGGGCACGGGCTGATCTTCGAGCGCGCGGACGAAGTGGTCAAGTTGTTGACGTAACGCTCTTCGGTCGCCGCGCGAGACGCGCGACGACTGCGGACGAGACGTCCGCGCTCCGTTGGCTAACGTCTTCGTAAGGAGCGCGGGCGTCCTCGCCCGCACCGCGCGGGCGTCCCGCCCGGGCGGCTCTTCGGTCGGCGGACGAGACGCTAACGTTCGCTGTCTAGCATCGCCATCTGCCGCTCGTCGTAACGCGGTCCCGCAGCCTCGGGCACCGCGTTCTCGATGCGCGCGACTTCATCAGCAGACACCGAAACGTCCAGTGCGCCGAGAAGATCGCGGAGCTGCGCCGGAGTGCGCGGGCCGATCACCGGAATGATGTCCGCATCCTTCGCCAGCACCCACGCCACCGCGAGCTGCGGCGGCGTCACACCCTTCTCCTGCGCAAGCTCGCGCAGCACGTCGACCAGTTGCTGATTGCGCGCGAGGTTGTCGCCGGCGAAGCGCGGGAGGTGCTTGCGAAAATCGGACGGCGCCGCAGGCTTCGATCCGGAGAGCAGTCCGCGCGACAACAGTCCGTACGCCGTGACCTTGATGCCGAGCTCCTTCAGCGCGGGCAAGATTTTCTGCTCCGGACCGCGGCTGACGATCGAGTACTCGATCTGCAGGTCGTGAATCGGATGCACCGCCTGCGCGCGGCGGATGATCTCCGGGCCGACCTCCGACAAACCGATCTCGCGCACGTAGCCCGCCTTCACCAGCTCCGCGATCGCGCCGATGGTTTCTTCGATCGGCACGTTCGGATCGAGGCGCGACGGGCGGTAGATGTCGATGTGATCGACGCCGAGGCGGACGAGCGAGTAGGCGAGAAAGTTTTTGATCGCGGCGGGACGCGTGTCGATGCCGATGAACATCCCGCCGGGTGCGCGCATCGCCCCGAACTTCACGGAAAGACGGACTCGATCGCGGCGGTCGCGGATCGCACGGCCGATGAGGAGCTCGTTGTGGCCGGAGCCGTAGAAGTCGCCGGTGTCGAGCAGCGTGATGCCGCGGTCGATCGCTTCGTGGATGGTGGCGATGCCGTCGGCGTCGGTGGTGGGGGCGTAGGAGCCGGACATGGCCATGCAGCCGAGGGCGAGAAGGCGTTTCGTCATATGCAAATGATGGGCGCGCCGGCACATTGCGTTAGCACGAACGATCGTGCTATTTTACGCCGGCACGGAGGTGTTTCACATGCCCGAAGCAGCGCCCGAGATCGGGCTCACCGTCATCCGCGGAGCGCTCCGCGTGCTCTCCCGCACCGCGCCGCGCATCGCCACGCGCGTTGCCGCCGACCTCTTCATGAAACCGCGCCGCTTCCGTACGCCGCCGCGCGAGCAGGCGCTGCTCGAAGGGGCGGAACGGTTCGAGATCCGCGCCGGCGAAGACACCACGATTCGCGCGTGGCGATGGGGCAACGGACCGGTGGTCATCCTCACGCACGGCTGGGAAGGACGCGGCTCGCAGATGGCGTCGTTCGTCGCGCCGCTCGTCGCCTCGGGACGCAGCGTCGTCGCATTCGACGCGCCGGGCCACGGCCGGACCGACGGCAACCGCTCGTCGCTTCCGCATTTCGCGTGGGCGCTGCGCTGCGTCGCCGCATCAGTCGCGAACGACGCCCCGGACGCGATCATCGCCCACTCCCTCGGCTGCGCCGCCACGACGCTCGCGCTGCGCGAAGGACTCACCACGCGCCGCGTCGTTTTCATCTCGCCGCCGCTCAATCCCGCCGATTACACGAACCGCTTCGGCGACATCCTCGGACTCGAGGACGAGATCATCCAACGCATGCGGCTGCGCATCGAAGAGCGCTTCCTCCGCAAGTGGAGCGACTACTCGCTCGCCGGCACCGCGCGCATGATGACCGCGCCGCTGCTCGTCATTCACGATCGCGACGATCAGGACACGCTCTGGAGCGAAGGAGCCGCACTCGCGGACGCGTGGCCGAGCGCAAAAATGATGACGACGGAAGGCCTCGGACACCGGCGAATTTTGCGCGAGCAGTCGGTAATTGAAGCCGCAGCGAAATTCGTCGCGCAGTGAGATAAACCGGCAAAAACTGCCGCCTCCCCCGCATGTTTCCCCGTGAAACGAGCAGGCATGCTTCCTGCTCTAGGGGAGCTGAACAAAAGACATGCGCGAGGGGTCTTTCACTATGGAAACGAACGTCGCGGCGACCGGAATCCCGGGCCTCGATTACATCCTGATGGGCGGCTTCCCGAGAGGCCGCATTTACCTGATCCAGGGAGATCCCGGTGTCGGAAAAACGACCCTCGGATTGCAATTTCTCCTGGAAGGCGTTCGCAACGGCGAGCCGGTTCTCTACGTCACGCTCTCCGAAACGAAGGAAGAGCTGTTCGAGGTGGCGCGCTCGCACAGCTGGTCGCTGGACGATGTCCCGATCTACGAACAATTGATCGGCGAAGAGGCGCTCCAGGAGGAGGAGGAGACCGTCTTCTACCCGGCCGAGATCGAGCTGGGCGAGACGGTCAAAGGCATCCTCATGGAAGTCGAGCGGATCAAGCCGGCGCGCGTCGTCATCGATGCACTGAGCGAAATCCGTCTGCTCGCGCAGAGCGGTCTGCGCTATCGCAAGCAGATCCTCGCGTTGAAGCAATTCTTTGCCAGGCGCAAGGCGACCGTGCTCTTTCTCGACGACCGCACGGCCGAAATCAGCGACATTCAATTACAGAGCGTGCCGCACGGCGTCGTCGAATTACAGCGCTACACGCCGATGTACGGCGCGGCGCGGCGCCGGTTACAACTCATCAAAATTCGCGGACTCAATTTCAGAGACGGGTATCACGACTTCAGCATTTCGACCGGCGGCCTGCTCGTCTATCCGCGCCTGGTTGCCGCCGATCACCGGCAGCAAGTCCCGCTGCAGCGGATGCCGAGCGGACTGGCTCCGCTGGACGAAATGCTGGGCGGCGGCATCGATCGCGGCACGAGCACGGTAGTCATGGGACCGGCGGGCGCCGGCAAATCGGCGCTGGCGACGCAATACGCGATCGCGGCGGCGAAACGGGGCGAAAAAGCGGCCATGTTCATCTTCGAGGAGACGATCTCCAGCCTGATGCACCGTTCATCGTCGCTCGGATTCGAGGTCGAGCGTTACGCGCGAGAGGGGCTGTTGACCATTACTCCGGTCGACCCCGCGCAATTACAGCCGGGTCAATTCGCGCAACTCGTGCGCGATACCGTCGAAAACGAAGGAGTCCGCGTCCTGGTCATCGACAGTCTCAATGGCTATCTCAATGCCGTGCCCGAGGAAAAGTTCCTGATTCTGCATCTGCACGAGCTGCTCAATTACCTCGGACAGCACGGCGTCGCGACGGTGCTCGTGTTCGCACAGCACGGCCTCATCGGATCGATGCAGACGACGGTCGATGTCAGCTACCTCGCCGATTGTGTGATCCTCCTCCGCTATTTCGAATCCGAAGGAACGATTCACAAGGCCATTTCCGTCATGAAGAAACGCAGCGGACCGCACGAAACCACGATCCGCTCCTACAGTATGAATCCCGAAGGTTTGCACATCGGCAATGTGCTGGAGCGCTATCACGGCGTCTTTACAGGCGTGCCGGTGATCATGGACAAGGGCCGCAACGCGCCGGACGCGGTCACAGGCTGATCGTGGAACGCAACGACTCCATTTTCGTAGTGGCGCCGATCGGCCGCGATGCGGACCTCATCTGCCGCCAGATGCGCACGAACGGCATCGTCTGCGAAAAAGCAGACAGCATCGAGGAAGTGTGCGACCACATCATGCACGATGAGGTCGCGGCGCTCGTAATGACCGAGGAAGCGCTCGGCCCCGGGTCGATGGCACTACTCGCAAAAACGCTCGCCGATCAACCGGCATGGTCAGAAATCCCATTATTGATTCTGACCGGCGTTCCGGCCCTCGAGCACCGTTCGCATTCCTTCGCTGCATTGGGACGCCGCACGAACGTCACACTCGTCGATCGGCCGGTACGCATCAAAAGCCTCGCCAGCGCATTACGCGCCGCATTGCGCGCACGAAAACGTCAATACGAAGTGCGCGACCTGATGCGCCAGCTCGAAGAGCGCATACACGAGCGCGACCGGTTCCTCGCCGTCCTCGGACACGAATTACGCAATCCGCTCGGCGCAATCATGCTCGCATCGCAAATGTCCGACGCCGACGGCCACCTCGATCAGGAACATGTAAGGGTCATCGAACGCCAGTCGCGGCATCTGACGCGCCTGGTCAATGACCTGCTCGACTTATCGCGCGTCGCCGCCGGAAAAATTGTCCTCAAGAAGCAGCACCTCGATTTACGCGACATGGCGCGGCAGTCGATGTCCGTCGCGCAGCCGCTCGCGGACAAAGCGCACGTCGAATTACGCACGGTATTTCCGGGACATCCATTAGTGGTCGAAGCCGATCCGGTGCGTATTGAACAGATCATCACGAATCTCGTGACGAATGCGGTCAAGTACACACCGGAGGGCGGACACGTGACGTTGCAGCTAGCGTCGGAAGATGGCGAAGCGATCATTCGCGTGACCGATGACGGCGTAGGCATCGACCCCGATCGCATCGGCCGCATTTTCGAATTGTTTGCGCAGGCCGAAAACGCCATTGGACGCGCACAAGGCGGCATGGGCATCGGACTCGCGCTCGTACGCAATCTCGTGCAATTGCACAATGGCACCGTCTGCGCGAAGAGCGACGGCGTCGGCAAAGGAAGCGAATTCTGCGCGCGTCTGCCATTGGCAAAAACGCAGTCGGTGATCGCGGCGAAACCTGAAATCCCGCTCCAGAACGACATCCCGATGCCGCTGCGGCGCATTGTGGTCGTCGAAGACAATCCCGACATCCGCGATCTCCTCCGCCTGAAACTTCGCCGGCTCGGGCACGACGTCGCCGACGCGCGCGACGGCATCGAAGGACTCGACGTCATCCTCCGCGAGAAGCCCGACCTCGCGCTGGTCGACCTCGGCCTCCCCGGCATGGACGGCTACGACGTGGCGAAAGGCATCCGCAGAGAGCTCGGCAAAGACGTCGTGCTCGTCGCGGTCAGCGGATTCGGCCAGCCCGACGATAAGCGGCGCGCGATCGAAGCGGGCTTCGACGATCACATCACCAAGCCCGCCGATGTGAACGACATCGAGAACGTTCTGAAACGCTTCCCGCCGCGGGCGTAAAATTTCTTCTTACCTCATGTCCGAAGTGACGCAGCTGCTCCGCGACTGGAGCGAGGGGCGGGAAGGCGCGCGCAACGAGCTTCTCGACCTCGTGTACGAGCCGCTGCGTCTGATCGCGGAGCGGCATCTCCATCGCGAGCGCCAGGGACACACGCTGCAGCCGACCGCGCTCGTGCACGAGCTCTACCTCCGCTTCGTCGATCAGCGGCGCGTCGACTGGCGCGATCGCACGCATTTCTTCGCCGTCGCCGCGCAGGTGATGCGGCGGATCCTCGTCGACTACGCGCGGCGCCGGAACAGCGAGAAGCGCGGCGGCTCGATGCTGCCCATCACCCTGACCGCGGCGCTCGATGCGGCGGCCGAGGAGAATTTCGACGTGGTGGCGCTCGACCTCGCGCTGGAGAATCTGGCGGCCATCTTTCCGCAGCAGGCGAAGATCGTCGAGCTGCGTTTCTACGGCGGCCTCACGCTCGACGAAACCGCCGAAGCGCTCGGCATCTCCGCCGCCACCGTGAGCCGCGAGTGGACGATGGCCCGCGCGTGGCTGCGCCGCGCACTCACTCCCTGAACGCGATGACCGCCGATCCCTTCTGGAACAACGTGCGGTCGCTCTTCCAAACGGCGGCGGAGCTGCCGCGCGATCGGCGCGCGGAGTTTCTCGATCGCGAATGCCGCGACGCGGCGATGCGCGCCGAAGTCGAATCGCTGCTCGAAGCACACGACAACGCCGGCACGTTTCTGGAGAAATCGATCTGGGACCTGATCGATGCGAACGATCCGCACCGGCTCGCGGGCACGGCGATCGGTCCGTATCGCCTCGTGCGTCCGCTCGGACACGGCGGCATGGGCACGGTGTTCCTCGCCGTGCGCGCCGATGCGGATTTCGATCAGCGCGTCGCGATCAAACTCGTGCGCGGCGGGACGGAGCTCATCGCGCGATTCCGGCAGGAGCGGCAGATCCTCGCCGCGCTCGAACATCCGAACATCGCGCGGCTCATCGACGGCGGCACGACCGCGGACGGATTGCCGTACCTCGTGATGGAGTACGTGGATGGAAGTCCGATCGACGAATACGTACGCGAGCTTTCACTCGAAGAACGGTTGCGGCTCTTCCTCCAATTGTGCGATGCCGTGCAGCACGCACATCGCAGCCTGGTCATCCATCGCGACCTGAAGCCGGGCAACGTGCTCGTCACGCGCGGCGGCACGCTGAAGCTGCTCGATTTCGGCATCGCGAAACTGACCTCGCAGGTCAGCGAAACGTCGACGCGCTTGATGACCCCCGAGTACGCGTCGCCCGAACAACTCGCCGGCCTCCCCGTCACCACCGCCTCGGACGTCTACTCCCTCGGCCTGATCCTCCGCGAATTACTGGTGTACGACAAGCTCTCAGCTTGTCGCCCAGGTCTCAGCTTGTCGCCAACCTGGAGAGCTTGCCCTACACCTAAACTACGCGGCGATCTCGAAACGATCGTCTCGACCGCACTTGCGCACGAGCCCGCGCGCCGCTACGCCTCGGTCGAAAAATTCGCCGACGACATCCGCAATTACCTCGCCGGTCGTCCGATCGCCGCCCGTCCGGCGACGTTCGTCTATCGCTCATCGAAGTTCGTGCGCCGCAACAAGCTCGGCGTCGCCGCGGTCATCGCGATCATCGCGATCACGACCATCGCTTTCATCGCCACGCTCCAGCAGAAACGCGTCGCGGAACGTCGATTCGACGAGGTGCGCTCTCTCGCGCATTCGGTCGTCTTCGAATTGCACGACGCAATCGCCACGCTTCCCGGCTCGACCGCCGCACGTGCACTGCTCGTCAAACGCGCGCTCGTCTATCTCGATCACCTGGCGGAGGAAGCGTCGGACAACACGCCGCTGCAGCTCGAACTGGCGCGCGCGTACCTGAAGATCGGTGACGTACAGGGCCTGCCGTACAGCGCGAACCTCGGCGACTCGACCGGCGCGATGCGCAGTTATCGCAAGGCGCTGTCGATCGCGCAGGGTGTGCCCGCGGACGACGGCGACGCGTCGCTGATCCTCGCCGATGCGCACGATCACATCGGATTCGTCGAAGAGCGCGCGCTGCATTGGCCGGTTGCGTTGCGCGAGCATCAGGCGGCGCTCGCGATCCGATCGAAGATTGCGCACAGCATCGAGGGCGATTTCGCGCAGGCGCGCACGCTCGTGTCGATCGGCGATTGCATGTACGTCGGAGAGAATCAGATCCCCGCCGTGCAGCTCACGCCGGCGCATGGCTGGTACGAGCGATCGCTGCAGGTGCTCGCGCACATTCCGCCGAGTGCGGATCGCCTGCGCGTGCTGCACGATTCCTCGCGCGCCAATCAGCGCCTCGGCAGCTTCTGGACGTACCGGCACGATCTCAAACGCGCGTTGCAGTATCACGACGCGGCATTGACGGGACTCGAGGAGTGCATGCGTCTCGCGCCGGACGACGCGACCGCGCGCCGCAATTACGCCGATCAGCTGGTGATGAAGGCGACGGCGCAGAACACGTACGGCGACATCGACGGCGTGATCGAAGGAACGCAGCGCGCGCTGCCGATCCTCGACGCGCTCGCGGCCGCCGATCCGAAGAACAGCGAGGCGCAGCACGACCTCGCCTTCGCACACGAACAGCTCGCGCTCGGCCTGATCCGCAAGGAGCGATGGAGCGACGCGCGCGCGCAGGCCGAGCAGGTGCTCGCGATTCGCCAGAAGTTGATCGCGGCCGATCCGAACAATCGCGAAGACCGCCGCGACATGATGCGCACGTACGGCGTGCTGATCGCGATCGAGAAAGCGGCGGGCAATGAATCGGCGGTGGCGGAGCTGGAGGCAAAGTCGAAGACGATCAGCCGGGAGGTCGCGCGATGACCGAGCTCGAGTCCTATCCTGTTGGCCACGCCGTCATCGGCATGCTCGACGTGCGCCGCGCGCTGCCGCTGCGTCAACGCCGGCTCGTCGGACCGTGGTGCTTTCTCGATCGCTACGGTCCGCTCTCGTTCACGAACGAAAAGCCGATGGACCTCGGGCCGCATCCGCACATCGGACTGCAAACGGTCTCGTACCTGCTCGAAGGGGAAGTAATTCATCACGACAGCCTCGGATACGAAGCGCTGCTGCGGCCGGGCGAAGTGAATCTGATGACCTCCGGCCGCGGCATCGCGCACGCCGAGGAGATACCGCGCGGCGCGCTGGGCCGTCTCAACGGAGTGCAGCTCTGGATCGCGATGCCGGACGAGACGCAACGCGCATTCGAGCATCGCAATGAATTGACGCAGGCCGGGTCGATGACGCTCTTCGTCGATGCACCGACGCACCGCGGCGGCGACATCCGCATCGATTCGAAAACCACGATCGCGCTGAATCGCAACTTCGAACACGCGCTGCTCGTGCTCGACGGCTCAGTCGAGATCGAGCATCAGCCGCTCGCAACCGACATGCTTCACTACCTCGGCACTGGCCGCGACGAGATGGAGCTGTCGGGCCGCGGACGAATCCTGATCGTCGGCGGCGAGCCGTTCGCCGGTTCGATCGTGATGTGGCGGAACTTCGTCGCGCGCACGACGGACGAGCTGGTCGCCGCGCGCGACGACTGGCAGCGGCACGAGCGATTCGGCGACGTGCGCGGAGCGGAAGCGGCCCGCATCGATGCGCCGGCCCTGACCGGAAAGGCGCTCGGAAAGGTGCGGCCGCCCGCGGCCTCGTGATGCCGCGCTGGGCCTGGGCCGCCATCGCGACGATCCTCGCCACCGCGCTGCTGGCGTCGGCGATCGGACGATCGATGGAGCTGCCGGCGCGCGATCTCGCGTTGCGATTGCTCCCCGCGCGTCCGGCGACGCATACCGCGATCATCGCCATCGACGAGAAATCGATCGCGCAGCTCGGACGCTGGCCGTGGTCGCGCGCGGTGCTCGCACAACTCGTCGATCGTGCGGCGGATGCGGGCGCGCGCGGCGTGGCGATCGACATCCTGCTCTCCGAGCCGGGACCGGGCGACGAGCAGCTCGCACGCGCGGCGAAGCGACTGCCGGTGATCGCGGTGTCGGTGCTCGACGAGCATGGGCGCTGGCTGATGCCGTCGCGGACGCTCGGGCCGGACATCATCGCCGCACACGGCAACTTCGAGCTCGATCGCGACGGCATCCTGCGCCGCTTCGCCGCGACGAAGCAGAGCAGCGACCGCGCGCTGACAGCCATCCCTGTGGAAGCTGCGTCGATCGTGACTTCCGCACCGGTGCCGGTCGGGAAGTCGATCGCTCCGGCGTTCCGCACGCGGCCACGCGATGTGCCGCAGATTGGTGTAGGGCAAGCTCTCCAGCTTGCCGCGGAGAAGTTCCAGCCCCCCGACAAGCTGAGAGCTTGTCGTACACCGGTCTGCGGCCGGATCGTGTTCATCGGGCCCACCGCGTTCGCGCTTGGCGATCGCGTGCTCACGCCGGTCTCGCCGCGGCCGGAGCCGGGCGTCACGGTGCACGCGGCGGCAACGGAATCGGTCATTCGTGGCGAAGAAGTCCGCGAGCTGCCGCCGATCGTGGCGGGGCTGATCGCGGGCGCGGCGGTCTGGCTGGTGTTGCGCTGGCGCTGGTCGGCGATCGCCATCGTGATGGCGCTCGCATCGCTGATCACCGTCGACATCGCGGCGCCCTTCGTCACCGTCTCGCTGGCCATGGCGATCGCGATCTCGATGCAGACGATCAAAGCGCTGCGGCAGAGCCGCGTTGCGGTGACGAAGCTGACCGAATCGCGGGGGCTGCTCGCGCACGAATTGAAGACGCCGCTCGCATCGATGCGCGGACTCACGCAGCTCCTCGCCGGCTTCGAACTGACCGACGCGGAGCGGCGCCGCGTGACGACGCTGCTCGAGTCCGAAGCGGGTAAGCTGCAATCGATGGTCGACGTGTTGCTCGATCTGGAGCGGTTGCCGCAGCGTGACTTCGAGGCCTCGACATCCGTCATCGATCTCGGAGCGCTCGCCGCATCGCGCGTCGAATTTTTGCAGGCGAGCACGGAACGCACGTTGAGCACATCGATCGCACCGCGAGTCTTCGTCCGCGCCGACGCCGCCCTGCTCGAGCGCGTGATCGACAACCTCGCCGGCAACGCACTGAAGTACACGAGCGATGCGGTGAATGTCGCCGTGCATCAGGAAAACGGCGCGGCGTTCATCGATGTCGACGATCGCGGCCCCGGCATCTCGCACGAAGATCGCGAGCGGATTTTTCAGCGCTTCTTCCGCGGCTCGTCGGCCGCAGGCACGCAGGGGCTCGGACTCGGATTGTCGTTCGTCGCGGAAGTCGCGCGCTGGCACGGCGGGAGCGTGTCGATGGAGCCGTTGGCGGCGGGCGGGTCGCGATTTCGGTTCGCGATTCCGATCGGTGTGGCCTGATGGCGATCGTGCTGGTGGTCGACGACGATGCCGGTATCCGCGAGAGCGCGGCGATGGCGCTGCGCAAAGTCGGCCATCGCGTGCACGAAGCGAGCGATGCGGAGTCGGCGCTGCAAATCATGCGCGAGCACAAGTTCGAAGTCGTCGTCAGCGACATCTACATGCCGGGCGCGGATGGGATCTCGCTGCTGCAGACGATCAGCGAGCGAAAAGAGGCACCGCGCGTGATCCTGATGACGGCACGCGGCAGCATCGAGACGACGGCGCTCGCGCATCGCATCGGCGCATTCGATTACCTCGCGAAACCGTTCGAGCTCTCCGAACTCATTGCACGTGTCGCGGCCGCGGTGAAACGCAGCGAGCCCGAAAACGCGCAGATCGAGCCGGCGGTGCCGTCGAGGATCATCGGATCGCATCCGGCGATGATCGCGATGTACAAAGCGATCGCGCGCGTCGCATCGCTGCCGGTCCCGGTGCTGATCTTCGGCGAGAGCGGCAGCGGCAAGGAGCTCGTCGCGCAATCGATCCACGACCTCGGCGCGCGAGCCGGCGGCCCGTTCGTGGCGATCAACTGCGGTGCGATTCCCGACACGCTGCTGGAAAACGAGCTGTTCGGATCGACGCGCGGCGCGTTCACCGATGCACGCGCGGACCGCCGCGGCGCACTCTCGCGCGCGGACGGCGGCACGCTCTTCCTCGACGAGATCGGCGACATCTCGCCATCGTTCCAGGTCAAGCTGCTCCGCTTTCTGCAGGACGGCTCGGTCACCCCCCTCGGCGCGGAGAAGAGCCATCGCGTCGACGTGCGCGCGATCGCGGCCACGCATCGCGACATCAAGTCGATGGTGGCCGAGGGGACGTTCCGCGAGGATTTGTATTACAGACTGGCGGGATACGAGATCGCCGTGCCGCCGCTGCGCAAGCGCCAATCGGACATTCCGCTGCTGGTCGAGCACTTCAAACAGAAAGTCGCGAAGGAGATGCGCCGCGAGTCGATCGCCGGACCCACGCAGGCCGTGCTCGACGCATTCATCGCGCATGCGTGGCCAGGAAACGTACGCGAGCTGGAGCAGGTCGTCCGCCGCGCAATCATCGACAGCGGCGCCCTGATCGATGCACACGCAGTGTCATCCACACTAACCGCAATCGCCCCCCATGGTGGTGGTGTACGACAAGCTCTCAGCTTGTCGCCCCCCGACCCCGACGAACCGCCGGACCAGCTCGTACCACTCGATGAAGCCGAACGCCGCCACATCCTCGCCGTGCTGCAGGCGACGGCCGGGAATCAGACGCAGGCCGCGTTCATTCTCGGCATCGAACGGAAGACGCTGGCCCGGAAGCTCAAGCGGTACGGAATCAAAGGTGACGCATGAAGAAGCTCGCACTGCTGCTGTTGGTTGCATCGTCTGCGCTCGCGCAGGATTCGGTCGACTATCGATTCGATGAAGTAAAGCGCAAGGTGACGGTGACGAGCGCGCAGCAGGAGCGCGCGGTGAACAAGGGTCAGCACGCGCAGAGCGGCGACAAGGTCACGACCGGCTGGTTCTCGTACGCGCTGATCGCGGCGGAACGGTATCGCGCAAAGTTCGAGATCTTCAGCTCGACGGATGTGCAGCTCGCGTCGAATACGCCGGGCGTGATCCTGTCGGTCGAGCGCGGACGGCTGCACGCGATCTTCGACAAGATCACCGGCACGGAGCCGCGCATGGTGAAGACGCCAGGTGCGCTACTCGCGGTGCGCGGCACGCAATACACGGTGAACGTCGGCGCGGACGGCAACACGACGCTCGATGTGTTCGAAGGAACCGTCGAGGTGAATTCGCCGCTGCAGAAAGAGCCGTTCTTCGTGCGCGCCGGCCAAGAGTCGACGTTCTCGCGCCGCGAGCCGCCGCGCGCGATGCCGATGCCGAAGGGCAGAACGCCGGATGGACGGACGCAGCGCGAGCCGGGACAGGGGCAGCAGCGCGATGGGCGGCCGCAGGATGGGGGGCATCGCGGGGCGGGTGGGACGGGGGGGNCGGCGCCGGGACATGGTGGAGGGAATCCGCCGCCGCCGAAGCCGGAATGACGCGAGCGGGGGAGTCATTCTGACCCTCCTTACGACGCCTTCCTCTCTGCGTGGTGCGTGGCACCTCGTTTGTCTTTGTCTCCCATTGCCAAAAGGAGAAAAGACAAATGAAACGAGCACTCATCATCACCTTCGCAATCACGATTCTGGCCGCGAGTGGCGCGTACGCGCAGCACGGCGGGCCTGAGCACGGAGAACCAGCGCATGGATTCGGCGGGCCGGCGATCATCGGATCGGACGGCACGGTGTACGTGACCAAGGCCTCCGCGACCGCGGGCTCCGTCGACATCGTCGCGATCCGTTCGACCGGCGCGGCTGCGTGGACCGCGACGATCAGCGATCGCGGGCGGCTGCTTCTTGCCGACGGGAACCTGCTGTCCGCGTCGGACACGAGGAGCAGCGACGGCACGTTCACGTCGACGATCACCGCGATCTCGACCGGAAGCGGGAACGTCGCGTGGACGAAATCGTTCACCGGACTGGCCGAGCCGATCGGTGCATTCAACGGCGGGACGTATGTGAGCGTAGTCGTTCCAGCAGCAACTCAGGGGGGAACCGCCACGCGCTCGCTTGTCGGATTGAGCGACAGCGGGGCGGTGCTTTGGACGACGACGCTGTAGAACGAGCGAGCCCCTCACCCCTGGCCCCTCTCCCCGCGACGCGGCGAGAGGGGGACGGAGAAGGAGAGATCATGCCGACATTCATTTTTGTGCCGCGCTGTATGGAGTGCCGCGAGCCGGCGGCGGTGGTCGACGAGGGGAAGTATTTCTGCGGGAGCTGCTTCCTCGAGCGCACGCGCAAGGTGCACCACGAAAAAGCGGAGGCCGAAAAGCAGCAGAAGCGCGCTAGCTGAGGATCTTCCCTAGAGCGGTGGCTGAAGGCCGGGTGAGGGGCTCGGCAACTCCCTCCAACGGTAGGTGGACCGTGAATGTCGAGCCCACTCCCCGTTCCGACTGCACCTCGATCCTCCCGCCCAGAATTTCCGTAAAGCTCTTTGTGAGAGAAAGTCCGAGGCCGGTGCCCTGCTTGCCGAACTTGCGGCCTTCGTCGGTCTGGTGGAAGTGATCGAAGATCTTCGGGATCTCGGACTGGCTGATGCCGATGCCGTGATCGCTGACCACGAAGCTCACCGACTCGCGTCCGAGCGGGGAGACATTCGCCGGCATCTGCGTCACCTTCAGCTGCACGATTGAGCCGGCGGGTGAGAACTTCACGGCGTTCGAGAGGAGGTTGAAGAGGACCTGCTTCAGGCGCGCTTCGTCGAGGCACGCGCTGGTGACCTGCGGATCGATCGACGTGACGATGCTGATCTGCGAGTCCTGCGCGGTCCCTTTCATCACCCGCTCGACCGACGTGATCGTCTCGCGCAGATCGAACGTCTCGAAGTTCACGCGCAGCTTGCCCGCCTCGATCTTCGACAGATCGAGGATGTCGTTGATGAGGTTGAGCAGGTACGAGCCGGCGGTGTTGATGTTCTCCAGGAAGCGGTAGAAGCGCGGCTCGAGCACGGCCTTCGATGTCTTCAGCAGAATCGCGGAGAAGCCGATGATCGAGTTGAGCGGCGTGCGCAGCTCGTGCGACATGTTGGCGAGGAACTGGCTCTTGGAGCGATCGGCGGCGACGAGCCGCACGTTTGTCTCGCGCAGCTCCGAGGTGCGATCGGCGACGCGCTGTTCGAGGGCGAACGTGAGTCCTTCGAGGTCCTGGTAGAGCCGCGCATTGGCAAGCGCGATCGCGGCCTGGTTTGCAATTGCGGTGAGCAGCACGACGTCGTCGCGCGTGAACTGATGGCGCTCGTAGCTCTGCACCACGATCGCGCCGACGACGTGATTGCGCGCGATCATCGGCACGCCGAGCCACGACTCGGTCGGCTCCTCATCGGCCATCACCGACGAGAGGCCGAGCTTTCGTTCTTCGGACGCGGTGCGCAGGAGCAGCGGCTGGCGCTGCAGCACGACGTACGACGTGAGTCCCGCACCGAGCGGGATGCGCGTCTTCGGCTGCAGCACGTCGGCGCGGATGTCGTATTCGAGCCGCAGCTCGTTCGCGGTCTCGTCGAGCAGCGCGATGGTGAAGAACGACACGTCGACCACTTCCTTGCATGCCTCGTAGACGGAGATCATCAGGTCCATCGTCGAGACGTTGAGCGCGATCGTGCGGCCGACGTTCGTCAGCGATGAGAGTCGTTTGACGAGATCGCGACTCGCGCTTCGCTCCACCGCCAGCTTGCGCGCGATGAGGTTGATCAGCACGCCGACGCCGGACCAGCCGAGGAGTCCGGGCCAGCGAAGCGATGGAACCGAAACGGCGACGAGCACCGCGAACGGCAGCGTGGTGAGAAAGACGAGGAGGTCGACGAGCAGGAGGATCGGAATCGTGCGCGCGGCGTAACCGTATGCGCGCTCGACGTTCGCCATCACCGCGCAATTGGTCAGCTGCAGTGCGAGTCCGCAGAGCGCGATGCGTCCGGCGGAGGCGAGCGTCGCTTCGAGTATCGGCGCGTGTCCGCCCGACCATTCGTAGACGAGCGCGGCGACGACGACCGGAATGCCGTACGTCCCGAACTGCCCCCACACCTTCACGTACTCGACCAGCGGATCGGCATCTTTGCGTTTCACGACCTGCATCGTGCTGACCAGTCGCGCGAGGACTGCGGCGAGCACGCCGAGCCACGCGGAGACGACGAGCCCGAGGATGGGGATGGTGATGGTGAGCGCGGTGAGCGAGAAGGCGACGAAGACGACGTCGGTGAGCGAAAACTTGAGGAGGCCGAGGGAGAGCGAAAAGGCGAAGAGGATGAGGACGAGCGGGATGAAGGATTCGCCGAGCGCGGCGGCGATCGCCTGCGGCTCGTGCATGCGGCGCGCAGTCATGGCGATCAGCAGCGCGAGTCCGAGCGCGCCCTGCGATGCGAACACGACGAGCATGTCTCGCCGAGACGCGGAACGGTGCGGTTGAGCAACGAGCACCATGATTGGACCGTTGGCGAAATGTTACGCCGGTTTCGAAAATGCGGAGTGCGGCGGCCATGCCGCCGCTGCCTTTTCAAAGGGCGGCCATGCCGCCC
>C688J18823_10001096_pt1 | contig 16507 bp, 10 predicted proteins | sample HopSoiMetagenom1_FD_18823 | JGI IMG/M metagenome (IMG submission 18823) | reverse complement strand
CAGTGGATAAGCTTCCATCGGGCTCGTCACTACCAGGCTTTCCTAGTTCCGCCTCCAGTCGCTTTTCGGCTTCGCCGGCCGCTTCCGTCGATCCGCGTTCCTTGGTAACGAATTCAAGTTCCAGCTCGTTTTTCCAGCGCTCGTGCTCAAGGTCCGGATATTTTGTGGCTTCAACTAACACCTTGCGAGCTTGCTGGTAGTCATGCTTCCACATTGCGGTATCGAATAGATCACCGAAGTCGTCGGGCATACGCAGGTTCAAGCCTTCCAGTTCCTTGTTACCGGCGTCGACGTCGCCTCTTTGCCGCATTGTTATCGCTCTGTGAATGCGAATGCCTCTGGACCGCTGGGGGAAGCGTTTCAGCAGCAGCGCCAGCATTTGATCGCATTCGGCCCACCACCGGAGGTTAACGGCTGCTCCCGCAGCGTTGATGTGAGCTAATAGATCCTGCGGGTTCAGCTCCGTTACTCGCAGGAATTGAGCATATGCTTCCTGCCATCGACCGAAGCGACGATAAAGAAGACCGCGTGTTGAAGTAATTTCGGCATTGTTAGGCAGAGAGCCGGCCGCTTGCTCCAGGATCGCCAAAGCTTTTGGGAAATCGTAATAGCCGTAGTAAACGAGACGAGCTTGAGCAAGACCAGTCTCGCCCGCCTTCGGCGCTCGCCGCTGCGCCTCCTTCAAAGCCGCCTCCGCCCGCGAGCGGTATTCAACGTTCGGGGGGACGCTATTCCGGAAGAGCTGGATGGTCGCTTCCACCAGGGCCCAGTAAGCGGCCACAAAATGTGGATCGCGGGCGATGGCTTGCTCCAGCAGCTGCACCGCCTGTTTGTTGTCCGCGGCGTACTTTTCATAGTCACCCGCATCCGGACTCTCCATCAAAGCCCTGGCCCGGATGTAGCTTTCAAACGCAGCCATATCCTGGGTGGTCTTGCTCGCCAGTTCGGTGCGTTCCCGTTGAGATAATTTGGCGCCTAACTGATTGCTGATTCGCTGCGCGATTTCAGTTTGAAATTGCAGAACATCCCCGAGTCGACCATCGTACTGCTGCGCCCAAACATGGGTGTCGGTGCTGGCGTCGATCAACTCCGCCGCCACGACCACGTGATCTTTCTCCCGTTGGACACTACCCTCCACTACGAAACCGACGCCCAGATCCTCGGCGATTTGCTTTAGGTTGCGCTCGGTTCCCGGTTGGTACTTCATTACGCTGGTCCGGCTGATCACTTTCAGATCTGCAATTTTGGCCAGATTGGTTAAGACCTCGCGCTGAACCCCGCCGGTTAGGATGGCGTTCTCCGGATCACTGCTAAGACTCTCGAAAGGCAGAACGGCGACGCTGTGTTTCACATTCCCAGCCCGCGCCTGTTGATGGCGGTGCCAAAACCAAAACGATGACGCCGCAACAACCGTCAACGCGGCCGCTGCGCCTAACAGGATCCATCGCTTGCGTCTGGCTTGTTGTCTCTGGTTCCGAATTTTGAATGGGATGCGAGAATCACCGAAATCATCACTCCACAGGCTCGCTACCTGCACCTTCACGCCGTGTTTCACCTCGCATGAGCCGAGGTCGTGGATTAGCGGACGCCACCGTTCGTATTCGGCCAGATCATCCGCCGCATGTTTGGAGATGAGGATGTGTCCAGCATCCGCGCAGTCCATTACTCGTTGGGCAATGTTTATTCCCGCGCCGGCTACGTTGGCGCGGCCGTTAACATCAACGACTCCGCTCACCGATCCGCTGTGAACTCCCATCCGCACTTTTAGGTTTGGATCTTCTTTGAGCAACTTGGTCAGAGCGACAGCGCACTGAACCGGTTCTTCCGGAGTGCTGTAAAACACCAACACCATTCCGTCGCCAGTAGGAATTTTGAGAAGCCGTCCAGCTCTTTCCGCTGCCTGGAATGGCGGGCAGCCTTGCACCAGCTGATTCAGGCTAGCGACAGCCTCATTCTGTTCCGTGGTTCGGAGTTTCGAGTAGCCGACGATGTCGATGAACAGAACGTGCGCGATCGCGAGTTCCACCGGCGCTTTCCTGGTCCGATCATCGCTGGACTCCATTATCGGATGGCAACCATTATCTGGGGAAGGGAACGCTGGCTTGTTGGAGGATTGACTCGAACTGTGGATCTTTGCGCAATCCGTCGAACACTGGGTTGTACTTGAGACTGCCGTAGACCTCGCCTTGCGGCATCTGCACGAGCTTGGCAAACGTGTCGAGTGCCCGCTGCCGCTCGCCGCCGTACAGGTACATGTAGGCCAAACGCTGCAACCGTTCTGCGTTACTGAGCGCATCTTCGGAGACCGGATGCCTTTGCACAGAGTCTTCCGAGAGACGGATCGCTTCTTCTTTTTTTCCCAGCAGCATCTTCACATTACATAGCGCCACCACCAGCGCGCCTTCCGTATCGCGGTTAGTCGGCTGCCGTAGCCGATTTTCCAGCTCCTTCTCCGCTTCCAGCGCTGCCTCCGTTTCGGCCCGAAATTCGCCGACGAACACAAGCTGCAGTTCTTTGTGCCACCGATCATCTTGTAGCTCGGGATATTTTGCCGCTTCCGTTAGCAGTCGCCGGCATTCCTCGTAATCTCGTTTCCAGAAGCTTCGATAGAAAAGCGGGACGAACCCGGTGCGGACGTCGAGATGGAGCTCGTCGAGGATTTTGTCGCCTTTCTCCGGCTCCCCGCGTTGTCTTAACGAGACCGCCTCTTCAAATCGCGCTCTGCGAGCCATCCGCGGGAAAAGTTTAATCAGCCGGGCACGAATACGATCGGCGTCGTCCCACCAACGGAGCGTCCATGCCCCGTCAATGGCAGCACTGTAGCCAGCTGGATCCTGCGGATTCAGTTCTGTGACTCGGACAAACTGGGTGAATGATTCCTGCCAACGGCCGAATCGACGATACAGCAGGCCGCGGGTCATGGTGATTTCAGCACTGTTCGGCAGGGACTTCGCAGCTTGTTCGAGAATCGCCAGCGCCTTCTCGAAATCGAGGTAGCCGTAATACATGATTCGGGCCTGGGCGTGCAGAGTTTCGCCAGCATTGGGGGCGATCCGCTGCGCCTGCTTCAGAGCCGCCTCCGCCTGGGCGCGATACGGGTTCGGCGGATCACTGGTGCGAAAGAGCTGGATGTTGGCCTCGCTCAGCGCCCAATAGGCGGCGGCAAACATAGGATCGCGGGCAACGGCCTGTTCCAGTAACTGCACCGCGCGGGTGTTGTCATCGACAAACTTCTCGTGCTGCTCATCCTCGTCGGAGTTTTCCATCAAAGTCCGTGCCCGAATGTAGCTTTGGTAAGCAGCGAGATCCTGGGTGGGTTTGCTAGCCAATTCCGTTCGTTCCTGCGGGGAAAGTTTGGCGCCTAACTGATTGCTGATTCGTTGCGCGATCTCGGTTTGAAACGTCAGGACGTCCTTGGGCTCGCCATCGTACGTTTGGGCCCAAACACTCGCGTCAGTGGTTGCGTTAACCAGCTCCGCGGTCACCTTGATGAAGTTCCCGGCGCGCTGGACGCTGCCTTCTACCACGTAGGCGACGCCTAACTCTTCCGCGATCTGCTTCAGGTTCCGCTCACCGCCAGGTTTATATTTCATTACGCTGGTTCGGCTGATGACTTTCAAATCGGCGATCCTGGCCAGATTGGTCAGCACTTCCCGATGGACACCACCGGTCAGAATGGCGTCATCGGCGTTGATACTCAGCGTCTCGAATGGCAGCACGGCGACGCTGTGATTGAGCGACGCCACGTTCGATTGCTCTCTCGCCCGCCAAACCGCAATGCCGGCTGCGCCAATGACCGCGACAGCAATCGCGCTGCCTAACAACAGCCAGCGTTTTCGCGTGGCCCGTTGACGCTGGACGCGAAGTTTCGTTGGCACGCGGGAATTGCCAACGTCGTCGCTCCACATGCTGACGGTATCGATTTTGACCCCATGCTTTACTTCGCACCGGCCGAGCTCGTGCAGAAGCGGTCGCCACCGTTCATATTCAGCCAGGTCGTCAGCAGCATGCTTGGATAACAGGATGTGGCCGCCGTCGCCGCAATCCATCACCCGTTGCGCGATATTGATGCCAGCACCCGCCACGTTCGCTCGCCCGCTTACGTCAACGACGCCACTTACCGAGCCGCTGTGAATTCCCATTCGAACTTGAATATTTGGATGGGCGTTTAGCGACTGGGCGAGAGCGACCGCGCATTCGGCCGGTTCTTCCGGGCTACTGTAGAACACCAGCGCCATCCCGTCGCCGCTCGGGATCTTGAGAATGCGTTCGGCTTTTTCCGCAGCTTGGAAAGGCGGGCAGCCCTGCACCAGCTCATTCAACGTGGCGACTGCGGCATTCTGTTCCGCAGTTCGCAGCTTGGAGTAGCCCACGATGTCGATGAAGAGCACGTGCGCGATAGCGAGTTCCACCGGCGCGTTAGTGATGCGATCCATCGAGGTGCAGCTGCAGAGGATTATCTGTTTTGGACGAACGGCTGACCAGCTGAATTACTGGCGAGAGGCGCTTTGAAAGCGCCTCGGCGGTTGCAAACCGCCGTTCCTTGTATCCTGTTTGCGTGTGATGAGCCCACGCGCAGCAATGTTCGAGACGATTAGCCGCAATCAGAGCAGCCAGTCATTGAGCGTTGAACGTTGGGCGTTGAGCGTTGGACGTTTGCTCTTACTAGTCTGTGTCCGTGCGCAAGCGACGCCATGAAATACATCCCCACCATTGGTCTCGAGGTTCATGTTCAGCTAAAGACGCGATCGAAAATGTTCTGCGGCTGTCCGGTGGAATTTGGCGCCGAGCCTAACACCCATACCTGCCCGACGTGTCTGGGTCTGCCAGGAGCGCTGCCCGTGATGAATCATGAAGCCCTGCGAATGACAGTGCTGACCGGATTGATGTTGGATTGCGACATCGCACCGAACTCCAAGTTCGATCGGAAGAACTATTTCTATCCCGATCTCCCCAAGAACTATCAGACGTCCCAGTACGATTTACCTCTTTGTTCCGGGGGTACCGTTCCGCTCCACGATCTCGCTTATCCAAAAGACGCGCAGAAGACGATCGCCACCCCGAACAAGGAAGTGCATCTCGTCCGGATTCATCTCGAAGAAGATGTTGCTAAGAGCTTCCACTTCGAGAGTTCGACCGGAATCGATTTCAATCGTGCCGGTACGCCTTTGATGGAGATCGTTAGCCAGCCGGAGATTGATTCACCAGAAGAGGCGTTCGCTTATCTAACCGCGCTCAAGCAAATCCTGATTTACGGCGGAGTCAGCGACGCCGACATGGAAAAAGGGCAGCTGCGATGTGATTGCAACGTGTCGGTGCGTCCGGAAACGCAATCGGAGTTCGGCGTGAAAATCGAGATCAAGAACATGAACTCGATCAGTGGAGTCCGCCGGGCCCTGGCGTACGAACTCCAGCGGCAGGTGGAAGCGCTGGAGAAGGGCGAAAAATTAAAACAGGAGACACGAGGCTGGGACGACGCTGCCGGACAGACTTTTCTGATGCGCACCAAGGAATCGGCCCACGATTATCGCTACTTTCCTGATCCGGACCTGGTCCCGGTGATCAGCCATTCGCTTCTGGAAGAAGTTAGGCCGCGCCTTCCTGAATTGCCCAAGGCCAAGCGAGTCCGGTTCGTGGAGCAATATCAGGTCAGCGCGTATGACGCCGGCGTATTGGCAGACGATCTCGATCTCGCACGATATTTCGAAAATGCGGCGCGTGATTCAAAGCGGCCTAAGAACGTCGCAAATTGGATCCTGAACGACCTGCAAAGCGCGCTGAGCCATGCCGGCAAAACGATCAACGATTGTCCGATTCCGGCTGCGGCACTGGACGAGTTGGTCACGCTGATCGATTCCGGAAAGATCAGCGGGAAACAAGGGAAAGAGGTTTTCGCCGATATGTTCGCCAGCGGAAAGCCGGCAGCGCAGATTGTTCGGGAAAAGGGGATCGAACAGTTGAGCGACACCGGTGCGTTGGAGGCTATCTGTGAGGATGTGATCGCAAAAAATCCGAAACCGGCGGATGATTTCCGCGCTGGTAATCCGGCATCACTGAACTTCCTGAAGGGGCAGGTGATGAAGCTGTCGAAGGGCAAAGCAAATCCGCAGTTAGCCGGCGAAATTTTGGAGCGAAAGCTGCGGGGTTAGGCGTTGAATCGTTGAACGGTTACATCGTGAACCGCGAACGCTGAGAGAGCAGGCTTTCTACTGCACGCTAACGCGCCGCTAATGCTTAGGCAGGGCGCGCAAAATCAAATTACCGATCCAATCCGGATTGGCCACGCCCTCCTGATACGCCTTCAACGATTCCACCGACGAGTTCACCCGGAGGTTACTATAAGATTGATCGGCGTTCTGCCATCGCTCGTGCCAATAGACGGCAGCTTTGATCCTGGGATAACGCTTCGGGAACATTTCCAGGGCCTGCTTGACCCACTGCGGCTTGAGCATCCCGCGTTCGTCAGGCGAGAACGGAAAGTCGCCGGTCGCCCACTCTGCAATCATGACCGGCTTCGTCGAGTCCAAATCCGACAGCTCCTTGTAAGGCCAATCCACCAGTGAGGGAATGTCGGGGTTGGCTTCGTCTTTGAATTGCTGACCGTAAACGCTCAAGCCTAACCAGTCGACGTAATCGGATCCCGGATAGTAGGCCGGCGCGAAATTCCACGTGTCCAGCGGATAGGAATAGTTGTTGGTGTGAAACATCCATTTCACGTTTAAAGCGCCGCGCGCGCGTACTCGATCGACCACGTGGCGGTATGCGCGGCGAAAGGTCTCCGGCCCTTTCCAATTGTCGGCCTCGTCGTCCCAATCATCGCCGCCGTAGAACGTGCCTGACCATGGAAACCAGTCGCCATTCATTTCTACGCCGAAGGCGACAACCATGGGATGGCCGAACTCGCGGGCGGCGTCCGCCCATCGGTCGATGTAGGTATCCCATTGCCCGGCCAGAATATTGGTTAGGCTGAATTTGTCGGGCCCGCGGCCTTGAATGTAAGGCTTGTCCCATGGCGACCAAAACACCAGAGGCAAAGAACCGTGTCGCCACAACATATTCAGATTCGCTGTGGGAAAGTTCTGCTCCCCCCAGTAGCTCGATGAAGCGATGATGGCCTGATGTTTACCGACCATCTCCTCGAAGTCTTCAATGGTTTCCAGCGTTACGTCATCTTCTTCGTCTCCGAAATCCATGAATGCACCAGTGTAGGCGCCGTGGGTTGGAATGACGACTTCGACGGACCCGTTAGGGTCTACCGCCGTTTGGCCACTGGGGCGTTTTTGGCAGGAAGCAAACGCGAGCAACAACGGAAGCGCGAATTTCGAAATCCGAATTCCGAAACAATTCCGAACGTTCAAATCACGATCAAAAACAGCATTCAATCGATCACAACCACCTGACCATTTTTCGAGCTTCGGATTTCCGTTCCGGTTAAGCCCGAACCGGAACGGACGCCGTTCGCTCGAGCTTGCCCCAGCTGACCCAGGCGCCCTTCAGCGCGCGCAGGATCGCCTTCCAGATGCAATAACTGAGCATTGGTCGGTAAATCAGCCGCATCGGCAGAATCCGCCACGCCCGTATTACGTTCTCTTTCTCCAGGATGCAGGCGAGGCTGGCCAAAATGACATCCATAGCCAGAAACGTGATCACGAACGGCAGCAGCGCCCGCCATGCGCCGAACGGAAGCGAAACGAGCAGAAACACATCGACCAGCGGTGTGAGGCCGACCAGAATGATTTGGAAGAACCACACACTCGGTAGGCTAAACCAGCCGAGAGCACGGTAGTTCCAGTTGAACACCATATCGCGGTGCTTCCACAAACATTGCAAGGTGCCGTAGGCCCAGCGCGAACGCTGGCGAGCAAGCGTTCGAACGCTCTCCGGCGCTTCGGTCCACGCGATCGCGTCCGGCATATACACAATGCGCTGCCGCTCCTTGTGCAGAGCCAGCGTTAAATCGGTATCTTCCGCCAGCGTCTCCAGGCTCAGGCCGCCGGCTTCATCAATTGCACTTTTCCGAACTGCACTGATCGCACCGGGCACGACGGTGATGCAGTTCCAACGGTCGTAAGCTCTTCGATCGAGGTTGAAGCCACAGGTATATTCCAACGCCTGGCAACGAGCGATGAATGTCCGAAGGTTTCCAACTTTCGCATGTCCGGACACTGCACCAACGGCGGGATCGGCTAACGGCTCCAAAAGCCTTGGCAACGTGTCCCGCTGGCAATGGGTATCGGCGTCGATGAATACCACCGCGTCGTGGCGCACCGCTGCCAGCCCCCGCTGCAGTGCTCTGGCTTTTCCGCGGTTCTCCTGCTGAATCAGACGGACACGCTTGTCTGCCGCAATAATCTGTTCGACCTCCGCAGCAGTGGAGTCGTGAGATCCATCGTCCACCACGATGACTTCGAGTTCGCCTTTGTAATCGGTCGAAAGAAGCGACCGCAAAGTCGCAGCAATGACCTTTCCTTCATTGTAGGCCGCAATGAGGACGCTCACCGGTATCGCTACTTCGGCTCTTGGCGAACGGCGGAACCGATAGGCTAACCAGATTACGATCAGGGTACGAATCACGACCAGCGAGGTGGCCACAATCATGAAAGCCCAGAGAAATTCTTCGATCGCGTGATAAATCCGAAAACCGGTGCTGCTCACAATCCGCGATAACGATTGGCCACGGCCTTGCAGAGGCGGCATCACTTCGTCACGCGTGATTCCAAGCAATGTGCTCAACGGAACGACCGTGTCTCCGCGCGTTTTTAACCAATCCAGGATTTGCGGAAGCGCTTCCACCGTCTGAGAACGGTCGCCACCGGCATCATGCAAAAGGATGATGCTGCCATCGCGGCGTTGTTGTTTGATCCGGTGGAGGATGTTGTCCGCACCCGGACGCGCCCAATCCTGCGGATCAATGTTCTCGAGAACGACGAGATAGCCGAGATCCTGAGCAATCTCGAGCGCGGATAACTCGCTGAGTTTCGAAGGACTGGTATCGGCGGCATAAGGCGGCCGAAACAAAGTGGTGGCACGGCCGGTTAGCGTTTCAATCAGAAGCTGAGTCGCATTCAGCTCGAGCCGGACGTGCTCCGGCCAGCAGAGTGCGAGGTTGGGATGATAATATGTGTGATTACCGATCTCATGACCTTCGTCCACGATTCTCCGCACTAACCATGGGTAACGTTCGGCATTCACTCCCACGAGGAAGAACGCCGCCTTGACGTTGGCAGCCTTCAGAATGTCCAGGACCTGCGGTGTCCAATCCGGATCCGGTCCATCATCAAAGGTAATTGCCACCTGATGTTCGCCGCCCGCTCCCTGGTGATAAAGCGTGGGGAAATGCGGGAACTTGAGGTAGCTCGCAGTCAGGTAACCGTCGTTATCCACTTCCAGTTTGCGCTCACCGTCGGCGCGATCTTCATCAACGGTAACGATCTCGCCATCGCCGAGATCGGTAATCGTATCGGTCCCCTTCAAAACTTCGATGGATTGCCGGGTGTCGTTATCCATTTTGAATTTGGGGCCGACGCCAAGCGCGTTCCAGATCGCAGTGTCCTCCGTGCCTAACCGGTAGAGCGCGAAACCGCCGGCGTGGAGGTCTCGCACCAGCCGCAACTCATTCAGCATGGTTACAACATCGAGAAACCAGACGGTGTGCACTTTGCCGGCGTCGGCATAATAAAAGTAGGGATTGTAGTCGGGACCCGCGACCCACGCCGAAGGGATCTCGGCATTGCTGGCGCGGCTCATCGCCTCGGGGAAACTGATCATTTCCGCCTTTCTTGCGCCTTCGGTCCAATCGTAGCCGTAACCGCCAAGCGCGATGATCCATTGCTTGGTATCTGAATCCTCCAGCAGCACGCGCAACCATCCTTCAAACCACGACCGGGATGCCAGCGGGCCCGGCGTATCGATGTCCGACGTCTCATCGAACAGCAGCGCAACAAAGCGATCGACGTTCTCGGACAACGCCTCGAAGTCGATGTAATCGAGCTCCTGCCCCGGCTGAACGCATAGCCAAAGTTCTTTGTGATCGTCGTGCAGCGCATCGGTGAACCGGTCTACGAAAGCCGTGATATCTTTCTTATAGGCGGGATCGATTTGCTCCCATTCCACCACCACGCCGGCGGCCTTGGCATTCCGCAAGACATTCACAACGTCGTGAATGAACCGGTCCTGCCGGTCTAACGGACCATGCGCTAAATTTTCCACCGCTTCCGGCTGCCACCGGTCGCCCACCAGATTGGTGAGGAGTGGCATCAACGCGATTCCTTTGCTCGCCGCAAGCTTCGGCAATCGGGCGTCAGCGTCGATCTGCAATTCACCATTGCCATTCACCAGCGCCATCCACTCCGGGCAAACGTGCGTGATCTGGGCGGCGTGCTGCTCTAACGACGTGTAGCTGTAGGCGTCGCCATTTATATAGAAGGCGAGCCGCACTTCGTTTTCCGGCGCCTTCTTTCGGGGCTTGGCGGAGGGGACAGGCGACGGTGCCGGGATTTTTCTCGCAGCTTGGCGGGCCGCCCCAAACTTCTGCCAGAGCAGCGACGCCGCTGATGGTTGGCCGGCCGGGTTCATTGTCTGCAGCGCCTTGAGCTGCCCTTTCAACTGGCGCAATGTGACTGGCGCCCGCATTTGCGGAGCGACAAACAACGTTTGGACGAATACCACCGTCGCTAGCAAAGCTAAGATCCCGGTGACAAGTAAGACCAGCCTCAGCCGGGGCCAGCGTTTACCGGCTGGATCGGAAAAGACGAAAGGAGTGACGCCGTGGGGCGAAAGGTGATCCATCGAACGGGGTTATATTCAGCGAGAGGGCGCTGGAAAAAAATATTATTCTTTGTTTACGAGGGAGCTTGAGCAGAAAAGCCCTTCCCCTTGGACACCAGGCACTTCGGAATGTTTAAAGCAACCTGCCGAAGATTAACCTCTCGCCGACTGCCATCGTTTGGCCATCTCACCCGCGGTCTTGCGCAACAGCTCGCGTGCCATGCCAATGCTGTGGGCGCGGTCTGATCCCTCTGCCAGCAACTGCCAGACGCCGTCGAACGCTTCGGCTGCGTCGCCTTCGGATTCGCCCACAATTGCGAACACTCTCTTCTGATGACGGCGTCCGAGCTGAAGAACGCCGGCCGGCGCCTTGCCATCCGACGTTTGCTGATCCAACCGACCTTCGCCGGTAACCACGACATCTGCTTTTTCGATTCGGGATTCGAGGCCGATCATTTCTGCCACCAGCTCAAACCCGGGTCGCAAGGTAGCCCCGGCGAACACCATCAAGCCGAATCCAAGGCCTCCGGCGGCTCCTGCTCCAGCTGTTTTGGGACTAACGCGGCGGATCTGTCGCGATGCCACCTTCCCCAACCGCTTCAAACATTTTTCGAGCAACAAGAGCTCCATTGTCGTCGCCCCCTTTTGCGGACCGAACACGCGCGTCGCGCCGCGGCGTCCATAAAGCGGGTTGTGGACATCAGCCGCAGCGATAACCCGGGGCAATGTAACATTGCGCGGGGAATCGATCTGTTTCAGCGTCCGCAGCTTGTTGATGGAAATGCGCACTTGCATCCCTTCGCCGTCGAAAAATCGAAATCCGAATGCCCGCGCAAGTCCAAACCCGCCATCGTTAGTGGCGCTCCCGCCCAGGCCGACAATCACGGTGTGAGCGCCACGACGCGCCGCATCCAGAATGAGCTGACCAACGCCGAAGGTGGTTGCCCGAAGCGGGTCCAGCTCGTCTTCGGTTAGGCGTCGCATTCCCGCAACTTCGCTCATTTCAATAATTGCGAGCTTCCGATCGCTTACCAGTGCGTACCGACATTCAATCTGCCGGCCTATCGGATCGTGAGCCCGGCACGTTACCCACGATCCACCCAGTGCGTTGCAGATTACCTCGGCAGTCCCGTCGCCGCCGTCCGCAATCGGCATCAGATCGATCTCTGCGCTCGGCAACACCTGCCGGACACCGGCCGCGATCTCTTTCGCAACTTCACCCGCGGGCAAACAGCCCTTGAACTTATCAGGAGCGATGAGGATGCGCATGGGTGACAACGTTTTATAAAAGATTTGTGCTTGAGCAAGAGACAACCAATTCTCGGGCCAAACGCCGACCGAACATCGCCGCTGCAAAATCAACTCGCCTGTCGTTCAACGCCTCGTGATGATGCGCAAAACGGAAGGTCACGGTGGCCAGCGTAACGAAATGCAGCGAGATACCCGTCCTCTCCCTCAGGGAGAGGATAAGGTGAGGGCCTCTCATGAGAACGGCGCAAGCACGGGCTTTCCGCAAGCGCTCCACATTAGCAGAGCGGAAACTTTGGTCGCGGCTTCGCAATCGGCAGCTCATTGGGCTGAAGTTTCGGCAGCAGCAACCGGTGGGTGATAGGATCGTGGATTTTCTCTGCGACGAAGCCGCTCTGGCAATTGAGTTGGACGGTTCAGGACATCAACGACCCATCATCAAATCGCTGACCTTGATAAAGAGCTGGAGCTTTATGAAAATGGCGTCCGGGTAATTCGGTTCGAGAATTCCGCAGTCATGACCGACGTTGATTCTGTCCTTAATCGGATCATCTATGCGATCGACCCGGAGAAGTCGCTGTGGCACCAACCCGTGGAGATGAAAAAGAATCCACCTAATCGAAAGCCCCGCACGCGGCCCTCACCTTAGTCCTTCCCTGAGGGAGAGGAGCGCGGTTTTACCGTGAAGTGCTATTACATTCGGATCGTGAATGGTGACCGGGACAAGGGAATTCATCGCGTTTGAACGCTCAACGACCAGAAATTCGGCCATTGGTAATCCGCTGAGCGATTGATTGCAGCCTGGCCGCCAAGTTGGAAGTCGGCGGCAGAGACGGCCGGTGGGACCCGCGAGAATATTCGCTCCGACCCTAGACAAAATACGCGTTTGGCGGCGTCTCAATTGTGAAAGACCGTGAAAAGGTCATGGAGAATGTCGCAACCCATGAAGATTGGAAAGTTTGTTTGTCGGAGGCCGGTCCCGGCCTGGTTTTATTTGCCCGGCAATGGGTTCAATCACTCGCGGATGCGGAAGACATTGTTCAGGAAGCTTTTGTGCGATTTTGGCGAAGGAATCACAACATCACGAATCGTGCGCTGCTCTACGCCACTGTCCGTTCGATCGCGCTTGATCGAATTCGCGGCGACAGCCGCAGAGCTCGTCGCGAGGCCGTCGTGGTGGCCGAAAGCGAGCACTCAGTCGAGCCGGAGTTTCATGTGGAGGACGATTCTCAGCGCGTTCTGGTCGGCGCGCTCGATCGGCTGCCTAAAGATCAACGCGAGGTGCTGGTTATGAAGATCTGGAATGAACTCACCTTCGCCGAGATTGCAGCAGCTCTGGGCATCTCCCAGAACACCGCCGCTTCCCGTTACCGATACGCGCTCGCTTCTCTCCGAAAGATTTTGCCACCGCAATGAACGATTTTTCTGATCTCGAAGCTCAACTGAAAACGATCCGGCCCGCGCCGTTACGGGAGAGCTTTATCGCCCGCGTGGAAAGCGAAATCGCCAAGCCGGAAACAACAGTGGAAGAGCCGCGTAACGTCATTCGGCCGGCTCAATTTCGCACCCGCTGGGTCATCGGGCTCGGGCTGGCAGCAGCCGCCGCAGTCCTCCTTTTTGTCCGTGTGAATTTCCAGGCGCCGCGTGACTCAGCCGGGACTGCCGCCGCTTCGCCGGCGCCCATAGCAAAGCCAGCCCCACTACCGGAGAAGGTATTACCAAACTCATTCCTCCCTGCCGGCTCGACACGAGTTGTTTATCACAAGCGCGATGAAGGGTTGCTGTTCGCGCAGAACCGCGAAGAACCAATGCGGCGGTTACGCTCCATGACCCAGGAGACACTGCAATGGAAAAATCCCGCAACCGGAGCTTCGCTGAGCGTCTCTTATCCGAGCGAACAGGTGGAGTTGGTGCCGATCTCCGCACAATAACGCCAATTCACTCTACGAAATCTTCCAATAACAAACCTTAACCTAACAACATCCATGAAAATACGAACGATCGCAGCTATCAGCGTGACGTTGCTGTTCCCGGTGGTGGCAGCATTCAGTCAACCACAACCAGCACCACCAGCTCCGCCGGCGCCTCCCGCTCCGCCGGCGCCTCCCGGGCCAGGAAATGGTCACGGGCGCCATTTTGATCGAGGCCCGAAGGTGCCGGTCATCTTTCTCGGTGTGGAGAGCTCACCGCTTCCGAGTGTAGTCAGTGATCAGATGGGTCTTCCCAAAGGATTCGGATTGGTCGTCGACTATGTGGTTCCAGACAGTCCCGCGGCAGCAGGCGGCGTTCAGCAGAATGATATTTTGAAAATGTTGAACGATCAGATTCTGCTGGAACCTAATCAGCTTCGGAAACTTCTGCAGAGTTTTCCCGATGGGACAACAGTTACCCTAACAATCATCCGAAAAGGTCAGGAGCAAAAGGTCACCGTAAAGTTGACGAAAAAAGAAACGGCGAGACGCAACGCGTTTAAAGGCTTTGGCGAAGATGGCGACTTCAACTTTCACATGGGCGACATGGGCGACATGGGAAATGCGGATCTCGGGGATCTGAAGGAGCGTCTTCAAGACATGAAAGAACAGTTGAAGGAGCAGGTTGCTGCGCACAAAGATGTGATTCGTGAGACGGTGATGAAAGCTCACGAAGCGGCTGAGCGCGCCCGCGAGGCAGGTCAACGCGCGGTCGACCGTAAGATTCAAATCCAGAATACAAACGGCCTGCAAACAACTCGTATCGACGTCGAAAACGCTCGGATTGTCTTCTCCGACGATAAAGGAGAGCTGCGGCTGGAGCCGGTAGGAGGCAAAAGAATCCTGACGGTAAAGGATCCAAAAGGCTTGCTGCTATTTAGCGGTCCCGTTGAAACACCAGAGGACGTGCAGAAATTGCCTCCGGACGTTCGGCAGCGTTTCGACCAGTTGCAGCAAAGTGAATTGCCTTCGATCGCGTCTGGGTCCGCGCAAAACGACGATGAGGACTCAGACGATGGTGACGATGATGCCGACACGGACGATGACGACTCAACTCCGGCGCCGGAACAAGTGTCGGTCACCCCGCAGGCATTCCCCCGGAGTTTGTTGCCTCTGCACACGATCCTTATTTAAGGCAGAGCTCCGCCGAGCTACTTAACCTGGTTGGGCAACCGCGAACGGGTTTCGCGGCGATTCAGCCGCTCGGCGGGGTTTGCCTCACATCATTGAGCCGACCGGGTCCTGTCGGTTTGGCCGCGATCCCGGTGTCCCACGAGTATTGCTCGATCGGCTGGCACAGTTACAATGCGAGCCAATGCTCAATCCGTTTGTTCTGCCTAACGAGAGTCGGTTCGTCCTTCGGTTCTGTCGCTGTCTACCATCTCATCGGCCAGCATGCCGCAGATTGTTCGCGATCCTGTCGGTGGCGCTGTTTCTTCAAACCGGAAACGCACTGGCGCAGTCTGCCTCGCCGGCTCCTTCGGCCAGTCCATCACTGGAGCAGCGCGTAGCAGATCTGGAAGCATATTTGAATAATAGCGGTCGTGGCGCTGATGGGCAGAACGCATCAGTCCTGTCTGCTGTTCCAGGTCCGGGGCCCGGTCACAACGCGTGGCTGATGACGTGTGCCGCGCTTGTTCTGTTCATGACTCTGCCGGGCCTTGCCCTTTTTTACGGCGGGCTGGTTAGAGCGAAAAATGTGCTGTCGGTCCTAGCCCAGTGTCTCGGCATCGCCGGTTTGGTGGCAATTCTTTGGTGGTTGATTGGATACTCACTGGTGTTCTCTCGCGGCTCGCCGTTTCTCGGCGGCGTCCAATTCGCTTTTTTGCGCGGCGTCACTTCGCAACCGAACAGCGATTATTCATTCTGGGTTTCTCACAACGTGTTCGCGATGTATCAACTGATGTTCGCGATTATTACTCCTGCGCTAATGATCGGAGCCGTCGCGGAACGAATCCGGTTTGCAGCAGTGATGAGTTTCGTGGCGATCTGGATGTTCGCGGTCTATTTCCCGATTGCTCACATGGTCTGGGGAATTGATGGCTGGATGAACGGCATCTCGAATCCTTCATCGGCGATCCATGCGGTCGACTTCGCCGGCGGAACAGTGGTTCACATGACCTCCGGATGGTCTGCGCTCGTGCTCTGTATCCTGCTCGGCCACCGGCTCGGCTTTGGCCGGGAAATCCTCGCGCCTCACAGTATGGTGTTGTGCATGGTCGGCACCGGGATGCTTTGGGTCGGCTGGTATGGTTTCAACGCCGGCAGCGCCCTGGCCGCCGATGGCATTGCCGCAAACGCTTTCACCACCACCACTCTGGCTACCGCCGTCGGCTCATTCACCTGGGCGACTCTCGAATATCTTCTGCGCGGTAAACCGAGCGTGCTGGGATTCTGTTCGGGAGCGGTCGGAGGGTTGGTGGTCATTACCCCGGCATGCGGCTTTGTTGATCCGACTGGCGCGGTGTTGATCGGAATCGCCGCTGGCGCAGTTCCGTTTGTCGCTTGTACGAAGTTAAAAT
>C688J18823_10001094_pt1 | contig 16529 bp, 22 predicted proteins | sample HopSoiMetagenom1_FD_18823 | JGI IMG/M metagenome (IMG submission 18823) | reverse complement strand
GTTGTTCTCTGAGTGGGCCGAAAGGCTTCAAGTCGCAGCTCAGACTGATTTTCTGAGTTCTTGAGAGTCGAAGTCCATGGAGGCAGATTTCATTAGAACAATTTGGAGCAAGTAGCCTTCATAGTGGCGATGACGGTTCGGCATTGGGCGGGACTATGAAGGCAACCTGCTCGTTCGGATATCTATCTAGTCTGCACTTTTCATACCGTATTTCCCGCCAAGCTTCCAGGAAGGATATGTCGCAAGACTCGTTGGAAGATCAAAATGGACCTTGTCGGGAATAGCATCTCGTATTTAAGCGATGTCTATATGCTGCCACTGAGTCGTCCAATCGACAGCAGACTTTGACAGGTACCTCAGACGCCGCTGAGTAAGCTGAGTCTAACAAGGAAGCCGTCGCCCTGGCCATGGCACTGTGTGTGCAACTCGTTCGGTGAGCAGGACAACGACAAAGGTGAAACGGGGCTTCGCGCGATGACGCACAAACCATCTTCCTCACCGAATTGCCAGCACGATCCAGGGCTCGGCCTCCATTCCCGCGCCAGGGGGCACGCCGCTGCATGAAATTCAAGGGGTTGCTACGCGATATATCGGGCGGTCTGTTTGTGACCTCGATGGTGACCGCCGCGCTCGTCGGAATTTTCTTTGCGGGGTGGAAGATAGCGGGTCTCCCATTTGTGCCGTTCGATGCTTTCGACTGGCTAACGCGAGTACTCCCAGGGAGAGTGCTTGGCTTCGGCATCGGAATAATGGTCCATGCCATTCGGTCGCTGCATCTGGGGCCAACGTCTGAGACAGCGAAAACTGTGGAGCACGCAATTGCGATAACCGGATTGTTTGTCATGGGAATCGTCGGCGAAGCAATTCTATTCTCCATCCTGCGCACCAGACGGAAAGTGCATCCTGTCTTCCTAGGCCTGGTGCTCGGGATTGTCGTGGCGGTTCCTGCAATGCTGATTAGCACTCAGGCGAGCGACACTGCCACGGTGGATCCATGGCTACGCGCGGTGTGGATCCTCGTTGCCTTCGCAGCTTGGGGTGCGATCCTCGGTCGTGTTGGGCAACGAATGATCGGCATAGAAACCACAAACAGCACGGTCGAGAGCGCGACGGAACCGCGCGTTGAGCGAATTGACCGGCGGCACTTTCTTGTGAAGTTGGGCGGCAGCGCCGCGGCCATCACCGTGGTGGGTGCGCTGGTAGGCGAGTTTGCCGACACGCGGCGAAAAGAATCGGCGATGATGGCCGCCAGCGAACCCCTCCGATGGTCAGCAACACATCCGTTGCCGAATGCGGCCGCTGCCGTCAAACCTGCGCCGGGGACAAGGCCAGAGTTTACTTCCCTCGAAAGTCACTACCGCATCGACATTAACGCGATTCCGCCAAAAGTCGACGAGCAACGCTGGCGTTTGAAGACCAGCGGGCTCGTCGAGCAACCGCTTTCGCTAACCCTTGAACAGTTGCGTGGCTACGAACCGTTGCACCAGTTTGTCACGCTCTCGTGCATCTCAAATCCTGTGGGCGGCGATCTGATCGGCACAACGCGCTGGACCGGCGTCAGCCTGCAGCGGCTGCTTCCCGATCTCCGGTTGCAGCCGACAGCGACACATTTGAAGATCCGATCAGCGGACGAATTTTTCGAAGTGGTTGCACTCGATGCGATCAAAGCGGACGAACGGATCATGCTGACATACGCGTGGGATGGTGTGCCGCTAAGGCGTGAGCATGGTTTCCCTCTTCGTATCTATATTCCAGACGTACACGGAATGAAACAACCCAAATGGATTGAGTCTATTGAGTTCACGGATCATTGGGAGCCTGGTTTCTGGGTGGTGAGAGGCTGGAACAAGGTGGCGCAGATGCATGCGACCTCTGTCATCGACACGGTGGCGGTCGATATGACCATCATTGGCGCCGACAAGCGCAAGCTGGTTCCGATTGGCGGAATGGCGCATGCTGGCGATCGCGGAATATCGAAGATCGAGGTGCAGGTGGACAATGGTCCGTGGGAGCAGGCTCTGATACGGACGCCTCTGTCCCAGCTGACCTGGGTGGTGTGGCGCTACGATTGGCCGTTCCGGCCAGGCAAGCATACATTCACGGTGCGCTGTTATGACGGAAACGGAACTCTGCAAATCGCGGCGCCCAGCCCGCCAGAGCCAGACGGGGCGACGGGGCTTTCCAGTCGGTCCGTCATGTTGTAGAAGGGGAGCACCATTTGTCCGGACACAGTAAACATTACCGGCGGAACGTGAACGTTTTTCAGAAGATCTGCTGCCAAGTATGTCCTGTCGTTCGCAAATTGGCTTCCGGAGGAGCCCGATAAATGTGCATCATTTCTTTCGACAAAGATTAGCGCCTTTAGGAGATTAAACATGCCGATCAACGTGGGTGATGAACAGAATATTCCGCCTGATGAAGAAGCTTGCCGCGAAGAGGTTGCCAGCCAGGAGGAAGTATATCTAGAGACAACGGAAGAAGAACTACGCGCGGATTTGATCTCCGAACCAGCCACGGCTAAACACTGGAGGATGAATCGAGAGAAGCTGGAAAGTGATTGGGAGCGAAAGATTTCCGATGACGAGTGCAAATGATGCTCATCGCAAGGCCGCTGCCCACAATCCTCAATGCTCTCCGGGCGGGGAGAAGCCGAGCGGATCGAATTTCATCCGCAACATCATCGTCCGCGATCTGGAGGGGAAGCCCCATATCAGTTTGAGCGCATCGGATATTTTGCGCCGATCCCGATTCAAAGCCTGGAAAGCCACTATTCAACCGCACCGTTGCCCTGAAGGATACGTGGGCAAGGATCGAGAAGGGACAACGGGCAAGCTGATCTCCCGAACAGCGCTCTACTGTTGCACCTACAAACATCTTGCGGGCATCCTCGCCTTTACACAACATGACGGTGTCGCCCTCGCCCAGTGACCATCAGAGCATCTTCCTTCCCGCGTTTCAGTTCAGTAACGAATGCACCAATCAAGTCCTGATCAGTTTTTTCATCGATCATCATTGACTGTTGGGCGAGGGAAACAGCTAGATTTGCGACAAATGCTCTCAGCTGATTGCGTGCCTGGCTGGTTGCTGCTCCGATTTCGCGCTCTGAGTTTTCGAGAATCCTGTGAACATCTGCCGCAGTTTCCCCCAGCATCAGCCCTCTTCTTGCTTCATTTGGGCTTCGGCCCTGGCCTGAATTGCCGCAATTTCATGATCAATCTGAGCCCACCGCTTTTCAATTTCTGCCAATTTGCCCCGGGCATCGTCCCCGAGTTGCTGCGCTACCTCGATCGCCCGTTTAATCGACATGGAGCGTTCTTGCGCCATTGCCGTCAGGATTGGCTTTGCCTTCCAGGAGATCAGCGCAATCAGCAAGAAGAAGTTAAAGTAGAGACATACGTGAGAAGTCGCCTCCAGCGAAACTCCAAGCCAATGGGACAATCGGCGAACTGAAGCAGAGCATTTCAATTCGGCATATTGGTCGTTGCAAACATCGGCCGCCGGTCTTGGCGAAACCGCCGACACCAATCCTGCCGGTGAATGCTGCAAGTCCGTCGACCGTTTCTGCTGTGCACTTGACAACATAGAATTGCCGAGGACACCTAGCAGTATCAGTGGAAGAACTAGCCTAGCTTTGAACGGTGACCTCGATGGAACGCTGCCCGTACGCGCCCGCACTACTTCCCCCCAGGGATAATTACCTTCGTCGGTCTGCAGTCAATCTCTCCGACTTTTTGAGGTTCTTTTACTACGGCCGAATTTCGGCTTCATATGACCGGACACAGTACCGCAGAACGTTGTTCGATTCAGCTTCGACACTTGCTGCAAGTTCTCATCCAAAGTCCTTGGTTTTCGCGCGATGAGGGAGAAAGGCAAGCCTTAAACTGTCAAACGGCAAGACAGTAGCGCTGTGACGCTTTTTCAAACTAACGTACGGCTGTCGATTGTCAGCGTACCTCGAGAAATGGTGCGATAAACGCGTCAAGATCCATGTAAACACGAAAGTGCGTACGGTTTCGATGTATGGGGTCGGCAGCAAAAGAAGGCAAATCTAGCATTCCTGTCAACCGGCGAGACTTTCGGCTTCATCCCTGTCCTACGCACGAACTGTCGGGCATGATGATGTCAATCAAGTCTTCCAAGTGACATGCGTCGTGAGGTTGACACAACGGAAGCTCCTCGCTCGCGGGACAAATGTTGGAGGGACCGGCCATTAACTGTTCCGGATATCGACGATCAGACAGGCAGTGTTCTCCGGTTCGCGCTAGTTTGAGAATTCTTCCACAGACGCGAACGCCCGCGCGGAAAAACCAGCCGTTTTCATCAGGCCAAGAATTGCATTTCGGATCGACTCGTCATGATCGGCGATGGCAAACACCTTCGGCTTCTCTTCACGAGCCACGATTCAGAGATAATCTGGTGGCCGAAGAACAGGCATTATTGTTGGTTAAGGCTAGAAGGTACGAATCTTCGAACGGAAATCTCGCTCGACAACCTCCAGCGATCTAAAGCACTCCGACCCTCCTAGGTATGCACCAGCCGTAGCGCAACGATGTCCGGATATCACTGAGGGATGCGGAAATTCCGGCGCGAGGTACACCCTCAGCATCTAGTCGGCAAATCAAAGAGGTCAGGCAGCCCGTTGCGAAGCGACTTCGCTTGGCAAGGTGAACTGAATGCTTGCGCCTGCACCGGGCTTGGGAGACGGCCATATGCGTCCACCGTGGTCTTGGATGATTGATCGACAGATCGACAGTCCCATGCCCATCCCGTTGGACTTGGTGGTATAAAACGGGTCGAATAGACGGTCACCACATTCAGCGTTCAGCCCTGGGCCCGAATCCTGCACGACGACGAGCACCTCGCCAGATGCATCTTTTCCGGTGCTGACTAGCAACCGCCGCGAATCCTTGCCAACTCCGCTCATTGCTTCGACAGCGTTGATGACCAAGTTTAGAATCACCTGCTGCAACTGCACCCGATCGCCTTGAACAAGCGGCAAACCCTCGGCGAGTTGCGTCTGCACAGAAACGCCGTTCTTCATCACCTCGCCGCGGGTCAGGGCGATGACTTCAAGAATTACATTATTGATGTCCAGCGCATTCTTTACAGGCGGCGACTTTTTGGCTAGGGCGCGGATCCGGCCGATAACGTCGCTGGCTCGATTTCCGTCCTTGATCGCACGACCGAGCGCCTCTCTCGCCTCCTCTAGATCTGGTGGTTGGGCGCCCAGCCAGCGCACGGCCGTCTGGGCATTGGTGACTACCGCTCCGAGCGGCTGCATGACTTCATGTGAAATCGAGGCCGCCATCTGTCCCATGGTGGTGACCCGTTGGATATGGGCAAGATCCGCCCGCGTCTGACGCAGCACCTCCTCGGCGCGCTTGCGCTTGGACACGAAGGCGAACAGGGCGGCCAGATCGGCGAGCGTGAAACCGGCGATCGCCAGCGCCAGAGTGGTCCGATCGAGGGTTGCGCCGCCGTGCGTACCCTCCATCGCGGCGTGAGCGGTGAAGACGGCGGCCCGCATCCCAGTGTAGTGCATGCCGGAAATAGCGAGGCCCAGGACGATGGCAGCGGCGAGCTTCTGCCCAGGGTCCGTGGTTCGGAACGCCAGCCACAGCGCCGCCGTCGCCGCGCCGATCGCGATGATCACCGAGAGTGCGAACCACAGGGGGTCATAGGTCAATTCGACGGGCCCCCGCATGGCCGCCATGCCGGTGTAGTGCATGCCGAAAATGGCAATGCCCATGAAGACGCCGCTGAGGACGAGGCCGGGGCGCGATACGCCCGGGCGACTGATCACGTAGAAGCTGCCGCTCGCGGCCAAGATCGCCAGCACGAGGGAAAGGACGGTCAAGCCGACATCGTAGGACATGGGCATCGGTAGCACGAAGGCGAGCATGGCGACGAAGTGCATCGACCATATGCCGCCGCCCATGATGAGCGCGGCCGCCGCCAGCCAGATGCGGTGCGTGCGTCCTTGGGCCGGCGGCACGCGTCCGCTGAGATCCAGGGCCGTGTAAGACGCGAAGCTAGCGACCAGAATGGACAAGGCAACGAGATATGGATTGTATGTTCCGTGCATCTGTGTTAACACGCGGACACCTCGAATTCTTAATAAAAAAATCGCCTTGGAGAGTATTCCCGTATGTAGAAGGAATCTATTGGATCTTGGTATGATCTGGAGTACCAAAAGATGGAATTCGTGTAATGCTTTCGTTTATGTCAGCAGTCCGAGAGCTATCGATGATCTCGAGAAGCCCGCCCAACACATGCACCGGTGCTCACGGGACACTCCAAAGGGATCGCAAGCGGCCTGAACATTCGACCCTCGATGCCTGCACTGCAGACGACGTGAAGATTGGTGTTGCAGACCCGGCCTGATTGTTGCNANTTTTTCCTNGAAAGCCGCGAATACCCCGCTTGATCTCAGATAAGGGAGACCAGATGCTGGTCATGAAGTATCCGGCNCGCCGGCGCACCGATCTACGGTGGCGAATCGCCTTCGAGAACTCAGCAATCGGCGTAACGATGGCTGACTTCACCGGGCGCTTCTTCGCCGCGAACAGCGCCTTCCTCAACATCTTGGGTTATACAGAGTCGGAGCTTTATCAGCTTACCGTCATGGACATTACATACGAGGAAGACCGTGAACTTAACCTGGGCTTGATCCAAGAACTGATGGAGGGCAAGCGGCAACACTTCGAACTCGAGAAGCGCTACTGCCGCAAAGGTGGCGGTTTAGTGTGGGTGCGCACCAACGTGGCTCTCGTTCCAGGGATGGGAGGTACGGCGTCGTTTTGGTTTGCGATCGTCGAAGATATCACGCCACGCAAGGAAGCAGAGGAAGCGTTGCAGGTAGCGCAAGCGGAGCTTGCGCGTATGTCCAGGCTGACAACCATGGGCGAGCTGGCAGCGTCCATAGCCCATGAGGTCAATCAACCGCTGACTGCTATCACCAACAACAGCAGTGCCTGCCTGAGGCTGCTTGCCGATCATGCCCTCAGCCCTGATCGGTTGCGTCGAGTTCTCGAAGAAATTGTTGCGGATAGTACTCGCGCGGGAAGGGTTATAGCTCGTATCCGCAGCTTCCTGAAGAAAGGGCCAACCGAAAAGAATAAATTGGATGTGAATGAGCTCATTCTGGAGGTGCTGGCATTAGCCGACCGTGAGCTTTCTCGGAATCAAGTCTTGCTGAAGTGCGAACTGACGAAGACTCTGCCGAAGGTGGCCGGTGATCGCGTCCAACTGCAGCAGGTCTTGTTGAATTTGATCATCAATGGCATCGAAGCCATGACTACGGTTACAACTCGACCTCGGATACTCTGTGTGCAATCGCGGATCAGTGAACTTGGGAACGTAATGGTTGCGGTATGCGACTCCGGTACCGGATTGGGTCAAAATGCGGATCGCTTGTTCGATCCGTTTTTTACCACAAAAGCGAACGGCATGGGAATGGGTTTGTCCATCAGCCGCTCACTAATCGAAGCTCACGGCGGGCGGCTCTGGGCCACACCTCATTCCCCCCACGGCGCAGTGTTTTACTTTAAGCTGCCAGCAGAGTCCCTGAGGGCCTCGTGAACGGTCCCGTCGTGTTTGTCATTGATGATGACCCATCGGTACGCGCTTCGCTCAAGTTTCTCATCAGCACTGTAGGGTTGGAGGTTGAAACTTTTGACTCGGCTGAAAACTTTTTGCGCAGAGAACCGCCAGAGACGGCCAGTTGCTTGGTGCTGGACGTCAGGCTACGTGGGTTGAGCGGATTCGATCTTCAGCGACAGCTCGCAGCAAGGACTTTCACTATCCCCATAATCTTCATCACCGGCCACGGCGACATTCCCATGAGTGTTCATGCTATGAAGGCCGGAGCAGTGGAATTCCTTGCTAAACCCTTCCGTGACCAAGATCTACTGGATGCCATTCACATCGCACTGGAGCGAGATCGTACCTGGCGCGAGGAGGAGAGAAAGGTAAAAGAGCTGGAAGCGCGCTTCCAGTCACTGACCCGTCGCGAGCAGGAAGTGATCACTATGGTCGTCTCGGGCATGCTCAATAAGCAGATTGCTGATCGACTCGGAACCGCGGAAAATACCGTGAAAGTTCATCGCAGCCGGGCAATGGAGAAGATGCACGCGCAATCTGTTGCCGATCTCGTAAGAATGACCGAGAAGCTCAAAGCCCGCCTGCAAAAGGCTTCGTAAACGAAGGCATTACTAACATTCTCCTGTCCCGGGATGACGAGGCCAGAACCGCTCGCCCTCCCCCAGTCTTCACGGACGAACGCGGATGATCGTCTTCCCTTTGGCCCGTTCGGTCGGGTTGAAGGCGGCAACCGCATCGTCAAACCCCAGCCGTAAGTCTTTGCTCTGCTAGTTTCAGTTCCGCCCTTTATATTCGACAAAGAGTTCAGGAAACTGCCGCTTTAGCAATTCGATCTTTGGACGATCGCAGACCTGGATGCAAGGATTTCCCGGGTTGTGCAGTGCATAGTCCTGGTGGTAGTCCTCGGCACGGTAGAAACCCTTCAACGGCATTACTTCAGTGACGATCCGCGAACGACCTTCGCAGTGTCGAGCTGCGCGATTCAGGCATTCGCAATTCGCTTTTGATCATCATTGACGTAAAAAATGGCGGATCGATAAGACGTACCCACGTCTGGGCCCTCCCAGTTGAGTTGCGTTGGATCGTGGGCGACGGAAAAGAAAATGCGCAGCAACTGGCCATAAGTGATTTTGGACGGATCGTAAACCACTTCGACGACTCCGCATGTCCAGTCGTTTCTGGAGGTCAGCGGGCCGGCCCCACACCGGTCGCTGATTTCAAGCGCATAAGATACTATGTTGCTCGCAGTGGAGTTGCCCATTGATTCGAAGATCGGTGACATTGCGATTCTTGCAACAGAGCTGAACATGGCGCTTCCGGATGCCCCCAAGGTGTTCATCATAGATGATGATGCTGGGGTTCGTGCATCGATACAGGGACTGCTGAAATCGGAAGGTTTGCAATCCGAGGGCTTTGAGAGTGCGGAAGAGTTTCTGAAAACCGAGCGGCCTGATGGACCCAGTTGCCTGATCCTCGATGTGAGCCTTCCTGGAATTAATGGCCTAGAGTTTCAGCAACAATTAAGAGATGCAGGTCTTCAGGTTCCGATTATCTTCATTACGGGGCATGGTGACATCCCGATGTCAGTGAAGGCGATTAAATCGGGTGCACTCGAGTTTCTGACAAAACCCTTCCGCGATGACACGCTCCTCGAAGCCATACGACAGGCTCTTGCGAAAGATTCCGCTCGTCGTCAAGAACAGGCCGAGAGCTCCGCTCTGCAACAACGATATAGAACCCTGACTCGCCGAGAGCGCGAAGTCATGAGAATGGTCGTATCCGGCATGCTCAACAAGCAGATCGCCTACGAACTTGGGACCAGCGAGATTACGATAAAAGTTCACCGCGCTCAAGTGATGCACAAGATGAGCGCGGGTTCACTCGCAGAGCTGGTTAGAATGGCGGAAAAGCTGCAGCTCTTTTCAGATGATAAAAACTAATCCGAGCTCCCCACAATCGACTTCTCTCCGATAGCTTAAATGCAGAACTCGCTTCCTATACAAAAGCATAATTGCGCTCAGAGTCGCACTGGACTAGCGTGTGAGGAAATGGTAAGTCAGGAAAACACGAACGTGGTTGCGCTAGTCGACGACGATGAATCCATCCGTAGCGCTCTCCAGGGTCTGATGAAAGTGGCCGGATACCGTACCATGGCGTTTGCATCGGCGGAAGACTTCTTGAACTCTGGAGAACAACAGCGCATTGGCTGCTTGATCGCTGATATCCGCCTTCCGGGAATGTCAGGGCTGGACCTCCAATTACAGTTAAATACCCATCATCATAAGATTCCCATCATCTTCATCACTGCACACGGCGATGAGAGGATGCGGATGCAAGCCCTGAGGGCCGGTGCAGTCGACTTTCTGGCCAAACCGTTCGATGATACAGCCTTGCTCGAGCAAGTCCGAGCTGCATTTGATGAATGAAACCTAGGAGCCATTTTGCGAGGTTATCCAGTGGAAGGCGCCAACAAACTTTCGGGCAACGAAGCGCCGCAGATTGAGCGGCGATTTGAACAGATCATAGGACATAGCCCCGCGCTTGAATCGGTATTAGCCGAAGTCGAACGAGTGGCACCGACCGATTCTACGGTCCTCATTCTTGGAGAAATGGGCACGGGTAAGGAACTGATTGCTCGTGCCGTCCACAAGATCAGTGCCCGTTGTGGACGGCCTTTTGTAAAACTAAATTGCGCTGCAATCCCTTTTGATTTACTGGAAAGCGAATTGTTTGGACACGAGAAAGGCACTTTTACCGGAGCCGTCACGCAAAAGATAGGCCGATTCGAACTAGCGGATCACGGAACATTGTTTCTGGATGAAATCGGCGACATCCCTTTGGCTCTTCAGCCCAAACTGTTGCGAGTCCTTCAAGAACAGGAATTTGAGCGACTCGGGAGTGGCCGGACACACAAGGTCGACGTTCGGTTGATTGCTGCAACGCACAATAACCTAGCAGAGATGGTCAACAAAAGAGACTTTCGCGGCGACCTCTACTATCGACTGAACGTCTTCCCTGTCGTTCTACCACCTTTGCGGGATCGGGGCGAAGATATCGCACAATTGGTACGACACTTTGTAGAGATATTCTCCAAACGCGTGAAGAAGCAAATAAATCATATACCGGAAGAGACATTGCAGGCCTTCATGTGCTACTGGTGGCCGGGAAATGTGCGCGAACTGCAAAACTTAGTCGAGCGCGCCGTTATTTTGTCGAACAATGGAGTGCTTCCGAATACTCTACCTGAGATAGAAGATTCTTCAATCCTTCCCTCGGTCCCAAAGTGCACGTTCAACGATTCTCAAACGAACTCATTCAAGAGATGATTGCCTTCCTCCGGTCTGAGGTGTCCAAACATTCGATTTTGATCGACAGCGACTTTTGGCTCGATCTGCCTCCGATCATGGCACACCGCGTACAGTTACAGCAGGTCTTGATGCATCTCATGCTCATGTATCGAGGCCATGAAGAGCATGAACACGCCGGGTACACTTACGATCAAGTCACAGCAAGATGACAGCGGTCAGCTCTTGATTTGGTCATGGATACCGCTCTGGAGTTCCTGCAGAGAAGTTGGACCAACTCTTCAATCCATTTTTCACTTCTAAACCCGAACGTACTGGTATGGGGCTGGCGATCAGCCGGTCGATCATACAATCGCATGACGGCCGTCTGTGGGCTGACCCTAACCCGGAATCAGGATCGATATGTCGTTTCACTTTACCGATTGAACGTACTGCGCACCAAGCGGCGTAGCTGTGCCATCGTCAATAACGTTAAAGTGAAATGAAGTAGAAAGTGGGCTTTACCGCCGCGATCACAGTCGATAGGTTTATCGCCATTGCACTTATGTTCATCGGGAGAGCAATTCCCGAGTTGCACGAAGGGTCCAGCCGCGGCGGGAGCGGCAATCACGTTATAAGGTGCCGACCAAACTAAGTTCAGCATCACTTTTTGATAGGTGATGCGTGACAGTGCAATAACATCCGACGACATGGCCCCTTTGTCGCCCCTGGACAGAATCCTAGATTCGCTTTCTTTTCCTGCCAACGCTGTTTTGCATCAGTCGCTTAAGCTTCGCGCGAGCCCTTGCAGTCTGAGCTTTCACGGTGCCGTTTGGTAACCCTAGAACTTTAGCCGTGTCCCGAATGCTCAATCCATAGACATCGCGCAATTGAAAGGTCCTGCGCAAGGTCGGCGAAATCTGAGTCGTAAAACGCAGCGCCCGCTCCGTAAGTTCGTTCCTTTGAGACACCTCTTCAGGGTTGGGCCGACGATCGCGAAACATTTCGAGGACCTGCTCCCTGTCGTGATCCTGGCATTGATCGCCTAAAGCGACATGCACCTTTCGTGGACGCCGACGCAACTTCATCCGCGCCGAATTAATCACAATTGTTGTTACCCAGGTGGACATTCGAGCCTGTCTCTTGAACTGGTCCAAATGCCTATACGCAGACAAAAAGGCGTCCTGCACTGCGTCCTCAGCGTCCGCCCGGTTTTCAAGCTGCCGCATCGCTATCCGATACAAGGATTGCCATCGGTCGATGAAAATGTTGGTCAATTCTTNGACTCCACTTTGATGATGCTGTGCTAACACCCGCGGGACACCATCGAAATCTGCAACAGCTGTTCCCATCGATAACCTCCTTCCATCGGTCAAATGGAGTGCACGCTAAGTTCCACTCCTGCGCCGCACCGAGCATTGGTCTTTTGCAGCGGTTCGCGAATCCTGCGGGCGAGAGAACGGTGCTACGGGTGATTTTTCTTCTCACTCTGCCCTTGCGTGACGCAGTTACAGCACTGGCTGGAGTTCTGGCGATCTGGTCGCCAAGAATGATCTTTGAGATCAGAAAAGTGATAGCCAGGTTGCGTTACTCCTTTCGCCGGGGTGCTACCGGCCATGGTTCAGATAATTGACTCTAGAACCAGGGGGAGGGTGTATGGCGCTAGATGCGTGAAGTAGAAGCTCGTCATGGACATCGTTCGAGGCAACGATGTCAAGAATTTGTCTTACGCTAGATGATCGTCACTGTCCAGGTATTCGCCTGGCACATCGTCTTCAGGAATCTCGTGTGTGATCACCTCAGCCACATCTGGATCTTTCGCATTTTCGACGCCGTATATGGCATCCGCTTCNAACGCATTGCCNTCTTCNGCCAACTCNTCCACACTTTCGGAGTCTGCAATCGGGGTGTCCGAAATCTGNTGAGTAGCTCCCCCTTGTCCAGCNGAGTCAGGCCCCGTTTCCATGCGTTTCTTTCGATCACGCCTTGTCATGTTTCTTCTCCTCTGCCGCGCGACCTTCATCTGTGATCAGTTCACGGCGTGACAAGCCAGACTGCACGACGGAGGCCGTTTCTGGCCGACCGAAAATGAAATGAATAGCCGGCGCCCGGAACCGGCGGATCATTCTCGATTTCAAGCAGGAGCAGGGCACACCCGGTACTCACCCCGAGTTGCGCTGGCGCGGCCCGAAGTCAGCCCACTGAGTCGAAACTGGTACAGAGTGGCGCGACCGAGTTCATGAGTACAGGAGGATGCCGTGTCGGTCAATATATCGTCACGAACTGTCGCTGCATTGACTGCGGGCTGACCTTGTCGATGCCCAAATTTCACAAATCTGCACAGGTGAGCCGGCAACGACTCTTTTCTCGCGCTGTTTGCTGAGTTCAGATCGAGATTCGTGTATGGCCATGTTCGTGCACTCCCACAGTGATCGAAGCGACCGGCCCGGAGAGATCTACTAGGGCCGAAGCTGAACATGCCAGTAAGAGTTTCAATCAGGAGGAAGAATATATGATTCGTCGCATACCACAGATGGTCGTTGCGCTTGCGATCTTAGCCCCCTACACCTCGCTGCATTCGCAAAGCAAGAAGGAGTTCAACGGCTACGATCTGGTCGACAAGACAGGGAATATTCGCAAGCCAACGGACGTTCGAGACCTTTACCAGTTTCTTGGAACCTACACTCCCACCGGTTCCAACGGTGACACTGAAATGCACGTCACCTATGCTTCGCCGGGCGCGGCTCAGTATTACCGAAAAAACGGCAAGTTTGCCGATGGAACCGTACTCGTTAAAGAAACGTTCACGACCGATCACGCCCAAATGACGACAGGCGACGCCCGTTGGGCTACGAATAAGACCATAGTGTGGTTCGTGATGATCAAGGACACCAAGAATCGGTTCCCCAATAACCCTCTGTGGGGTAATGGATGGGGATGGGCACTTTTCAAAGCCGATGCGCCCGATAAGCAAGTCGCAACCAGCTTCAAAAAGAACTGCCTGGCCTGTCATGTTCCAGCTCAGTCAACCGACTGGTTATACGTACAAGGTTACCCAGTCCTCAAATCGAAGTAAGCAGAAACGTTTCGGAGAAGCCCGTTTGGAGAATCCGTCACAAGGAGAATTACAATGCAGAAATATCTGTTTTGGGTAACCATCGTCGGAGTTGGGCTGATCACCGCAGGCGCGTACATACTGCCCGTGAAACCGGTTGCTGCCCAGACTAAACAGTCGAGCACTAATCAGTCGAGCGTGGCGTTTAACGCTGATGGTACTGTGAATGTCCCTGACCCCCACGTTTTCCGCAGGTGGGTCTTTGTAGGCGCTCCCCTAACTCCCGAGGGCCTCAATAATGGGAAGTTCAACTGCGACCAGCCCGGAGGTTGTACCAAGTCGAACTTCCCCGAATATCATCACGTATATATCGAGCAGAAAAACGTTGATGCATATCTGAAAACAGGCGACTTTCCAGAAGGAACGGTCATCGTAAAAGAACTGACCCGGGTTCTTGACCCAAAGTTCCCAGACGGCTCTCGTAAGGAACCCTCCGGACGCGGGTATTTTAACGGTGCGTACAACGGCATCGACATGTCCATAAAGGACAGCAAGCGCTTCGCAAAGACGAACGGCTGGGGTTTCTTCACCTATGGGCATCATCCATTGCCATACGAGAAGACCTCCGCAGAAAGACCTGCCGCCGAGTGCGCCGGATGCCATATCGCCAATGTCGCGGACACAGACATGACCTATATTCAGTTCTACCCGATGCTTCGTGATAAAGACCCAAAGTAGGTGCCGAGAGTTGTATTTCCGTGGCTGAGGCGCCCAGCGAAGGGAGCAGCGAAATCGAGTATGCGATCACGAATGGCGTGGGCGATTTTAGTGCTCGTGGTGGTGCTGATTGTGATTTCGCTGATGCGCTTTAACCTGACGGCGTTGCACCAGCCGGGGCCGGCTGAAACGCGCCTGGCCAATTTGTCCAAGCGTTATCTCATTTACCGCGCTAGCCGCCACGGAATTCCTCCGCGCCCCCAGGACACCAAAGCAAGCATTGAAAGAGGCGGTTCACACTACGGACTTGATTGCGGAGTATGCCATGCCGACGATGGCCGGGCACAACGATCGCCGGGGCAGTGGATGTACCCACGCGCATCCGATCTCACGAGCAAGCAGGTTCAGAGCTACTCCGACCAGGAGCTGTTTTGGATCATCCAGAATGGAATCCGCTTCACCGGAATGCCGGCTTTCGGTAACGTCGAGTCCCCAGATCATGTTTGGGATCTCGTGAATTATGTGCGGACTCTGCCGGGCGATTCACAAAAAAGGGATTCAACGAAGTAACGAAAGCTTGCTTAGGAGCTTCGAGCTTGCTCTTCGCCCTAGACTTGATCGCCTCGAAGAATTTCAACAGGCCCGTTCGGATATCCGCTGTTTGTCTCTGTGTCACTTGCTCGTCTTGATGTCGTTATATCGCCACGGACGAGTTGCAGCGTGCCATTACGGAAGCATAGTCGGTATCGGGCCAATACGATTTAACGATATTCAAACCTTGTGGCAATCGCATTGCAACAACTCATTGGCGTAAGGCACGGAACTTTCTGTTGATCCGCGAATGGCGGTGAACGTATCGCGCGCCACAAGATCAGCCACCTTAAACAACCAACCCGAAAATTGGAGGATCTGCATGTCTGAAAACAAGATTGAAGAAGTCGATATTTTGAACTTTGCTCTTAACCTGGAATATCTTGAGGCCGAGTTTTACACGTACGCGACCACCGGCAAGTCCATTACGAGCTTCGGTATTGGGACTAAAGGCCGCGCGAACGGCGCCAATCCGGCAAACGGTGGCACCACGAAGGGAGGAGCGAAGGTCACCTTTTCCAAAGACGAATCCATCCTTCACGATATTGCGGCGCAGATCGGCGCCGATGAACGCGCCCACGTTGTGCTGCTGCGTGGCGCACTCGGCTCATCTGCGGTCGCAATGCCCAATATCGACCTGAGTGCGATTGGTTTCGGCTTCGGAGACCAGACCGATTTCCTCCGAGCAGCACGCATTCTCGAGGACATCGGAGTGACCGCATACGCGGGCGCTGCCGGCATGCTCCAGACTCCCGACATCATTGCGGCAGCGGCAGGCCTGCTAGGAGCTGAGGCTGAACACGCCGCCACGATACGGACACACATTGCACGGCTGAACATAGCGACGACAGCGATAGACGGCGTAGACCTGATTCCTCCGCCAAGTGGACAGGCAACGCAGCTTCTGTCGATCAAACTGAGCGACGGACTGGTCGCGACGAGGACAGTCGGCGAGGTCCTCTATCACGCGTTTGGAGGGAAAGCAGGAGTAAGACAAGGAGGCTTCTTCCCCACCGGTCTCAACGGCGCCATTGACTTAAGCTCCGAAGCGGCGGCATCCGAGAAGATCGCGGCATAGCAGCTTACTTAGGCTTTTGGGCTCGAGTCGGCGCCTGAAATCTTGAATAGTGCCTACAGAGTGCAGGATGGCATCGACAGAACTTCTCAAGCACGGTTGGCCGGCATTCTCTTCACCACAGGATCCGGCCGGCCGCGCACAACTCGCATCGGTGATTTCCGACCGAGGATTGGTCGAAAACCGAAGGAGAACACATGCCGCA
>C688J18823_10001093_pt1 | contig 16558 bp, 15 predicted proteins | sample HopSoiMetagenom1_FD_18823 | JGI IMG/M metagenome (IMG submission 18823) | reverse complement strand
AGAAGCTTGGTTGCCTCCCAGGGATTCGAACCCCGATACCGTGGTTCAGAGCCACGTGTCCTACCATTGAACGAGGAGGCAATGCGGTGCAGGCAGCCGCGATGGACTTGCGTGCGACTGGATTCATTCTAAGCGGCTGCAGAATGTCGGTCAAATTTCCCTCGTTTACAATCGTAGCGTGTCCGCCCCCGTGACTCCGAACATCTCAAGCAAGCAAGCCGCTTCGGCGCGGCGGTTGGCAGCCGAGCACTGCGCGCTGCTGGTGATCGACATCCAGGAAAAGTTGCTGCCACCCATTCACCACCACGAGCGTCTGGTGAAGAACTCGCAGCTGCTGATCCGGCTGGCGAAGATCCTCAAATTGCCCGTGTTGGTCACGACACAATACGAGCGAGGATTAGGAAAAACAGTTCCCGAGATCGCTTCCCTGCTGCCCGACCAGACTGTTTACGACAAGCAGGAGTTCAGCTGCTTTGCTAACGAAGGATTCTGCAAAGCGGCGCAAGCGGTGCCGCAACAGCGCAAAACGTTGTTGCTATGCGGAATGGAAACTCACATCTGCGTATTGCAGACGGCGTTGGGCGCGCTCGCGCAGGATTACACGGTGCACGTTGCAGCGGATGCGGTTGGCTCGCGCTCGGAGCTGAATTGGAATGTGGGGCTCGACCGGATGCGAAGCGCAGGAGCGGTGATCAGCTCGACCGAGACTATCCTTTATGAACTGCTGGGCGGATCGGGTGGTCCCGCGTTCAAGGAAATGCTTCCCTACTTGAAGTCCTGAACTTACTCTTCCGCGGCGGAATCTTTACTCTTCACCCGCACAACCACGATCTTCGAGAAGCCTTCGTCAAAGGTAGGCGCTTTCAAGCGCTGTGCCAGGTTGCGCATGACTTCTTCAGAGACGATGCGCTCGCGCTTCCGATTCCGCTCCAAACAAACTTCCAGTGGAACATCGAAGAAGACGGCCTGCACGTCATATCCGAAGCTGCGCGCCATGCCGATCCATTGCTTACGTTCCCGTGGCGAAAGATTCGTCGCGTCGACATAATTCCACGGCATCTTGGCGATCAGACGCGCGCGAAGCAGGGAGCGCAAAGTCGAGAAGACAAGATTTTGGTAGCGCTGCTCGGTGATGTCATCGAATAGAAGAGAGCGCAACATGTCACTGGAGAGCGGAGTGACTCCGCGGCGCTTGAACCAAGTGGTCTTGCCGGAGCCGGGCAGGCCGATGGTCAGAACCACAACACCTTTGGGTGCGCGCGGCGTTTTCTGACGCGGAGCGTGGCCGGTAGCGGCTTCAGGGCTGGCGGGCGGAGCGGAAACGGACTCCGGCTGGGTCTCAGTCTCAATGCGCGCATCCTGCGGCCCGGCAGCGGGAGCATCGTAGTAAGCGGGTTGCAGGGGAGCTGCTGCGCCTTCGAATGTCTTTTTCGACTGGCCGATGTGTCCGGTCTGTTCCGTGTCGTTCGGGGTAGTTTTCTTTTTGCGGATACGATCCCGCACCCATTTGCGCATGGAGGGTTTGTATCACAGACGCTCGCGGCGAGTCATCATCGGCAACAGATTTGCGCCTCGGAATCACACGATGTTACGATTTTTAGTTTGCTGTGTGCGCCGCAGCCTCGCTGTGCGGCCTGAACTTTTCCGGGAGGAACTATGGCAGTGAAAGTCGGCATCAACGGATTCGGGCGCATCGGGCGAAACATCCTGCGCACCGCACTCGAGGACAAGAATTTTGATCTGGTCGCGGTGAACGACCTTACCGATCCGAAGACGCTGGCCCACCTGCTGAAGTACGACTCCATCCTGGGAAATCTGAAGCACGACGTTCGAGCCGAAGGCGACTCGATTTCCGTCGACAATAAGAAGTTCAAGGTCTTCAAAGAAAAAGACCCGGCGCTGATCCCGTGGGAGAGCGTGGGCGCGCAGATCGTGGTGGAATCCACCGGCCGCTTCACCAAAGCCGAAGACGCAAAGAAGCACCTGCGCGGACCGGTAAAGAAGGTGATCATCTCGGCTCCGGCGACAGGTGAGGACATTACGCTTGTCCTCGGAGTGAATCACGACAAGTACGATCCGGCGAAACACCACATCGTCTCCAACGCTTCCTGCACAACCAACTGTCTGGCGCCGATTGCCAAAGTGATTCACGACAACTTCGGTATCCAGAGTGGGACGATGACGACCATCCACTCCTATACCAATGACCAGGTCATTCTCGACTTCCCTCACAAAGACTTGCGTCGCGCCCGCGCTGCAGCGCTCTCCATGATTCCGACTTCGACCGGCGCAGCGAAAGCGCTGCACCTGGCTGTCCCTGAGCTGAAAGGCAAGCTCGATGGATTTTCTCTTCGCGTTCCGACTCCCGATGTCTCCGTGGTCGATCTGGTCGCATTCGTTGACAAGAAGACAACCGTCGATGAGGTGAACGCTGCGTTGAAGAAGGCCAGCGAAGAGGGTCCGCTGAAGGGCTACCTCGGATACGAGACCGAAGAGCTGGTCTCAATGGACTACCGCGGCGACCCGCGCTCCTCGATCGTGGACGCTCCTATGACGCGTGTGGTGGCGGGAAATTGCGTGAAGGTCATCTCCTGGTACGACAACGAGTGGGGATACTCGTGCCGAGTGCGCGACCTTATCGACCTGATGGCGAAGAAGGGCCTCTAAAAGCTCGCGGTACGCATCAATAAGCGCACTCCAAGAGTTTTCAAGAAAGCGAAGATGGCGAAACTCTCGATCCGCGACCTTGAATTAAAGAACAAACGAGTCTTCATGCGGGTGGATTTTAACGTCCCCCTCGACGAGCACGGCCGCGTGACCGACGACACGCGCATCGTCGAGACGCTGCCCACGATCGAATACGCGCTGAAGCATCACGCGCGCTTGATCCTGGCGTCGCATCTTGGTCGTCCCAAGGGTAAGCCCAATCCGAAAATGAGTCTGATGAACGTGGCCGAGCACCTACGAATTTTGCTCGATCAGAAGCTCAGCCGAAACTGCAATGTTGGATTCTCCCCAGATTGCGTCGGATGGGAAGCCGAGGAGATGGCGCAGAAGCTCGAAGCCGGACAGTGCCTGCTGCTTGAGAACTTGCGGTTCCATCCGGAAGAAGAAGCGAACGATGAGAACTTTGCGAAGGCGCTGGCCAAACTGGCGGAAGCCTACGTGAACGATGCCTTTGGTTCGGCCCACCGAGCACACGCGTCGACGGCCGGAATTACGAAGTTCATCTCGAAGTCCGCTGCGGGCCTGCTGATGGAAAAAGAGCTGCAGTACCTTGGCAAGGTGCTGGCGAATCCTGAGCGGCCGTTCGTCGCGATCCTGGGCGGCGCGAAGGTCAGCGACAAGATAGAGGTCATACAAAATCTATTGCCAAAGGTAGACGCGCTTCTAATCGGCGGCGCGATGGCCTACACCTTTATGAAGGCGCAGGGGCGTGATACCGGAAAATCGCTGGTAGAAGATGACAAGCTGGACCTCGCGCGGAAGCTGCTCGCCGACGCGAAGGCGAAGGGGTTGAAATTCCTGTTGCCGGTGGATGATGTGATCGCGGACAAGATCGAAGCTTCGGCTCAGGTCACGCAAGTGGACGCGAGCGCGCCGATCCCGGCCGGCAAGATGGGGCTGGATATCGGACCGAAGACGCGCAAGCTCTACTCCGATGAAATAGTGACGGCGAAGACTATCCTTTGGAACGGTCCGATGGGCGTCTTCGAAGTAGAGCCGTTCGCCAAGGGCACAGTTGCTATTGCAGAGGCGGTTGCAAACAACCGCGCTGCGACTTCCATCGTCGGTGGCGGAGACTCCGTCGCGGCGGTGCATCAGGCGGGCGTTGCCGACAAGATCACGCACATCTCCACCGGCGGCGGCGCGTCGCTCGAGTTCCTTGAAGGCAAGAAGCTGCCCGGGGTTGAAGCGTTGACCAACAAATAAATGGCCCGTAAAAAACTAATCTCCGCGAATTGGAAGATGTACAAGACTCCGCCCGAGGCGAAGAAGTTCTGCGAGGACTTCCTTCCGCTGATAGCGGGACACACNCGCGATGAAATGGCCATCTGCGCGCCATACATTGATATCTCCACCCTCTCATGCGCACTTTTCGAGAAAGGTATCGGCATCGGGGCGCAGGACCTTTATTGGGAAAAGGAAGGCGCGTTCACGGGCGAGATCTCCGCACCGATGTTGAAGGCCATCGGGTGCACGCACGTGATCATCGGACACTCGGAGCGGCGGCAGTACTTCGGCGAGACAGACGCAACGGTGAACAAGAAGCTGAAAGCCGCGCTCGATGCCCAGCTCATCCCGATCGTTTGCGTGGGAGAAGTGCTGGAAGAGCGCGAGGCGAAGCTCACCGACGACATCCTGCGCCGGCAATGCACCGGAGCATTTCGCGATATCGGTGGCGACCGCGCGCACTCGCTCGTGATCGCCTACGAGCCGGTGTGGGCCATCGGCACCGGAAAGACCGCGACTCCGGAGATGGCCGTCGAAGCCCATCTCACAATCCGCGCGCAGGCTGCCGCGGCTCTTGGTGACGAGGTCGCGCGCGCGATGCGCATCCTTTACGGCGGCAGCGTCAAGCCGGAGAACGCCAAGGCCCTGATGTCCGAAGAAGAGATCGACGGCGCTCTCGTCGGTGGCGCGAGTCTCGATCCGAAAGCGTTTGCGGCAATCGTTAAGTATTAACCCCCAAGTACTAACCCCCACTACAAACGCCAGCACACGCCACCCACTCCGATTTATAATAGAAAGATTCGCTGACCACTCTGAGCGCGTCTGTGTGTCCGGCGACGGCCTCAAACATGTCCAATGACAGCATCATCGTGCGCGGCGCGCGCGTCCATAACCTTAAGAACATAGATTTTGAGATTCCCCACAATACCTTGACGGTGGTGACGGGAGTCTCCGGGTCGGGCAAGTCTTCCCTCGCCTTCGACACCATCTATGCCGAGGGGCAGCGCCGGTACGTCGAATCGCTCTCCGCATATGCACGGCAGTTCCTGGAGCGCATTGAGAAGCCGGATGTGGACCTGATCGACGGTATCTCGCCCGCCGTGGCGATCAAGCAGAAGAATTCCACGCGTAATCCCCGTTCGACGGTTGCGACCGCGACCGAGATTTACGACTACCTGCGTCTGCTGTTTGCCCGCGTAGGCCGGACTTTCTGCGCGAACTGCGGGCAGGAGGTGAAGCGCGACACCGTGGACGAGGTCGCCGCGTCGGTAATGGAGTTAGGTGAAGGCACGCGCCTGAATGTGCTCTTCCCTGTCCACGCGCACCCGGTGGCCGTTGAGGAGAAAAAGGGCAAAAAGAAGTCGGCGAAGGCGAAGCAGGAAGAAGTAGCGGCAAAAGCTGAGGCGCTGAAGGCACGCTTGTTTGAGTTGCGCAAGCAGGGATTCAATCGGCTGTATCAGGGCGGCAATATCTACGAATTCTCAACACCGGAGTCTCTGCTCGAGATTGATTTCTCGAAGCCACTATTCGCGCTGGTGGACCGCATTGTGATCGCTCCCGACTCTCGCGCGCGCATCGTGGACGCGCTTGAGACGAGTTATCGGCAGGCGGGAGAAGCAATCTTCCAGACAGTTCCGCGCGAGGGCGAAGAATCGAAACAGCTCCGCTTCTCGCGTAGGTTTGAATGCAGCCGCTGCAAGATACGGTACGAGGAGCCGGAGCCGCGGCTGTTCTCGTTCAATAATCCCTTCGGCGCCTGCCCGCGGTGCCAAGGTTTCGGCAACACCATTGATTTCGACATGGACCTGGTGATCCCTGATAAGTCGAAAACACTGGCTGAAGGAGCTATCGAACCATGGACGAAGCCGAAGTACCGGCCCATCTTCACTGAGCTGCGGCGATGGGCACGCGATAAAAAGATTCCGGTGGATGTGCCATGGTACCAACTCTCGCACGAGCAGCACGAAGCCATCATGGAAGGCGATGAGGACTTCGTCGGAATCCGCGGCTTCTTCGAACATTTAGAGCGCAAGAAGTACAAGCTTCATGTGCGCGTGTTTCTGAGCCGCTACCGCGGGTACGCGACCTGCGGCGACTGTGGCGGGCAACGTCTACGGGCAGAGGCGCGACAGGTCCGGGTTGCCGGCAAGAACATTTGCGATATCTGCTGCCTGACTGTCACCGAAGCGGCGAAGTTCTTCGATACTCTCGAACTCACCGAAGCCGAGCGCGAAGTCGCGGACAAACTTCTGGAAGAGATCCGCGACCGTTTGCGGTTCTTGAACGAAGTTGGATTGGAGTACTTGACTCTGGGCCGGATGGCCTCGACTCTCTCTGGCGGAGAAGCGCAGCGCATCCAGCTGGCGACCTCTTTGGGCTCGCGGCTGGTGGGAGCACTGTACGTGCTCGATGAACCTTCCATCGGCCTGCACAGTCGCGACACGGCGAAGCTGATCAACATCCTTCATGACCTGCGCGACTTGGGAAATACGATCCTCGTGGTCGAACACGACCCTGAGATCATGCGCGCCTCTGACCGCATTCTCGATCTCGGTCCGGGGGCGGGAGAGCACGGCGGCAAGGTCGTCGGCGAAGGCACATTCAAGCAGCTGAACTCGATTGCGACGTCGCTCACTGGGCGCTACTTGAGTGGGGACCTGCGCATACAGCTTCCAAACGCTCGCCGAAAGCCTACGAGCGAGAAGTTGAAGATTGAAGGTGGACGCGCGCACAACCTGAAGAACGTCACAGTCGAAATTCCTTTGCGCATGCTGGTGGCGATCACGGGCGTCTCCGGCTCAGGAAAATCCACGCTGGTGCACGATGTTCTCTACCGCGGACTTGCAGCGGTGAAAAATCAGACGAATGGTGCACCTCCACCGGTCGGCGCCTTCGACCACATATATGGAAGCCAGTTTCTAGACGAAGTCGTGCTGGTGGACCAATCTCCCATTGGCCGCACGCCGCGTTCGAACCCGGTGACCTACATCAAGGCCTTCGACGCGATCCGCGAGGTTTTTGCGGCGACACCCGAGGCGCAGAAGCGCGGCTTCAGTGCCGGTCACTTCTCGTTCAATATCCCGGGCGGCCGCTGCGAAGTGTGCCAGGGCGATGGAACCGTAACGGTCGAAATGCAGTTCCTGGCGGATGTGGAGCTGATCTGCGAAGAATGCAAGGGTACCCGCTACAAGGCCGAGGTGCTCGAGGTGCGGTATCGCGGCAAGAACATACACGAGGTGCTGCAGCTGACCGTAAGAGAAGGGCTGCAGTTCTTCTCTGCTGTTCCGAAGATAACGGAGAAACTTCGAGTACTGGATGAAGTCGGATTGGGGTATCTGCGGCTGGGGCAATCGGCGACCACACTCTCCGGTGGCGAAGCACAGNGAATGAAGTTGGCGGCGCATTTGCAGCCGAAATCCATGCGGCAGGAAGAAGAAGGCGAGAACGGAAGCGGTAAACGCAAGCCGCGGTTCCTGTACATCTTCGACGAACCGACAACCGGCTTGCACTTCGACGACGTCAGCAAATTGCTCGCAGCATTCCGGCGACTCATCGACGCAGGCGGTTCCATCCTGGTGATCGAGCACAACATGGATGTGATCAAGGCCGCTGATTGGGTCATTGATCTTGGTCCGGAAGGCGGTGAGGGCGGCGGGAAAGTTGTGGCAGCGGGGACGCCGGAAGCGGTCGTCAAGAATAAGGAGTCGTACACCGGCAAGTGGCTGGCGCGCATCTTAAAGAACGGGAACTCACCTTCGAATGGCCGTAGTTAGGATCATTGCGGCGCTCGCGCTGTGCTCCGGCATCGCGCTCGGGCAAGCGGCACAGCCCGATGATGCGGAAGCGCACTTCCGCGCGGGCGACCAGTTAGAAAAAGCCGGAAACGTAGCCGGCGCTGAAGCCGAATACAAGAAGTCCGTCGAGTTGCAGCCGAAAAATCCGAGCGCGCTGGGTGCGCTGGCGTATCTCTACTCGACGCAGAAGCGTTATCCGGAGGCGGAGGCGGCGCTCCGGAACTTCATCGCTATAGATCCACAAAATGCGAAGGCACATGTGCAATTGGGCAGCTTGCTGCTTGAATCGAATCGGAAAGAAGCGGCAATCAAGGAACTCTCAGCCGCATCAGGTCTCGCCGGGTCCGATGGAACACTATTCAGGAATGTAGCGGAGCTCTATGCGACGCATTCCCTGTATCAGCAAGCTGCGCAGCAGTATTCGACGGTGCTGCGGCTGAATCCTAACGACGCGGACGCGCATTACGGCTTTGGCGTGGTGCTAATGCAGCTGCGCAGATTCGATTTAGCTCAGAATGAGCTGCAACGAGCGGTGGGGCTGCAGCCGGACCTGAAAGAGGCCTACGGCGATTTGGCTGTTGCTGCGGCCGAAAACAAAGACTTTGTTGGAGCGATCCAGGCGCTGGACGCCCGGGTGCATTTCTTGCCAGAATCAGCCGCTACCTACTTCCTGCGCGCTACGTCTTATGACCACTTGAAACAGATGCCGCAAGCGGCGGAGAATTATAGAAAGTTCCTGGCGACTGACGGTGGCAAGAATCCAAACCAGGAGTGGCAAGCTAAGCATCGCCTGGTTGCGATCGACAAGAAGTGACTGTGAATAGAACTTCCAAACTCGTCCCTGTCGTCGCATTGTTGTTGCTGACAAGCGGCGTGCGACTCTTCGCTGGCACGGAACCGCTAGATAAGCTGATCGCGCGCGCGGAAGCCGGAGGCGACAAGCAAGCCGAGCTCTACGTGGATGTGGCGAGCCGCTATGCCGAGCAGGCCAGCCAACACCTGGGATCGGGAGACTTCATGAAGACCCGGGACGACATCCAGAGCGTGATCAGTTATGCCGAGAAAGCGCGCGCAACCGTCGGGCGTTCGGGAAACCGCATCAAACAAACAGAATTGAAGATGCACAAGCTGCAGCGGCGTCTGGAAGAAGTAGCGCGTGCTGCAGACGTGGATGACCGGCCGCCGATCACAGCCGCCGCCGAACACGTTCAGGAGTTGCGGTCGGAGTTGNTGGACCTGCTGTTCAGGAAATGAATGAGACATTCACGGATTCTTCTTACCGCTCTCACTTTAATCGCGCTCTCGTCATCCCTTTTTGCTGGCGGGCAGCATAAGCGTGATCCGCTAACCGACCAGGAAACGGATCAGATACGCGAACAGGCCCTGAACCCGCAGAAGCGGTTTCATCTGTACGTTACCTTCGCCACGGCGCGGCTAACCGCGATCGATCAGCTTCGCGCCGACCCGAAGATGGCACAGGGGCGGGGGCAGCATATCCACGATCTTCTGGAAGACTTCCTTTCACTTGTGGATGAGACGGAGGACAACCTCGATGATTATCGCGAGAAGAAAGCTGATCTGATCAAGCCGCTCACGGAGCTGGTGGAAGCCGAATCCAATTGGAAGCTGAAGCTGCGAGCGCTGAAGGAAACCGGCGGCGCGGATGAGAAGGATTACGACTTCGTGTTGCAGAACGCAGTCGACGCGGTAAACGAGAGCTCCGACTCAGCGAGAAAAGAACTCGAGGACATCGGCGGGCGCGTTCCTAAAGAAAAGAAGAAGTGAGACGCCATTTCCCTTCTTCCCACTCGTGCTAATTTGAATCTGTGAGCGGCGGACTCCACGAACTCTTCCAGCATACCTATCGCGAGTTGAGGCTGCGCGCCGAAATGCCCGGCTTCCGCGTGAGCTTTTACCCCTTCGCGAATATCAATAACACTATCCGTCTGCGCAATGGGCTGGTGCTGGTGCGATTGTCTGACCTGCTGGAGGGCGCGCCGGAGAGTGTGCACCATTCCATTGCGCATATTCTCTTAGCGAAGCTATATCGCAAGCCGATCAATGCGGCACATGCCTCGCGCTACCGAAAGTACGTCAGCAGTCATGACCTGAGCCGAAAAGCTCACCTGGTCCGACAGATGCGCGGGCGAAAACACATTGTCTCGGCGCAGGGACACACGTTCGACTTGGATGAGATCTTCGACGATCTCAATAAGCAATTTTTCTACGGATTGCTGGGTAAGCCACGCTTGACCTGGAGCGGAAACGATTCTCGCAGCAATCTTGGACATTACGACCCAGCACACAACACCATCGTGATCAGCCGGCTATTCGACAGGGCGGACGTGCCGCGGTATGCGGTGGAGTACATCGTTTATCACGAGATGCTGCACCTCAAGCATCCGGTGAAGCTGCGCGGAAGCCGCCGCTGCGTGCATCCCAAGGCATTCATACAAGAAGAGAACCTTTTCCCAGAGCTTGAGAAAGCGAAGGCCTTTCTTAAGCGGCTCTAGCTTCTTCGGGTGCGAGACAAGCGCGAAGCTCTGCGGAGCTGCACTCCAGTCTGTAGAGAGGAACGCTTCCGGTCGCGAAGCGCATTTTGTACGGCTGCTCACCCGTCATGTAGTCGCAATTGAGGCCGGCTGCGAGCGTTTCGCAAGCGGCATGGTAGAGCAAAGCGACTCCGGGCGAGTGCTTGCTCCAGCGCTGGTCCATCCAGGTGGTATAGAAGCGGCGCACTTCCCGATCGCGAAAGGTTATCAGGGCGGCGATGCGCTGACCCGCAGCCTCCATTAAGAAGACATCGCAGTGCGTCAGCGGAAGAGAGACGACGTTGCGCATGAAGGCGACGCAACGCGAATCCTGGAAAACATTCTGGCCAAATCCCGCAGGTTCCTTTGCTTTCTCGCGATAGAGCTGCTCGATGAGTTCGGGCATGGCGGGGACCATTCTGACGGAAGCGCCGAGATCTGCTAGGCGACGGAGCGCGCGTCGAGAGCGTGTGTGCTTTTCTGCAAACTCCTTTGCGGAAACATTCCGAAGCGAGACGAACGGTGCTGATGTCCACGGCTGACTTGGGATAGCCCACAGCGAGTGTGCGGCCTCGGCGCGAATGCCCTGAATATTCCAAGGCAACTCGAGCTCAGCGACTTTTTCAAGACCGAGCCTAAAGGAATCGTCATCTCCGGTGTGGAGGACGTCGCGGTAGTCAAAGAGCGGGCCGCCGGCGAGGCGGATCTCACGATCACGAACAACGACGGGAATGATGGTGGCGGAAGATTCGAGTTCAACCGCAACAAAGTATGGCTTCTCTTCTGTAAACGTACGCAGGGCGAGCAGGTTCCAGTCGAGATTGTGGAAGATCGTCGCTCTATTTTCCTTCAAGAGCTCATCCCAGAGCGGCCGAAGCCGTTCAACTTCCGAAATAGTACTGGCAACGGTGACGCGCACAGCGGATTAGAAGAGCGATTGCAGGCGCGAGATGTAGCAGCGGATTGACGGAAACGCGCAGCGGCGAGTAAGATAGATATTGAAAATGAATTTCATTTTCAATATCAAACATCTATGCTGCAAGCCCTGATCATCACCCTCCGCGAAGGGGTGGAAGCTGCTCTCATCGTCGGCATCACCCTGGCTTATCTCTCTAAGATACGGCGTCCCGAACTGCGCAAACTGGTCTATTGGGCGCTGGGCAGCGCCTTCGTAGGCAGCCTGGCGGTGGCGGTGGTAATCTCCCATTGGGAGTGGAACCAGGACATTTTCGAAGGCTGGGTGATGCTGGCCGCGGCTGCGTTCGTCGCCTCCATGGTCGTCTTCATGATGAAGGCGGGCAAGACGATGAAGGGCAGCATCGAGACCAAGCTGGGCGGCCTGGCAACAACGGGATCACGAATCGGTGTTTTCTTCTTCATTTTCCTTATGGTGCTTCGCGAGGGCGTGGAGACGGTCTTGATCCTCGCCACTGTCAGCTTCAACACCAGCGAGCTGCTGCGCTTTTTAGGCACGCTGATTGGAGTCGCGCTCGCGGTGGTCTTCGGCGTGATGTTCGTCAAAGGCAGCGTCCGCATCGACCTGCGCAAGTTCTTTAAGATCACGACAGTCATCCTCTTCTTCGTTGCCGCGCAGCTTCTGGTCACAGGTCTGCACGAGTTGTCGGAAAACGGCGTAATCCCCTCGAACAAAGCTGAAATGGCGACCATCGGACCCATCGTGCGGAATGACTGGTTCTTTGCCGTGACCATTCTTGCGCTGACGGGGATGATGATCCTGCTGGAATACCGCCGGCGTGCTCCGTTGCCTAGCGCTGAGAGCAAGGCCGAGCAGCGCAAAGCGGAGTGGAGCTTCCGCCGCGAGCGCCTATGGATGATCTCGGTTTGCGTCGCGTGCTTCATCTTCATAGCTTCGGTCACGGCTGAGTTCGTTTATGCCAAGAGCACCACTTCCCTCTCACCGGCGACTGAACTCACGTTCGTAGACGGAAAGGCATCGATTCCAAAATCGCAAGTCTCAGACGGCGACCTGCACCGCTATGCGGCCAAGGTGAATGGGACCGAGGTGCGCTTCCTGCTCTACCAGAAGCCGGATGGGAAAATTGCAACCGTCCTCGATGCATGCGAGATCTGCGGCTCCGTCGGCTATTACAAGACAGCACAAGGACTGGTCTGCAAGAACTGCGCGGCCCCGGTGAATCCGCAAACGGTCGGACAGAGCGGCGGCTGCAATCCGATCCCGCTGCATTCGAGCGAGAGCCGAGACGCAGTGGTCATTGAGCAGGCTGACCTGCAAACGGCAGCGGTCCACTTCACGAAATAATCATGTTCCTACGGTTGATCTATCAATCGTTCCGGTTGCAACGTCGCCGCAAGCTGATGGCCGCCGTCGCGATCACGCTGGGCGTCGCGGTCGCGACCGCGACGATCGCGATTGCAACCGACATTGGCGATAAGGTCAGTGAAGAGCTGCGTAGCTTTGGCGCGAACATCTCGGTTGTCCCGCAGGAAGACACTCTCGATCTGAATGTGGGCGGAGTGAACATCAAGCCAGCTAGCGAGGGCGCTTATCTTAACGAGGCCGAGCTTCCCAAGATCAAAGGGATTTTCTGGCGCAATAACATCCGCGGCTTCGCTCCGTTCCTCTCAACGAGCGTTCAAGCTCGATCCGGCGCAGAATCGCGCAATGTCGAACTGATCGGGACATATTTCGCCAAGCAGCTTCGCTACGGAAAAGACGAGTTCGTCGAGGGCGTGACCAAGACCAGCCCCTGGTGGAAAGTTCAAGGCGAATGGCCAGCTGACGATTCGCAGAGGGTTTTAGTCGGTGCAAGGCTCGCGCAAGGCTTGAACGTGAAGCCGGGCGATGCACTCACCGTCGCCGGGCGTCAGCTCACGGTCGCTGGAGTCCTCAGGACGGGAGCGGGCGAGGAAGATGCGGTGGTCGGCCCACTTACGTTGGCGCAAGACATCGCCGGAAAGCCGGGCGTCGTCCGAAGCATCCTGGTGAGCGCGGTCACGAAGCCGGAAGATGCGTTCGCGCGCACCGATCCGAGAACCCTAAAAGGTCCGGCTTACGACCGCTGGTACTGCTCTCCTTACGCGCTCTCGATCGCGCACCAGATCGAAGAGGTGATTCCGAATGCCCACGCCGAGCAGATCCGCCGCGTCGCACAGAACGAAGGCAAAGTCCTGAACCGGATAAAGGGTTTGATGCTGCTGATCACTATCGCTGCGCTCTGTGCAGCGGCGCTTGCGGTTTCGGCGGCTATGGCGACAGCAATAATGGAGCGGCGTACCGAAGTCGGGCTGATGAAGGCGATGGGAGCCGATAACTCGTCCGTCGCCGCATTGTTCATGACCGAGGCAGGAGTGCTCGCAACCATCGGCGGCGTAGTCGGGTTTGCTCTGGGTGGAGTTTTAGCTGCGCAGATCGGACGCAGCATTTTCAACTCCAGCATCAGCTTGCAGCCGGTGCTCTTCCCTATTGTGCTGGCTGTCGCATTTCTGGTTACCTATGGCGGTTCGATTGCCTCTATTCGCCGCGCGGTGCGGCTTGATCCGGCGCACGTGCTGCGAGGTAGCCAATGAGCCGCAGCAGAATGTTTTTCCGCGTGCTGCTGCGCCCGCTGATCGTGAGGCGCGGAAGCTCCGCCATCGCGGTGCTCGCTGTGGTTGTGGCGGCCACGGCAGCCACAGCCATGCTTACTCTGTTTACGGATGTCCAAGCGAAGCTGCGCGGAGATTTTCGGGGATACGGCGCGAACCTGATCATTACCTCTAAGGCTGACGCGACGCTTCCAGCCGACGCTTTGCACAAGGTGGATGCTCAGCTTGGTGCTAGTGAATCGGCCGCGCCGTTCGGATACGTGATCGCGAAGGCGAACGGCCAGGCGGTGGTGGTCGGCGGCCTCGACGTGCAGCGAACTCGGAAAATCGACCCGTTCTGGATGGTAGGTTCATGGCCGGAACATGGGAAGGCGTTGTTGGGCTCGCGTGCAGCGAAGCAGTTTGGCAAAGGCGATCTCTCTCTTGAATTCCGTGGAAAGAGAATCACCGTGCGTCAGGCTGGGATCCTGCTGACCGGAAGCACGGAAGACAGTCGCATTTACATGCCACTCGAGGATTTCACAGCCTGGACGGGTCTTGGGGCGGACACGATCGAGATCGCCGCCGACCGTAAGCCGCAGGATGTAAGCGCGCTTGTGAACTCGCTGGCTTCGGCTCTTCCCGGCGCCTATGTGCGCCCCATCAAGCAAATCACAGAAGCTGAAGCGAAGGTCTTCGGGAAAGCGCGCTCGACGTTACTGATCGCGGTCATCATCATCATTGTCATTTCAGCGCTCTGCGTGTTGGCGACCTTGACCAGCTCGGTCCTCGACCGCAGAAAAGACTTCGCCGTTATGAAGGCCCTCGGCGCTTCACCGCAACTTGCAAGCGCACTGTTTGCATGTGAAGCCACGTTGCTCGGGGCGGCGGGCGCGGTGCTCGGATTTTGCCTCGGCATCGCGGTTGCGTTCCTGATCGGGCGATTGAACTTTCAGGCGGTCGTGCTTCCGCAATGGGATGTTTTCCCGATGGTGCTCGTTGGCAGTATCGCTCTCACGATCTTGGCGGCGCTGATCCCGATGGCGCTGCTGAGCCAAACGCAGCCTGCGGTAATCTTGAAGGGCGAATGAACTGACGCATGGGTATCGCGATAAAAAACGTGAGCAAGACCTATCCCGCGAAATCTGACGGCGATGGTGGCGTGATCCGCGCGCTCGACGCGATCGATCTGACCATCGAAAAAGGCGAGTGGGTCTCGATCATGGGGCCATCGGGTTCGGGAAAATCCACGCTCGTGAATCTGATCGGATGCCTCGACCGACCGAGCTCAGGCGAGGTCTGGCTAAATGGGGAGAACGTCGCCGCGCTCGACCGCAAGCAGCTCGACCGCTTCCGCGCGGAAAAGATCGGGTTCATCTTTCAGCAATTCCATCTCATCCCGTACCTCACCGCGCTCGAGAACGTGATGCTGGCGCAGTACTTCCACAGTATGACCGACGAAGCCGAAGCGCTCGAAGCCTTGCGGCGTGTGGGGCTGAAGGACCGGGCACACCACATTCCTGCGCATCTCTCGGGGGGCGAGCAGCAGCGTGTGTGCATAGCGCGAGCGCTGATCAACGATCCCGCTATCGTGCTTGCCGACGAGCCCACCGGGAACCTGGACGCGCGGAACGAAGAGATCGTCCTGCGCTTGCTGCGTGAATTCCACGAGCAAGGGCGGACCATCGTGATGGTGACGCACGATCCCACGGTTGCGCGTCTTGCTGACCGACGCATCGAGCTGCATCATGGAAAGATCTCGGCGCAGGAGATCTTCTCCTTCTCAGACGAAGAAGAGTTCGATGAGATCCTGGAAGAAATTTGGGTGGTGAAAGAGAACGGTCAAGTCGCGGACATGGGCCGCATCCAGGTAGACGGTGCGTTGCCGGTAGATATGGCGATCGAGAAGATGGCCGACATGGGATTGTTGACCCTGGCGGACCACCAGTCGTCTGAGCCGCACACGCACAAAGAAATCCTGAACCGCTGTCACGAGGCGATGCAGGCTTCGGGGCCTCTTCCCGAGCACGGGCGCTTCACGGTGGACTTTACCGAGCGTGGGCGCCAGCGCGCAAGCGAGGTCATCCGGCGGCACCGGTTAGCGGAGAAGCTCTTTACGGAGACGCTGCACATCGAGAGCGAAGCTGAGATCGAGCAGCAGGCGTGCAAGTTCGAGCACATCTTGTCAGCGCAAGCTACCGAACGCATTTGTACCTTTTTGCAACACCCGCGCACGTGTCCCCACGGGAGTCCGATCCCGGAAGGCGAGTGCTGTGTACAGGCGAAGCGGGCAGGCGGCGGTCTGTAAAGCAAAACAAAACAAAAAAGGAAGGCTCGCGCCTTCCCTTCTGCGTTCTTCGACTCGACTCGGTTAAGTACTGCGAAGAATCTGACCGCCGTTTAGCGGAACTTAGTAGAGGTGGAAGTTAACTTCCACGCTGATGGCCACGGCTACGGGCTGATTGTCTTTCTTGGCCGGTTCGAAGCGCCACTGCTTCACCGCTTCGAGCGCCTTCTCATCCAGACCCATGCCGAGAGCGCGTTGAATTTTCAACTTCTGCGGACGCCCATCGGGACCAAGAATCATCCAAACTACGACTGTGCCTTGATACTTTGCTTTACGAGCTTCTTCCGAGTACTCCGGATCCGGTGAGACGAGGAGACGGGGCGCGGAAACTCCGCCACCCACTTTGTACACTCCGCCGCCGAATCCACCGCCGCTGCCCGGTCCAA